>Ga0335077_10005039_pt1 | contig 16146 bp, 19 predicted proteins | sample Lox_Sample_31_FD_207151 | JGI IMG/M metagenome (GOLD analysis project Ga0335077, IMG submission 207151) | Soil microbial communities from Loxahatchee National Wildlife Refuge, Florida, United States - Lox_Sample_3.1 | ecosystem: Environmental > Terrestrial > Soil > Wetlands | place: USA...
GTGATCGGCCAGGAACTCCAGGGCCTGCCCCCGGCTCCAGCCGTAGAAGTGCAGGCCGGTGTCCACCACCAGCCGGGCGGCGCGCATCAGCGACGTGCTGATCGAGCCGAGCAGGCCGCGGTCGTCGGTGTACAGCCCGGCTTCCTCGGCGAGCTGCTCGGCGTACAGGCCCCAGCCCTCCGAGAACACCGACAGGCTGCGCTGGCGCTGGAGGGCGGGCAGGTCGGTGAGCAGCTGGAGGCGGGAGAGCTGCAGGTGATGCCCGGGTACCGCCTCGTGGAAGGCCACCACCTCGATGTCCCAGCCGGTCCCGGCGGTGGGCCGTTCGGTATTGAACCAGAACGTCCCCGGCCTGCCGCCGTCCAGGCGCGGCGGCGTGTAGTGCGGTGCCGCGCCGCTCACCGCCACGACCTCCGGCATCGGTGTCACCTCGCACGGCGGCGGGAGGGGCTGGGGGAAGAATTCCGCCGCCCGGGCTTCGGCTCGCCGCACGGCGACCGTCGCCTCCCGGATAGCCTGCTCCGGAGGAATCTTCCCGGCCGAGTCCCGCAGCGCGCTGAACACCTCCTCCAGCCCGGACAGCCCCAGGTCGGCTCCCAGCCTTACGGCCCGGGCCTCCAGCGCCGCGACGTGGTCCAGGCCGGTCTGGTGCAGTTCTTCCGCACCCAGCGGCAGCGTCGTGTAGATCCTGACCGCCTGCGCATAGTCCTCCTTGCCCCCGGGCAGGTGGACCAGCCCGGCCTGCTCGGACGGGCGCGCCCGGGGGAGCAGCTCCCTGACGGTGGCTACCCACCTGGCCAGCGCGGGCTTGACCACCTCCGCGGCCACCGCTCGCCGCTGTGACTCCCACGCCGGCGCACCCGGCCACCCCGGCGGCGGCGCGGGGGCCAGGAGCGGTCCGGGCACCGGGGCGGCCAGGACATCCTCGGCCCAGGCGATGGCCTGCTCAGCGAGGGGAGCGACCGGGAGCCGTCCCTTCCGGGCGCCAGCCCGCAGCCGCCTACCGATCTGGTCGAGCCACGCGCCGCTGCGCCGCAGGCGGGTCAGGTAGGCCTCGGCCGCCGCCGCGTCGACCGGGACCGTCCGGGCGGCCAGCGCCAGCAGCACCGCCGGCCCGGCGTACTGCATGGCGGTGACCGTGTACTCGGCCTGCGCCATATCGAGGATCGCCAGCTCCTGAACGGCCGCCCCCCTCGTGGCGTCCAGCGTGACGGCATCGGCCGGGGTGAGCGGCCCGGCTGCGATCTCGTCGGCCTCCCGGAGGAACTGCGCGACCTCGGCACGCCAGGTCTGCGCGCCCTGCTCGGTCTCGTCCGGGACCCGGTCGTCGTACCCGGGAATCCCGTACATCGTGGCCGCGAAGGGATTCTCCTCGAGCCACCGGTGGTGGAAACGGTCGGCCAGGTCACGCGCCGGGGTCATGATCCTCCTCTAGTTTCCAAGCCCCACGGTCCCCCAGGGTATCGTGTTCCCCCGCTCGCACACGGTGCCGGGCGGCCGGCCGCGGTTGACATCACCGGCCTGGCCACCTGCAATGATGACGTGCCCGACCGTGACGCAGACGCCGATGTCAAACGGCACCGTGACCGGCACGGTGGTCATCACCACCGCCGCCCTGTCCGGCGCCTGCCGGGGGCAGTTCACCGTGTCGGCCGTCATCACCGGGGGAGTGCCGGGCACGTTCTGCCGGCCGGTCCGGCGCGCCGTCTGGTGGTCGAGGCCACGTTCCCGGTGTGACACGCTGCGGCGGGCAGGCCCGGTGAGGCGCGGGCGTTTGGGGCTTGTGGCCCACCGCCCCCGTTCTCCCGGGCCGGGGTGCCACTGTGCGGGCGCTGTGCGTCCGCTGTGCGGGTGATATCGGGTGTGACCGGCCCGGACAATGGTGGCCTGGGCACTGCACGCGCCGCAATCAAGTGCCCACGCGTGCCTAACGAAGATTGCGGGTTACGCGCGAGCAAGTCGATCCGACACGAGCCGGTTAAGGCTTACGTGCTGTTCGGCAGCTTCGCGGACAAGGCGGCGGTGGACCTCTGCCGGGACACGCACCACGAACCTGCCTGAATAGGTGCGTTCCGACAACGGCTCGGGAACAGGCTCGCCGGATGCAGCCAGATCGGCGAGCACGTCACGCACGACATCAGCGAGACCCTCGAGTGCTTCACCCGGGGTAGGCGCGAGCCAGGACAGCGACGGGAACTCCGCGACTGTAGCGACATGCTCGCCGTCTTCAGCGGACCACGTAACCCGGTAGGTGTAATGGGTGGCGTCAGGCATCGTCATCACTCTCCTCGTCTTTCTCGGCTTCCAGCCTGGAGATGGCGTCGAGCACTTGCCGCACCTGGTAGGCCTTGGCGTTGCCGTCCTTGCCCCGCTGGATGTTCACGCGGGGATCGCCTCGCCATGGCGTCTTGTAGACCTTGTGCGAGGTGCCGTCTTGCCGGGGTTCACCGAAGTGGTCGGCGCAGACCTTGGCGAGATCATCGAAGCGGACGTTCTGTGGTGAACGTCGCATCTGGTCGATGATCTTCTGTGCCTTGCTCACTTCTGAATAGTATCAATAATGGCACTACAATGCCAGGTCGGCCTTATTCGCCAACCACATGCACCAAACCCGGGCACAGGTCGACCGTGGCTTCGATGGCCAACCTACGGATTGGGTTGGTCGTGGCAGAGTTGGCACGTCCCCCTCTACCGGGCCCGGTGTGCCGCAGCCCCACCGGGGCAACGTGCGGCGAGAACGTTTGTGCAGGCAGAGCCGGGAATGCAGGGTGCAGCGCCCGCATGCGCGGGTGTGGCGCTGTGCGGCCGGTGCGCGAGGACTATGTGGGGTGCCGGGCGGGGTCCGGGTCGTCAGTCAGTCTGGGCCTGTCTCCGGGATCGGGTGCCATGAGCCGGCCGTGCTGCGGTCGGCAGCGCCATGCGGGGTCGATGACAGTCAGGGCAGGAGGCTCAGGTGTGCCCGTAGTCCAGGAAGCTGGCCCCATTGAAGCCGGCTCCTACGATGGCCAGCGCGCCGAGCACCGACAGCGCCATCGCCAGGCGGTCGGCCTGACGCCGGGTGAGCGCGATGCTGGCCAGCGCCGCCGCCGCCAGCGCCATCCAGAACGCGGCGTGCGCGGCGGCCCACCCGGGCCAGCCCCAGGCCGGCGGCCAGGGAACCGCACAGCAACAGCCAGCGCGTGGACCGGAACAGCACGAGCAGCACCGCTCCGGTCATCGCGGTCAGCCGCTCGTTGCCCGCCGGGTCAGCCTGCCCGGCGACGTGCATGTCACGGATTTGCGGTTCCCGCGTGGTCACGGCAAAAAGCTAGGCACCGCCCACCCGCCGCCGACATGGGGATGACCGCCCTCTTCGGGGTAGACATAGGTACACCCGGTCCTCGATCACGGGAGCTACCTATGGGCTTCTTTTCCTGGTTCAGTTCCTGCGGGACCGTCGGTGATGACGAGCCGCCCAGCTTGATCCGCTACAACGACGAGGACTCGGACCTCGACGAGGTCAAGCGGGCGGCCGCCGACGACGTCGCCCGGGTCGAGCAGGACGACAAGTACTTCGGCGGCACCTCCCCGGAGGACTTACGGGCAGCCCGCGGGCGGCACGTCCAGCGCCGGATTGCGGTCGAAGAAGCCGAACGGCTTCAGCCAGAACGACACCGTGTCGGTCGGCATCACCGGCCAGTCCTCCGGCCGGACGATGTGGTGGATGCCGAACACGTACCACAGCACCACGTCGGTGTTCTCGATGGGCCGGTCCGCCGCGGTCCAGGCCGGCAAGCCCTCGTCGCTCGCCGAAAGGTTCGGGAAGTCGCCGCACGGCCAGCGTTCGTCCTCGCGGTACGGCGTGACCCACAGCGTGTGCCCGACCACCTCGGCGCGCTGGAACGCGGGCGAGGAAGCGGGCAGCAGCGCCGGGAACGCCCCGGAGGGCACGAGCTTGTACCCGGGTGACGTACCCAGCCCGTTCCGTATATTGCCGTTGACCACCTTCCAGGCGCGCTGAGACGCCCAGTCGTAGTCCTGCTTCCCCTCCGCCTCGGTCCGCAGCGGCGTCTCCCGCACCGCCAGCCCCAGCCCCCACGGGTCGTCCGGGACAGACTCCGACGAGACCGCGTACACCGTGTTCAACGGCCCGTCGATGTCCAGGTCGAGCCGCGCCACGATGAAGTGCTGGTGGAACGGCGCGTACGTCCCCTGGTCGACCACCGTCCCGTGCGCGCCGGAAACGCCGTCGACAACGTGCGAGGTGACCACGATCCCGGTGGCCCGGACCTCGCACTCGATGTTCCCGTCCTGGTAGAACCGCCAGTACACCAGGTACTCGTAGTTGGCCACGGTCACGTGGAAGGAGACCACCAGCCGCCGCTGGCGGCGCACCGCGGCGCCGGTCCGCTCGTCGACGTGCTTCCACAGCACGCCGCTGTCCTCCTCGTGCACGCAGATCGCGTTCCGGATCACCCGGGGCTCCCCGGCCGAGTCGTGCACCACCGCGTCCAGGTAGGTGATCTCGCCCAGGCAGTCGCAGCCCAGGTCCAGGGACGTGGTCATGAAGCCCAGGCCCCACTCGCCGATGTCGAACGCGGTCCGGCGGTAGTGGTCGGGGCTGGCATCCCGGTACGGCACGAACATCTCGGCGAACGACAGCCGGTGCGCCACCGGCCGCAGCCGCCCGTCGTCGGTGAACCCCACCTGGTGCAGCACCAGGCCCTCGCGATGGTTGAACCCGAGCCGCATCTGCCAGTTCTGCCAGCTCAGCAGCCGCCCGTCCAGCGTGAACCCGACGCCCGCGGGCTGGGTGATCTCCAGCGGCGCGACCTCCCGCAGCGGCCGCCCGAGCAGCGCGGGCAGGTACTCGCCGGTCACCTCGGGCTGCTCGCCCGGATAAGCGTCCTCGATCTCCAGCAGCGCCATGCGGTTCAGGTCGACCACCGGGTGCAGCCCGGTCACGTGGTGCGCGTACGGGTTGCCGTCCGGGCTGCCCCGGTACCACACGTCCGACCAGCCGATCCGCAGGCCCCGGTACCGTTCCGGCACCAGCGCGGCGCCGTAGGCCCACATGTCGGTGAGCACCAGGGACATGTCGGTGATCCCGCGCCGGGCCAGCGCCTCGGCCAGCGCGGGATGAGCCCGGAGCATCTGGTCGCATTCGTGCCACTCGTCCACCGTCATGTTCGGCTGGTGGCCGGGCAGGGACTCCCATCCCGTCACCGCGTCGTCGGCCAGCGACACCAGCGCCCGGTAGGCCTGCCCGTCCGAGCGGTCCCAGCACACCACGACCGCCTCGCGGTCGGCCGTCTCCAGTGCCCCCTTGGCCGGCTCCTTCAGCTCGATCGACGCGAACCGCCAGCCCGACCTGACGCGGTCGCGCCGCAGGATCATGGCCGTCTGCCGGATCTCCTCGGCGGACAGCGGGTCGAGCGGGTGCGCCGGTGAATCTGTCACGATCGTCCCTCCATTCCCGCGGGCAAGCCCCATCCTGACGGATGACCGTGGGGGACACCACCTCCGCCCGCGCCCTCTTCTTTTGCGCCGAACGGAACGTGGCACTCGCCCCCGGCCCAGCTCAGCCTCTCCCGTGGGCTTCGCAGCGGGAACCTGCGTACCTGAGACGGCGATCGAACTGGCCCGCCAGACAGCGGCCGAGATCCGGGCCCGGGATCGGCTGGAGCTGATCCGCGGGCCCGGATCTCGGGGGTGGTGCTGTTCCGCACCTCGATGGACCTGGTCCGGCAGATCCTCGACCGGATGGCCCTCAGACCGTGAGGTCGGCCTCGATGCGCCGCAGGTTGTGGCGGGCCAGCGCCAGGTTGGCCTTGGCCCGGTCGAGCACGAGGTAGAGGAAAAGGCCCTGCTCATTGCGGGAGTTCTTGAGCAGCCGGATAAGGTGATACTGCTTGTTGAGCGTGATCAGGATGTCCTCGATGGTGTCATCCAGCCGCAGCGATTCCATGGTCCGCATCTTGGCCCGGACTACCTCGGTGTTGCCAGCCGCGGCTACATCCAGATCCAGGTATTTTCCTCCGCCGAGCGCGCCGAGGGACATCCCGCTATCCCAGTCGACGAGACAAACGCCGACCGCGCCGTCAATCGCCATGGCCTCTTTGAGTGCCGTCTCCATGTTCATGTGACCCCGCCTTTCCGTTTTCCTGATGGGCCGCCCTCACCATAGTTGAAGTCCGGAACCGGCCGCCCAAAGAACGCCAGAACTCCGCCGAGAGAACGCCATATCACCCTTTCCTTTGAGTAGTCATATAACTACTATAAGTAGTTATCTCGTACCTGAGCTGCTATTTCCTGGCGGGCAATCGCGGAACTCCCGGCCGCCAGTATTAATTGTCCTTGCCGCTACTAATAACTAACCGCAGAGCAAGGCCGGGCCCGGACGGGCAATCAGTAGACTCGGGCTGAATTTCCGGCGGTGATTGATGTTTTGCGTCGGTATGGAGGTTTCCACCGGATTATCCATTATGACTTCCATGTCCAGCATCTCCAGGAGGTGACCTCGGCTGACCGGTTCAGATGAGCTATCGGAGATGCGAGTTAATGGCGCGCTGGAGGCTTTGGCCGCCCGGCAGGCTTCGGGCATCCTGGAGATCGACGGGGACCCCGCCGGGACCATCTACTTTGATCAGGGGCAGATCACGTGCGCGCGGGCCTCATGGATTCCCGATATCGGTGCCCGCCTGCTCGGCGTGCTCTCCCCGCCCGCCGACCTGCTCACCGGAGCGGACGAACCAGACCGTGACATCGGCACGTTCCTGGTGCAGCGGAACTACCTGACCATACCGGAACTGGCCGCGATCCTGCGCTCCGTGGTGGTGGACACCGTCATCGCGCTGACGGCCCTGGCCCCGCAGGTCGACGGCATCCGGTTCGCGCCGGCCGGCGCGCACTGGGCCGCCGCCTTCTCCTGCCTCGACGTCGAGCCGGTCCTCGCGGAGGCCGGCCTGCGGGCCAAGCGCCTGGCCCGATACCGTCTGGACCGCACCGCGCCGGTGCGGCTGCGCGACCTCAGCCGGCCGTCCGGCGTCCTGAGCCGTGTGCAGTGGACGCTCGCCTGCGCGATCGACGGTACCGCGTCGGCCCAGGATCTGGCCTGGCGCTGCGGCCTGGCCCTCTACGAGACGATCGAGAGCCTCGGCGAGCTCATCGCGGCGGACCTGGCCACCGAAGCATCCGCCACCCCGCACTCCCCCGCCCCGCACGCGCAGCGGTTCCGGCCGGTCCCGCCACCCGGCCCTGCTCAGCCAGCCCCGGGGTGGCCGGCGCCACCCGCCCTGGCCGCGGAGGTCAGCGGGCCGTCCCCCGGCATCGAATTCACGCCCGCCGCACCGGACCTGCTTCGCCGCGTCCTGGAGGGCCTCCGGAGAAACATCTAGCACCCAGGCCGGCCGTCCTCACCGAGAGGTCGCCGGGCGCCTCCGTGGCAGGGCGGGGCCGTCGGCCCCGCGAGCCTGCTTACCGGGCGCGGCGGCCGAGGACCTGATCTGTGTCGAATACGCCGCGATGCGGTCGATGATCTCGCGGGCCCGGTACTGCAGCATCCCGACATTGAGGCTGCTCGTGCCCATGACGGCCACGACCGCGCTGTCACCGGCCGCGTAGACCGCCAGGTATCCGTCAGTGCCGCGGGCCACGGCCTCGCGGAAGCTCCCGCATCCCGTGGCCAATGTGGCCCGGCTGGCCAGCGCCAAGGTGGCAGCCGAGATCGCCGCGATCTGGGACGGCTCCACGTCGGGAATGTCGTGCGCGAAGACGAGGCCGTCGCTGGTGGCGGCGAGACTGCCACGGACCCCGGCGACCTGCGTCCTGATCAGCTGGAGCTCCGCCCGGACCTTGGCGGACGGAGTGCCCTTGCGCGCGGCCGGCATCAGACGGCGTCCTCTACCGCGGCTCCGGCACTGATGACAGGCATTGTGTCCCCTTTCTTGACGGACGCCGCCCGCACGAAAGACATGGCCCTGCGGCGCCCGGGAGCCTCGCCCGCCGCCGACAGCAGGCCCAGCGCCAGCAGCCGGTAAACATCGGTCGTGGTACCGCAGACGCTGCGGCCCAGATCCCACGCGAGATTACGAGGTGTCGCGGTGGGGGCGACTCTGATCAGCAAATCCCATTGCCAGGCCGATACGCGGACGGATTCCAAGCGGAGGTGAGGATTGCGCGCTATTGCGGTATCGGGTGTGAGCACGACGGACAGGTGTTTCATCAGCCGCTGGCGGCGTTCGGTCTCGGCCAGCAGCGCTTCCACGCCGATTCCGGACGCCAGGCCGGCGTCCGGAAGCCTGGATGACCGGAACCTGGCATAATGCGCCTGGGCCGTGAACAACTCTAGCACCGCGTCGATGATGGGTTCGGTAACGGCCCGGATAGCCATGATCCTGTCTAATGGCGGAAGGCTGCCCGCATATTCCTGATAAGCACCGATGGCCGGACCCGGTGTCCGTTCCGATTCGGCATGGATGATTCTACCGTTCCGGAAGAAGATGGCCCCCTCGGCGCTGCCGTAAAAGGGCAGCATGCCGGTACTGCCCGTGGCGCCCGCCTTGCGCAGGCGCTCGGTGACCAGCGTGGGGTAGGCACCCGCCGCCCTGGTCGGCAGCACCGAGGCGGTCAGTTGCCTGGCGCGCCGCAGCCGTGGCGTCTGGCTCATGCGGCGAAGCCGACGCAGAAGTTGCGGATCTGGAGGCGGGCCAGGGCCAGATTCACTCTCGCCCGGTCCAGGATCACCAGCAGCAGAATGACCGGTCTCCGGTCTCCGGAAATCGGGCGTATAACGTGGAACTGGCCACGGAAGGTCACCATGACGTCCTCGGGGCCGTCCACGGAAAGCTCACCGGCGAGCAGCGAAATCACATTGGCGATGTCCGCCGCTCCGGCGGCCGCGATGGGCAGGCTGATATCGTCTTGATCTTTCCGTGCGGCCAGGACCATTCCGGTGGAGGCGTCGACCAGGCAGCCGAGCAAGAAGCCGTCGATGTCCGCCACAGAGTCGAGCACCGCTTCGGCCTCATTAAGAATCAAGGACGCTTCCTCCCTAGGCGATGGGAAGCTGGCGGGCCGGTACGCAGACATCGTAGGCCACCGGTCGCGTGAGCGGCGCCATAGTGACGAATAACCAGCTGGCGGCCAGTATGAGCGAGTGGCGTTATTCGCTAAATGTCCGGTATGAATAATTTACGAATTTTTGTCAGTCATGCCCGTGCCGGCCCGCTGAACAGCCGTCGCGGCACCGCCCCGATCGGGCCGAGGGCATGATTCTCCTCCATGGCCCGCCACCGTTCCCAGCCGAGCACCGACGGCCCGTCGATCAGCAGGATCCGCCGGACCGCCGGATCTCCCGCCTCGCCCCCGGGCGTGACCCACCAAGCTCGATTCGATAACCTGAGCGGGGGTTTCCACCAGCTTCGATTATATGTTTTAATGGCAGGTACATGTTTTCGAAGCTGACGAGAATCCTCGGCCGCCACCGCCCTGGCTGACCGCCGGGAGCCTCGCCAGGCGACCGGTCCGATCAGGGAGACGACATGCTCGCCGCCGCAGGTACCAGCCAGCCCGTCCTCGCTGCCTTGCTGGGGCTCGGGGCCGCGGGAATCGCCGGGGCGGTGGTGGCCATGGCCTGGAGCGTGCACGCGCGCCAGATCCGGCTGGCCGAGCTGCTGGCCCGCCGCCAGTTCATCCTGACCAGGGAGCCGGCGCCGCCGGAGCAGGCCGTCAACGGCCACGCCGCCCCGGCGGGTCCCGAGGCGGCCCCCGACCTCGAGACGGTCGGGGCCCGGCACGCCCAGGCGGGGCAGAAGGCTCAGGGGGCACCTGGGACCAACGGCGGTCACGGAGCCCGGGGTGCGGCGGCCGCCAGGGCCGCCAAGCTGGTCATCGACGGGCCGCAGACCGTGGTGGTCGGCGAGCAGGTCCGCTACCGTGTCCGGCCGTCCGCCGTCGGGACCGCGGTCACCTGGGCCGCGGGCGGCGGCTCGGTATCGCAGGCCCCCGACCCGGCCCATCCCGACGAGCTGCTTCTCATCGCCGACCGGCCAGGCAACCTGATGCTCCACGTCCGGGTGCGCGAGGGCCTCACCGAGCGCCGCGAGACGAAGGCCGTCACCGCCGTGCCCGACGTGACCCCGGCCGCCTCGCCGTTCCCGCTGCGCCTGTTCCTGCAGGGCTGGGGCCTGGTCGTCGTCGCCGTCCTGGTCGTCGGCTTCGCCGGTGCCCTCGACGCCCTGGGCAATCTCACCTCTGGTGACTTCATCGCGCTGGTCGTTCCGCTCACCGCGCTGCTCGGCGTGCTGGCCGCCGTCCGCGGCGCCAGCGACCCGGCCCTGAACCGGAACCCCGCCCGACGCGAGGACCCTAACGAGGGCCATAACGAGGGGCCGGGCTGGACCTGAAGTCCGCGTGCGTGCACCCTGCGGGCGGTAGCTTTCCCGAGTGACCCGTACGTCCATCTCGCTGCCTGATCAGACCGTCATCTTCGACTACGGTGAAGTCATCTCGCTGAAGCCGTCAGCCGCCGACCGGGAGTTGATCGCCAGCCTGGCCGGCGTCGACCCCGAGCCTTTCTGGCGGGCCTACTTCGCCCACCGGGACGGCCTGGACCAAGGCAGCGCCGGCGCCGCGGCCTACTGGCGGGCGATCGCCGACGACGTCGGCGCCAGCTGGGACGACGCGCGGGTGCACGAGCTGTGGGCCGCGGACTTCCGCAGCTGGCTGTCCATCAACCCGGGCACCGTCGAGGTGCTCGCCGACCTCAAGGCGGGCGGCACCAGGCTGGCGCTGCTGTCCAACGCCGGCCCGGACTACGGCAGCTATTTCCGGCACGGCCCGCTCGGTGACTTCTTCGCGGCGTGCTACGTCAGCGGTGAGCTCAACCTGCTGAAGCCGCACCCCGAGATCTACCGGTACGTGCTGGACGACCTGGGTATCAGCCCCGCCGAGGCCGTGTTCGTCGACAACCGCGAGGCGAACGTCCGCGGCGCCGAGGCGGTAGGCATCACGGGCCACCTGTTCACCGGCGTGACCGCGCTGCGCGCCTTCCTCTTGAGGTTTGCGGAAGAATCGGGGTAAACCCCTAGGCGCGCGGTCGGCGCCTCCACGGTGATCGGGGCGTCCAGCCCGTCAGACGGCCACCTCGGGGGGCGCTGCTGCAAGCCCTGCAGGCGATCCAGCCCCCGGCAACCGGGCCCTAGGGGACTTCCGGCCCTGGCCGCGCCCTGGTCCTCAGGGGAAGGGTGGTGAGTCGTGAAGCGCGCGATCGGAGCCGTCGTTCTCGGGCTGAGCGCCTGCGGGTACCCGCTCACGGAGTTCGTGATCTGCCGCTGGGGGAGACGGGGGGCGGTGGTGTCGGAGTGCGTGTGCGCCGGGCTTGCCATCCGCGACGCCGCCATGGTGGCCAGCGGTGTCCCCGGCCGACTCCGCCCTGTCCCCGCCGCGCTGCTGCGCCTCGAGCTGGCCGTCGGCGTCGTGGCCTCGCTGGCCGGGCTGCGGCCCTTGCCGGCCGACCGGACGACACTGGCCGACCGTGTCCGCCGGGCGGCCGTCGCGACGCTGTTCGCCCTGCATACCATCAGGTTCGGTATCTACCTTCGCCCGGACCAGGGTCGGCGCGCCACGCCGGGGAAGAATGGGGAGGGCCGGGGTGCTCCCGCCGGCGAGGCTGGCTTATTTATTGACCGAACGTTCGGTAATATGTAACCTGCGGGGCAGGATGGGAGGCGGCGTGTACGGAAACTACGACACGGCAACGGCCGGCGGACCCAAGGCGGTCCCCGACGAGGCCGGGCAGCATTTCGATCAGCTCATCGCCGCCGACCAGCGCATCGAGCCGCGCGACTGGATGCCGGAGGCGTACCGCAAGACGCTCATCAGGCAGATCGCCCAGCATGCCCACTCCGAGATCATCGGCATGCAGCCCGAGGGCAACTGGATCAGCAGGGCGCCCAGCCTCCGCCGCAAGGCCATCCTGATCGCCAAGGTCCAGGACGAGGCGGGTCACGGCCTGTACCTCTACTCGGCGGCCGAGACGCTCGGCGTCGACCGCGACGAGCTCGTCGACCTGCTCCTGGCCGGCCGGCAGAAGTACTCGAGCATCTTCAACTACCCGACCCTCAACTGGGCCGACGTGGGCGCGATCGGCTGGCTCGTGGACGGTGCGGCCATCATGAACCAGGTGCCGCTGTGCCGCTGCTCCTACGGTCCGTACGCCCGCGCGATGGTGCGCATCTGCAAGGAAGAATCGTTCCACCAGCGCCAGGGATTCGAGATCCTCTACACGCTCTCGCACGGGACGCCGGCCCAGAAGGAGATGGCCCAGGACGCGGTGAACCGGTACTGGTGGCCGTCGCTGATGATGTTCGGCCCCCCGGACGACGCGTCCTCGCACTCGGCCGAGTCGATCGCCTGGGGCATCAAGCGGTTCAGCAACGATGAGCTGCGGCAGCGTTTTGTCGACATGACCGTCCCGCAGGCCGAGGTGCTCGGGCTGACCCCCCCCGACGATGACCTGCGCTGGAATGACGACCGCGGTCACTACGACTTCGGGCCGATCGACTGGGACGAGTTCGCCCGGGTCATCCGCGGCGACGGGCCCTGCAACGCCGAGCGCATGCGCCGCCGCCGCCAGGCCCACGAGGACGGCGCCTGGGTCCGGGAGGCGGCCCGCGCCTACGCGGACAAGCACGCTCCGCGTGAGTACACCGGGGCGCGCGCGTCATGAACGAGCAAGCCGAGAGCAGCACCCGGGGCTGGCCGTTGTGGGAGGTGTTCGTCCGGTCCCGGCGCGGCCTGTCTCATCAGCACGTCGGCAGCCTGCACGCACCGGATGCCGCCATGGCCCTGCGTAACGCGCGCGACGTCTATACCCGCCGCGGCGAGGGCGTGTCGATCTGGGTGGTGCCGTCGTCCGCGATCGTCGCCAACAGCCCGGACGAGAAGGATCCGTTCTTCGACCCGGCGCTTGACAAGGTCTACCGCCACCCCACCTTCTACGACGTGCCCGAGGGGGCGAAGCACCTGTGACCGTCAGCACGCTCCCGCCGCTGGCCGCCTACGTGCTGGCGCTCGGGGACGACGCGCTCATCCTGGCGCAGCGGCTCGGCGAGTGGGTGTCCTACGCGCCGCAGATGGAGGAGGACATCGCGCTGGCCAACATCGGGCTCGACCTGCTCGGCCAGGCGCGGACCCTGCTCAGCTACGCGGGCGCGGTCGAGGGCGGCGGTCGGGACGAGGACGACCTGGCCTACCTGCGCGACGACCGCGACTTCCGCAACGTCCAGCTGGTCGAGATCCCCAACGGCGACTTCGCCGTCACGATGGCGCGCCAGCTGATCTTCTCCGCCTACCAGTACGAGCTCTACACCGCCCTGCTGGACAGCGCCGACCCGACCCTGGCCGGCCTGGCCGGCAAGGCGGTCAAGGAAGTGGACTACCACCGCGACCACGCCACCCAGTGGGTGCTGCGCCTCGGCGACGGCACGGACCTGTCGCACGCACGTATGCAGGCCGGACTCGACCAGGTCTGGCCCTACGCCGACGAGTTGTTCGACCCGGCCAGCCCGCTGCCCGGCGTGGCGGCCGACCCGGCGACGCTGCGCCCGGCCTGGGAGCGCTACGTGACCTCGGTCCTGAGCGAGGCGACCTGCGACAAACCTGAGCCGCGCTGGCGGTCCCGCGGCGGCCGGGACGGGTTGCACACCGAGCACCTCGGGCACCTGCTGGCCGAGATGCAGCACCTGCATCGCTCGCATCCGGGGGCGTCGTGGTGACCGCGCAGGCGGCCCTCCTGGCGGCCGCCCGGGCCGTGCCCGACCCGGAGATACCCGTGCTGACGCTCGGCGACCTCGGGGTGATCCGCGACGTGCGGGTCGCCGACGACGGCGCCGTGGAGGTCGACATCACCCCGACCTATACGGGCTGCCCGGCCACGGCGGTCATCGCGGACGACGTGCGGGACGCCCTGGGCCGGGCCGGCGCGGACCAGGTCCGGGTCCAGATCGTGCTGTCCCCGCCGTGGACGACCGACTGGATGAGCGAGGCGGGCCGGGCCAAGCTGCGGGACTTCGGGATCGCGCCACCGCGACCTACTACCGGGCACATCCCGCTCACGTTCTCGGTCCGCTGCCCGCACTGCGGGTCGATCGACACCCGGGAGATCAGCCACTTCGGCTCCACTCCGTGCAAGTCGCTGTGGACCTGCCGGTCCTGCGCGGAGCCGTTCGACTCCTTCAAGGCGATCTGATGCCCGGCGCCCGCCGGCACTCGGTCTTCCACCTGCTCCGCGTGGCCTGCGTCGAGCGGCTCACCGACGACGCGGTGGCCATCACCTTCGACGTCCCGCCCGAATTGCGCGAGGAGTTCCGCTTCCAGGCCGGCCAGCACGTGTCGATCCGCTCTCCCGTGGTGGGCGACGACGTGCGGCGCAACTACTCCATCTGCTCCCCGGCCACCTCCGGGCGGCTGCGCATCGGCGTCAAGCGCATCCCGGACGGCGTCTTCTCCAGCTACGCCGCCGAACGTCTCCGTCCCGGCGACGTCCTGGACATCATGACGCCGACCGGCAGCTTCTTCACCGCGCTGCACCCCGGCCAGCGCAAGCGGTACGGTGCCATCGCGGCCGGCTCGGGCATCACGCCGGTGCTGTCCATCCTCAGCACCGCCCTGGAGGTCGAGCCCGGCAGCAGCGCTGTCCTGATCTACGTCAACCGCACCACGCTCAACATCATGTTCCTGGAGGACCTCGAGGACCTCAAGAACCGCTACCCGGACCGGTTCCAGCTGATCCACGTGCTCGACGAGGAACCCGTGGAAGTCGAGCTCCTCTCCGGCCGGCTCGATGCCGCCCGGCTCGGGCGCATCCTGGACGGCCTGGTCTTCCCGGGCGACGTGGACGAGTGGTTCCTGTGCGGCCCGCTGCCGATGACCGACGTCGCCCGGGAGGTCCTGCTCTCCTACGGCGCCGGCGACGAGCACATCCACCGCGAGCTGTTCTTCGTGGGCCCGCCGCCCGCCGCGGGCACCCCTCTCGGGGAACCCACCGTGGGCGCGTCGGTCACGATCCTGCTCGACGGGCGCTCGCAGACCTTCACCCTGCCCGAGGACGGCGCCTCGATACTGGACACGACCCTGCGGTACCGGGCCGATGCCCCGTTCGCCTGCAAGAACGGCGTCTGCGGCACCTGCCGGGCCAAGGTCGTCGAGGGCAAGGTCCGGATGGACGCCAACTACGCCCTCGAGCCCGCCGAAGTCGCCGCCGGGTACGCCCTGGCCTGCCAGTCGCACCCGGCCGCCGAACGCGTCGTCCTCGACTTCGACCGCTGATGCCTCCCACCCCGCCCGTCCCGCCGTTCCGCGTCCGGCAGCTGACCATTGAGGACGGCCTGGCCCTGGCCGCCTCGCCGCAGCCAGGTGCCTGGCAGGTCTACGACGCCCTCCAGCCGTTCCCGCCGGACGAGGGCTACTGGGCCGTGGCCGACGGCCACGGCGCGCTGCTCGGCTTCTGCTGCCTGGGCGAGCCCGCCCGGGCGCCGGGGGAGGCCGGCCATCCCGCCGTCCTGGACATCGCCATCGGCATCCGGTCCGACCTGTCGGGCCAGGGCTGGGGCGTGGAACTCGGCCGCGCCGCAATCGCCTACGCCCGGTCGGTCGCGCTCGACCGCCGACTGCGCACCACCGTCCCGGAATGGAACGCCATCGGCCTCCACGTCGCCGAGCAGTCCGGTTTCGTCCGCTCCGGCACCCTCGCCCTCGGCGGCCACCGGTACATCATCCTCGAGCAGCCGGGCACCTGACGCCGATTTTCGCGTCCGCGCGCCGATCCCTGCCTGAATTTAGCCGAGTGTCGTCGAGCTGAGTCGACCAGGAGTGATTGGCTTGGTAAATCCGGCGCTGACTGAACCCGCGTGTCGTTTCGAGGAATGTCGGCATAGTCTGCTAGCATCGAATTCAGGATCGAAAGAGCATTTTTGACCGGACGGGTGTGCGCTGTTCTGCTTCTTCCACCACCAGGTGGCGATCCACCAGTGGGGCTGGACCGTCACCCTGCGCCCCGACGGCACCACCACCGCCCGCAGCCCCGACGGCACCAAGGTGTTCTGCCTGTCCATCGCCCGGTCGGTCGTCACCGCGCACCGTGCCACCGTCACCGCCCGCAGCCAG
>Ga0335077_10005040_pt1 | contig 16146 bp, 14 predicted proteins | sample Lox_Sample_31_FD_207151 | JGI IMG/M metagenome (GOLD analysis project Ga0335077, IMG submission 207151) | Soil microbial communities from Loxahatchee National Wildlife Refuge, Florida, United States - Lox_Sample_3.1 | ecosystem: Environmental > Terrestrial > Soil > Wetlands | place: USA...
GTCCCTTCAATCCATTTTGCAACAGCGAGCAACAACTCGTGCATAGAGTCACACCCTCGGCGAAGTAATAAAAGCTCTCGGACGCTTCATCGCCCGGAATCTAACCCAATCCGGAAAGCGCCGCGATATCCACGCCCGCCAGGATGGCGCCCAGCCAGAGCAAAAGCGAAAGCGCGGCGACGACCTTGACGCTGGTGGGTATGGCAGGCAATTCATTCCACTTGCGCTGTCCGCGGTGAACGATCACGGTGAAGATCAAAGCGAATAGAATGACGAGCATCTTCGCTTGAAAGACGCGATCAGGCGCGTAATCGCCGGCGTCGGTGGCAAACAGCAAAAAGCCGGAGATCATGGCCAGGGTAAATCCGATCCAGGTCCAGGGAAGAAGCTGATCGGCAAGCAAAGAGATCGTCTGGCCGCGGCCGGCGAGGCCGAGGATGCGCAGGTCGACGAGAACGATGGTCCCAATAAAAAAAAGCAATGTGAAGTAGTGGATCACCGAGACGCTCGAGTATAACCACGCCGTAGTGGCAAGAACCTTCACCCAGCCCACTTGCTCGAGCGATTCCCACACAGGAACCTCCCTTAAGTTTCGCTGGATGTTACGAGCGCGACAGAGAAAAGCGCTGTTAATTCGGAGTAAAATCGGGCCGGCGCGGCCGTTCCGTGTTCAGCAGTGTCTGGCGTGGGACTTGAAGTTGACTTGAAGGGCGCCGCGGAATTAACGTGTCGAACCAAGACAAGCTGGCCAGGAGGCTGCCGATGCGCGGAGTCGTGGTCTATTTGCGCGGATTAACGCTGTTCGTAGCAGGCATCGTGGTGGGAACTTTGCTGATTCAGCCGGGTGCGGCGCAGGAAAATGGGGGCTTGGGCCTGCGGCTGAATCACGTGGGGATCGCGGTCAAGAACTATGACGAATCCTTTAACTTCTATACGAAGGTGATGGGCTTCAAGGTGGCCTTTCGCTTTCCTCCCAGCCCGGACGGCAAGCCCACGACAACGTACTTCCAGATCAATCGCGACACCTTCCTGGAGATGGCCCCCACCAGCGCTCAATTGCCGGTGGGCATCACGCATATGGGAATCGAGTCGCCGGATATTAAGAAGACCATCGCGCAACTGCGCGCTGCCGGTGGAACCGCGGAGGATTTTCGCGTCAGCGGCCCCACGAAAGCGCTGCTGTCGAATATCAGGGATCCCAACGACATCCGCATGGAGTTGATCGAACTTACCCCCGATTCGCTGCACAAGAAGGCGGAAGAGTCCTGGAAATAGCCGGGTGGGCATAAGTTCGGAACGCAGTTCTGGCGTGCCCATTCCTTTGGGAGCGACGACTCTGTTGTGTGCTAACGCTGGGACGCCTTGCCAGAAGCTACCCGCGTGGTGAACTCTTCCGATTTACCGCGAGGAATGGTGAGCGCGGTCCAGTTGGCGCCGACAAAGTGCTTTGCCAGGTAGACGATCTGGCCGACGTGATACGCATAATGCGCGAGCTGCCGGTTAAGGGCCTGCATGACGGAATGGGCTTCGGAACGGATCAACACTTTTTGCGCCAGGTGCTCATCCTTCAAGGGCAATAGCGCGTCAAAGACGCGCTGCCAGCCGGTCTCCCACATGACCATCACATCCGCCCTCGTTTTCGCCGGGTCTTCAAATTCGCTGTCGCGCTTGCGATCGGGCTTTTCGCCGTCGGTGGTGAGGAAGCCGGTGAAACGCGAACGCATGTTGCCGGCGAGATGTTTGACGATGACGGCAATGGAGTTTGACTCGGCGTCCGGAGCCGCGGTAAGGGCTTCGTCCGGAACCTGAGCCATGGCGCGTTCCCCAAGGCGCTTGTAGTAACGCAAGAGGTCGACGCAATCCTTCATGTAGGAGGCGGTGAATTCCACAGGCATGCCGAAATTCTCCGCTTGAACCGCGCGCAATGCAAGCCGCCATCGCGACCCCGCCTGAGATTCAGCCGTTTTATTGACGCGTTCCCGGTGTTTCCACCGTGGGCAGATTAATTTCGCGCACCGCGTTGTCGACTTCTCCGGGCGCCGCGGGCACGTCAAGCCCGTCGGTCAATAACAGCCCCTGCAATGTGACGGCGTTGATCCAGACGTTCTCGAGAGCAGAGATGTATTTTGCCTGCAGATCGAAGAGCGTCCGTTCCGCGACGAGAACCTGCGGGTAAGCCGCCGCACCTTCGCGATACCTCTGAAGGTAGAGTTCATAGGCACGCTGCGCGCTCGGCAATGTTCTGCCCTTGTACATCTCCGCCACCGCGCGGGAACTGGCATAGTTCTCCAGGATCGGAGCGGCCATCTGCCGAAGCGCCAGGGAAACACGCTGTACCTCCAGGTTGGCGCGCTCGAGGTCGCCTCGCGCGGCTTGTACGTTCCCTTGATTGCGATTGAACAATCGTAGTTCCGCCCCCACTTCGGCAAAGCCGATCAGACCCGCTGCCGGAGATGGAGCAGCCCCTAGCGGCTCAAAATCGTTGCTGAGACCCGCACGCACAAAAAGATTCGGGATAATCTCGCGCCGCGCGCGGGCGAGAGCGGCGTCCGCCCGAGTGACGTTGAACTGCGCGATCTTTACCGCCGGGCTATCGCGCAGGATTGTTTCCACCGTCCCGTCCGGATCGATGGAGGGAAGATCCGCGAGATTGCCTTGGAGATTCGCCAGCGGCATCGCGGGCCTCCCCGCCACCGCGACCAGCACGCGCCAAGCGCGCTGCTGGTCCTGCCGGGCCACGCCCACGGCCAGATCCGCATCATCGGCTTCCACCTGGGCTTGCAGCAGATCTGGCTCGTCCGCTTGCCCGACATTAAAAAGCTGCTGTGTAGTTTCCACCGCATCCTTCGCAAGTTCGCTCATCTTCACGCGCATCTCGACCATCTCCTGCGCGGCCAGCGATTCGTAAAAGGCGATGCGCACGCTGCTATCGACCCGAAGCCGCTGTTCTTCGGCTTCGGCTTGTGTCTGCTTCCCTTCCTCCGCAAATATTTTTCGATCGAGACGGAGTTTTCCGCCGAGTATGACGTTCTGCTGAATAAAACCGCCCTGCTCGCCTCCTCGGAAGGATCCGCCCCGAATCTCGTCGCCGGCGTAACCGATGGTGGGATTGGGCCAAAGGCCCGCCTGAAGCGTGCGGCCCGCCGCCTCCCGGATTCCTGCTTGAGCTTCGCCGAGCGTTGGATTATTCATGCGCGCCATTTGCAGCAATTGCTCGAGCGTCAAACTCTGAGCGGCGGGCGCCGCCTGGCCCGGAGCCGGTTCGCCCTGAGGAATGGATCGCGCGGAGACTTGAAGAGTCGAACCGGGAATTATGCGATGAAGGTTTCGGTCGGGGTCTTGGGCTTTCAACAGAAGTGCTGAGTACATCAGCAAACACCCCAGCAGCATGAACTCTCTCCGTCGGAACTGTGTTTTCACGTTTTTAGTCTCCTGTCGCGCCGTCTGAGCGCTCATTTGGGCATGTTCATGCCGGGCATTTGCTCCGGCGCCGCGCCCTGCTTCGAACGGAGGTCCATAATCCGGTTGTATTGATCGGGAGGGAGAACGCGCACCAGCGCCATCATGCCCTGCGCGAAGCCGCTCCATCCCGGGCGAAGGCCATCTGTCTCCGGCTTTTGATACATCGAGTCCATGGCCATGGTAGGCCCTTCCATGTAGGCGTCCTGCGGGAAGCCGGGAATCGAGTTAGCGTTTTCGCTCACCTGCGCCTTGCCTGGGTCGATGGACATGCCTTGCATGGCGGGCATGGCGGCGCCAGTCTGCCTTGGGGAGGTAGGACCATTCGAGGTGGGCTGGTCGAAGGCCGAACCCAGGCCCATCCCGCGGCCGAGGCTCGGACCGTTTCCTTCCGAGATTGCCGCTCCGCCTCGCAAGATGCCCATGCCCTCTTGCATGCCGGCGCCGGCGATGGTTCCCGGCCGGCGAGTCAAGGGGCCGGCGAGCGAAGACATCTGGTTCATCATGTGGTGCGGCAGATGGCAGTGCACCATCCAATCGCCGGGATATTTGGCGTCAAACTCGATGTCTCGCGCTTGGGCTACACCGACCAGAACCGTGTTCTGCGGGCCCCAGGTGCTCTGCGGCTGGCGGCCGGCTTCCGTTCCGGTAATCACGAACTGGTGGCCGTGCAGATGGATGGGATGATGGTCCATGCCCATATTCACCAGCCGAATCTTCACCCGCTCGCCCAGCCGGATGATGAGCGGAGTCGCGGCGGGACCGGCCTTGCCGTTGAAGGTCAGCCAGTTGAACTCCATGTTCATGGAGTTGGGCGTGGCGTTATTTGGCAGAATCGCGTACTCCTGCAGGATGATGAGGAAATCCCGGTCGACGCGGGGCTGATACGCTTTCTGCGGATGCATGATGAAACCGCCGATCATGCCCATCATCTCCTGCATGGCCATATGCGAGTGATAGAAGAAGGTGCCTTCCTGATGCAGCGTGAATTCGTAGTCGAAGCGGCCGCCGGGCGGGATGGGCTCCTGGGAAAAACCCGGCGCGCCGTCCATGGCAAAGGGAATTTCGAATCCGTGCCAGTGCATCGAAGTCGGCTCGGGCAGATGGTTGTCGACGACGATGCGCACGCGGTCGCCCTGATTCACCTGGATCGTCGGCCCCGGAGCGGTTCCGTTATAGCCCCAGAGGTTGGCGACCTTGCCGGGCAAAATGGCCTGCTTGACGGGCTCGGCGATCAGGTGGAAGACCTTCACGCCGTTGTCGAGCTCGAACGGCAGGTCGGGCACGTCGGAAGTCACGACGGGCACGGCTGCGTCCGATGGTTCGGGACACCCCGGCATGCGCATACCTGGCATACAAGCCGTGGTGCTTTCCTGCTGCCCCATGGCAAACGCTTTTGCACTTCCGAGCGCGCTCGCGCTCAGTGCGGCAATGCTCTGAATGAACGTTCTTCTCGCGCTATTCACTGCGTTCCTCCTAAAAGGAAATCGTCGTGCGATGAAAAGCAAAGAGCTGTTACTGCCGGAGGCTTGCTGCGGCGCAAAAAGGCGCGCAGGCGCAAGCCACTACGGTCTCCACTTTTTGGAAGCCGTTTCTATAGCCGAAGAATCGTTGCCAGAGGTTCCGTGTGAAGGGAAGGCGGAGGGGAGCCTGTCTTGATGCGATCGCCGCGCGTCCACGAGGTCGTCACAACCGAAGAGCGGGCCGGCGCGTAACTGAGAAGTTGCGGTTGCGCGTGCCCTGTGCCGGGCGGCGATGCCGAAAACGAAAGCTGACCGCATGTTCCATAAGCGCAGAAAGAAAAATTCCGCGAATGATCGGGCAGAGCCGTCGAGAGCAAAGTGCCAACGCCTGCGTCGGACGCCATCATGTGCTGCATTCCGTCAGGACCCGCGCCCATGGGCATGGCCATGGAGGCCGCCATCGACGCGGCGTTCTCACCGCCGGACACGGACATGCCAGGATGACAATCGGCTTGGCCCTGCCTCAGCCAACAGGAAAGGTCGCAAGCAGAGGCGGAGATCGAGGCGAATACCACAAGGATTGAAATCAGCGCCGCCATGCATGCTGTGATGCGCCGCATGGGCTAATTTTACGCCGATAGGACGCCTTAGGCGTAAGTATTCTTCCCTCTCCGTTTCTGCCGGCCGATGCGGAGATGCAAGGCTGGAGTTTGCAAAGGGTGGCGCAAACCGATAAAATCGTTTCCCCTCTTGATGATGGAATCTTCTTGGAATTCACGGCCGGAGAAACTGCGCGTCGCGCTGGGCGCGGACCATGCCGGCTTTCAGGCCAAGGAAAGTCTGAAGAAGTATCTGCAGTCGGCCGGCTACGCCGTGAATGACGCGGGCCCGTGGTCGGAGGAGTCGGTCGATTATCCCGATTTCGCCGTTAAGGTCGCCTTGAGCGTGCGGCAGGGCCGCGACGATCTCGGCATTCTGATCTGCGGCACGGGCATCGGCATGGCCATGGCGGCCAATAAGGTGGGCGGGATTCGCGCGGCGGTCGCTCACGACGCCATGACCGCGCGCATGAGCCGCGAACACAACGACGCCAACGTGCTGGCGCTGGGCGCGCGGGTGCTGAGCGAGCATCAAATCATCGAAGCGGCGGCTACTTTTCTGGAGACGCCGTTCGCCGGCGGGCGCCATCAGCGGCGCGTGAACAAGATTTCGGAACTCGATCACAGCCGTTCCACCTGAGCTTCGATCCAGATAAACGCGCGGCCATGCGGCCGCCGCGGGGAGCAAAAACAGAGAATGACCACAGCCAAGACAGCCGCCGAACACGGTTCCGCGGACGCCGCCACGCTGGAGCGGATGAACCGCCCGCTGCGCGAAGTCGATCCGGAGATCGCCGAAATTCTGGAACTCGAAGCGCGCCGCCAGGCCATCGGCCTGGAGCTGATTCCCTCGGAAAACCTGGTCTCCGAAGCCGTGCTGGAAGCGGCGGGCTCCGTGCTTACCAACAAGTACGCGGAAGGCTATCCGGGCAAGCGCTATTACGGCGGTTGCGAATACGTGGACCGCGCGGAGCAATTGGCCATCGACCGCGCCAAACAGCTTTTCGGCGCCGAGCACGCCAACGTGCAGGCGCATTCCGGCACGCAAGCGAACATCTCCGTCTATATGACCGCCCTGCAGCCGGGCGATACCGTGCTGGGCATGAATCTGGCGCACGGCGGGCACCTCACGCACGGGCACCCGCTGAATTTTTCCGGCAAGACCTACAAGTTCGTTGCCTACGGAGTGCGCAAGGATACCGAAACCATCGACTACGAGGAGATTGAGCGGCTGGCCGCCGAACACAAGCCCAAGATGATCGTCGCCGGCGCCAGCGCCTATTCACGCATCATCGATTTCGAGCGCATGGCGCGCATCGCCGCGTCGGCCGGCGCTGTCTTTTTCGTGGACATGGCGCACATCGCCGGGCTCGTGGCCGCCGGCGTACATCCCAGCCCGGTCCCGCATGCGGACTTCGTTTCCACCACGACGCACAAAACTCTGCGCGGGCCTCGCGCGGGGCTCGTGCTCTGCAGGCAGAAATGGGCCAAGGAACTCGACCGCATCACGTTCCCGGGAACGCAGGGCGGCCCGCTGATGCATACGATCGCCGCCAAGGCCGTCTGCCTGAAGGAAGCGATGCAGCCGGAGTTTCGCGAATATCAGAAGCAGGTGGCGGCCAACGCCAAGGCGCTGGCGGCGGGCATGGCGCGGCGCGGATTCCGCATCGTCAGCGGCGGCACGGATAACCACCTTTTCCTGGTCGATCTCCACTCGCGCGGGCTCACCGGCAAGGACGCGCAGGCCTCGCTCGACCGGGCGACGATCACCGTGAACAAGAACGCTATCCCCTTCGATCCTCTGCCGCCAGCGACCGCGGGTGGAATCCGCCTGGGCAGCCCGGCAGTTACCACGCGCGGAATGCGTGAGCCGGAGATGGAGCAGATTGCGGGATGGATCTGCGATGTGCTGGCGAGCGTGGGCGACGCGGCCACCGAGCAGCGAGTGCGCGGGGAAGTGGCCGCGCTCACCTCGCGCTATCCTTTATATGTGCGGCGCTGGCGGGCGGCGGCGTTGCAAGCTTAGTATTGCCGCGAATCTTCTGCCGCGAATCCGGCGGCGCAGGAAAAACAATGCGCGTGGCCATCGATATTCGTCGCGCCGGCGATTACGGCCTGGGCACCTACATCCGCAATATCGTCAACCAGCTGGCGCTGATCGATAGCGACACGCATTACCTGCTGATTGGCCACCACCGGCATCTGGCGGAGTTCGATCCCCTTCCCGGCAATTTCGAACTGCTGGAGTACGCCTACCAACCCGGCACTTTTCGTACCCATTTGCATTTGCCCTGGCTGCTGCGCCAGCGCCGCGTGGACGTCCTGCACATGCCCTGGTTCTACGCACCCGCGGTGGTGCCCTCGCGCCTGCTGATCACGGTGCACGACCTCAGCGACGTGCTGGCGCCGGTAGTGGGCGCCAATACGCCGGTGCAAACCGGGCGGCTTTTCTTTGCGCGCCGCGCGCTGAATCGCGCCGATCATATTTTCGCCGTCTCGCAATCGTCCAAGCGCGATCTGGCGCGCGCGTTTCACATTCCCGAGACAAAGATCTCGGTGGTTTACGATGCCGTCGACGGACGATTCCTGAACGACCCCCTTCCCGCGGACGCCGACCGCATCCTGGAACGCCATGCCGTCAATTCGCCCTACGTGCTCTATGCCGGGAACATCCGCCCGCAGAAAAATCTGCCGCGCCTGATCGAGGCTTTCGCCGTGGCCAAGGCGGAGTTGCGCTCCAATCCGGAGTTCGCCCAGCTCAAGCTGCTGGTGATCGGCGAAGCGCTCAATCGCCATGCCGATTTGCGCCGCGCCGTGGTGCGGGCGCGCGTTCGCGAAGACGTGCGCTTCCTGGGATTCGTGCCCAGCCCCGTGCTGCGGGTCTTTTATTCGCGGGCCGCGGCGTTCCTGTTTCCCTCGCTGTATGAGGGCTTCGGGCTGCCTCCACTCGAAGCCATGGCGCACGGGACGCCGGTGCTGACTTCCAACGTGTCGTCCCTGCCGGAAGTCTTCAACGAAGCCGCGCTGCTGGTGAATCCGGAGAACGTGTTCGATATCGCCCGGGGAATCCGCCAGATTCTCACCGAAAACGTCCTGCGGCAGACGCTGCGCCGCCGCGGGTACGAGCGGGCGCGGCTCTATTCCTGGGAGCGGGCGGCGCAATTGGTACACGCCGCTTACCACTCCGTTCTGCGCCGGACGGCGGCCGCGTAAAGCGCCGGCGCTTCCTCCTGCTTCAACTCAGATAATCTGCAAATCGATCTCGCGGGAGTGGCCTTCGCGGATGCGAAAGGCGCGAACCGGGCGCACTGCCGCAGGCCGCGGGCTGATAATCAGGTAAACAGCGTCCGGATAGAAGGCGCGGTCGATATCGAGAGGCGAGGGGAAATTTTCGCCTTGGGGATGCGAGTGGTAGATGCCCAGGTGTTCGAGCGCTTCGGCGCGCATGCGGCGAAAGAGGGCGAATAGCTCCTCGGGGGCGATTTCGTAGGCTTTGGCGCTCTGCAGGCCGTTCTTCGCGGGCAGGATGCTGGAGATGACCCCATCGCGGCCGGCCAGCAAGCCACAGCATTCGATTTCTGGATTTGCGCGGGCTTCGGAGAGCAGGCGCTCGAAAATCTCGCTGCTGATCCGCACAACTTCATTCATGCGCCGATTGTCTCATTTCGGCGGGAGAGGCTGGGCGCTGATTCCCGGATCGCCGAATCAGACAAAAACTAGAGCGACATTGCGCGTTTCCGCTTACGCCTTTTGCGCCTGGCGCCGCAGGAACGTCGGCACATCGAGGTCCAGCGGGTCGGGGACCGATTCCTGAATCACAGGAGGCACCGGCCGCGCCGGCTGAACAACCACCTCTTCTTCCGGCTCTTCCTGCACAATCCTGGGCTGCGGCGGCACCGGCACAGGCTCCTGTTCCGGGACGGCCGCGGGTGCCTTCAACGCCTTGGTCAGATACGAAGGACGCTGCTGCTGTTTCTTGCCCGCTTCACGGAAGCCGGCGGCGATAACGGTAATCTTGACGGACTCCTTCATCGCATCATCCATGACCGCGCCGAAAATAATATTGGCATTCTCATGCGCGGCTTTCTGGATGATGGAAGAGGCTTCGTGAACTTCGTGCAGCGACAGGCTGGAGGAGCCGGTAACGTTGATGAGAATTCCCTGCGCGCCGTTGATGGTGTTGTCTTCGAGCAAGGGGCTGGAGATGGCGCGGTTGGCGGCGTCGACCGCGCGATTGGAACCCGAGGCCACGGCCGTGCCCATGACGGCGTAACCTTGCCCGGCCATGATCGTTTTCACGTCCGCGAAATCGCGGTTGATGATGCCGGGGATGGTGATGATGTCGCTGATGCCCTGCACGGCCTGGCGCAGAATATCGTCGGCGATGCGGAAAGCCTCGAAGAAGCTGGTGCCCCGCTCGACGGTCTCCATCAGGCGCTCGTTGGGGATGACGATGACCGTGTCCACGCTGCCGACCAGTTCGGAGAGCGCGTGTTCGGCCTGCGTCAGGCGGCGCTTGCCCTCAAACGCGAAGGGCTTGGTCACCACGGCGACGGTGAGCGCGCCGAGTTCGCTCGCCAGCGAAGCGACCACGGGCGCGGAGCCGCTGCCGGTGCCGCCGCCTAGACCCGCGGTGATGAAGACCATGTCGGCGCCCTCCAGCGCCTCGATGATCTTGTCGGTGTCCTCGAGCGCGGCTTTGCGGCCGACCTCGGGGTTGGCGCCGGCGCCCAGCCCCTTGGTCAGCTTGGCGCCGATTTGCAGCTTCACCGGCGCCTGCGACAGCTTCAGGGCCTGCTGATCGGTGTTGGCGGCGATGAATTCGACGCCCTCCACCTTGGCGCGGATCATGCGGTTCACGGCGTTGCAGCCGCCGCCGCCCACGCCGATCACCTTAATCTTCGCGCCTTCCAACCGCTCTTCGCTGAACGAGATTCTGAGTGCCGACTCCTTTGGCGTCATCGTGTTCCCCCCATATTGCCGGACCGCACCCTGCGGTTCACTGTCCGGCAAACATGCTTTTCAATCGAGCCACCAATGTTGCGGGACGCTGCGCGGCCATGCGGCGAGCGTGCGCCCCGTACAGCAGCAGCCCTACAACCGTTGCGTACTCGGGCTGGGAAAGCTCTTCGGGCATCTCTTCCAGCCCGCGCGGCGCGGCGCTCCGCACCGGCAGCGAAAATGTGCGTTCCGCCAGTTCGGGCAGGCCGCGCAGACGCGCGCCGCCTCCGGCCAATACCAGGCCCGCGGGAATCTGCGCGTCGAGGCCGGCCCGCTTGAGATCGTCGTGGACGAGGGTCAGCAGTTCCTGCGCGCGGGGCTCGATGATTTCGTTGAGCATGCGAACGAAAACGGTGCGCGGCGGACGATCGCCGACGCTGGCAATCTGGATGGGCTGATCTTCGGCGATCAGCTCGCGCGAGGCGCACCCGAATTCGCGCTTGATGCGCTCCGCTTCCGGAATCGGCGTGCGCAAGCCCACGGCCAGATCGTTGCTGAAGTGATCGCCGCCGACGGCCACCGCCCCGGTGTGGCGCACCACGCCGCCGGAGTAGACGATCAGCTCGGTGGTTCCTCCGCCGATATCGAGCAGGCAGCAGCCCAGCTCGCGTTCGTCCTGCGTGAGCACGGCCTCCGCGGAGGCCAAAGGCTCGAGCGCCGTGTCGCTGACCACGACGCCGGCGCGATTGACGGCCGTCACCACGTTTTGCGTCGCCGTGATCGACGTGGTGACGATGTGCACGTTCACTTCCAGGCTCTGCCCCACCATGCCGATGGGATCGCGGATGTTGTCCTGCTGATCGACGAGAAATTCCTGCGGCAGCACGTGCAGAATTTCGCGGTCTTCGGGAAGCGTGATGGCGCGCGCGGCGTCCACGGCCCGGCGCACGTGCTCTTTTTCGATGTCTCGCGCGCGGGCGCCTAGGGAAATTCCCCCGCGGCTATTCACCCCGCGCACATGGCTCCCGGCGATGCCCACCACGGCGGACTCCACCGGCACGTTGGCCACGCCTTCCGCTTCCTCGAGCGCGCGGCGGATGGAACTCACTGCCGCGTCCAGATTGACGATCAAGCCCTTGCGCGACCCCTTGGACTCAGCGGCGCCCATTCCCAGGAAGCGCGCGCCGCCGCCCTCTTCGATTTCCGCTATCAACGCGCATGTTTTTGCGCTACCGATATCCAGCGCGACGAGATAGCGCTCTTTCTTCCCCACTAATTGCTCCTGCCGTTTGCCGCATGGCGCGGCGCCGCAGCCGCGGCCTGAGAGCGATTGGCTGCCTCCACCGGCTTGGCCGGCTGCGGATCGCGCTCGGGATTGACCACCACTTGCTTCGAAAATCTCAGATCGACGGACTCCACGCGCCCGGCGCTGGCCCGCCATTGCGCCAGGTTTTCCGTGAGCAAATGATATTTGTTCACGAAGTCTCCGTTGCCGAAATGCACCCAGATCGGGTACTGCCCTTCCAGGCCCGGCAGGTCCGCCAGCATGGCGCGAACGTCCTGCGCGTCCGAGAAATCCACTTCGCTCACCTGTTCGCCCGCGCCGGGATGCGCCAGTTCCAGCTCCTTCATGAACTCGACGAAGAGCGTCATGCGCTCCTTGCGGTCGGCAATCGGAGTGGACTCGTCGAAGCCGCTGACCACCGGAAAATGAAAGCTGGCTTCGAGCGGCCGTTCGAGAATCACTCCGGAGGCATCCACGAACTGCAACTCATTGCCCGTGCGCAGAAAGGCCACCGGCGCGCGTTCGCTCACTTCCACGCGAATGCGATCCGGCAGGGTGCGTTGCACCGCGGCCTCTTGCACCCAGGGAATCGCCTCGATCTGCTTGCGGCGCGCTTCCAGCGGCACCCGCAGGATGCTCTTGCCCAGGTCGGGAGTGAAAACATCGGTGATGGCCGCGCGGCCGACAAACTGGTTTCCGGCGATCTCCACCTGATACGGGTCGCTGAACGCGACGGTGGGAGAAAACAGCAGAAAGCGAGTGCCGTAATAGGCGCCGCCCGCGGCCGCCAGAATTGCGGCCGCGGCCAGCGACCAGCGGCGGTAAGCGGGCCAGCTTTTTCTGCCGAATTTGCGGCGGCGAATCTCCAGCGGCTTCTGCCGCCGGAGGTAGCGCGGCTCGTCGTCGGCGAGCGCCTCGGGCGGGTAGACGTCCGGGCCGTTGTTCATGCTTTTACTGCGTCCATAGAATGACCTCGTTCTCGAGCTCGATGCCGTAGGTGGCGTGAACGCGCCGGCGCACTTCGGCGATGAGGGCGAGCATGTCGGCACAGCTCGCTTGTCCCGCATTCACGAAAAAATTGGCATGCCTGTCGCTGACGCGGGCGTCTCCGACGGAAAAGCCCTTGAGCCGCAGCTCGTCGATCATCCTTCCAGCGGATCCACCGGGAGGATTTTTAAAAATACAGCCCGCGCTTTTCTGGTTGAGAGGCTGGCTGGAACGTCGTTTTTCGTTGCAGACGCGAATGCCTTCGAGAATTTCGCGGTATGGCTTGGAGGGCAGCTCCAGTTTCACCGCGAGCATAATATCATCGGGCGCAAATGAAGTGTGACGATATTCGAAAGAAATTTCTTTTTGGCGCAGCGTTTCGATGCGCGCATCGGCCGCGCGATAGATTTCCACTTCGCGGACATAGGAGCCGATCTGCGTTCCATACGCGCCCGCATTCATGCGCAGCGCCCCGCCCACCGTTCCGGGAACGCCGATGAGGCCCTCCATGCCGCCCAGATCGTGCTTGGCGCAGAATGTGACGGTGCGGCCGAGGTCGGCGGCGGCGTCCACGTATGCGGAATTTCCCTCCAGGCGCACTTCCTCTTCCTGATGGGACAATTGCAGAACCACCCAGGGAAGTTCGCCGTCTCTTACCAGCAGGTTCGTGCCGCCGCCCAGGAATTTGTAAGGGATGCCCGCGCCGCGAAGCAGCGCGATCAGCTCCGGCAACGAGCTGTGACGGCGGATGAGCAGCAGATCGGTCGAGCCGCCGATGTGCAGCGAAGTGCGCTCCGCGAGCGAAGCTCCGGCGATGCGCTCGACGCCGAGCTCCGGGAGCGCCGAAAGAATGCGTGGATCGCTAAGCCGCATCGTTAATTCTCGTTCCGAATCTCATCGCCGAGCCTGTGGTCATGCTCCACTAAATTCCCTGCCGGTTGGGCATGAAATGCTGCGAGTCCAGAAGCAGCGCGAATTCGCTCAATGCGCGATTCACGTTACCGGCGCCAATCGCCAGCACCGCATCGCCGGCGCGGGCCTCGCGCAACAGGCGCTCGATGCTCTCCTGCAAGGTGCTGCAATAGACCACGTTTTTGTGGCCGGCGGCGCGAATGGCGTCGGCCAGGGCCGCGGCGGTGATGCCGCGAATCGGCGCTTCGCTGGCGGCGTAGATATCCGTCAGCACCAGCAGGTCCGCCTGATTGAAAGCGCGGCAGAAGTCGTCCCAGAGAAGCTGCGTGCGCGTGAAACGATGCGGCTGAAACAGCACCAGCAGGCGCTCATAGCCGCAGCCGCGCGCCGCTTCGAGCGTGGCGCGGATTTCGGCGGGATGATGGCCGTAATCGTCGATCAGGGTAATGCCGCGCATGGTGCCCTTGACCTCGAAACGCCGGCTGACCCCGGTAAAAGTTTCCAACCCTGCGCGAATCAGGTCGGCGGGGATATCGAGATAAAGGGCCACGGCAGCGGCCGCCGCGGCATTGCGCACGTTGTGAATGCCAGGAGGGCTGGGCAGGCGAAACATCCCCAGGTCTTCTCCACGATAGGTAAGCCTGAATTCGCTGGCCAGGCCGCGCAGATCCACGTCGCTGATGACCAGATCCGCCTGGCTGGATGTGCCGTAGGTGATTACGGGGCGCGTGATTCTCGGGATGATGGCCTGCACATTGGGCTCATCGAGGCAAAGCACCGCCGCGCCGTAAAAGGGGATGCGATTCACGAATTGCGCGAAAACGGATTGAATTTCTTCGAGCGACGCGTAGTGGTCAAGATGTTCGCGATCGATGGTGGTTACAACCGCCACTACCGGCGCCAGCAGAAGGAACGAGCGGTCGCTCTCGTCCGCTTCCACCACCATATATTCGCCGCGGCCGAGGCGCGCGGTGGTCCCCGCGTGGTTGACGCGCCCGCCGACCACGAAGGTGGGGTCGAGGCCGGCCGCGCCCAGGATGGCGGCCACCAAGGACGTGGTGGTGGTCTTGCCGTGCGCGCCGGCCACCGCGATGCCGTATTTCAGGCGCATCAATTCGGCCAGCATCTCCGCGCGTGGAATGACGGGAATCTTCAGCCGCACCGCCTCCGAAACTTCGGGATTGTCGCGGCGAATGGCGGAGCTGGTGACCACAACGTGCGCGCCCTCGACGTTTTCAGCGCGATGGCCCTGATAGATTTGCGCCCCGAGATTGGCGAGCCGGTCCGTTACGGGCGAGAGCTTTAGATCCGAACCCGACACGGCATAGCCCAGCGTAAGCAGCACTTCGGCGATTCCGCACATGCCGATACCGCCGATGCCCACCAGATGAATGCGCTTGAAATTGTGAAATGGCCCGGTCATGGACGCGCCACCTCCTCGATCAAATCCACGATCTTCTCGGCGGCATGGGGCCGGGCCAGTCCTCGCGCACGCGTGCCGAGCTCGATAAGCCTCGCAGGATGATCGATCAACCCCAGAATTTCGCGGGCCAGCCGGCTTCCGCTCAACTCCGGTTCGGGAATCAGCCGGGCCGCGCCGGCATTCACCAATTCTTCCGCGTTGCGCATCTGGTGGCTGTCGGTGGCGGCGCCGAAGGGGATGAAGATGGCGGCGCGGCCGGCGGCGGCAACTTCGGAGACGGTGATCGCGCCAGAGCGGCAGACGATCAGGTCGGCCTCGGCGAAACGTTCCGCCATGTTCGAGAAGAACGGGGCCACTTCCGCGTCGATATTCGTTCCCGCGTAAGCTTCGAGAACCGAATTATATTCGCGCTCGCCGGTCTGATGAACGATTTTCAGGCGGCTGCGTTCTGTGGATAAAATTTTCAGCGCCTCGATGACGGCGCGGTTCACCGCGCGCGAGCCCTGGCTGCCTCCGGTGATGAAAATTCGGTAGGGCGGCGCGGGCCGGGGCTGCGGAGAATCGAAAAACTCGGCGCGCACCGGGCAGCCGGTCATCACCGCGTGGCGCCCCAGCTTTTCGGCGACGGAGGGAAATCCGGCGGCGATGCGCGCGGCCATATCGGCCAGGACGCGATTGGTGAAGCCGGCCTCGGCGTTGGGCTCGAAAATCACGCTGGGCAATCCGGAAAGAATGGCCGAGAGCATCACCGGCCCAGCGGCATATCCGCCCACGCCAAAGGCCGCGGCAAAATGGTGGCGCCGCAGAATGGCCAGCGAATCCCAAAAGGCCAGCCGCAACAGCAAAATATTGCGAACGAACTGCGCCATCCCCATTCCCTTCAGGCCGGCGGAGCGAATCAGTTCCAGCTTGAGTCCCGCCGCCGGCACCAGCCGCGATTCAAGGCCGCGCTGGGTGCCCACGAAAATCACGTCCCTCGACGCATCGCGCCGCAGCCATTCCCGCGCCACGGCAATCGCCGGGATCACGTGGCCGCCCGTGCCGCCGCCGGCGATCAGCAATTTCAAGCCGCCGCTT
>Ga0335077_10005041_pt1 | contig 16145 bp, 17 predicted proteins | sample Lox_Sample_31_FD_207151 | JGI IMG/M metagenome (GOLD analysis project Ga0335077, IMG submission 207151) | Soil microbial communities from Loxahatchee National Wildlife Refuge, Florida, United States - Lox_Sample_3.1 | ecosystem: Environmental > Terrestrial > Soil > Wetlands | place: USA...
CTCCGCCTGCTTGTCGGCGCCGCAGCCGGTGAGCGCGAGCGCGCACGCGGCGAGGACGAGCGCGCTACCGGCGCGCCGCATCGAGCGCCTCCAGGAGCGCCCTCGCCGCGCGGGCGCGGTGCGAGTTCCGCGCCTTCCACTCGTCGCCGAGCTCTGCGACGGTCCGCTCCTCCGCGTCCGGGACGAAGACCGGGTCGAAGCCGAAGCCCTCGTGGCCGCGCGGCGCGACCGCGATGCGGCCCTCGAGCGTGCCGGTGCCGCGCAGCTCCACGCCGTCCGGCGAGACGGCGACGAGCTCGGAGACGTAGCGCGCGCGGCGCCGCTCCTCCGGAACGCCCTCGAGCTCGGCGAGCAGCCGCGCGATCGCCGGCGCACCCTCGGGCGCGTAGCGCGCCGAGAGGACGCCGGGCCGGCCGTCGAGCGCCTCGACCTCGAGACCCGAGTCCTCGCCGAGCGCCCAGGCCACGCCGTCCGCGTGCGCGTGCCCGAACGCGGCCTTCGCCTCCGCGTTCTCGAGGTAGGTCGCGCCCGTCTCCGGCGGGTAGTCGTCGCGGTCGAGCGGCTCGATCGTCCAGCCCGGCAGGAGCCGCTCGAGCTCGCGCGCCTTGTGACGGTTCCGGGAGGAGAGGACGGCGCTACGGGAGCTCGACGGCAACGGCTTCCGCCTGGAGGTTCGCGATCTCGGCGATCCCGGCGGCGGCCAGCCCGAGCAGCTCGTCGAGGAGCTCGCGCGTGAACGGGTCCTTCTCCGCCGTCGCCTGCACCTCGATCAGCCGCCCGTCGCCGGTCATGACCACGTTCATGTCCGTGTCGGCGCCCGAGTCCTCCTCGTAGTCGAGATCGAGCACCGGCACGCCGCCGACGACGCCGACCGAGACGGCCGCGACCGAGTCGGTGAACGCCTTCGAGAGCCCGAACCGGTCGAGCGCGCGGCGGGCCGCGACGTACGCGCCGGAGATCGACGCGCAGCGGGTGCCGCCGTCGGCCTGGAGCACGTCGCAGTCGAGCCACATCGTCCGCTCGCCGAGCGCCTGGAAGTCGACGACGGCGCGGAGCGCGCGGCCGATCAGCCGCTGGATCTCGACCGTGCGCCCCTGGAGCTTCCCGCGCGCCGCCTCGCGCTCGACGCGGTCGCCGGTCGACGCCGGCAGGAGCGAGTACTCGGCCGTCATCCAGCCGCGCCCCTGGTTGCGGAGCCAGCGCGGCACCTCCTCCGTGATCATCGCCGTGCAGAGGACCTTCGTCTTCCCCTGCGAGATCAGCGCGCAGCCGTGCGGCTGCTCGAGGTAGTCCGGCTCGATCGTGATCTCGCGCAGCCGGTCGGGCCGGCGGCCGTTGCTCCGGCTCATGCGACGGCCCTCTCGAGGCGCGCGACGGTGACGTGCTCGACCTCGCCGATCGGGAACTGGAGGAAGCGGCGGCCCATCGCGCGGAACGCGTCGGGGTCGCCGGTCGTGAGGAAGCGCGAGCCGCCGGCGCGGCCGGGCTCGTTCTCGATCCGCTTGCGCGCGAGCGTCTCCGCGACCTCGCGTGCGGTCTCTTCCGCGGAGAAGACGAGCGTCACGTCGCGGCCGAACACGCGCTGGAAGACGGGACGGATCAGCGGGTAGTGCGTGCAGCCGAGGACGACGGTGTCGACGCCTGCCTCCTGGAGCGGCGCCGCGTACTCGCGCACCGCCTCTTCCGTCTCCGCACCGTACGGGTCGTCGCTCTCGATCAGCGGCACGAGCCGCGGGCACGCGACCGCGGTGAACGCGACGCCGGCGTCGAGCGCGCGGACGAGCTCGCCGTACCGGCCCGCGTCGACGGTGCCGCGCGTGGCGAGCAGCCCGATCCGGCGGTTCCGCGTCGCCTGCACGGCGGCGTGCGCCTCCGGCGTGATCACGCCGACGACGGGGACGGCGAGCTCCCCCTGGAGCTGCGGCAGCGCGGCCGACGTCGCCGTGTTGCAGGCGACGACGACGATCTTCACGTCCTGCTGCTCGAGGAACGCCCCGATCTCCTGCGCGAAGCGGCGGACCTCGTCGAGCGGCCGGGGCCCGTACGGCAGCCGGGCGTGGTCGCCGAGGTAGACGAAGTCCTCGTGCGGAAGCGTGACGAGGCACTCGTGGAGGACGGTCAGCCCGCCGACGCCGGAGTCGAACAGGCCTACTGGGCGGGAGTCCATCGCCCGGATTGTAAAAGGGGCTACCCTTGCGCGGTCGATGGGACGGAGGGTCCTCCTGCTCGCGCCGCTCCTGGCGGCGCTCGTCTTCGCCGGGGCGGCGCCGGCGGCCGCGCCGCAGGAGCTGACGATCACCGCCGCCGACGGGACGCCGCTCGCGTGCGCGCTCGTCGAGCCGGACGGGACGCCGCCCGCCGGCGGCTGGCCGGCTGTGATGCTCTTCCATGGGCTCGGCGGCAAGCACCAGGACATGGAGCCGCTCGCGACGGGCTTCCTCGCCCCGGCCGGGTTCGCCTCGCTCATGTGCGACGCGCGCGGGCACGGCGCCTCGGGCGGGCTGTTCGGCCTCGACGGGCCGACCGACGTCGCCGACACGCAGTTCCTCTTCACCTGGCTGACCGCGCGTCCCGAGATCTCCGACACGCAGATCGGCGCGCTCGGGATCTCGCTCGGCGGCGGCGCCGTCTGGAACGCGGCGGTCGCCGGCGTCCCGTTCAAGGCGATCGTCCCGGTGATCACGTGGACGAGCCTGCTGACCGCGCTCGCGCCGCAGGGGCTGTCGAAGTCCGGGCTCGTCGTCCAGCTCGCGCAGGAGGTGCCGAGCGCGCGCTGGGACCCGACGCTGCTCGCGGCGGTGCCGTCGCTGACAACGAGCACGGACATGGCGCAGGTCGCCGCGCTCTCGGCGCCGCGCTCGCCGCTCACGCACCTCTCGTCGCTGACGACGCCGACGCTGCTGATCCAGGGCCGGCACGACTTCCTCTTCGACATCGACCAGGCCGAGGCCGCGTACAAGCTGCTGAAGGGACCGAGACGGCTCTACCTGGGCGACCTCGGCCACCCGCCCGCGGCGAACCCGGCCGCGGAGCAGCCGACGTACTTCGGCGAGGCGGTGCAGTGGTTCCAGCGCTATCTCGACGGCGCCGCGAACGGGATCGACAAGAAGCCGTCCGTCGAGCTCGCGCACGATCCGTGGGACGGCTCGACGACGAGCTACGCAGCGCTGCCGCCGACGAAGTTCACGAGCGTCGCGCTGCCGGGAACGACGACGATGCGGAGCCCCGGCGGCAAGGTCGTACGCGGCGCGCGCCTGACCGGTGGACCGCACGAGACGTTCGGCGACTCGACGGTGACCGTCCGCTACTCCGGCGCGAAGGGCTGGGACCGGCTCGTCGCGGTGCTCACCGTCGACGGGACCGCCACGCCGATCAGCGAGGGCGGCACGAAGATCAGCGCGGCGAGCGGCGTCGCGACCATCCGCCTGATGAACGAGGCCGCGCTCGTGCCGGCCGGCAAGCGCCTCGTCGTCACGCTCGGCGCGACGTCGACGGTGCAGGCGAGCGCCAACGCGCTCTACCTCGACGACGTCCAGCCGGGCGCGGCGATCACGATCGGCCGCGAGACGTTGAAGCTGTCCGTTCTCCAGAAGGCGGTGTCGAAGTGATCCGCTCGGTCGCAGTCGCGCTCGCCGCCGCGGTGCTCGTCGCCGTCCCGGCCGCGTCCGGCGCCGGCCGCGCCGCCGTCCCGGGCGTGACGCCGACGCAGATCCTGATCGGCGGCACCGGGCCGCTGACCGGCTCCGAGTCCGCGTACAAGCCGGTCCTGACGGGAGCGCAGGCGTACTTCGCGTACGTGAACGCACACGGCGGCGTGTACGGGCGCAAGATCGTCTACGAGGTCGAGGACGACCAATACGACCCGTCGCAGACGGTGCAGCAGACGCAGAAGCTCGTCGAGAGCGACCACGTCTTCGCCATCTTCAACACGATCGGGACGGAGCAGTCGATCGCGATCAGCAGCTACCTGAACCAGATGAAGGTGCCGGAGCTGTTCGTCGGCAGCGGCGCGACCGCGATCGGATCGAACCACGCGCAGACGCCGTGGACGATGGGGCTGCTCCCGAGCTTCGAGGGCGAGGGCGCCGTCTACGGCCGCCTCATCGCCTCGGGCAAGCCGAACGCGAAGGTCGCCGTCCTCTACGAGAACGACGAGTACGGGAAGGAGCTGCTCGCCGGGCTGAAGCGCGGCCTCGGCTCGCACGTCGGCCAGATCGTCGCGACGCAGAGCTACGTCGTCACCGAGCCGACCGTCACCGCGCAGGTGCAGCAGCTGCACAACGCCGGCGCCGACACGTTCGTCATCTTCGCGCTGCCGTCGCAGGCGATCCAGGCGTTCGTCGCGGCGGCGCGGCTGAGCTGGAACCCGACCGAGTACGTCACCTCGGTGTCGATCGACCCGGCGGTGATGCAGATCGTGAAGCTGAGCGCCGGCGCGACCGTCGGCGACGGCGCGATGTCGACGGCGTTCCTCCACGACCCGACGAACCCGACGCAGCAGAACACGGTCGGGGTGAAGCTCTACAAGGCGATCATGAAGAAGTACCTCCCCGGCGAGGACCCGAAGGCGGTCGCGCACCTCTATGGGATGATGGCCGCGTACGCGATGGTGGACGCGCTGAAGCACGCGGGCAAGAACCCGACACGGGCGAGCCTGCTCGCGGCGGCGACCCACATGAACGAGACGAACCCGTTCCTGCTCCCGGGGATCCCGCTCTCGACGTCGCCGACGAACTACTTCCCGATCCGCAAGACCTATCTGGTCCGCTTCCAGCAGGGCTACTGGCACGTCCTCGGCAAGCCGATCCCGACCAGCTGACAGTGACAGGACCGACGAAAGGACCGCAGCAGATGAGAACTCGCACCCGCGCGGCGATCGTCGCCGCGCTCGCCGCCGCGACGCTGGCGCTCGCGGCCACCGCGCTCGGCGCCAACTCCGCGAAGATCGCGGTGTCGACCTCCGGCACGGCGACGACGCTCCACATCGCCGTCCCGCAGACGACCGACCCGATCGCGGTGATCAACATCTACGTCCCGACCGGCTACACGGCGAACCTCGGTGCGGCCGCGGGCGCGACCATCGGCCAGGTCAACTCGACCGCGGATTCGCACGATCAGGGTCTGACGCTGCCGCTCAGCGGGCCGGTCACGGTCGACAACCCCGCGACGCACACGGCCGACGTCTGCTCGCCCGGGACGCACGCCGCCGTGTGGAACCTCAACCTCAGCGTTGCCGGCCAGACACTCGTCCTGCCGCTCTACGTCGATCCGACGAGCGGCGCAGCGACGGCGCTCGGCGCGTACCAGATGCGGATCTGCCTGCCGCCGTGGGACACGCCGCTGGGATCGCCGGGCCGTGCATTCGCGGGTGCACAGCTCCTCGACGCGCAGTTCACGGTGAACAACGTCTTCACCGCGCCGTCGGCCGCGACGGTCAGCGTCTGGCACACGCTGTTCACGCCGTTCGTCCCGCTCGTCGGCCAGGTGAACCTCGCCGGCACCTTCGAGGCACGCGCGCTCGTCGGCACGCCGGCGCTCACGATCAAGGCGACGAAGAAGAACGGCAAGTACGCGGTCGGCGGCAAGCTGACGGAGGGCGGCATCGCGCTCTCCGGCGTCGGCGTCACCGTGCTGCGCGGCAACACGGCGACGCGCGTCCTGAAGGTGGCGGGCGTCAAGACCGGCCCCGGCGGCGCGTGGACGTCGGCCGGCAAGCTCGTCGGCAAGAAGGCGGTCTACTTCAAGGCGCACGCGTCGGTGGGCGAGCGCGACGCGACCGCAACCGGGTGCACGTCGCCGCTGCCGGCGACCATCGCCCCCGGCGGGTGCGTCAGCGCAACCGCGGGAGCCTGGGCGGTCGACAGCGCCGTCGCCAAGCTCGTGCCGTAAGGGGAGTCGCTGAGGTCGGGCCCTCGGCTAACGTCGAGGGCCTGACCCCGCCCATCCGCATCGGCACGTGCTCCTGGGCCGACGAGGCCCTCTCGAAGTACTTCTATCCGCCGAGGCTGCCCGCGAAGGAGCGGCTCGGCTGGTACGCACAGTTCTTCGACACGGTCGAGGTCGACTCGACGTACTACCGCCTGCCGGACGAGCGCGTGGTCGAGGGCTGGGCCGAGCGGACGCCGCCCGGCTTCACGATGCACGTGAAGGCGTACGGGCTGATGACACGCCACCCGGTGAAGGTCGAGACGCTGCCCGAGGACCTCCGCGCGGCGATGCCCGTGGACGAGCGCGGCCGGGTCGACCGGCCGCCGCGCGAGCTGCGCGGCGAGGTGTTCCGCCGCTTCCTCGCAGCGCTCGAGCCGCTGCGCCGGGACGGGAAGCTCGGCGGCATCCTCTTCCAGCTCCCGTCGTACGTCGTGGCCAAGGACGCGTCGCTCGACTACCTCGAGTGGGCGCGGGAGCAGGTCGGCGGCGACGAGATGCTCGTCGAGTTCCGGCACCGCTCCTGGCTCGACGACGAGCACCGGGCCGAGTCGCTGTCGTTCCTCGAGCGGATCGGCGCCTCGTACGTCACCGTCGACGCGCCGCGCTCCGAGACCGCGAAGAACCTCGTGCCGACGGTGCCGGCGGTGACGTCGGGCACCGCGTACGTCCGTTTCCACGGACGGAACCTCGCGACGTGGAACAAGCGCGGCGGCAGCGCGGCCGAGCGGTTCGACTACCTCTACACGGACGACGAGCTCGGCGAGTGGATCGAGCCGCTGCGCGAGCTCGCGGCGCAGTCGGAGCAGGCGTTCGCGTTCTTCAACAACAACGCCTCCTCGGTCGACCCGGAGAATCCGCTCGGCCGGATCTCGCAGGCGGCGGCGAACGCGGCGCAGCTGCGGCGGCTGCTCGACGTGAACCGCATCGCCGCCACCGGCGGCACGCAGGCGTAAGCTCCGCAGATGCACGTTCTCTCCGTCGTCCACGGCCGCGAGGCGCGCGCCGAGCTGTTCGAGCCGGTGGTCGCGGAGCAGGGCCACGTGCTGGACGAGTGGAGCTTCGCGTGGCGGACGGCGCCGCCGCGTCCGCTCGACTCGTACGACGCGGTGATGGTGTTCGGCGGTGCGATGCACGCCGACCAGGACGCGTGGCACCCGTGGCTCCGCGACGAGACGGTCTGGCTCCAGGAGCTGCTGGCGCGGCGGGTGCCGGTGCTCGGCATCTGCCTCGGCGTGCAGCTGCTCGCGCGGGCGGCGGGCTCGTGGGTCGGGCCGACGGACGAGCCGGAGATCGGCTGGTACGGCGTCGAGCTGACGGACACGGGCGCCGCGGATCCCGTGCTCGGCGCCCTGCCCCGCGAGTTCGAGGCCTTCCAGTGGCACTACTACACGTACGGCGTCCCGGCGGGCGCCGTCGAGCTGGCGCGCAGCAACGCGTGCACACAGGCGTTCCGCCTCGGCGACGCGTGCTGGGGCGTCCAGTTCCATCCCGAGGTGACGGAGGCGCAGCTCGCCGGCTGGACGGAGGACAAGGCCGACCCGCCGCCGGACCGCGAGCGCCTGCGCGCGGAGAACCCGGTGAAGATCGGCCGCTGGAACGAGCTCGGGCGCACGCTCTGCGCGGCGTTCCTCTCCGCCGCCGAGCGGGTTCTGGCGCAGGCCGCGTAGTGCCCCTCGACGCGCTCGGCCTCGCGCTCGCGGCGGCCGTGCTGCACGCCGGCTGGAACGTGCTCCTGCACGGCTCGGCCGACGTCGAGGCGCGAACGGCGGCGGTCACCGCATTCGCCGTGCTGATCTTCGCGCCCGTCGCCGCGCTGACGTGGTCGGTGCAGCGCGCGGCCGTGCCGTACGTCGTCGCCTCCGCCGCGTTCGAGATCGTCTACTTCGCGCTGCTGATCGCCGCGTACCGCCGGCGCGACCTCTCGGTCGTCTACCCCGTGGCGCGCGGCTCGGCGCCCGTGCTCGTCCTCGTCGGGAGCGCGGTCGTGCTCGGGACGCACGTGTCGGTCGGGGAGGCGCTCGGCGTCTGCGCCGTCGCGGCCGGCGTCATGCTCGTGCGGGGCGTCCGCCACGGCGCGGCCGGGCTCCCCATCGCGCTCGCGATCGGCTGCTCGATCGCGGCGTACACGCTCGTCGACAAGCAGGGCCTGCACCACGCGTCGCCGATCCCGTACCTCGAGCTGACGATGATCCCCGTCGCGATCGCGCTCTGCACGTCCGTCCTCGTCCGTCGCGGCGCGGCGCCGCTGCGTGCGCAGGTCACGGCGCCGACGATCGCAGCGGGGGCAGGCTCGTTCGCCGCCTACTGCCTCTTCCTCTTCGCCCTGCGGCTCGCCCCCGCCCCCGGCGTCGCCGCGGTGCGCGAGACGAGCGTCGTCTTCGCCGCCGGAATGGCCGCCCTGTTCCTCCACGAAAGCGTCACGCCGAGCCGCCTCGCCGGCGCCGGTGTCGTCGCCGGCGGCGTCGCTCTGCTCGCCCTCTCCTGAGGTGCCTGGCACCTCGCGACCCGGAAGTGCCTGGCACTTCGGGGGCGTAAGGTGCCAGGCACTTCGTCACGACAAGGTGCCTGGCACCTCGCGGGTCAGCGCTCGAGCGGCAGCTCGGGGTGGCGGCTCCACTCGTGCCAGGAGCCGGCGTAGTTCCTCGCCTCGTAGCCGGCGCTGCGCAGCGCGAACGTCGCGAGCGCGGAGCGCGAGCCCGAGTGGCAGTACGCGACGATCTCCGCCCCCTCGGGAAGGCCGACGAGCGCGCGGATCCGCTCGGCGGGCTGCGGCACGCCGGGCGCGGCGAAGAGCCCGCCGACCTCGACCAGCCGTGCGCCCGGGATATGGCCCTGCCGCGGGTCGCAGTGGTTGCCCCGCCGGCCCGTGTACTCGTCCGGCGTCCTCACGTCGAGGATCGCCAGCGTCTCGTCGTCGAGCCGCGACGCAAGCTCCTGCCGCGTCGGCAGCGCGTGGAGGTTCGGCTCGAGCGACGCCTCGCGCACCGGCTCCAGCTCCACCGGCCCGGACTCGAGCTCGCCGGGCCAGCCCGCGATACCGCCGGCGAGGATCGCCACCTGCGGATGCCCCGCGAGCTCCGCCATCTGCGCCGCCGGCATCGCCCCGACGGCGTCGCCGCGGTCGACGAGCACGAGCCGCTCCTCGCCGGTGATCCCGTGCCGCCGCAGCCGCAGCGCGACCTCCTTCGCGAGCTCGCGCGCCGTCTCCTCGTCGGCGCCGGGCGGCGGCGAGCCGAGGACGAGCGGACGCGAGCCCGGGATGTGCCCGCGCCCGTGCGCGTTCGGCCCGCGCACGTCGCCGACGACGAGCCCCTCCTCGCCGAGCCGCTCGGCGAGCCACGCCGCGTCGACGACCTTCGGGATCCGGGTCGCGGTCACAGCGCCGCCACGACCGCCGACTCGGCCGCGACCGCCGGCCGCTGCTCGAGGCGCGCGAGCCAGTCGCTCACCGCCGGATACGGGTCGAGCGCGACGCCGAGCATGTCGCGCGCGCGCAGCAGCCACGGCACGTACGCGATGTCGGCGAGGCCGTAGTCGCCGCCGCCGAGCCACGGCGTCGCCGCGAGCAGGGCGTCGAGCCGCGCGAGTGCCGCGTCGAACCGCTCGCGCGCGCCGTCCTCGTCGCGCCGCAGCGCGTAGTACGGCGACGTCAGCTCGTCCTGCCGGAAGATGCGGAGCCGCGCGAGCGCACGGTCGCCGGGATCCGCGGCGAGCAGCGCCGGCTCCGGGTACCGCTCCTCGAGGTACTCCATGATCACCGCCGACTCGGGCAGCACCCAGCCGTCCTCCTCGATCACCGGCACGCGCCCGGTCGCGTTCTTCTCGTAGATCCACGCCGGCCGGTCGGACAGGTCGATCTCGACGACCTCGTACTCGATCCCCTTCTCGACGAGGACGATGCGGACGCGCGCGCAGTACGGGCAGCGCGGCGCGTCGTAGAGGACGAGCGCGCTCACGCCGCCGCCCACCCGTGGTCGGCCTCTGCCACGCCCATGATCTCCGCGATCTGCCGGACGAGGTCGAGCGCCGGCGGCAGATCGGCCGGAGACGCGGCCGTGCGTGCGACCGCCCGCACCATCTGCGCGTCGGCCCCTGTGAGCCGCGCGACCACCGTCGGGTTCGAGCCGAGCGCGACGACGTCTCCCGGCGGCAGCGGGCCGTGGAACTCCGGCACCGAGGCGTACTCGTCGACGTCGCCGCCCATGTCGTAGAGCGTGTACCAGACGAGCGCGCCGGCCTCGACGCCGATCGCGAGCGCGACCGCCGGCAGCGCGTACGACAGCTCCTTCGCGAGGTGGCGGCAGAGCTCCGGCTCGCGGTCGGAGAGCTCGTCGTGGACGGCGACCCAGCCGTTGCGCGGCCCGGTCACGCTCGTGCCCGCCGACTGCCCGATCCACGGGAGGAACTTCTGCACGGCCCGCTCCACCGCGCCGGTGTCGTCGGTCTGGAGGTGGATCGACGCGAAGGTCGGGCCGGTCGGCGCCTCGAGCCGCTGCACGAGCCCGTCGAGCGGCGCGGCGAGCACGTGCTCGACCGGGGAGAAGCCCCAGCGCTCGTAGATCCGGTGCGCGTCGTCGTTCGAGGCGAGCACCTCGAGCTCGAGCGTGTCGACGCCGAGCGCCTTCAGCCGCGCCGCCGCCTCCTGCACGAGCGCGCGCCCGACGCCCCCGCCGCGCGCCTCCGGCCGTACGTAGAGCATGTCGAGGAAGCCGAGCCGCGCGCCGCGCCGCGATGCGATCGCGAGCCCGGCGCCGTCGTCCGCGAGCAGGACGATCTCGCCGCCGATCTTTCCCGGCAGCGCGGCGACGTCCTCGTCGGAGTCCGAGTCGCGCCAGGGCGCGTCGGGGATCTCCGCCTCGAAGGCGAGCCACAGCTCGCGAACGAGCGGCAGGTCGTCGGGAGTGGCGGGGCGGATCACGGGACGCGCGACGCGATGAGGAGGTACTGGGCGGTGAGGTTCTGGAAGGGATGGAAGCGGGCGCCTGCGTCCCGCACGTCCACGTCACCATAGAACGAAGCGACCGCCTTCCGCAGGGCGAGGTCGCCCCACGGCCACGCGTGCGGGCGCGCGAGGTGGCGCGCGAGGAACCAGTCCGCCGTCCACTCGCCGATCCCGCGGAGCGCGGTCAGCCGGGCCTTCACCTCGTCGTCGGGCAGCGCGGCGAGCCCGTCGAGGTCGAGCTGCGCACGCGCGAGCCCGACGACGTACGCCGCCTTCGCGCGGGAGAAGCCGACCGCCAGCAGCTCGTCCTCCCCGGCCGCCGCGAGCCGCTCCCGCGAGGGAAACGCCCACGCGACACCGTGACGCTCGCCGAACCGCTCGACCAGCCGGTTCCGGGTCGCGAGGGCGCTGTAGAGCGAGACCTGCTGCGCGGCGATCGAGCCGACGAGCGCCTCGAACGGATCGAGCGAGAGCGGCGGCCGGTAGCCGGCCAGCCGCCGCACGACCGGCGCGAGCACCGCCTCGCCGGCCGCCCACGCGTAGAAGGCGTCGAGGTCGAACGGGCCGCCGAGCAGTCGCAGCACGGCCGGCTCCGTCACCGCGTCGAGCGGCTCGACGTCGACGCCGCCGGGCGCCGCGGCGATCCGCGCCTCCCGCCCGGCGACGACGCGGTAGAGCGACCCGTCCGTCCAGACGTTGGCGCGATCGACGCCGAACGCGCGGAACCGCTCCGTCGTCAGCGCGAAGTCGAACGGCTGCGGGAGCGGGAGCAACGCCACCCCGAGACGCTAGCGGCGGGGGGGTCTCCACAACGGCCCGCCGCCAGCGTCGGGGGGAGCTACGGCGTGGTGCCGCCGACCTGCTGGGTCAGCTGGCCGAGGCCGGCCGCCGCCTGGTCGAGGCCCGAGTCGCTCGTCGACGAGCCGCTGCTCGTGGACGACGAGCCGTTGAGCCAGGACTGCACCTTCTGGATCAGCGTCTGAAGGCGCTGGTCGAGCTTCTGCAGGAGTGCGATCTTCTTGTCCGCGTTCTTGCAGGACTGGTCGGTGCTGGTCGCGGTGCACGACTGCAGCGTCTGGATCTTCGCCTGGACCTTCGAGTCGAGCTTCTGGAGCCCGGCCTCGACCTTCTGGGCGAACTGCACGCACTGCTGCGGGGCGCCGCTCGCGCCCGAGCCGCAGTGCCGCGCGAAGCGCTGCTCGACGAGCTGGATCCGGTCGCGGAGGATCTGGAGCCGCAGCCGAACGGCGTTGCCGGCCTGGGCCTGCGCCGGCGCCTGCCCCTGCGTCGCCGCCGGCGTCGTGCCGGTCGGCGGCGGGTTCGTCCCGTCGTCGCCGAGCGCGACCGGGACGGCCGCGAGCGCGAGGACGACGAGTGCGAGGGGGACGAGCTTCGTTGCCATCGGGGATTCCTCCAAGGGGAGTGATCGGGACGCGCCACACGGTGTTCGCGTTCCGTAAGCCCCAGGGCTGGCGAACGTAACGCCTCCGTAAACCCTGGGCCGCGTTACCCCGGACGGGTGAGTGCGAGCGCGGCCGCGACCTCGTGCAGGTCGTCGAAGCGCTCGTAGGCGACTCCCTGCTCGTCGAGCCAGTCGGCGAGCCCCGCACGCGCGAACACCCGGCCGGCGGCAAGCGCGGCGCACCGGTCCGAGTAGCCGTCGCCGACGAAGACGACCGGCCCCGGCGGCAGTGAGCGCCGCTTGCAGAGGTCGCCGCAGACGGCGCACGGCTCGGGGTCGCGCCACGTGATCGCCCAGCCCTGCTCCGCCTCCTCGACGCGGTTGGCGAGCACCTCCAGCTCGACGCCCTCGCGGGCGAGCACGGGACGGATCAGCTCCTCGAAGCCGGAGCTGAGCACGAGCGGGTCGTGCGCCCCCGCGAGCTCGTGGAAGCCCGGCCGGATACGCACGGTCTCGACGAGGTACGCGGCGACCTCGGCGACCGGCACGCGCATCGTCGCGAACTCGAGCTCCATCAGCTCCTCGAAGGAGATCGAGCCGCCCGCGAGCCGGCCCTCGACGCGGTGGAAGACGTCGCGGTCGCCGAACACGTCGAGCGCGATCCAGAGCGAGTCCGGGTCGGTGACCGTCCCGTCCCAGTCGAGGACGACCTGCACGTCGCTACAGGTGCGAGGTGAGCCCCGCGCCGGTGGCGTCGTCGCCCGACGGCTCGACGCCGGCCTCCGCGTTCGCATACCACGAGAGCATGTAGCGGCCGTCGTCGAGGTCGCGCGCGAACGTCGAGAGCTTCAGCGGATGGAACGTGTCGCACATGACCGCGAGCTCCGTCGTCTCGTGCATCCCGATCGACGCCTCGGCCAGCCCCGGCTGCGGCCCGTGCGGCAGCCCGGAGGGATGGAGCGTGATCGAGCCGACCTCGACGCCCTTCCGCGAGCCGAACGTGCCGGAGACGTAATAGATCATCTCCTCCGACTGGAGATTCGAGTGGTGGTACGGGATCGGCACCGCGAGCGGGTCGAAGTCGAGCTTGCGCGGGCAGAACGAGCAGATGACGAAGTTCGGCCCCTGGAAGGTCTGGTGCGACGGGGGCGGCTGGTGGATCCGTCCGGTGATCGGCTCGAAGTCGTGGATCGAGAACGTCCACGGGTAGAGGTAGCCGTCCCAGCCGACGACGTCGAACGGGTGGTAGTCGACGACGTACGTCTGGTAGCCGCCGCGCACGCGCACCTTGACCGGAAACTCGCCGCGCTCGCGGATCGTGCGCAGCTCGGTCGGCGGATGGATGTCGCGGTGGTAGTACGGCGCGCCCTCCATCAGCTGCCCGTAGACGTTGCGGTACCGCTTCGGGATCTCGATCAGGCCCGGCGTCTCGAAGACGAGATACCGCTGAGGACCTTCCGGCCGGAAGCGGTACGTCGTGCCCCGCGGGACGACGACGTAGTCGCCGTCGTTGTAGGGGACGTCGCCGAAGATCGTCTCGAGCGTGCCGGAGCCCTCGTGGACGAAGATCACCTCGTCGCCCTCGCCGTTGCGGTAGTGGTAGTCCATCGACGCGGACGGGCGGCAGAGCGAGATCTCGACGTCGTCGTTCCACATCAGCGTGCGCCGGCCGGTGATCTCGTCGCCCTCGGCCCCGATCGGATACGTCTTCAGATGCCGGTGTGCGTGCTGCTCGGGCACCCATTCCTCGCGCACGACCGGCTCGAAGCCGGCGAGGTCCATGACGCGGCACGGCGAGTGCAGGTGGTAGAGGATCGACTCGTTGCCGGTGAAGCCCTCGAGCCCCATCACCTCCTCGGTGAGGAGCGTCCCGTTCTCCCGGAACTGCACGTGACGCTTGCGCGGGACGTCGCCGAGGCGCTGGTAGAACGGCATGCCGGAAGGTTACTCGCGGGTCAGGAGCCGTACCGCAGGATCCACTCGGCGAGGAAGGGCTCGGCGATGCGGTACGCGCCCGGGCGCTCCTTGACGACGAGCTCCGCCGCTGCGAGCGCGTCGAGCGCACGCTGGACGCTCGAGCTCACGGGCAGGCCGTGCCGGTACCGGTACTCGGACGCCGTCACTGCCCGAGTCGGCTCCGTCGCGAGCGCCTGGAGCACGAGGCGCTGCGTCCGCGACACCGTGTCCCAGATCCGGGTGAAGTGCGCGTTCTCCGAGCGGAGGACACGCGAGAGCCCGGCCGCCAGCTGCGTCTCGCCCGCTGGCGCGTCCGCCGCGGTCTCTTCCCAGATCTCGTAGCAGAGCTCCTGCGTCCCGTACGGGTGGCCGCCCGTCATGTCCAGCACGCGCTCGACGACCCATGGCTCGATCGCCTTGCCCGTCGCCGCAAAGCGCTCGCGGATGAAGCGTGCGAACGCGTCTCGCGGGAGGACGCCGAGCTCCATCTGCTTCGCGCTCCGCCAGAACGGCTCGTTTGCATCGTTGAAGAGCTTCTCCATCATCGCCCGCTTGCTGCCGAGGTAGACGTGCGCGACGTCCGGCTGCGACTGGAACACGGCGCGCATGAGCGCGGGCAGCCGCGGGTCGAGGTCGAGCACCTCCTGGAACTCGTCGAAGACGAGCGCGACCCGCCGCTTGCGGTCGGCGGCGAGCTCGGCCGGGAGCTCGAGCAGCCGCTCGATCGTCGCGTCGACGTCCTCCGGCGCCGCACCGGCGACGAAGCTGAACCCGAGGCTTCCGTCGATCGGGTCGACGGTGATCGTCGGCGTCACCCGGAGGCTGCGGAACGCTTCGACCGCCTTCTCCCGGATCCGGAAGAGCGGCGTCGCGATCTCCTCGTAGATCGCGCCGGCGAGCTTCGCCGCGAGCTGCTCCTTCGTCGCGACGCGCATCAGGTCGACCTGGGCGACGAGGACGCGCTTGCGCGTCAACTCCTGCGTGGCGCGCCAGACGAGCGAGGACTTGCCGAACCGGCGCGGGGCGAAGATGACGACGTTCTGGCCGTTGAGGATGTCCGCCTCGAGCTCGCGCAGCTCCCGCTCACGGTCGGTGAAGCCCTCGTCGAGGGCGAGATCGCCGAAGTTGAACGGGTTCCCGGTCATTGTCTCGCAAAGGTGCGAGTCGCAGTATAGCGAATCAATCTATACGCATAGTTGCGAGTCGCAGATCTGCGTATCAAGCCAGCGCGAGCGCGGCGAGCCGCCGACCGACCGCCGGCGCGAACTTGAAGCCGTGGCCCGAGCAGGCCGAGCCGACGACGACGCGGCCGCGCCGCTCGAGCACGAACGACTCGTCGGCCGTGTTCGTGTACAGGCAGCTCTCCGCCCCGGCCGGCTCCGGGTCGACGCCCGGGAGCCGCTCTCCCACCCACGCCGCGATCCGCTCGACGAGCGCGTCGTCCGGCCGGCCTTCGGCGTTCGGGTCGGCGGCGCCACCCGCGTGATGCGCGCCGGCCTTGAGCCCGTGCACCGGGTCGTGGAGCGCGTACATCGCGTGGCCGCGCGTGGCCGCGTCGAGCTCGACGACCGAGGGCGGCGGGGCGCCGGCGCGGCGGAAGTACGCGATCGTCTCGCGCGTGACGCTCACCGGCAGGTCGGGGACGAGCTCCGTCACCCACGCGCCGGCGGTGACGACGACGACGTCGGCGCCGACGTCGTCGGTCGAGTCGATGCGCCTGCCGGTTTCGAGCCGCGCGCCGCGGGCGACGGCCACGTCGAGGAGGGCGCGGCGCGCGAGATCGGAGCGCACGACGCCCGCGTCGGCCTGGCGAAGCGCCGTCCAGCCGTCCGGGATCGAGACGCCGAGCCGCGCCGCGCCGGCCGCGCCGAGCAGCTCGTAGCGCGCGCCGCACACGTCGAGCGCGTCCGCGGACGT
>Ga0335077_10005045_pt1 | contig 16140 bp, 16 predicted proteins | sample Lox_Sample_31_FD_207151 | JGI IMG/M metagenome (GOLD analysis project Ga0335077, IMG submission 207151) | Soil microbial communities from Loxahatchee National Wildlife Refuge, Florida, United States - Lox_Sample_3.1 | ecosystem: Environmental > Terrestrial > Soil > Wetlands | place: USA...
AAATGCAATACGATTTTATGCGATTCTCGGGGAGCCGGCCCTACGCCCGCGCCGTTTCTTCCTGCTCGAAGGCGTGATAGGACGAGCGCACCAGCGGACCCGACTCCACGTGCCGGAATCCCATCTCGACTCCCGCGCGGCGGAACTCCGCGAACTCCCCGGGAGGGACGTAGCGCTCCACGGGCAAATGTTCCGCCGTGGGCTGCAGATATTGTCCCAGCGTGAGGATGGCCGCGCCCTGCGCCGCGATGTCGCGCATGGCCGCGAGCACTTCTTCGCGCGTTTCGCCCAGCCCCAGCATCATGCCCGTTTTCGTGGGCATTTCCGGAGCGCTCTCCCGCGCGCGGCGCAGCAGCTCCAGCGAACGCTCGTAGTCGGCGCCTTTGCGCACGCGGCGGTAGAGGCGCGGCACGGTTTCCATGTTGTGATTCAGCACATCCGGGCGCGCCGCGATCACCGCGTCGAGCGCGTGCCAGTCGCCGCGAAAATCGGGGATGAGCACCTCCACTTTGCAGTCCGGCACGCGACCGCGGATCTGCTCGATGGTGCGCGCAAAGATGCGCGCCCCGCCGTCCGGCTCGTCGTCGCGGTTCACGGAGGTCACCACCGCGTAACGCAGTCCCATGCGCTCGACCGCTTCCGCGACCCGGCGCGGCTCGTCCTCATCCGGCGGGCCCAGCGGCCGGCCCGACGGGACGGAGCAGAATCCGCACGAGCGCGTGCACACATTGCCCAGAATCATGAACGTGGCCGTGCGATGTTCCCAGCATTCGCCCATGTTCGGGCACCGCGCGCTCTCGCACACGGTGTGCAGGTCGAGCGTGCGCATGATGCGCATCAGTTCCTGGTGATTCGGGCCGCCGGGAAATTTGACGCGCAGCCAGGGCGGGCGCGGATGCTGCCCCGGCACAAACGCCGCCGCGGCCGCCGAAGGCGCGCCACACCCCGCCGAACCGCCGGGGCCGCTGTTCAGGATGGGAAATGGCGATGCCACTTCATTCTCCCGATTTTCCAGTCTATGCCGCCCGGGCTCCTGCGGCAAGCGCCCTACGGTCCGGAGGCGCTCCGCGCAGCGGAGGTTCGTCCCGCCGGCTCCGCCGGCTGGCCGGCGGGGGCGGCCGGACGCGGCTCCAGCACCACGTTGGCTTCCGAGCAGTCGTGGTATTTCGCCACGCGGTAGTTCTGGTCCATCAGCCGCACCAGCCGGGGCCACCAGCGCGTGCTGCCGGCCATCTCCATCGTTTCCGGATCGTTGGTCAGCACGATAATTCCGAATTTCCGTTCCGCCACCATGCGCTCCAGCGGAGCGGCGGGCAGCGCGCGGTGGCGGACGAGTTGATTGAGCACGAAGGGATTGGAGACTTCCGGCACGCGTCCGGCCAGCACGACGATTCCCGTGTTTTCCGAGAGGATCGGCCGCGGGGGCGATTCGCGCACGAATCGGTAAGCCTCGGCGCATCCGGAAACCTGCAGGGGGATGGCGCGCGCGTCCTGCGTGAAGGCCCCGGCCAGATACAGCGCCACAACGCCCACGAGAGAGGTGAGCAAAGGCAAGAGCCGCGGCGCTCGCGGCGACTGCGCCCAGGCCTGATAGCCCAGCGCCGCGGCCAGCGTGCAGGCCGCAATGGGCTCCAGAAAGTGGTTGATGAACGAGCCGGTCTTCCCGCCCGTCGCCAGCACCACGCCCACGGCGCACACCAGGTAGAGCAGCGCCGCCAGTTGGTGGCGCGATTTGCAGAGAACGAAGGCCGGCAGGAAGGGAAGGAGCGCCACCAGGCTGGGCTCGACCAGAATGAAAATACCCAGCAGACGGCGGAACGTGTACGGGTCCGGGTGGGTGCGGAACATGTGGAAGGCAAACTGGCCGCCCGTGGCGGCCTGCATGGCCGCAAAACCCGCCGCGCACAGCACGCCGATCGTCGCGGCCAGCAGCAACGCGCGGCGGAATTCCCGCCGCACGAGCAGATAGAGCACGCAGGCCGCCGGCGCCGCCAGCGCCGTGTACTTCACGAAGATGGCCAGCGCGAAGAGCAGCGCGGCGGGCAGCCACAGGCGTCCAGCGGGACGTTCCTCCCGCTCACCCTGCAGACAGACCCACAGTCCGGCCAGGCTCAGCGCAATGGCGGGAAAATCCACGCGCAGGAGCGGCAGCCACACCCGCGACACTCCATTGGCCACGAAGTAGAGACCGAACGCCGCGGCCAGAACCGGCGAGCCGCTCCACCCGCGAATCAGAAGTACGAGCAGAAGCGCGATGATCAGGCCGCAGCCGAGCGTGGCCAGGCGCGCGAGCGTGAAGTTCACTCCGCCCATGCGCACGCTCCCGGCGGCGAGAATGTATCCGGCCGGCCCATAGGGATCGAGGACGTTGGGATATGCCGCGGGATCCGGATACGCGGTCTGCCCGGCATCGACGCGCACGCCCGCGTTCAGGATGTTCCCCTCTTCGTAGTCCAGTTGGTAGGGCAGGCGCGCCTCGGAGACGGCATGCCAGAGGGTGAGCAGGGCGGCGGCGATGACGCATGAGGCCATCAGCCATTCGGCCATGCGCAGCAGACGAACGTGGCGATCGCTGCTCATGGTGTGGGCGCGTGTTCCTCGCCTCCGCTCCGCTGGGCCACGGCGCCCAGCGCGATCCACGCGGCCAGGGCCACGAACTCCCAGCGGGTGAAGTGGCCGGGAAGCACGGGAAGCAGCTTCATCACCAGCAGGCCGGCGCCCACCAGCACACCGATGGCGGCGAGGACGCGGTCGGCCCCGCCCGGCCGCATGGCGAAATAGGCGGCGCAGGCCATCATCCAGCCAAAGCCTGCGGCAAACGAACCCACTTCCGTAACCGGCACGAGCAATTGCGAACCCACCAGGCTGGCCAGCGCCGCTCCGGCCGCCACGGCCACAATGGCGGCAGAAGGCGTCTGAAATCGTGGATGGATGGCCGCAAACACTCTGGGGACCATGCCTCGGCGCGCCATGGCGTAGAGCATGCGCGTGGCCGCGATGAAATTTCCATTGAACACTTTGACCAGCGAAAGCAGCGCCGCGGCCAGGATCACGTTGACGACCCAGCGGCTTCCCACCGCCCGTTCGATGGCCACGGCGGTGGGGAAATTCGTTCCCGCGACGCTCTGCCAGGGCTGCGCCCAGGCCACCACGGCGATCACTCCGCAGTAGAACACGATGGCGGCGGTGATGGCCATCAAAGGCGCGTACAGATGGTGCTGGCGGGGAAACTCCGCATGCGCCTCCTCCGACGCCTTGGCCGTGGATTCAAATCCGGTCATGAAGTAGGGCACCACCTGCAGCGTCAGGAAGACGGACAGCAGCGGCCCATGGCTCCACAGCGGCGCGAGATTGCGGGAGGACCCCCGCGCCAGGCCCGCCGCGCCGAATACGCCGAACAGCAGCAGCAGACCGAACGTGCTGAAATTCTGGAACGTGGCGCTCTGGCGGATTCCCCGGTAATTCAGCAGGCCCAGCGCGGCGGTCAGCGCGAGTCCCAGGGCAACGTGCGGCAGGTGCACCGGCCATCCGGCCACGCGATACAGCTCCACGGTATCGAGCCCGGGAAAAACAAAGGCGGCCACGCGCCCGATGGCCACGGCCTCCCAGGGGCAGACAATCGCGTAGGCCAGCAGCATCATCCAGCCGGTCCAGTAGCTCGCCGGCCGGGGAAAGACCGCGGCGGTGTAGGCCACCTCGCCGGCTGCATCCGGCCGCCCGCTGATCAGACGGCCGTACACATACCCGACGGGGAGCAGCGCCGCGCCTCCCAGCGCGAATGCCAGGACCGCGCCGGCCGGACCGCCGCGGCCCAGCCAGTCGTCCATCACCACCAGCCAGCCGACTCCGACCATGGAGCCGAAACTGAGCGTGAAAAAATCCACCAGCCTCAGTTTTCGGGCCAGCTCCGTCATGTCAGGGGAGATTCCGTGAGCCGCAACGCTGCGCAAACAAAGGGATGCCCGCGATCACTCCGGACCGCGAGTGTAGGCGGGGCGCGCCGGGGAGTCAACGCCGCCAGGCCGCTGATTGCGGATGGTGATGCGCGTTCGGAGGCGCAAAAGCCTGCTGGCCGGGGACAAAAAAAGGGCCGATGCTGAGCGGGCATCGGCCCAAGGAGAAGAGAAGGGTTGTTTCTCGTCTAATAGGAAAGTTTGCGACGCAGGGCCACCAGACTGAACAGTCCGAAGCCGAGCAGTGCCAGTGTGCCGGGCTCAGGAACCCTGCCGATGTATTCCTGCGGCACGTCGTTGGGATAGCCCGGCCAGCCGCTCACCGGCGTGTAGACCACCAGGTTGGAGTAGTCGGCGAGGGTTCCATAGTTCGCAGGATTCTGCGCCGCGGCCAGCCAACCATTGATGCCCAGCGGGTCCGCGGCATTCCCGTTCGGGTTGCTGGGAGTGCCATAGGGATCGGTGTTCGAGATGCACGAACCGCCCGACGTGCAGGTGGCCGAATCCATGAGGTCCCAAATGGCCCACTGAATGTCCTTGATCGTCTGGGTGTTCGGCGCGTTAAAGAGATTCTCAGCCAGGTAGCCCACTTCCAGGTAGACAGTGTCGCCGAGGTTCCCGAGCAGGCCGGTGCCGGATCCACCGATGGTCCCCACGGACGCCGTCCAGGTTTCGGGCGGGTGCACCTCGTTCTCGAAGATGTCGCAGATAAGCTGCAGCGATTGGCCGCTTGAGGTGGTGAAGTTGTACGGCCCGACGTACACCCCGCCGTCCGTGATCGAGCCGCCGTTGTTCACGGTAATCGTCACGGTATCGGCTGAAGCGGTCGCCGCGACAGCCATCAGTAGTGCAATCAGGGATATGGCGCGTAGATAGAGTCTCATCCGTCCTCTCAAAACACCAATTCCCTCAGGCACTCTCTACTTGCACTTGGAATGCCACAATTCCACCAGCGTCGGCGCGTATTATCTGACTGAAAAATCATAAGTTAGAAATAGCGGATTCCGACTCAAAACCGGTCGGGAGAATTTCGTGGGAAGGATGGAGAAAGGATTTGCATCTTGGGGCCGCTGGCGTATCGCTGGTCAGACCCCGTATCGCACTGGAATATCGACTGTTAGTAACTTCCACTACGGCTGGAGGGGGCTGGCTTCCCGCCGCCGGGCACCCGGCCGCCTCGGTTTAGTAGGTCTTGGAGGCGCTGACCCTGAGAAACTCCTGGAACAGGGCCCGGCATTCCTCCGCCAACAGTCCCCCCTCCACCAGCAGGTGGCTGCCGCCGGCCCGTGCCAGTTCGCGGGCGGGCATGCGCAGCTCGGAGAATCCCGCAGCGGCGGCGTCGGCGATTTCCGCTCCGTACACGACCCGCCGAATCTTCGACCAGTGGATGGCCGAGAGGCACATGGGACAGGGCTCGCAGGTGGAATAGAGGACGCATCCGGAAAGGTCGATGGTCCCCAGAGCGCGGGAGGCGGCCCGGATGCAATTCACCTCCGCGTGGGCCGTGGGATCCGTGTCGCGCCAGACGGTGTTGTGCGCCGCGGCCGCCACCTCCTCGCCGCGCGCGATCACGGAGCCGAACGGAGACTGGCCGGCGGCAATCCCTTCGCGCGCCGTGGCAATCGCCAGGCGCAGAAAATCTGCGTCGGTCACCGAGATTGCTCCCGGGGCTGGCCCGAAGCCACATTCCCGGAGGCCCCGGAGCCGCCGCCCACTTCCCGTGTCCCCCCGGCAGGCGGATGCCACAGGCGCACCTCGCTGCGGTCCGGCGTGGCCGCCAGCAATTCCGCGATCGTGCGCCCGAGCGTGGGATGCAGCAGGGTTGGAGCGAGCTCGCGCATGGGAATCAGGACAAAGCGCCGCCCGGCGATTCGCGGATGCGGAATCTCCAGGTCCGCCATTCTCACCACGTTTCCGCCGTAGAGGAGGATGTCCACATCCACGATTCGCGGCCCATTGCGCACCATCCGCCGCCGGCCCAGTTCCCGTTCCACCTGCTGGGTGGCCCGGAGCAATTGGCGCGGCATCAGCTCCGTCTCCGCCTCCAGGACGCAATTCAGAAACCAGTGCTGCGGCGCGAAGCCGACGGGTTCCGTCGCGTACAGCGACGAGCGGCGCACCGTTTCCACTCCCGAGGCGGCCAGCCGCTCCCTGGCCTGTTCGAGATTCGCGGCGCGATCGCCGAGGTTCGATCCCAGCCCGAGATGGACGGTCCTCTTCATGGCGTTCATGGCCCGGCGCGCGAGTCCGCGGTCAAAACAGATTGGGCTGGCGGCTGCCGGCTTCCAGCCCGAAGTGCTTGTAGGCCAGCGCGGTGGCCACGCGCCCGCGGGGCGTGCGGTCGAGCATGCCGAGCTGCATCAGATAGGGTTCGCAGATTTCCTCGATGGCGTCCTCTTCCTCGCTCAGCGTGGCCGCCAGCGTTCCCAGCCCCACCGGGCCGCCCGAATATTTATCAATGAGCGCGCGGAGCAGGCTGCGGTCCACTTCGTCCAGGCCCTGCTCGTCCACGCCCAGCAGCCCCAGCGATTCGCGCGCGACTTCCAGGGAAATGTGGCCCTGGGCGCGCACCTGAGCGAAATCGCGCACGCGCCGCAGCAGACGGTTGGCCACCCGCGGCGTTCCCCGGCTGCGCCGCGCGATTTCCCGCGCGCCGGCCTGGTCTATCCCGATTTCCAGGATTTTCGCGGAGCGCAGCACAATGTGCAGCAGTTCCTCCGGCGTGTAGAAATCCAGGCGGTGCACAATTCCGAATCGCGAGCGCAGCGGCGCGGTCAGCAGCCCGGCGCGCGTGGTGGCTCCGATGAGCGTGAAGCGGTTCAGCCGGTAGGGATGGATGCGCGCTCCCGGCCCCTGGCCGATCACCAGGTCAATCTGAAAATCTTCCATCGCCGGGTAGAGGATTTCTTCGATCTCGGGAAACAGCCGGTGAATCTCGTCGAGGAAGAGCATCTCGCGCTGCTCGAGCGCGGTGAGCACCGCGGTCAGATCGCCTTTGCGCTCGAGCAGCGGGCCCGAGCTGGTCTTGATGGGCACGCTCATCTCCTGCGCCAGGATTTGCGCCAGCGTGGTCTTCCCCAGTCCCGGCGGGCCGTAGAGCAGCACGTGGTCGAGCGCTTCGCCGCGGTTCTTGGCCGCCTCGATGGTGATGGCCAGCAATTCCTTCACCCGCGGCTGGCCCACGAAATCCGCCAGCCGCTTCGGGCGCACGCTGGCTTCCAGCCGCGCCTCTTCCTCCGTGGGAGCTCCGGAAACGATTCTTTGCGCGGATTTGGTCATGGGCGGATTGGCCCCACCGATTCTACTTCAGTTCGAAGATTCCCAGGCTTCGCTCCCACACGGTCAGGGCTTCGAACCGGCGGTCCAGCGCCGCGTACTCCTCCCCGTGAGCGCGCCGAAATTCCTCGAATGCTTCGCGGGAGTCCCAGCGGTCGCCGGTGATGTAGCGGTTGTCCGCGCCGGCCAGCAGAGTGGTGCCGCGATACGCGGGCGATGTGCGGAAGAACTGCGCCCAGGTTCCTTGCGGCGAGTAGTGGCGCTCGAATTCCTCCCGGCTGTCTTCCCGCACCACGAATTCCCAGAGGATTTCGATCACGGTGGAATCCCGGGGAGGCGCCTATTCGCCGGCCGCGCGTCGCGCCGTGGCCGCCGGCGCCGGGCTCAACTCCTGCAGGGCCGCGCGCAGGGCCGCGTCGAAGCTGGCCGGCAGCCCTTCGCGCCGCAGTTTCTCCACCGCGCGCTCCGTTTCCTTGCGCTCGTAGCCCAGATTCACCAGGGCGGAGAACAGATCCTCCTCGATCTGCGAGCGCGCCACCCGCGGTTCCGCGGCCGCCGAATCCGCCGCCGCCAGTTTGTCCCGCAATTCCACGATGACGCGTTCCGCGGTCTTCCGCCCCACCCCGGGGATGCGCGTGAGCCCGGCCACGTCGCCGCGCCGCACCGCGGGGATGATCTCCTCCACGCTCAAACCGGAAAGTATTTTCAGCGCCAGCGACGGGCCCACGCCGCTGACGGACAGCAGGAGTTCGAACAAATGCTTTTCGCGCGCGGTGAGAAACCCGTAGAGCGCCAGTTGATCCTCGCGCACGTGGGTGTAGATGAGCAGCGTCACCTCCGCGCGCAGCGCGCCCACCGCCGCGAAGGTCGACAGCGGAATGTGCACGTCATACCCCACCCCGGCCACCTCCACCAGCAATTGGCCGGGCCGTTTTTCCAGCAGCGTCCCGCGAAGGAGCGCGATCATTTCTCCAAGAGTATTGGGGAGCCTCGAGCCACTGTCAACGCGGAGAGGCCCCTTCCGCCGCGGCCATTCCGCCTGCGCCCCCAATCTTCCGCGGCGCCGCCGGAGGTCCGCGGAAGCAACGGGAAGCGCCTGAATTCATCTAAATGTCGGGGTGAAATTTTTCCGCGCTGCGCCTGGCCGCGCTCGCCTGCCTCCCGCGCGAGTGTATCCCGCGTCCCAATCTTCCCGGAACCGGACAGACTGCGCCTGGCCTCAACATTTACGATCTTTTTATCGGTAACCGCGAAACAAAATCGCCGCACAAATCGTCACAGTAAATGAAGCCGGAATGTGACGCTCCGTGGCGTGGTCCTCCCCGGTACCCGCGCGCCGTCGCAGGAGGCTAACTCCACTCGGGAAAGAAGGAGGCAGTATGCAAGTCTCTCGGTCCAAGCTCGTCACGGTTCTCGCGCTCGTCGCCGCCCTCGCGCTGGTTATGCCCGCGCTGGCGGGCACCAAATCCACACTCACCATCGCCGATCATTGCCAGTTCGCCGGCACCAAGGTCGCCCCTGGAGAGTACGTGATGCAGGTGGAAGGCAATACCGTCAAACTCCTGCGAAACAACAAAGTCATCGCCAGCGCCACCGGGGAGTGGAAGAAGGCGGATGGCAAGTACAGAGAAAACGGCTACGCCTGCAATGCGGATGGACAAGTGGTGCAGGTGCACGTGGCGGGCCAGGACTCCTATCTCGCCATCGGCTAACCGGTTTTCCGCATAGCCCCTCGAGGCGGGGGCGCCGGACGGCTTTCCGCGCTCCCGCTTCGCCCTTTCTCTTGCTGAATTCCTTTGAGATGCTGCCGTGGCGGACCGGCTATGCGCCCGCGACGGGCTCGTAGCGGCCGGTGAGGTAGCTTCGCGCCACGTGCGAGACGAAGCGGTACACCATTTCCTCGCGTTCCGACAGCGGACCCTGGCGATAGCCCGCCGAGTTCGCCCCGCGCTGCACCGATTCGCAGGCGCGCCAGTCCTGCCGGTTCGTCACGTCCCAGAATTCCACCGCGTAATCGGGCGAAAATCCTTCGCGCGCCGTCTCCTGCGGCGGGAACAGCCAGTTGCACTCCACGCGCGTGCGGTCGGGCGCCAGGGGCTCCAGCCGGTGCGTGAGCACGTAGTCCGGATGCGGGCTGATCAGCAGATTCGGAAACAGCCCGTAGTAATACACCAGCCGGCGCTGCTCCGTGCTCAGCCCCGGAAGGTAGTCTCCGTGACGCTTCCCGTCGAGTGACATCGTCTCCGCGTTTTCCGCCAGCTCCATCGAGCCGCCGATCCACGCGCCATTGTGCGGAGGGTTCAGCCCGCTCTCCGGCGGGCTCACGCGGCACAGTTGCGGATGAATCTGCGGGCAGTGGTAGCACTCGTGATAGTTCTCCATCAGGATTTTCCAGTTCGCCGCCACTTCATACGTGGAGCGCGCGGCGATGCGCAGCTCCCCGGGCGCGTGTCCCGCCACCAGCCGGGTCAGGTCGCCCGTCCACGTTTCCAGCGAAGGCGCCTGGCCGTCCGCGTTGACGAAAATCCAGCCGTGCCACGTCTCCGTGCGCACCGGAACCAGGCCCGTTCCGGCCGGATCGAAGCAGGCCACATCGCCGAACCGCGCCGCCGTCTTCAGCCTCCCGTCCAGCTCGTACACCCAGCCGTGATAGGGACACCGGATGGCCCGCGCATTGGCGCATGCTCCCGGCTCCAGAAGTTCGTGACCGCGGTGCCGGCACACGTTGAAGAAGGCGTGCAGCCCTCCCTCCGCGTCGCGTGACAGCAGAATCCCCTCGCGCCCCAGCCGCACCGCGCGGTAATCTCCCGCGCGCCCCGCCTCTTCCTCGCGGCCCAGGCACACCCAGCCGCCCTCGAAAAAATGTTCCATCTCCCAGGCAAATACGCCGGCGGAACGGTAGGCCTCCGCGGGCAGCGTGAAGCTGTGGCCGAAGTCGGCCGTGGAGCGCGCCACATCCTCGGGCGCAATCGGAGCGGGATTCGAGAGTAGTGTGGCCATAGATTTCAAATTCTATCGCGAGCCGCCCGCCCCGCGAAAGCGGGGTTCATCGCGGCAGGCGGGTGCGCAGGCACTGTTTCGATCCGGCCGCGCCGCGAGCGGCCGCGCCCTCAGCCTCCGCGCTGGGCCAGCAGTGCGCTCACCTCGTTGTGGTTCTTCGATCTTGCCAGCGCGGCGGGAGTTTGACCCGTGTCGTTTGTCGCCTCCGCGGCGGCGCCGGCTTCGAGCAGCAGCCGCACCAGCGGCAGGTTCCCGTGCAGCGCGGCGGCGTGCAGCGGCGTCCACCCTCCCTGCTGTGTGGCGTTCACATCCGCACCCGCGGCGATCAGTGCGCGCGCAATTTCCAGCGCCACCTGCGGCTGCCGGTGGGCCACCGCGGAATGGAGCGGCTGCAGGGCCGACGGATTTTGCGAAACCGCGCCGACCGCCGCGCCCGCGGAGAGCAGCAGCTCCACCACCGGAATGCGCCCGAAGAAAGCCGCCAGGTGCAGCGGCGTGAATCCGTCGTGCGAAAAGGCGCGCACGCGCCCGGGGTCTTCTTGCACGCGCGCGGCCACCGCCTCGCGTACTCCCGCAGCCGCGGCTTCGAACACGTCGAGCGGCGCGCCGCGCCCCAGCAGCAGCTCGCGCACCTCGTCCTTCCCGTAGTACACGGAGAGCAGCACCGCGGATTCGCCCGATTCGGCACGCGCCCCGGCCAGTTCCGGGCTGGAATCCAGCAGTTGGCGCACGCGCGCCGCCTGCCCCTGCTTTACCGCTTCCAGGAAATCCGCCTCGCGTCCCACTCGCCCTCCTCCGCCGGAAGATTCTATCGTTTCCTGCCGGGCTCGTCCGCCACGACCCAGGGAATGGCGTTCGCCGGCAGCGGCGGCAGCCCGTACCGGGCGCGTGATTCCACCAGCCGCCGGATCTGGGCGCGCGTCAGCAGCTTCGCGCCCCCGGCCAGCTCCGCCACCAGCAGCACGCGCGCGCAGTGGTCCACCATCTCCATGCGCTGGACCGCGGTGCGCAGATCCTCCGCAAACGTTACCACTCCGTGGTTGGCCAGCAGCACCGCGTTGGCCCTTTTCACAAACGGCACAATCGAATCCGCCAGCTCCTCGGTTCCCGGAGCTCCGTAAGGCGCCAGCGGCACCGCGCCCAGCAGGACCGCCGCCTCGCCCAGCGTGGCGCTGTCCAGTGACCGGCCGGCCGCCGCGAAGCCCGTAGCCACCGGCGGATGCGCATGGCAGATGGCGCGCACCTCCGGGCGCAGCGCATAAATCCGCAGGTGCACGGCCATCTCCGAGGAAGCCCGGCGGCCCGCGTCCTTCCGGCCCGCTCCCCGCTCCGGCGCTCCATCGGCGTGCAAGCGGATCAGTTCGCCGGGGGCGAGCCGGCCCTTCATGGCCCCCGCGGGTGTGGCCAGAATTCTGCCGTCGGCCAGGCGCACCGAAAGGTTTCCTGAAGCCGCGGGCAGAAATCCAAGCTCGCGCAGTTCCCGTCCCGCCGCGCAAAGGTCGCGCCGCAGGCGTGCTTCCGCGGAGATCGCGTGTTTGAGTTTGCCGGCCACGTGACCCCAATCTTCCTGAAAAACTGCGGGGAAATCAGACGGATGGGCACGGTATTCCATGCCCGTATGAGAACGGCAAATCCATTCTACGCGTAGATTCCGCGCAGTTTGAGCGCGCGGGCCACCCGGTCGATGGCCACCATGTACGCCGCGATCCGGTTGTTCACCTTGTGCGCATCAGCGTAGCGCACCACGTCGTCGAAGCTCCGGTCCATCACGTCCTGCAGCCGCTCGTTCACTTCGCTCTCGCGCCAGAAGAACCCCTGCCGGTCCTGCACCCATTCGAAGTAACTCACCGTCACTCCGCCGGCGTTGCCCAGAATGTCGGGGATCACGAAGACTCCCTTGTTGTCCAGAATCTCGTCGGCCGGCGCGGTGGTCGGCCCGTTGGCCCCCTCGATGAGCACGCTGGCCTGCACGTCCTCCGCGTTCTCGCTGGTGATCTGGTTCTCCGTGGCCGCCGGCACCAGCACGTCGCAGGGTTGGAAGATGACGGCGTGCGCGGACATGCGCGTTCCCCCGCCCGCATATTCCGAAAGCGGTTTTTTGTCCTCGTGAACCCAGCGCATGATCGCCGGCACGTCCAGCCCCTTCTCGTTGTACAGCGCTCCGGAAATATCCGCCAGCCCGATGATTTTGTAGCCCGCTTCGCTCATCAGTTTGGCCGCGTAGGTTCCCACGTTGCCGAATCCCTGGATGATCACCCGCGTGTCTGCCGGCTTGCGGCCCAGTTTGCTCATGGCCCGGTTCGTCACCATCAACAGTCCCCGGCCCGTGGCTTCCCGCCTTCCCAGCGAACCCCCCAGGTCCAGCGGCTTCCCGGTCACCACCGCCGTGGTGGCCTGGCGGACGTGCATCGAGTAGGTGTCCATCACCCAGGCCATGGTCTGCTCGTTGGTGCCCATGTCCGGCGCCGGCACGTCCCGCTCCGGACCCAGCCATTCGGAAAGCTCCGCCGTGTACCGCCGGGTGATCCGTTCGATCACCGAATGCGAGTGCTCGGTGGGATCGCACACCACTCCCCCCTTCGCGCCTCCGAACGGAATGTTCACCACCGCGCACTTCCAGGTCATCCAGGCGGCCAGCGCGCGCACTTCCTCCAGCGTCACATCCGGTGAAAAGCGGATGCCGCCTTTGCCCGGCCCGCGGATGGTGGAATGCAGCACGCGATATCCTTTGAAGACTTCCAGCTTCCCGTTGTCCAGCGCGGCGGGAATGTACAGCGTGATTTCCTTGCTCGGATATTTGAGATATTTGTGGAGGCCTTCTTCCAGCCCCAGCTCGCGCGCGGCCAGCTCGAATCGCGCCTCCGCGGATTCGTAGATGTTCAGCTCGTTCTGGACGATGATCGTGCTCATGGAGAACTCCACACGCTGGCGCCGGCCTCCTGCCTGTTCGTCGGCGCTCGTCCCACTCACCACTGCCCACTCCGTCAGAGGCGGGAGGGAACTATACGCCGCCCCCGCCGCGCCACGCAAGACGGCGCCGGACCCCGTTGCCCATATCCTCCCGCGCCGATCCGAACTTGCGCCGGCATCCGCGTTGGACGCCTGCGGTTCCCTTCCGCCTCACCGGCTCTCCCGGCCGCGCGCACGGCTCGCCCCTCTTCAAATTTGGAAGAATTCACACCGCCATGGCTCCGCTCGCCCGCCATTTGCCGGCGAATCCTGTAACTCGCGCCGGCCCCCCATCGTCTTACCGCCATTGGGGTGACCGGCATGAAACGATTGCTTCTCGCGTTTTCTCTGTTTCTCGCATCTGCGCCGGCTCTTCTGGCCCAGGCCACCTTCCACGGGAATGCCGCCCGCACCGGCGTGTACGACTCCGCGGGCCCGCGGCAGCTCGACTCCCTCAAATGGAAGTTCAAGACCGGCGGCCCCATCGTAGGTTCGCCGGCCGTGGCCGATGGCGTGGTCTACATCGGGAGCGCCGACGGATTTCTCTATGCCGTCGATCAGGCCACCGGCAAGGAAAAATGGAAATTCGAAACTCCCCGGCAGGTGGTCTCCACTCCCACGATCGCCAACGGTGTGGTTTACCTGGTCGGCTACGACGCCACGCTCACCGCTCTTGACGCCGCCACCGGCAAACCCAAATGGCGCTTTACCTCTCAATTCGAGCGGCGCTTCCAGGCCAACCGCCTCCACGGCTATCCGCCGGGTTTCCAGACCATCCCCGATTCCTGGGACCTGTACCTTTCCTCTCCGGCGGTCGTGGATGGACGCGTGTACTACGGGACCGGCGACGGCGGCGTGTACGCCATCGACGCCTCGAACGGCCTGATGATCTGGAAATTTTCGACTGGCGACGTGGTGCACGCCTCGCCCGCGGTGGTGAACGGCGTGGTCTACATCGGAAGCTGGGACGGCAAGTTCTACGCTCTCGACGCCGATTCCGGACAGCAGAAGTGGAGCTTCCAGGCCGGCGAAGACACTTTTATTCACAACCAGCAGGGCTTCCAGTCCTCCGCGGCCGTGGTGGATGGCGTGGTCTACACCGGATGCCGCGACGGCCACGTCTACGCGCTCGATGCCGCCACCGGCCACAAGAAGTGGGAGTACATGACCAACCTCTCCTGGGTCAACGCCACTCCCGCCGTTCGCGACGGCCTGGTCTACACCGCCACATCCGATTCCGGGCGCTTCTTTGCCCTGGACGCCAAGACCGGCCGGCTGCGCTTCAATTTCGACGCCAAGGGCCAGGTATTCTCCTCGCCCGCTCTGGCCGGCGGCCTCGTCTATTTCGGATCCGCCACCGGCAGGCTGTACGCGCTGGACGCAACCTCCGGCGCGCTCCTATCCGATTTCCGGACGGAAGCCTCCAAGAACGACCCCATGAAGATTCTAAACTCCGAAGGCGGGCTGAATCCCGCCGCGGCCTATGGCCCCTACTTCCACGACTATCAGGACATGGTCCTTTCGGTCTACCGCGTCTTTTCGGTGGGGGCGGTGTGGTCGTCGCCCGTGGTGGATCACGGGGTGCTCTACTTCGGCAGTTCGGACGGCAACCTGTACGCGATCGGATAGGCCCCCGCGGGCGGCCCGCCCTAGACGGGTCTGCGGGCCACGAATTCTTCCAGCAGCAGCCGGGTCAGGCGCGCCGCGTCGTGCCGCACCACATCTCCCTCCGCCACCAGGTGATCGAAAATCGAGCGCACTCCCAGCCTCTGCAACTCGGCCACGTCCACGAGCACCGGCTGGGCGCCCTGCGCCCGGTAGCGCTTCAGCAGCCGCGGCGAGATGGGCTGGTTATTCACCACCACCCAGTCGAAGATGTGCCCGCCGGCGTGCTCGTAGATGGCGCGCACGTGATCGGCCACGCTGTAGCCCTCCGTTTCTCCCGGCTGCGTCATGATATTGGCGATGTACACCCGCGTGGCCCGCGCCCGGCGGATGGCTTCCGCCACTCCCGCCACCAGCAGGTTGGGAACGATGCTGGTATAGAGCGACCCGGGGCCGAGCACGATCAGGTCCGCCTCCCGGATGGCCTGGAGCGCCCCCGCCAGCGGCCGCACCCGCCGCGGCTCCAGGCTGACCCGCCGAATCCGCACCCGCGACCGGCTGATCCGCGTTTCGCCCCGCACCTCGCGCCCGTTGGCCAGCTCCGCCCGCAGCGTCACCAGTTGCGACGTCGCCGGAAATATTCTCCCGCGGATGGCCAGCACCTCGCTGCACAGCCGCACCGCTTCCGGAAAATCGCCGGTCACTTTCGTCAGCGCGGCCAGGAACAGATTGCCGAAGCTGTGGCCTTTCAGGCTGCCCCGGCTCTGGAACCGGTATTGGAACAGCCGCGAGAGCAGCGCCTCGTCCTGCGAGAGCGCCACCATGCAATTGCGCAAATCCCCCGGCGGCAGAATGCTGTACTCCCGCCGCAGCCGCCCGGAGCTGCCTCCGTCGTCGCTCACCGTCACGATGGCCGCGAGGTCCGCAATCGCGCCCGCGCCGTTCGCAGAGCGCTTCGTGCCCGCGCGTCCCGCGGACACGTATCCCTTCAGCCCGCGCAGCAGCGTGGAGAGGCCCGTGCCTCCTCCCAGCGCCACGATGCGGGCGGCCCCGGCGCCTCTCGGCGTTCTTCCGTTATTTCCTGACTTCGAACCCACGGCGTCTAACTGAGCGGTCCGTCACGCTCCGGATACAGCAGTTCGGTAAAGCGGGGATCCTCCAGCAGGTAGGCGAAGTCCTCATCGTTCCGTGCATGGTAGCGGTTCTCCGGGCGCAGCTCGATGGCCAGCTTCAGGTGCGTCATCGCGGACTCCACCTCGCCGGTCAGCGAATCCAGCGCCGCCAGCGCGTAGAGGATGTAGTCCGCCTTCGGCGCGATCTTGCGCGCCCGTTCCAGCGCCTGCCGGCTGTCTTCCCA
>Ga0335077_10005046_pt1 | contig 16139 bp, 19 predicted proteins | sample Lox_Sample_31_FD_207151 | JGI IMG/M metagenome (GOLD analysis project Ga0335077, IMG submission 207151) | Soil microbial communities from Loxahatchee National Wildlife Refuge, Florida, United States - Lox_Sample_3.1 | ecosystem: Environmental > Terrestrial > Soil > Wetlands | place: USA...
TGCCCGAGCAGATGCAGGCGTTCGCCCTGTTCCGCGAGAAGCACCCGGATGCGCTGCTGGCGGTCCATTCGCGGCTGGAGACGCGGCAGGGCGTGAACCTGGAGCGGATCGCGGCGGACCTGGCGATCCGGGACGCGGTGGTGTTCGCGGACCAGTTCACCTACTGCGCGGGGCTGGTCGGGGACCCGGACGTGGCCAAGTGGTACTGCGCGCTGGACGTCCTGTCGAACTGTTCCTACGGCGAGGGGTTCGGGCTGCCGATCATTGAGGCGCAGGCGTGCGGGACCCCGGTCATCACGACCGCGTTCTCCTCGATGCCGGAACTGACCGGCGCTGGGTGGTCGGTCGTTTACGATCCGTACTGGAACCGGGGGCATCAAGCGTGGTGGGGCCGGCCGAACGTGCGGGCCATCGCCGCCGCGTTTGAGGACGCCTACGCCAAGGCGGAAGGGCTGCGGGACGACGCGCGGACCTTCGCCCTGGAGTACGACGTGGCCAAGGTCGAGCGGGACTACTGGATTCCAGCGCTAGCGGAGCTTGAGGACCTGTGAGGTACCTCGTCACCGGGGGGGCCGGGTTCATCGGCAGCAACCTCGTCCGCTGGCTGGCTGCGGACGGGCACGAGGTGCGCGTCCTGGACGACTTCTCCCGGGGCCGCTCTGAGCGGCTGCAGGGCGTCCAGTGCGACGTCATGTTCGGCGACATCCGCGACCCCGAGGTGGTCAGCGCGGCCGTGCACGGCGTGGGCGGCGTGATCCACCTGGCCTACCTGCAGGGCACCGCAGCGTTCTACTCCGAGCCGCGGCAGGTTCTGGACGTGGCCATGCGGGGGATGCTGAACCTGATGTCGGCGTGCGAGCGGTGGGCCGTCACCGATTTCATGCTGCTGTCCTCCAGCGAGGCGTACCAGGTCGCTGACCCGGTGCCCACGCCGGAGACCGTAAGGTGCGTGATCGCTGACCCCCTCAACCCCCGGTACTCCTACGGGGGCGGGAAACTGGCGTGTGAGCTCATGCTGAACGCGTGGGCGCGTACAGGTGTGTTCGACCGGGCCGTCATCGCCCGGCCGCACAACATCATCGGCCCCGACATGGGCCGTGAGCACGTCATCCCCCAGTTCTGCCTGCGCATGAACCAACTGGTGGCCGAGCGCCCGGAGGGCATCGTCCCGTTCCCGATCCAGGGCAGCGGGGTGGAGACGCGGTCGTTCTGCTTCATTGACGACTGCGTGGAGCAACTGGCCCTGCTGCTGGCCAGCGTCCCGGAGGGGCAGCACATCTACCACGTTGGCAACGAGGATGAGCGGACCATCTACGAGGTGGCCCACGCCGTGGCTGCCTCCTATGGACGCGAAGTGAAAGTTCTGCCCGGGACTCTCCCCAAGGGATCACCGCCGCGCCGCTGGCCCGACATCTCCAAGCTGCGCCGCCTCGTGCCCGGCTACCTGCCGTCCGTGGCCTTCGCTGAAGCGGTGAGACGTACCGCTGAGTGGTATCGGTCCAATGGGTGAGTTCCCCCTGTTACAGGGCTTCCAGCCACGCCTGCGCGACGGCCGCCACCTGGACAAGTTCCCGGCGCAGACCATCCCGGTCGCCTTCAAGGAACGCCCTGGCCACTTCCCCCGTCTCCTCGGTCAGTACGGCGACTTTCACCGCTTCGGATACCCCTGCGCTTGAGCAGTCACCGTGGCCATGGGGATGATCCCGGTCCCACAGGCCGTGCTGGCGGGAGCGCTCAGCCAGCACGGCCGCGTGGATCTCATCCGTGGTCACAGCAGGGTTGCCTGTTCCGACGCCGGGGCCTGCTCCAGCAGGGCGAGGTTCTTAACTGCCTGCCGGTAGTACGACGGCTTGAGTTCGGCCAGGAGCGCACGGCGGCCAAGCTCCACGGCCCCGTAAGCTTCCGACCCGACGCCACCGAATGGTGTGAGCACCGTCTCGCCGGGATTGGTACGCATGTCCACGAAGCGGCGGATCACGTCCAGCTGGAGCGCATGGACGTGCTTCTCATCCTCTTCGTCGCGGGCTTCCCGGTAGGGCAGGACGGCCATGACGTTCCGGTCGTCGTACTGGCCGAGGTTACCGCGGATGTCGTCCCAGACACATGAGGCGTACTGTCTCCACACCCACTGGCTGTAGAGGTTGCCGGTCTGGGGGCCAGTCCAGCCCTTGTACCGGAGCACCTCGGCGGGGGGGCTGCCTGCCCCGTGGTAGGCCAGGAAGCCATTCGGGTGGGTGACGTGGACCGGGTTCTTCCCGGCCCTGCGGAAGATCAGCAGGTAATCCGCAGACGCCAGCCCGGCAAGGGTCGCGTCATCCACGGTCGTCTGGTGGGTCAGGTCCTTGACCATCGTGCGGTTGCGGACGGCCAGTGGCTCTTTCCAGATGACGTGCCGGCCGAGGTACTCAAACCCGGCTTTCAGGTGCAGCCGGATCAGGTCCCCCGGGAAGTCCGCGAGGGCGTCCCCGCCGGAGTTCCCCACGGGGACATCCATGCAATGCACGCCGGAGATACGGCCCGGCATGGTCAGCCGGGCCACCTCCGCGACTACGAACCCGTAATGCGCGAGGAATTCCTCGTAGCTGCGGGAGTTCGACAGGTCCCGGTCGGATGACGAGTAGTGATACAGGCCAGGGTTCGCCCCGCCGGGCCGGGCGAACGGCAGTGAGTACACCGATGCGTGCACCGACCCGGGTGGAAATGCCTGCATGACCTCGATGCAGTCACCGTTGTAGAGCGCGTACCGGTCGGTGATCGTCTGGTCTAGGACATCCATGACGGGACCTCTGCCTTCTTGTCGTAGGTGACGGCGCGCTGGATGACCTGGGCGTCGCGCATGTGGGACGTGAGGGAACTGAACATGCGGGACGCCTGCTCCGCTTTCCGCTCAAGGTTGGCGAACACGCGCTCGCTGCCCTTAGTTGTGATGACGTCGACGGTCACCGGCTCGGTCTGGCCGAACCGCCAGCAGCGGCGTACTGCCTGGTAGTAACGCTCAAAGCTGTGGTCGATCATGTACGTCATGCGGTGGCAGTTCTGGTAATTCAGGCCCCATGACGCGATCTTTGGCTTGGTGACCAGGACCCGGATCTCTCCCCGCGCGAACGCGGCGAGATTCTCCTCTTTCACCTCCACCGGGTCTGAGCCGCTGACCTGCACGGCACCATCGATCAGTTTCGTGAGCAGGTCACCCTCGTCGTTGAGCTGGCACCATGCGATCCCCGGCCGCGCATCCGCGAGCAGTTCGGCGGCCTTCTCGCATCGCTCATGGATGGTGCGCCGCGCCTCCTCGCGTTCCTCGGACAGGCCCTGGGCCGGGACGTCGAACAGGGTCCCCTCCTGGACTGTCCGGGCCGCCACGAGGTGGCGGCGTGTTTCCAGCGGCGGGAGCACGAACCCGTCATCGCTGAAGCCGGGACCGAGGTCTGAGGGCTTGCGCGCAGCACGGGCCCAGGAGGACACCCATTTCCAGAACGCGTCCTCCGCGTGGCCTTTGAACCGCCACTCGTCACCGGCCCGGGACCGCCACCGGCCGCCCATCGCCTTGGACGTCTTGTCCTTGTTGGTGAAGAACCGGGCCAGCATGTCCATGTGGCCGAGGTAACCCAGAGCCTCGCTGGACGTGCCCAGTTCCGGGTAGTCGTTCGGCGCGGCAGTCGCCGTGGCCAGCAGCCGGTACGGGACCGTCCGCAGGAACTCCGTCACCATCGCCCGGCGGACCCCGGCGAACGCCTTAATGCAGGACGACTCGTCGCACACGACCCCGCCGAAGTCGTCCCGGTTGAACTTCTCAAGCTGCTCATAGTTTGTGATCGTCACTGGGGCGGGAATCGTGCCGTCGCGGGAGATGGCGGCATCCACGCCGAACTTGCGGGCCTCGGCGGCCATCTGGCCCGTGACCCCCAGCGGGGTCAGCAGCAGCACTGGCTTGCCGGTGTGCTGGTGGACATTCTGGGCCCACACAAGGCTCTGCGGACTCTTGCCCATGCCGCAGTCGATCAGCAGGGCGGCCCTCCCCTGCCGGACGCCCCATTCGGTCAGGAATGCCTGGAAGGGGAACAGGAAGCCCGGCATCCAGGCAGGCTCAAACCCGTGCCCGTCTGCCTGCTGTGCCTTGGATGCCAGGAAGTCAGCGTACGAGCTCACCGGCCGGCCTTCCCGTCGCGCTCCAATTTCTCCAGGGCTGCTTCGCGCAGCCATGTGGCTACGGTCATGGCGCGGGCCGTAGCGGCACCGGCCACCTTGTCGGCCAGCCACGCGGGCCAGCTGAGCGGGTACCGGACCATCTGGTTAGGGTCATTGCTCATGTCGGGATGATATCAGACTGACGCCAAGACGGAGGCGCGAATGCACGGTGACACGCATGGGTGAGTTCCCCGCCCCGGTGGCCGGGGAGGTCACCCGCTGCGGCATCTGCGGCTCCTGGGACCTGCGCCCGCTGCTGGACATGGGCAGCCAGCCTCTCGCGGAACGCTATGGCAGCACTGAACGGTACCCGCTGGCCCTGCTGGAATGCCGGGCCTGCACCCTCGTGCAGCTGTCCTGCATCGTGGGCCAGCGGGAGATGTTCCCCCCGGACCATCCGTACACCAGCGGCTCAACTGCGGCGCTGCGGCACCACTTTGCCGTCCTCGCTGACAGCCTGTCCCGGTCCCTGGAGGCCGAGGACCTGGTGGTGGACATCGGCGCCAACGACGGGACACTCCTGTCGCACTTCGGCCCCAGGGTGCGGCGGGTGGGCATCGAGCCGACCAACCAGGCGCTCAAGTGCGCCCAGAAGGGCATCCGCGCCTGCCAGGAGTTCTTCACCCCGGAACTGGCGAAGGCGGTCCGGGAACGGCACGGCCCGGCGAAGCTCATCACCGCGTGCAACGTGCTGGCCCACGTCCCGGACCCGCACGGGTTCATGACCGGGGTGACGCACCTGCTCGCCGATGACGGCGTGTTCGTCACCGAGAACCACGACGTGGCCTCGGTGCTGGACGGCCTCCAGATCGACACGGTGTACCACGAGCACCTCCGGTACTACTCGATCACCTCCCTGTCGCGGCTGCTGGGGATGCACGGCCTGGTGGTCGCCGAGGTGCAGAAGATCGGCACCCACGGCGGGTCGTTCCGGGTCACGGCCCGCAGGCCGCGCCGGGATCTGACCGTCCGGGCCGAGTGGATCTCCGACCGGCTCTGGCATCTCGTGGCGAAGGCGGCGGACGCCGGGCCGGTGTACGGGATCGGTGCCACGACCCGGGCCACGCCGCTGATCCACTACGCGGGGATCACCGGACTGCTGGCCTGCGTGTGCGAGGTGGCGGGCAGCGAGAAGATTGGGCAGACCATGCCGGGGACTGAGATCGCCATCGTGGATGAGGCGAAACTGATCGCGGACCAGCCGCCCCACGCGCTGCTGCTGTCCTGGCATCTGGCGGACAGCATCATCCCGGCACTGCGGGCCAAAGGGTATGCCGGGAAGTTCATCATCCCGCTGCCCGAGCCGGCGATCACCGATGGCTGAGCCGCGAGTCAGCAGATGTCGTTCTCGCGTTCCAGCCGCTTGATCTTGGCGTCGCGCTCGCCGGGCAGTTCCGGCGTCCCCCTGACGAGCAGCCGTGCGACATAGAGCGCGCTGATGGCGAGCAGGGCCAGCGGCCAGATCAGGCCGAGGCCGGCCGCGTAAACGAGCGCCTCGGTGGGCGAGTCAATCAGTGTGTCCTCATTGCGCCGGTAGCACATGCTGTCGTGCTTCCCGCTTCGGCAGTTGATCCAGCCCCGGCAGTTGAGAGGTTCCGTGAACGGCCGCGTCCGCATGTACCACCAGCGGGTGACGTGGATGAAGCCGTAGACGTAGGCCGCGCTGGCTATGAGCCAGATGAAGATGCTCACGGGACCATCACCGAATCCATTAAGTAAATGTAGACCCAGGGAGCCGCGAGTGCCCGCTGACCGCTTCGAGGATGAGCGCGGGATCATCCAGGACATCCTCGGCCCGCTGGACGCGGTGACGGAGATCTTCACGTACAAGGGCGCGATCCGCGGCAACCACATCCACGCCCAGACCACCCAGTGGACCTATGTCCTGTCGGGGCGGCTGATGATCGCTACCTTGTCCGCCGGGCTGCGCCAGCACCGTGAGTACGGGCCCGGGGACATGGCCGAGGAGGCACCGGGGATCGCGCACGCCTGGAAGGCCCTGGAGGACACGAGGGTGCTCGTCTTCACCCGTGGGCCACGCTCAGGCGCAGCGTACGAGAGCGACACTCAGCGCCTGGAAAGGCCGCTCCTGTGATCTCAGTCCTGGTGCCGACCCTGGGCCGCGCCGCCAAGCTCGCCGCCGTCTCCGCGGACATCCACAACGCGACGGTCACCGAGCACGAGGTCATCTTCATCGCGGAGCCTGGGGACACCGCCACGCACGAAGCGGTCAGGGGCCTGGGTGACCGGCTGCACATCAACACCCACCGGGCCTGCTACACGGGTGCCATCAACAGCGGCTTCGGTGACGCCAGGGGCGAGTACATCTTCACCGGCAGCGACGACCTGCACTTTCACCACGGCTGGGACGAGAAGGTGCTGGCGGTCATGACGGGCGGCGTGCTGGTCGGCGGCACCAACGACCTCATGCACCCCCACGTCGCGGCGGGCGTGATGGCCACCCACATGCTCATCGACCGCAGGTACATCGAGGAGACCGGGGCTGTCATAGGCGAGCTCCCCGGCATGGTCATGCACGAGGGTTACGGGCACCACTACGGCGAGTCCGAGCTCGTCAGCCTCGCCATCCACCGCGGCGTGTTCGCCCCGTGCCTGGACGCTGTCGTGGAGCACATGCACTGGTCGCGGACCGGGCAGCGGGACGGCACGACCACGCTGAACGAGCAGCGGGAAGCGGCCGACCACGACCTGTGCTTCGGGCGGGTGCTGCAGGTCCTCGGCCCGGACATCATGGCCAGTGAGGACGCCTACCTGGGATGGGCCAGGGGGCGGCTGGCGAACCGGGGCGCGGCGTGAGGGACCTGCTGGTGGTAGTCCCCACCCGGGGACGGCCGGAGAGCGCCCACCGCCTTCAGGAGGCGGTGGAGGTGACTGCGACCGAGAAGACGGACGTGATCTTCGGCCTGGACGACGACGACTTCGCGGCAGGTTCCCTGATGTATCGCGTGCCCATGTGGGAGATGGGGCCACGCAAGGGGATGGCGGAGTGGACCAACCACCTGACCATGGCGCGAGCCGGCGAGTACCGGGCCTTCGCCTCCCTCGGGGATGACCACCTGCCCCGCACCCATGGCTGGGACAAGATTCTGCTGGACGCCATCTCCCCCCATGGGGGGATCAGTTACGGCAACGACCTGATCATGGGGGAACGGCTGTGCACTGCCCCCGTGGTGTCCGCGAACATCGCCGCCGCTCTGGGCTGGCTGTGTGCCCCCGGACTTTCCCACATGTGCGTGGACAACGCGCTCAAGGACATCGGCCAGGAAGCGGGCTGCCTGGTCTACTGCCCGGACGTGGTGATCGAGCACCTGCACTGGTGCGCCGGGAAGGCCCCGATGGACAGCACGTACCACGAGGCCGGGATCTTCAGTCCGGAGCACCCGGACTGGCTGGCCTACCAGGCATGGCGTGCGGACCGTATGGGTGCCGACGTGGCCACAGTGAAAGCGGCCATCAGGTGAGCCCGCTCTGGACCATCTGCATCGCCACGCTCGCCTCCCGTGAGGCGAAGTTCCGCGCCCTGATGGATGCCCTCCTGCCGCAGGCGGAAGCGGCCGGGCGTATCGAGGTCACCGCCTGCCACAACAACGGCGAACGGCCCCTGGGGGAGATCCGGCAGGCCCTGCTCATGGCCGCCACCGGGGACTACACCTCGTTCCTCGATGACGACGACGGCATCCCCGGCTACTTCTGTGAGGCCATGATCCCGGCACTGGACAAGGGCCCGGACGTGGTGGGCTTCTGGATGGAGTACCACGAGGGCGGCGTTCACGCCGCGAACTCCTACCACTCGCTGCGCTACGAGCCCCACGACGAGTGGCCCACCCTCTACCGGGACCTGACCCACCAGATGCCCGTACGCACCGTCCTGGCGCAGCAGGGGGACTTCCGGGACGCATGGCCGGAAGACAATGCGTGGCGGAACAAGGTGCGCCCGCTGCTGGCCACCGAGGTCTACGTGGACCGGTGCATGTACTACTACCGGCACGACTGGTCCGACTCGGTGCAGGGGAACCTCGCCCCGCACACTTTCGCGCCGAGGCCGGAGATCGCCAGCCCGTGCTTCCGGTGGCTGGATCTGCCCGGTGCGTGACCTGCTGGTCATCGTCCCCTCGCGGGGACGGCCGGCGAGCATCGCCCGGCTCTGGGACGCCATGCAGGCCACCTGCCAGGGCGGCACGGACCTGCTCGTCTCGCTGGACGACGACGACCCGGCCCACCGCAGCTACCCGCCAGGGCCTGCGTACCAGATCCTGGCTGGCGTGCGGGGCGTGGTCGGGCACCTGAACGCGTCCGCCGATCTGGTCAGCGGGTACCGGTTCACCGGGACCCTCGGGGATGACAACGTCCCCCGCACCGGGGGCTGGGACACGGCCATCATGGACGCCCTCGGCGAGACGCCGTTCGCCTTTGCGAACGACCTGTATCCCCGGGAGCCCGGCTCGCACCCGGCCCACATCTTCTGCCGAAGTGGCGTGGTAAAGGCGCTTAATTATCTCGCAGTCCCTACACTTAAACATATGTTCTGCGTAACGCCAGACACCCCCGTTCTCACGGCAGATCTCCACTGGATACCCGCTGGGAAAGTCACCGTTGGTGATGAACTAGTGGGAGTGGATGAGTATTCGCCACAACCACGCATGACCCGCCACTTCCGCCGCGCTACCGTACTCGGAGCCCAAAGGCGCATGGCCGACTGTGTACGGGTAGACCTGAAAGACGGCAGGCAGGTCACCTGCTCGGCTGAGCACAGGTGGCTAGCCCTGCGTCACTGGATGGGTACGGGCCAGCGTGGGGGATCCGGCAGGTTTGAGTGGCGCGAGTCAGCCCATTTCCGGCCGGGGGATCAGATCGTCTCCCCCCTCCGCGTTTGGGGCGACGAGACCTCGTTTGAGATCGGCTGGCTGGCCGGGATATTCGATGGCGAAGGCACTGCGTCCCGGTCGAAACTGAAGCGGGACAAACCGTATTTCAACACAACCGTCTCGGTTGCCCAGAATCCTGACCCAGTCCTTGAGCGCATCGAAGCGACTTTGGGGGCCATGGGCATCACCTATCGGGTAGCAGGCAGGCGCACCTACAAGGGCCGTCCCGGAGTGGTGATCCTGGAGATGACCCCACGCAGCCAAGCGGTCGAACTACTCGGACGACTTCAGACTTCCCGGCTGCGCCCGGAAGTCATCTGGGAAGACATGGCCATGCAGCCCAGGGATTCCAGCGCAACCCTCGCCAAGGTTGAGCGCGTCACTCCCGTTGGCGCTGCCGAGGTTGCTTCGCTGGAGACATCGACTGGGACGTTCCTGGCCAACGGCCTTGTCGCGCACAACTGCGACAACGCGTGGAAAGCCTGGGGCGAAGCCTGCGGGATCACCTACCTCCACGACGTGGTCATCGAGCATCTGCACTTCACCCAGGGCAAGTCCGCCCACGACGCCACCTACCGGGGTGCCGAGGACGCCTGGGATGGCGACAAGGCGGCCTGGGAGGCTTACCAGGCTGACGGGCTCGCTGAGGACATCGCCAAGATCAAGGCGGCAGTAAGCCGCCGGACCGGAGCCGCGAATGCCCACTTATGACCTGCTCTTGCCCACCATCCCCCACCGCCACGGGACGCTGTGCGCCCTGCTGGCTGAGATTGACCGGCAGTGGCAACCAGGCCTGGGCATGCTGATCATGCGGGACAACCTGGAACGGGCCGGGAACGCCCACTACGCCAAGATGCAGGAACTCCAGGAAGCCTCCCGGGCGGACTACACCTCGTTCATGGGCGACGACGACATGATCGCCCCCGGCTTCGTGGCCACGATCATGGAAGCGCTGCGGCAGGGACCGGACTACGTGGGCTTCCCGGTCCGCTACACCCTGGACGGCGTCCCCCAGATGCCCGTGGAGCATTCGCTGCGGCACGGGACGTGGGAGAACCGCCCGGACATCCTGCTGCGTGACATTGCCCCGCACAACCCGATGCGCCGGGAACTGGCCCTGCTGGCCACCTGGCGGACCGACCACCATCACGCCGACCGGACGTGGGCCGAGGACCTGCGGGCGACCGGGAAGGTCCGCAGCGAGGTGTGGATCCCGGAGCCGATGTACTACTACCAGGCGACGTCCGCGAGCTTCTCCCGGTGGGGAGACGCGGGCTCACCGGCACCGCTGGCCGCAGATCAGATCCCGCCGCTGCCGCAGTATCACTGGCTGACGAGTCTCGGCATCTGATGGCGCTGGTGAGGATGCGCGGGGCGTGTGTCCTGTGCGGGCACGCGTTCGCCCCGGATCCGGTGCTGACGCTGCCGGCTACCCCGCCTGCCAACGAGTTCGTGAGCGAGCCCCGCGAGCAGGAGACGTTCCCGCTCGCCCTGTACCTGTGCCCGGACTGCGGGCACCTCCAGTTGCAGGCCGTGGTCGATCCTGGCCGCCTGTTCGGTGACTACGTCTACACGACGGGAACGTCCCCGGCGGCCATCGCGCACTTCGCTGGCCTCGCCCGGGCGCTGGCCAGCAGGTTCGCGCTGGGCGCGGGCTCCGTGGTGGTGGACATCGGGTCCAACGACGGCACCCTGCTGAAGCAGTTCCGCCGCCGCGGTGCCCACGTTCACGGCGTGGAGCCAGCCGGGGACATCGCGGCACAGGCCCGCCGCGCCGCGATACCCACAACCAGCGCCTTCTTTGACCGCGAGGTCGCGGGCAAGCTGAGGGACACGATCGGGCCCGCGGACGTCATCACCGCCTGCAACGTCTTCGCGCACATTGACGACCTCGAGGGCACCGCGCTGGCCGTCCGGTCACTGCTGGCACCCGGTGGCGTGTTCGTGTTTGAGGTCGGCTATCTCCTGGACATGGTGGAGCGCGTCCTGTTCGACGTGATCTACCACGAGCACCTCTCCTACCACGCTGTGCGCCCGCTGCGGCGCTTCTTCGCCCGCCTCGGCATGACCCTGTTCGACGCGGAGCGCATCGGTGCCCAGGGTGGCTCGCTGCGCTGCTACGTGGCCGCAGACGGCCGCCCCGTGTCAGCGGCGGTGGACGACCTGGAAGACCTGGAGACCGCGGCGGGACTGTTCAGCCCGGCCACCTACGATGCCTTCGGCGACGCCATTGACGCGCGCGGGCTGGCGCTGGCCATGCGGCTGGAGCGGGTGCGCGCTGAGGGTGGTCGGCTGTGCGGGTACGGAGCCCCGGCAAAGCTCACCACCCTGATGTACGCCCTGGACCTCGACGGCGGCAACTTCGGCTTCGTGGTGGATGACAGCCCGCTCAAGCAGGGGCTCTACACGCCCGGCAAGCACATCGGGGTCACAGACCGGGATGCCTTCCAGCGGGTGTCAGGGCGCGGGTACACCTGCGTGGTCTTCGCCTGGAACCTCTACGGCCCGATCACCGCAGCGAACGCGGACTGGGACGGGACCTGGATCAACCCGGTGGAGGCGCCATGACCCGGGTGCTGCTGACCGGGGCTGGCGGGTTCCTGGGCTCACATTTCCTGGAATACGTCCTGGAGAACACCGGCTGGGATGTCATCGCCACCGACTCGTTCCGCAACAAGGGGCTGACCGACCGGATCGCCTGGGTGCTCGGCCGCGACCCCTCATGGCGGTCCCGGGTGGAAGTGGTCACCCACGACCTGCGGGCACCGTTCAGCGAGCAGGCCATCGCGCGCATGGGCCACGTGGACCACGTGTTCGCGTTCGCCAGCGAGAGTGACGTGCCGCGGTCCATTGCCGACCCGGCGACGTTCATCCGCGGCAACGTGGAGATAGCCCTGACCACCCTGGAACTGTGCCGGCGGACCAGCCCGGAGACCGTCGTGTGGGTCTCCACCGACGAGGTGTACGGCTGCGGCGGGATGCACGCCGAGTGGGACACCACCGTGCCCTCGTCTCCGTACAGCGCGTCCAAGGCGGCGCAGGAGTCCATCGCCATCTCGTACTGGCGGACGTACGGGCTGCCGGTGGTCATCGTGAACTGCGTCAACGGCATCGGCGAACGGCAGGACCCCGAGAAGTTCCTGCCCCTGCTCATGCGCAAGATCGCCAATGGGGACACCGTCCAGGTTCACGGCACCCCCGGGCGGATGGGCAGCAGGCGGTATGTCCACGCCGCCGACCTGGCCTCCGCGATCGTGCACATCACCGCCAAACTCCCCGCCGCCCGGTTCGGGGAGGGCGTGGACCGGCCGGGCAAGTACCACGTGGCCGGCTGCGACCCGGTCTCCAACCTGGACCTCGTCCAGATGGTCGCCGCCATCATGGGCCGGCCCCTGTACTACGAGCTGGCCGGGTTCCCCCGCCCGGGCCACGACATCACCTACGGGATGTCCGGGGCGAAACTGGCAGACGCCGGGTGGGTGCCGCTGATCCCCCTCGGCGAAGCACTGCGGGGCATCGTAAAGTGGACCCTGGCCCACCCTGAATGGCTGCTGTAGGTGGCCCCGCTCGTCTCGGTGCTCTGCCCGTCCCGTGGCCGCCCGGGCGCCCTGGAGAGGTCCCTGGCCGGCCTGCTGGACCTCGCCACCGCGCCGGCGCTGGTTGAGATCCTGATCGCCGCCGACCCTGACGACGAGGCGACGCTGGCCCTGCCCCTGCCGTGGCAGGCGAGCCGCTGGACCGCTCCGGAGCGCTACGGGTACGGCCGCCTGAACGAGTACTACAACGCCCTGGCCAGGCGAGCCACCGGCAGATGGCAGATGCTGTGGAACGACGACGCGCGCATGGTCACCCCCGGATGGGACAGGGTCATCGCGGAACGCCATGAGGACGTGCTGCTGTGGCCGTACGTCCCTGAGGAAGAGGGGATGAACTGCTTCCCCATCTGGCCCGCCTCGTGGCCGAAGCTGATGGGGCACGTCAGCCTGGACACGTTCAACGACCGGTGGATGATCGACATCGCCGAGCGCACCCGGCGGCACCGGCACGTGGAGATCATGGTCTCCCACCAGCGGGACGGCGGCCAGCCGGGCGACATCGCCACGTTCTACCAGGAGCCGATGGTCTGCGCCCGCGAAGCGGATGCCCAGGTCATCGCCGCTGCGTTCCCGGATGCCTGGAACAAGGACCTGGTCTCCGTGCTCCTGCCGTGCGACAGGGTGCTGCCCCAGATCATCTGCGGGCTCTGCCGGGACGCGGCCCGGCCCGGTGACCTGGAGTTCCTCGTCGCCGCCGGGGACGCGCACTTTGAGGTCCGGCGCACCCTGGCGGGCGCGGGGCTGATGGGCCGCACCGAAGTCCACGCCAGCCACACCATCGAGAGCATCGCCCCGCACGCTCACGGCGGCCACGTCGTGCGCCGGGACGCCATCGTGGCCGGGCCCGGCTGGGACGACACGATAAGGGGCCGCTGGTGACCGCTATCTCGCTGCTGTGCCCCTCCCGTGGCCGCGTCCCGCTCCTGGCCAAGTCCGTGGAAGGGCTGCTGGCCCTCGCCGCCAAGCCCGGCGAGGTGGAGATCCTCGTCGCCGCCGACCCGGACGACACGGCAACCCAGCATGTGGTGCTGCCAAACACCCGGGTGTGGACCGCCCCGGCACGTCTTGGCTACGCCCACCTTCAGGACTACTACAACGCCCTCGCCGGTATGGCGTCGGGTGAGTGGGTCATGCTCTGGAACGACGACGCCTACATGCAGACCCAGGGCTGGGACCAGATCATCACCAGCCAGGAACCCGGTGTGGTCTGGGGCATCCCCTGCAACCCGTACAGCAAGCCAGGTGACCCGTCCGAGTTCCCCGCCCTGCCAGCCGCCTGGGTGAAAGCGTGGGGGCACCTGTGCTTGGCCATGCAGATCGACACGTGGGTCAACGAGATCGCCCTGAAGACCGGCACCGCCCGGCTGACGGACATCAGCATCGCCCATGAGCGGACCCTGGACCAGACGTGGTCCGAGCAGACTCACGCCCACGCGTTCATGAACCCGGAGATGGTCAGGGCCCGGATAGCAGACGCGGCGACGATCATGGAACTGCTGGCGTGATCTATGACTGCATGATGTTCCGGGACGAGCTTGAGATGCTCGCCATGCGCTGCGAGGAGATGGCGGACTACGACGTCCGGCACGTTGTCGTAGAGGCAACCCGGGACCATCAGAACCATCCGAAGCCGCTGCACTTCACGGAGAACCAGGGCCGCTTCAAACCGTGGGCGCACCGGATCATCCACATCGTCGCTGACGGCCTGCCGCAGAACCCGCCACCGGGGTTGCACTGCCCCACCGGGGCCGCTCACGCCACCCCGCAGTGGGCCCGGGAGCACGCCCAGCGCGACTACGCCCTGCCCGTCCTGGAAGACGCGGACCCGAAGGACCGGGTGCTGATCTCCGACGTGGACGAGCTTCCCTCCCGCGAGGCACTGGAAGCCAAGCCGCGCCCCGCGGTCGCGTTGCAGCAGAACGTATGCGCGTTCGCCGTGGACTGGCTGGCGTTCAAGGAACTGACCTCGGTCATCGCCACCGTCGCCTACGTGCGGGCCAACGGCAGCCTGGCGAGGGTGCGGGACCGGCGCGGCGAGTTCCCCGTCATCGGGCACGGCGGCTGGCATTTCACCTGGGTAGGCGGCCGGGACTGGTGCGAGCAGAAGCTTGACGCGTTCTGCCACGTGGAAGCCCGGGACACCGTCCGGCAGGGGCTTGAGTCCGGGGACTTCATCGAGCGGGGCGCATGGAACGTGGCCCAGCTGACCCCGGTGGACGTGGACGAGCGGTGGCCAGCCATGATCCGCGAGCGCAGGTGCCCCCCGGAGTGGTTCAGGCCGCGCTAGTTGCTAGCACCCAATGGCTGGCAGCCATCGGTGCCGCAGATCCACCCGCCTGTGAGTGGTGGCGGTGGCGGCAGGTAGAAGAACTTGACGGGAAAGCCGGTCAGTTCCGCGAGCGCCTGCATCTGCGGCACGGTCGGTATGCGCTCCCCCGCTTCCCACTCATCGACCATCGGCTCCTCGCCGCCGAGCATCTGATCGACTTCGGGACCGTACAGGTCGCGGAGATCCAAGGCCAGCGTGATTCGCTCAGGTGTGGGCGCTTGTCCCGCGTAGTAGGCCACGGGGTCACGACGCTCCGCTGCCGCGTCAACCTTCGCGAGCACCCTGTTGATCCGCTCTTTCTTCCGCCCGGAAGGACCGAACGCGCCGACGGGCTGAGCGCTGTTCCGTCGCTGCCGTCGCTGCCGTGCTCTGTCCAGGTCGTCAGCCATCCCCTCAGCATCCCATCAAGGAGCCGCCAATGCCCGCTGCCGCACTGAAGGTCGGGTGGCTTGGCCTCGGAAAGCTCGGGCTGGCTTGTGCCCTGACCCTCGCCCAGCACCACATGGTGTACGGGTACGACGTCACCGACTGGGCGCAGCGGGTCATCAAAGGCGAGGTCCCACCCCCGCAGGAGGAGGGCATCGGGGAACTCCTCGCCGAGCACGCCCTGTCCATACAGCCGTCCGTGTCTGCGGTCGTGGAAGCCGCGGACATCGTGTTCGTGGCCGTGCAGACCCCGCACGCCCCCCAGTTCGGCGGCGAGACGCCGCTGGAGAGCCCGCCGCAGGACTTCGAGTACGCCTACCTCACTCAGGCGTGCCGGGACGTGTGCCGGGAAGCTAAGCGGCAGCGCAAGCACATCACGCTGGTGGTGGTCTCCACCGTCCTGCCGGGTACCACGCACCGGCTGCTTGAGCCGCTGGTCAACGGCTACGTGCGCCTCGTCTACAGCCCGGCATTCATCGCGATGGGCACGACGATCGCGGACTACCGCAACCCGGAGTTCGTGATCTGCGGATGCGACGGCAGCGGCTACGGGCCAGCCGCTCTGCGCCGCGTGTTCCTGCCCCTCCATGGCAATGACCGGCTGTACGTCTGTGACATCGACACCGCCGAGGCCATCAAGGTCTTCTACAACACGTTCATCTCCATGAAGATCGTGTTCGCCAACATGGTGATGGAGGTCTGCCACAAGACCGGGGC
>Ga0335077_10005047_pt1 | contig 16139 bp, 13 predicted proteins | sample Lox_Sample_31_FD_207151 | JGI IMG/M metagenome (GOLD analysis project Ga0335077, IMG submission 207151) | Soil microbial communities from Loxahatchee National Wildlife Refuge, Florida, United States - Lox_Sample_3.1 | ecosystem: Environmental > Terrestrial > Soil > Wetlands | place: USA...
GCCAGTCTGTGAGATAGAACGCCGTGATGATGCCAAAGGCCACCGCGGGAATTCCTTCGACGATAAATAGCCAGCGCCACCCTTGCAGGTGAAACCAGTGCACGCCGAGCAGCCAGCCTGCGAGCGGCGAGCCAAGAATATTGGCCACGGGAATGGCGATCATGAAAATCGAGCCGGCCTTGGCGCGGTCCGCCGCACGAAACCAGTGCGAGAGATACACGATGATGCCGGGGAAGAAGCCGGCTTCCGCGGCGCCCAGCAGCGTACGCACCACGTAAAACTGCATCGGCGTCTTGATGAACGCCATGAGCGCAGTGACGAGTCCCCAGCTGACCATAATGCGCGCGAACCATTTGCGCGCGCTCCAGCGCTCCACGATGAGGCAGCCGGGAATTTCAAAGACCAGATAGCCGACGAAGAAAATGCCGGAGCCCAGGCCGAACACGCCGTTGCTGAAGTTCAGGTCGTGCGTCATTTCGAGCGCGGCGTAGCTGACGTTGACGCGGTCGAGAAAGGCGATGACGAAGAGAATGAAGAGAAACGGGAGAATGCGCTCCGCGATGCGGCGGCGCGCGCTCATCTCGACGATGGACGTGAGGTCGGGCGTGCTCATCCCGCTTGCGCTTGTAACACAAGGAGAGGCCGATTGCACGCGGAGGGCAAAATGCCTCGCGCTGGCTTCTCGCCGGCAAGCCACCAAGCTGCCGGCGTTACGCGATTGCGGCCTATTGCAGTGCAACGCCGTTCGAGTTCCCGGAAGCTAAGCAGCCGCGGCCTATCGCGGCGCCGCGAGTTTGCTCCGCTCGGCCCTTGCTTAGCGCGGAGTCTCTGCGCCGGGCATGACGTTCTTCAGCGGCTGGCGGCGTGATTTTTCGAGTTCGGGACGCGGAAGCGGCTTTCGCGGAAGCATCTGGTCGCGCATGGCGGTGTTGTAGACGAAGGTGGCCTCGACGAGCGCGGCTTGTGCCAGGTCTTCGGGCTGCAGGCGCTCGTAGGTGTCCATGTTGGAATGATGTGTGCGCGAGCCGTAATCCAGTGGGTCCTGGATGAACTGGAATCCCGGCAGGCCGATGGCGTCAAAGGCCTCGTGATCGGTGCCGCCGGTGTCGCGCATGGTCAGTGTGGCGACGCCGAGATCCTTCAGCGGCTCAATCCACTGCGTGAAGATCGGCGCAATGGTCACGTTGCCCTGGAGATAAACGCCGCGAATCTTTCCGCTGCCGTTGTCCACGTTGAAGTAGGCGGAAAGCTTTTGATATTCAGGCTTGAGCTGGATGGGGCCGGAAGGCTCGCGATCAAATTCAGTGACCGTGGCCTGGTCCGGCTCCGTGGAGCGCGGCACAAAACCGAAATGCTGCTTGACGTAGCCATAGGAGCCAAACTCGCCTTCTTCTTCGCCGGTCCAGAGGCCCACGCGGATCGTGCGGCGAGGCTTAACTTGCAGAGCGTTGAGAATGCGCATGACTTCCATCGCGACGACGCTGCCTGCGCCGTTGTCCGTCGCACCGGTGGCGGAGGCCCAGGAGTCGAGGTGTGCGCCGACCATCACTACTTCCTCCTTTAGCTTGGGATCGGTGCCGGGAATTTCGGCGATAGTGTCAAAGCCGTGCTCGTGGTCGCCCGTAAATTTGGTGTCGATGTTGAGCTCGAGGCTCACAGGAACGCCGGCTTTAAGCAGGCGATAGACGCGCCCGTAATTTTCGATAGCGGCGACCGCCACGGGCAAAGCGTTGGCGTGCTCGCGCTGGTAGATGAGCCAGCCGAATCCCGCGCCGGTGTCGTCGAAGATGGTGCCGCCGGAGCCGCCGCTGTTGCGGCCGTCGCGGCTGGGCGTGATCGCAGCCACCGCACCTTCTGAAGCGAGAAAGTGGCCGACTTTTTCGCGGAAGGCAAGAATCTTCAGGAATTGCGCGAACGAGAAATTTTCGTTAAGGCCGGTGGGATAGTCGAAGATGCGTTTCAGGTCCGCCTCTTCGTCGCGGATGAAGAGCGGCTTATCTACCGGCTTGACGTCACGCATGTCGCCGTAGAAAACGATTTTGCCGGCGAGTTGGCCTTTGTACTTGTCAAAGTCCGCTTCCGTCTTGATATCTACCCAAATCGCTGGTCCGGTCACCGGGCCCTTGGTCGCGGGAGACCACGGCGCGGCCTGCGCGATGAAAACGGCGGTGTCCGGAGAGGTCATGCGCACCCAGGTGTTGAGCTGTTGCCAGCCCATGCCGAATTCGCCCCAATCCTCGAGGTGCGCGTTGGCGCAGCCCATGGCGGTGAATTGATCGCGCGTCCATTCGTTGGCGCGCTTGAGATTGGGCGAGCCGGTAAGGCGCGGGCCGATGCCGTCCATGAGGCCGGAAGCATATTCCATGATGTGCGAGTGATTCAGAGCTTCGAGGCGAATGCTCTGGTACATGTTGAGATCGAGGGATTCTTTCTCGGGTTGCGGCAGGTCATACGATGGCCGTGCCGCTTCCTTAGGTACCTCCTTGTTTTCTTTTTGGCCGGCGAACGATGAGAATGCGAATGCGGCGCAGAGAATTGTGGTGGCAGCAACCAAAGCCTTCGATGAGCGCATACGAGTTTCCTTTGTGAAATGACCGCGAGGAGCATAACAAACGCTGCGAGGATTACCAAGAATCGGAAATTGCCGAAAGCACCAGGGCTTGCTGCGGGCTCGTCAACAGGGACAGGGCTCTGGCAATCATCGAGTTGTACCTGCACCAAGCGTGCACCGCGTCAACCTAGCAGGGCCTCGCGCGGATGCAGTTGGCGGGTATTGCCGCACCAGGCCGGTTCAACTTTGCGCCCTTTTTGAAGGGGGAATCTATGTTCATCACGAGGAACTGGGGCCTTTCTCTGCTCGTGGGTGCTTTGTCCAGCACGGGAGTTTCCGCCCGACAGCAGCCGCCGACGCAGGCAGCAAACGGCAACATCGTTCTGGACGTGATGGTCACGACAAAATCCGGCCGGCCCGTCGGCGGTCTTCAGCGGCAGGACTTCACTGTTTTGGACAACAAAAAAACCGCGATGCTCACGTCGTTCGCGGCCGTGGACGGAAGGCAGGCTCCTATCGAAGTCGTTCTACTCATCGATGCCGTGAACACCGGCTACCAGAGCGTGGCACTGGAGCGTCAGGAAATCGACAAATTTCTAAAAGCTGATGGAGGCCGGCTGGCGTACGCCACGAGGATTGCCGTCCTTACGGACACGGGCATGCAGATGGAGGAGAGCTCCTCGAAAGATGGAAACCAGATCAGCGTGGCGCTCGATCAAAACACGGTGGCGCTGCGTGATATTCGTCGTTCGGCAGGCTTTTATGGAGCGAGCGAAGAGATCCAAATCTCCCTGCAAGGCTTGCAGCAGCTGGTGCAACGCGTAGGGCCGGATCCCGGGCGGAAGGTCGTGCTGTGGGTCTCTCCGGGCTGGAGAATGCTTTCGGGCCCGGAAGTGATTCTGACCGACAAGGAGGAACGGCAAATCTTCGCGAATATCGTCAGCATTTCGACGGCGCTGCGCCGGGAGCGCATCACCCTTTACAGTATCGATCCCTTGGGTACCGCGGACATTGGCGCGCGCACGTTTTATTGGCAAGCTTTCACCAAAGGCGTCAACAAGCCGAGTCAGGCGCAGATCGGAAATCTGGGCCTGGAGGTCATCGCCACCCAGAGCGGCGGCCTCGCGCTCAACGCGAGTAACGACGTCGCAGGGCAATTGCAAAAATGCATCGCCGACAACGGCGCGTACTATGAAATGTCCTTTGATTCGCCGATGAGCGACAAGCCCAACGAATACCATAATCTGGAAGTGCGCGTGGCGAAGCCGGGACTGACGGCACGGACCCGGCAGGGCTATTATTCGCAGCGCTGACGACCCTGCTGCAGGCGTTGCTGCGCAAAGCGCACGAAGAAGACGTCGCATCGTGCTAGGATGCCGGGGCACAAAATCCGAGGAGAATTCTCGTGCGTCACGGTTTATGTTTGCTAGCCGGCCTGATGGGAATGGCGAGCGCGGTGTTCGCGCAAAAGCCGGCGTGGGAGCCTGCGCCGGGGCACGCGCAGATAAAGATATGGCCGACCGGCGCGCCGGGTGCGAATGGCGCGGCGGGTTCGGTGGCGGCGAATGTTGCGCCGGAAGTGGATACCACCACGGCGAAGGATAATTTGATTGCGGGCAAGCCCCTGATTCGGCTTGGCAATGTTTCGACGCCGACCATCACGCTGTACAGCCCTGCGAGAAAAAATACCGGCGCGGCCGTGGTGGTGTTTCCGGGAGGCGCGTACCGAATTCTGGCGATCGATTTGGAAGGAACGGAAGTATGCGAATGGCTGAATTCCGCGGGCATCACGTGTGTCTTGCTGAAGTACCGTGTGCCGGATTCGGGGCCGTATCCGAAGTCGGCGGCGGCCTTGCAGGACGCCCAGCGTGCGCTGGGGATCGTTCGGGCGCGTGCGGCGGAGTGGCACATTGATCCGCATCGCGTTGGCGTGCTGGGATTCTCCGCGGGCGCGCACCTTGCTGCGGCGCTCAGCACGCACTTCGACAAGCGCCTGTATGACCCGATCGACTCCACGGATGAGCTCAGCTGCCGGCCGGATTTTGCGGTGATTGTTTACCCTGGCTATCTGGCAGCTGCCGAGCAGAACTTCGCGCCGAACGCCGAAATTCACGTGACGGAGCAGACGCCGCCGTCGTTCATCGTGCAGGCGGAGGATGATCCGGTGCACGTTGAGAACGCAACAGTTTATTTCTTGGTGCTCAAGAACGCCAAGGTACCGGCCGAACTGCATTTGTACGCGCAAGGCGGACACGGCTACGGCTTGCGCCGCACGGCTTTGCCCGTGGCTACGTGGCCAGAGTTGGTCGAGACCTGGCTGCATACCATACAAGTGCTGGCGCCTGCCGCGCATTGAAACAGTCCCGCCCGCGGCAAGCGCTCACGCTTGCGCAAAACTCGTAGGCAGTTGGTTGTTCCTGCCTGTCCCTTCGACTATTGGCGAATCCGATACCGCGTAGTACTTCAGGCCTATCGACCCTCTGCGCATCGAATCGGCAAACTCCCTGAATTAGCGGATTTTAATTTCGCAGGCGAGCGGCCACCACTGCCGTTTCCCGGGCTTCAATTTTCGAAGTGGAGGATGGTCATGAAATCATTCGGGGCGCTTAGAATTTGGATGCCCTTCCTAGGCCTGGGCGCGGTACTGGCGCTCGCGCCGCAATCGCGCGCGCAAGCGGACGTCTCGCCCGATCACTTCGACGAGAATGGCGTGTCGGACGCGCCCGTTAAGCCTGCGGTGGCTAAGGCCAAGCCAGCGGCTGGGTCCACTACTCAAGCACACAACCCCAAGACCGGCGCGCATGCCACTTCGCAGGCTGCTTCCAACAAGAAACCCGCGGCCGCGCAGCAGCCGGCTCTGGTTGCGGTCAACGACAAGCGCAAGGCGCCGGCGCAGAAGCCAAAGCAATAGCTCAATTCGCGCCCTCTATTTCCCCACCAAAACCCAAAGCTAGAAGAAGGCGGCGCCGCCGTCCACGTTGATGGACTGACCGGTCATCGCGCTGGATTGCGCGGAGCAAAGGAACAGCGCGGCTCGCGCGATTTCGCCGGCCGTTTGTCCGCGGCCTTGCAGAAGCGTGTTGAGGAAGCCGGCGAGTTGGTCCTCCGGGCTGACGCCCATGCGCGCGGCCAGGGTGTTGCCCAACTCCTTGGACATGCGCGTTTCGGTCACCGGGCCGGGGCAGATGGCGTTGACGCGGACGCCTTTGCGCGCTGCTTCAGCGGCAGTGACGCGCGTGAGGCCCAGCATGCCCGCTTTGGCAGCGGCATACGCCGAACCCCATGGGAACGCCGCCTTCGCCGAGAGGCTGGAGATATTGAGAATGACGCCGGAGTGACGCGCGTACATTTCAGGCAAGACCAGTTTGCTGAACAGGAACGCGGCGCGCAAATGCACAGCGATGACGCTGTCGAATTCCGCGAGCGGATATTCCTCGACGGGAACCACGGGGCCATAGTGCCCGGCGTTGTTCACGAGGATGTCGATCTTGCCGAAGCGCGCGCGGGCTTCGCCGACAATGCGCGCGCACTCGGCTTCGTGCGCAAGATCAGCAGTCGAACAGCGAGCATTCCCACCGGAATCCAAAATTTCTTTGGCCGTGGCGGTTAACTCCGCCTCCGTACGCGCCGTCAGGAATACCGCAGCGCCTTCCAAGGCGAAGAGTTTGCCGATGGCACGTCCGATGCCGCGGCCGGAGCCGGTGATTAAGGCGACTTGGTCTTGGAGGAGCATAGGGGAAAGAGGATAGGGGTTGCGCCGCCTGGCAAGCAAGTGGACCAGACGGAGCGCTAGCTGCTGGTTAGGATGAAGCTGCGCTCGACCCAGCAAGACTCTGCGCCTGTGGGTAGGACAGCCTTATGGCCGAGAACTGTCCTTTCGTTCAGGTGTAATCGGCACAAGGTATATTTAAGCTTACAGATACCGTCGGCCAAACCCGATTTCTATTGGAACTGTCGTTTGCGTCGGCGGTTCATTCGCGATTCCGCGGCTTCATCCCAGCCGGCCGCATGATTTTACGTGGAGGTAGCTCGTGCGCCGATCCATGTTTTCCCTGATCGTGCTTGCCATGGCCGCCGCGGTGTCGCTCGCGAGTTGCGCGGGCCTGAGCACGTCGAAGCACTCGAACGGCGGCTCGCAAGCGGTGGCGCCGACCATCGCTGCACAACCGGTGAGCCAAACCGTGACGGCTGGGCAAACGGCGACCTTCAGCGTGACCGCCTCCGGAACGGCGCCGCTGCGGTACACCTGGACGAAAAACAGCGCCACCATCACCGGGGCGACCGGCGCGAGCTATACCACGCCGGCGACCGTCGCTGCCGACAGTGGCGCGAAATTCGCAGTGGTAGTGAGCAATTCCGCCGGCAGCATTACCAGCGCACCCGCGACGCTCACCGTGAATGCAGCCGCCGTGGCGCCCACGATCACCGCGCAGCCTGCGAATCAGACGGTGACAATCGGGCAAACCGCCACATTTAGCGTGGCCGCGACGGGGACCACGCCCTTGACCTATCAGTGGCAGAAGAACAGCGCGAATATCAGCGGAGCGACTTCCGCCAGCTATACAACGCCCGCGACGACCAGCGCCGACAACGGTGCAAAATTTGACGTGGTGGTGAGCAACAGCGCGGGCAGCCAAACCAGCGCGACGGCCACGCTCACCGTGAATGCGACGGCAACGGGACCAACGATCACGACGCAGCCGGCGAATCAGACTGTGACGGTGGGTCAGACGGCGACGTTTAGTGTGGTTGCCACGGGCACCGCGCCGTTAAGCTATCAGTGGCAGAAGAACAGCGCGAATATCAGCGGAGCGACTTCCGCCAGCTATGCGACGCCCGCAACGACCAGCGCCGACAACGGTGCGAAATTCGATGTTATCGTCAGCAACAGCGTTGGCAGCCAGACCAGCGCCATGGCGACGCTCACGGTGAATGCTGTCACGGCGTCCTCGATTAACGTCACGACCTATCATTACGACAATCTGCGCACCGGGCAGAATCTGAACGAAACGATTCTCACCACCGCGAATGTCAATTCAACAAAATTCGGCAAGCTGGGTGCGTTTACCGTGGACGGCTTGGTCGATGCGCAGCCGCTGTATCTTTCAGGCGTGGCCGTTCCCAACGTGGGAACGAAGAACGTGCTCTACGTGGTGACCGAGCACGACAGTGTGTACGCATTTGACGCGGACAGCGTCAATGGCAATACCAGCGCATTTTTGTGGAAGGTGTCTCTGCTGGGCACTACCGAAACGACCAGCGACGACCGCGGCTGCGGCCAGGTCTCCCCGGAGATTGGCATCACTTCGACTCCAGTGATTGACCTGACGCGCGGGCCCCATGGCGCGATGTACGTTGTGGCCATGTCGAAGGACAGCAGCGGAAATTACTTCCAGCGGCTGCACGCACTGGACGTGACCACGGGCGCGGAGCTTTTTGGCGGACCTACCACGGTGACGGCGACCTATCCCGGCACCGGCGACAACAGTTCGAATGGAAATGTGGTCTTCGATCCCAAGCAATACAAAGAGCGGCCAGGACTGCTGCAAATCGGCGGAACGATTTACACCACCTGGTCGTCGCACTGCGACGCGCAGCCCTACACTTCCTGGGTGATGTCTTACAACGCGGACACGCTGGCACAGACCAACGTGCTCAACCTTGTGCCGAATGGAAGTGAAGGCGGAATCTGGATGGCAGGAACGGCGCCGGGAGCAGACGCGAACGGCAATATCTTCTTCATGGTGGGGAACGGAGATTTCGATACCACCCTCAACGCCAGCGGCTTCCCGTCGAACGGAAACTGCGGGCAGTGCTACGTGAAACTCAGCTCGAACGCGCCGATGAAGCTGCTGGACTACTTCACGCCGTCAAATACGGTTTCGGAGTCGAACTCGGACACGGACTTTGGATCGGGCGGGCCGCTACTGTTGCCGGATCTGGTGGATGGAAATGGGAACACGCGGCACATCGCGGTAGGCTCGGGGAAAGACGGCATAATTTATGTCGTGGACCGCGACAACATGGGGAAGTTCAACAGCACGCAGGACAACATCTATCAGCAGATTAATGGGCAGATTGGCGGCGTGTGGTCCAAGCCCAGCTATTTCAACAACACCGTTTACTACGGTGCGGTGGGCGACCATTTGAAGGCCTTCCCGATTGCGAACGCGAAGCTGGCCGCGGTGCCCGCGTCGCAGAGCGCGGTGAGCTTCGCCTATCCGGGGACGACACCGAGTATCTCCGCCAACGGCACAAGCAACGGCATCATCTGGGCCGTCGAGAACAACTCGGGCGGCGTGTTGCACGCGTACGACGCGACCAATCTTACCAACGAGTTGTACAACTCAAACCAGGCGGCGAACAGCCGCGATCACTTCAGCGACAACAAATACGTGACGCCCATGGTGGCCAACGGCAAAGTGTACGTAGGAACGCCGAACAGCGTCGTGGTTTTTGGCTTGCTGCCGTAGTGCGTTCCGGAGCGGGTTGCTCTATACGGGAGGGCGTTCTCGCTGGCGGATGTAAATGAGCTTTTCCACCGTGGCGCAGACGGTTCCTGCAGAATCTTTCAGTTCAATTAAATACGTGCGCTCGATGGAGCGCTGCGTTTCGAGTGCCGCGCGAATGGCCGCCAGCTCTTCGTCCGTTACCAAAAAGCGCGCGTGTAGCGTCTCGCGCCCCGGCCTTTTGAATTGAATCGACGCGGCTTTGTCCCACACCACGTAATCCTCTCCGAGACGGTGGATCAGCATCACCATATAGATGGGATCCACAGCGGAATACATGCTCCCGCCGAAGATGGTGCCGACATAGTTGCGCGTGCGCCTGGAAAGCGGCAGGTCCACATGCACTTCGCTCCAGTCTTCCGCAACGTACCGCGCTCGTCCACCGGTGCCGCGATAGCAAGCGAAGGCATAGAACGACCAGCAGCGAAGTCTATTCGAGATGTGCGAGCCGAGAGGCATGCCCGCGCGCTAGTTTAGCGCAGGCGAAGGAAAAGCCAGAATCCGGCGGGCGCCGCCCAGAAAATAAGATGGTGACCGGTGCGTTTGCCCCGGTCACCATCCAATCTTCGCAAGCCAAAGCAATGCGCGCTCTACTTCTTGCCTGCGTTGAGCTGGCTGAGCAGATGATGCGTCAGCCCGTTAATCTCGTCCTGCGACAGCGAAAACGCATCGCGGTGTACCGGTTTTTCGCCGACCGCGCGATAGACCAGATGCCGGGTATCGCGCTGCACGAAGTCGAAGACGATCATGCCTTCCCGGAAGTGGATATTCTCATAGCCCACGAACGCCGGGCCATAGCCCCAGCCGGTCCAACAACGGAACGGTCCGCAAACCAGGCCGGGATACCCGCCGTAGGCGGCTGGCACCGTTTCGTTGAAGCGGCGCACCGCGAATTTATAGTCCACCAAAAATTCTGCCTGCGCGGGGTCCACTTGCTGGAACCCCTTGGACGCCAGGGTTTGCTCGATGGCGCTCTTTACTTTCTGGCGAACGACTTCGTCCTCCGCGCTGGGTTCACGAGAAGCCGCCGGCCGGTTGCGCGGTCCGGAATTCGTCGGCCGGCCGGTTGGCTCGTCGCGGGAAATCACCGGGCGATTGTCGCCGCTCGGAGCCGAAGGAGGCGGCGTATTACGCGCCTCTTCTACTGCGGGCCGCCAGGCCCACGTCGCGTGTTTGGGGATGCGCACATCGTGGTCACGCGTGATTTGCACGTGCTCATCGCATCCGGCTAGGAAAAGCAACGAAAGAAAAGCAGCGGCGGTCAGGAGCCGCTTGGCATTGAATATTCGCACGTTCTGCATCACCAAAATCTCCAGTAGGCAGATTGCCTCTGCATCATTTAACCCGGCTTTCCTAGGATAGTTGCGGCGCGGCCACCACACTGCGACAAGAGCGCGGAAGTTTCTCTAACAGGCACTACTTCACTTCTTGGGAACGCCCCAATCGGCTGGGGGGAAAACGATGGGCCAGAACTTGGGCGCGGGGTGATCGAATTCGAAGGCCACGGCAAAATAGTCCGGGCTGGGCTGATCAATGCGCACGACGCGGCAGCCCTCGCGTGCGCCGGTCTGGGGATTGAGCAGCATCAGTGGCTGGCCGATGTGCAGTTCGGCGCGAAGTTTTAGCAGCCCGCCGTGGGCGTTAACGACGAGTGTGTGCGTCTCTTCGCGCACCTGCACGCGCTCCGGCGTCTCGGCCATCACCTGGATGGGCATCTGCAGCATGACGCGTTCGCTGCGCCGGCGATTGCTCGCTTCAGAAGGGGACACAAAGCACTCCGTCTTTATTAGTCTACCTGAGCCGCCGCCGCGGCGCATTGCCACCAGAGAATTTCTGGCATGGATTGGTAAACGCCTGGCCGACCGGGCCGTCTAGGGCAACATTCTGGATTCCAGGCGAGCCTTCACTTCGGGCCACTCGGTATCAATGATGCTGAAGTAGACCGAGTGGCGGAGGCGGCCGCTGCTCGTAATCATGTGATTGCGGAAAATGCCTTCTTCTCGCGCGCCGAGGCGCAGGATCGCGCTGCGCGAGCGCTCGTTGAGCGAATCGGTCTTAAGCTCGACGCGAATGCAGCCGAGCGTCTCGAACGCGTGCCGGAGCAGCAGATATTTCGCTTCCGTGTTCATGGCTGTGCGTTGCCAGGCCGGTGCGATCCATGTCCAGCCGATTTCCACGCGATGATGCGTGCGGTCGATATTGCCGTAGCGCGTGCTGCCGATGGCCCGGCCGGCGGCTTTTTCGATTTGCGCGAATGGTAGGGAAACGCCGCGGGACTGCTCGTCCAGGGCGGTTTGGATATAAGCGGACATGTCTTCTGCGGTACGCACTTGCGTCGGGATTAAGCGCCAGAGTTCGGGGTCGAGGCCGATGGCGGAAAGGTCCGCGTGATGCGCGTGCGAAAGCGGTTCGAGCCGCACGTGGCGGCCTTCGAGCGTGACCGGCAAGATTTCCAGGGGCGGCGGCGTCATGAGCGTCGTCATAGAAAAGAATATTACTTTGGCTTCCCGGCAGGTTGCAGAACCAATTTGGGCGGAGCCTTGGCAAACCAAAAAAGGCCAGCCAGCGTCTTACTGGTGCCTGCGAGCGGGAACTTTTCGCCTCGCCGGCGTGAAGTACTTATTGAGAGCGCATTCGTTGGGCATTGGTCCGAGAAAGCGTGAGCAACCAGGTTGCTCCTTCGAAAATGCACATAACATTTCGTTTCCGCAGCCACCTGAGTGTGGCTGCCGTTTTGCTCCTAGCGTTGGCCGCTGGCAGGTCCTTTGCCCAACCGCAGTCCCAGTCTCAGCGGCCGTCATCGCCAGCACCGGGGCAAGAGCCGCAGCTCAAGGTCAGGACGCAAGACCAGCAGCCGGCCATTGCAGTGGAAGTGAAAACCGTCAGCGTGCTGGCCACCGTGCGCGACAAGCACGGAAAAATCGTCTCCAATCTGACCAAGGATGATTTTCAACTGGAGGAAGACGGACGCCCTCAGAAAATTGATTACTTCGCGCACGAAAGCGACCTGCCGCTACGCCTTGGTTTGCTCGTGGATACCAGCTTGAGCCAGCGGCGCGTGCTGGATCAGGAGCGCGACGCCAGCTACAGCTTTCTCGATCATCTCTTGCGCGAGAACAAGGATTTGGCGTTCGTGATTCATTTTGACCACGAAGTCGAGTTACTGCAGGAATTCACTCCGTCGCGCCCAAAGTTGCAGGCAGCCCTGCAACAGTTGCAAACGCCGCAGTATGGCGGCGGAAGCAGCAGCGGCGGGAGCGGAGGCAGCGGAGGATATGGTGGAGGCGGAGGGCAGCGCCGCGGCGGCGGGATGCATGGCGGAGGGACGCTCCTCTACGACGCGATTTTTCTAGGCTCCGACGAACTGATGAGCAAGCAGCAGGGCCGCAAAGCCATGATTATCCTCTCGGATGGTGTCGACCGGGGCAGCAAGGAAACCATGGGTGAGGCTATCGCGACGGCGGAGCGCGCCGACACCATCATCTATTCGATTTATTTTGCCGATGAAGACCAAGGCTCGGGATTTGGTGGCCGCCCCGGCTTTGGCATGGGTGGTCACGGCGGCTATGGCGGGCATGGCGGCGGTCGGCCGCGGCAGGAGGAGCGGCCCGACGGAAAGAAAATCCTGGAAGAAATTTCACAGCAGACCGGCGGGCGCCTTTTCAAGGTTTCCAAGAAAGAGACGCTCGAGAAAATTTACGCCGAAATTGACGAAGATTTGCGGAATCAATACAGCCTCGCATACACGCCGGACAAAGGAAACGCCGTCGGCTACCACAAAATCCATCTCACCGTGCCCAACCAGAAAGACCTCGCAGTAACCGCCCGCGACGGCTACTACTACGGACAGTAGCGCTTAGCGGCGCCTTCGATCTGGCAGTTGCCTCAAAATAGCAAGCCATCCTTAACGAGCCTCTTTTTCGAGGAGAAGAGCGGCGATCCCTGGGCAGGCTTCTCTAAGGATGATACTCGGGGGATTGACTCGCCACCGAGTATGGAAACCCGGTGCGGGCGGGGCGGGGCGTGAGGTATGATAGAGTTTTGAAACTTACCAAACTAGGATGACGATGCAAACTGGGACAAATGGCAAGGTATTGCTGAGGGTACGCCCGCGAGGCTTCTGTGCCGGAGTGGTACGCGCGGTGGATATCGTCGAGCTGGCCCTCGAGGCCTACGGCAGGCCCGTGTATGTCCACCACGAAATCGTCCATAACACCTACGTCGTCGAGCAGTTGCGCCGGCGCGGGGCCATCTTCGTCGAATCCATCGAGGACGTGCCGCATGGCGCCGTGCTGGTGTTCAGTGCGCACGGCGTGCCGCCCACGGTGCGCCAGGAAGCCAAGGACCGCGAACTGAAAGTGATTGACGCTACCTGTCCCCTCGTCACCAAGGTTCACCTCGAGGCGCTCAAGTTTGCCCGCGAAAAGCGCACCATCATTTTGATTGGCCACAAAGACCACCAGGAAATTGTCGGCACGTCAGGCGAAGCGCCCGACCGCACGATTGTGGTGGATTCGGTGGCAGCCGTGGATGCGCTCGAAGTGGACGACCCGGAAAAGCTGTCCTTCCTGACCCAAACCACTCTCAGTTTGTACGACACCCAGGAAATCGTGTCGCGCCTGCGGCAAAGGTTCCCGCTCATTAAGGGGCCGGCCAGCGACGACATTTGCTACGCCACGCAGAACCGTCAGGAAGCCGTCGAGCAAGTAGCCAAGGACGTGGACTTGATCCTGGTCGTAGGCTCGCCGAACAGCTCGAACTCGAACCGTCTCGTGGAAGTGGCCAAGCGCAGCGGCGTCCAGGCACAGCTCATCGATTCGGCGTCCGATATCAATGTGCGGTGGCTGGAGGGAGTGAAGCGCGTTGGCCTGACGGCGGGAGCTTCCGCACCGGAAGTGCTGGTCGAGCAAGTGAGCCAGCGCCTGGCGGAATGTGGGTTCACGGATCAGCGCGACCTCGATTTGATTCGCGAGGACGTCCGCTTTACGCTGCCGCCGGAACTGGCGACGATCGCGCCAGCGCCGCGGCGATAGAAGTTTGGTGATTTTGCAGTAAGGGGCTGCGGCCGGGCGAATCGCTGGCGCAGTAGGGGCCTGGCCCGGCGCGTTGGGCGAAACAGCAACACAAGGAGTTGCGCTTTGGCGGTCAAAATCGTCCGTCAACCGAAGAAGATTGCCTTGATTGGTGCGCCGTCAAGCGCAGCCGGGTTTTTGCCGGGCGGAGAGAAGGCGCCCGCGGCGTTGCGCGCGGCGGGGCTGGTCGAGCGCTTGCAAAGCGTGGGTTACCAAGTGACCGATCACGGCGACTGCGCGCCGCGGCTCTTTGCCGACGATGAAGAACACAAGCGCGCACGAAATTTGAAGGAGATTGTCGCCGGGTTGAATGACCTGAAAGCTCGAGCCGAGTTGGCCGTAAAAAGCGGCGGGCTGGTGCTGGTGCTAGGCGGCGATTGCGCGCAGGTGATGGGGCTTCTGGCGGGCGCGCGGCGCTACTACAAACACGTCAATCTTCTTTGGTTTGATCGCGACGCGGATTTGAATACCCCGGCCTCGACGCCTTCCGGCCGCATTGATGGCATGGTGGTGGCGCATGTGATTGGCCGCGGCGCGCCGGAACTGGTGCGCTTCTGGGGCGAGTCGCCGCTGGTGCGCGAACCCGATGTCACCCTCTTCGGTCTCGAACGCGTGGATCCTCCCGAGCAGGAATTTTTGAACAAGTCGCCCATGCGCCATATCGATGCTGCGGATATTCGCCTCAAAGGCGGAAGCGCCGCAGCGCAGAAAGCGCTGGCCTCGGTGCACGCCGATGCGCACGAGTTCGTGCTGCATCTCGATGTGGATGCGCTCGCCTACGATGAGTTTGCGGCGGTGAATGTACCGGACACTGTTGGCGAAGGCGTGCGCCTGGAAGACGCGCGCGCGGCGTTGTGGGAAATCGCGAAGCACAAGAATCTGCTTGGCTTGAGCGTCGCGCAGTACAACCCCGACAAAGATCCCGACGGCAGCGGCGCCAAAAAGCTCGTGGATCTGTTGGCGGACGTTCTCGCCGTGCGCCTGGAACTGCCTGCGGATACTGCTTCCGTTTCCGTCCCTGCACCAGCAGCCGCGGCTGCGCCGGCGGAGCACGCTTCAGCCGCCGACCCCGCGCCTGCACCGGACGCAGCTCCCGCCGCTGAACCCTCCGGGGACGCGCCCGAAGTCTCTTCTTCAGAAACGTCCGCCTAACCACCCAATTTCCGACATCGCAATATAGAACCCACAGAAACGCTTTTTCGCACGCGGCCTCCCATCGGACGACAAATCTGGACTTTCCCTGCAACGTTTGACACCCTTTCTGCACTACTCTTCAACGGAGTGCAGCCCGGCTCGAAGTGTGCGGATTGCTTCTTTCTGCGGAAGAATCGCGCATGGAGTTGTGAGCTGACAAGGGCTCTTCTTGTCTCTCGCTCAGGTGAGCCATGAAGCGTGGCGGTCTTTTCTTTGCGGCCTTCTTGCTGATTAGTGGAGTGCTCCGCTTTGCCGGCCCAGGCAGCGCCTCCGAAAGTTCCGAGACGGCGGGCAAGTCCCCGTCCAAGGCCGAATCCACAACGCCAAAGCAGCCCCTAAAAACCACGTACCCAGAGGAATTGGCGGCGAAAATCGAGCAATTCTTCGGCGCTTCATCGCTGGGTTCTGCCAGCGCAGGGGAGCCGCCCTCGAACGCCATCCTTCCCGCGAGCACCTTCGCGTTAATCAAGAGCCATCGCGTGCAATTCGCGATTGCCATTTTGCCCGACCCGGTCCACACGCATCTTGGCCTGTTTTTCGATCGCAGCGTGGAAGCCATTCAGCAGGCGGCGCAGACCAAAGGGTACGTTTTCGACCGCGCCACCATGCCCTGGGATCGCACGCCCCACAAAGACCAATCCGATTTGAAAACTCGTCACGAGGAATCCGAGGAGCAGGCGGAACGCGAATCCTTCCCAGGCCTATTGATTTTTCGCCCTGGAGAACCGCTCAACGGAACGTTCGGCAGGCGCCCACTTTTTGTCCTGGTTGTGGGAGAAACTCCCACGGCCGGCTTGAACAAGCAACAATTCC
>Ga0335077_10005048_pt1 | contig 16138 bp, 32 predicted proteins | sample Lox_Sample_31_FD_207151 | JGI IMG/M metagenome (GOLD analysis project Ga0335077, IMG submission 207151) | Soil microbial communities from Loxahatchee National Wildlife Refuge, Florida, United States - Lox_Sample_3.1 | ecosystem: Environmental > Terrestrial > Soil > Wetlands | place: USA...
TGGCGTCAGAATGGCTTCGGGGGCGCTCCCGAAAGCGCGCAGGCTGAGCGAAAGAGGTGACCATGGCCGAGAGCGTGCTGCTGGTCGACTACGAGAACATCGGCAAGATCGATCTCGCCGCGATCCCGGACGGGGTACGCGTGCCGTTCTTTTTCGGCGCCTCGCAGCGCACCGTGCCGACGGACTTCCTCAAGGCGGCCCTCAAGCTCGGCGAGCGTTTCGTGCCCATCGACATCGAGGGTCAGGGCAAGAACGCGCTCGACTTCCACATCGCCTTCTATCTCGGTGAGTACCTGGCGCGCGCGCCCGACACTTCCTGCGTGATCCTCTCGAAGGACAAGGGCTTCGATCCCCTGGTGCGCCACCTGACCCGCCGGGGCTTCGCGGTGCGCCGCGCCAACTCCATGGCCGAGGCGCTCGGCTCGCGCGGGCCGCCGGCTGCCGCGCCTCGCAGCCCCGCCGGTGCCCGATCGGGCGCGGCTGCGGGCGGGCGTTCCGGTGGGCGCAGCAGCGCGCGCCGCGAGAGCGGATCGCTCAGGGACGAAGCCCTGCAGCTGCTCACGGGGACGCAGAAGGCGCGCCGGCCGCGCAAGCGCAAGGGCCTCATCGGCGTGCTCCACTCGCACTTCTCGCGGAAAGTCCCCGAGAGCGAGCTGCAGGGGCTGGTCGATGAGCTGATCGCCGCGGGGCACCTGAGCGAGGCGAACGGCGCGATCACGTATCACTTGTGATCCTCCCAGGCACGAGGAGATACGAAGATGCATCACTCGCGGCTCTGTGCACTGCTGATCGACTGCAACACGGCCGACGTGGACGAGGCGGCCGAGTTCTGGGCCAAGGCGCTGGGTCGAGCCGTGGACCGCAAGCATCCGGCTACCCGGGGGAACTATCGAATGCTCGAGACCCCGCCCGACGAGCCCATCGTCGAAATCCAGCGGGTGAATCACGAGAGCCGCGTGCATATCGACATCGAGACCGACGACATCCCCGCCGAGGTGGCCCGGCTGGAGAAGCTGGGCGCCAAGGTAGTGAACCGCCTCGAGCGCTGGGTGGTGATGCAGGCACCCACCGGCCAACGCTTCTGCGTCGTTCGGATCCAGCGCCCCGGCTTCCCGAAGAACGCCAACCGCTGGGACTAGATGCTCAACGATCGTCGCAAGGAGGCGTGACCCGCCGCTCTGCGCTTTGCCGGTCGAGGGGGCTGCGAACGCCACCCGCGCCCTTTCCCATGACGTGGGTGTAGATCATGGTGGTTTTCAAGTCCGAGTGGCCGAGCAGCTCCTGCACCGTGCGGATGTCGTAACCGTCCTCGAGCAGATGGGTCGCGAAGCTGTGTCTCAGGGTGTGGCAGCTCGCGGGTTGAGTGAGCTGCGCTTTCAGAACCGCGGCCTGGACGGCGCGCTGGATGATCTTCTCGTGCAGGTGATGCCGCACCAGCTGGCCGCTGTACGGGTCGCGGCACAGCGGTCGCGGCCGGAAACAGGTACTGCCAGCCCCAACGAATCGCGGCGTCAGGAAACTTTCGACCGAGCGCCCGGGGCAAGCTGACGCCGGGCCGCTGGCGCCGGCGCTCTTCCTCGTACCAGGAGCGCAGGCGGGCGAGGTGCGCACGGACGTGCGCGTCCAGGGCGGCCGGTAGCATGGTGACCCGGTCCTTGCCGCCCTTGGCCTCACGGACCACGAGCTCGCCACGTTCGAGCGCCAGATCCTTGACGCGCAGCCGCAGCCCCTCCGTGAGGCGCAGGCCGCTGCCGTAGAGCAGGCTCGCGACCAGCCAGGGCGTTCCTGAAAGCTGCGCCAGCAGTGCCGCCACCTCCGCGCGACTCAACACGACCGGCAGCCGCTTGGGCTGAGCGGCGCGGGTGACGTTGTCGAGCCAGGGCAGCTCGATCCCGAGCACGTGGCGGTAGAGGAAGAGCAGCGCCTGCAGCGCCTGACTCTGCGTCGCGGCGCTGACCTTGCGATGCACGGCCAGATGGGTCAAGAATTCCTCGACCTCGCGCGCGCCGAGCTCGCTGGGGTGCGCTCCTTTATGAAACTCGAGGTAACGGCGCAGCCATTGCAGGTACGCATGCTCGGTACGCAGAGCAAGATGACGCGTTCGCATGCGGTCGCGGGTGAGCGCGAACAGGTCGATGTGGCGTTGCATGCCTTACTATTCCGTGTAGCGCGCGGGCGCGCGAAGCATGTAAGCAGCCCGGATCAGATGCGTCGAGAGGGATAATCCGATGCGTTTGGCGCAATTCTTCACCCCACTTCGGTCGTATAAGCTTGGCCTTTGTAATGAAAGAGGGATCGAAAGGGATTCACCGGCGCTTCAGCGACGCTGGTCGTCGTATGACGTACAAAAGTAGTTAGCTGCCGTGACCATCCCGTGGTACTCGACCTGGCTACTTCGACCCCTTGCGTTCGTCGCCTTGCTTGTTCTCGTACCAATGGCCGCACTCGCAGTGCTGACGGGTCCGGAAGCGCGGTTCGAATCGTCCGATGGCATTTGGCACGATGGAACGGACCACCTCAAGGGTCGTTCCTTTACCACCGTCCAGGCCGGCTTAGACAGGTACCGCCAGGTCTGTCTCCGACCCAGCGTCACGCTCGTGCGTACCACAAGGATTGAGTGGTGGAATCCGCTCTATTGGTACTACTACGCGTCGAGGCCCGAATGGCGGACACCGTGGGCACCTCAACGCACCTGCCTGACGAAGCGTTGTCGAACCTTGGGGTTTCCCGATTGTACGGGCAGTGATCGGGTGCCTCCGTTACCGCCGACATCTTGAGCGTCATGACAGCTAACAATCGTTGGAGGGGTCCGTGAAGCGCTTCTTGCTTGGCGCCTCGGGCGCTGAGAAATTGTGCGCCCTCGGCACCAAGGGCTGGGGCTTCTGTGCGGCCCCTCAACTTCACCGTTAGACGGCTGGCTGTGCCAATCCCTAGCGCTATCGCTCGGCTCGAGGCAGGTCAGCTTCGGTTTGGGCAGCGGTCATTTGCCGATGGCTTCATCGTGCGAGCGCTTGGCATCCTGGAGGTACGCGACATGCTTACGGATATACCGCATGAAGAGGATTGCCTTATCTTCGGCTAGGAAGGTACCGTCACCGCAGTCGCTGATAGGCACCGGAAACTCAAAGCCGGTTTCGGTGATGTACCAGAGTTCGCCTAGCTTGTAGCGCAGGAAGCGTACCTTGCGCCCTTCTGCAACCATCTCTTTGATGTTCATTGCAGCAGTCTACCTTGGACGGCGTGGTGCCCGAAGAGGGCTTCGCTTAACGCAACAGAAAACGGGGTACTAATGCCGTCTAACAATCGTTGGAGGGGGCCGTGAGGCGCAGTCTGTTTGGCTCCGCGGGCGCCTGTGGACAGTGTGCGCCCGCGTCGCCTGGCCGGCCTGCTCGTCCGGCCCCTCAACTTCACCGTTAGACCCCTATGAGACTCCTGTGGCTCCTCCCCCTCTTCGTTTGGCTGCCCAGCTCTGTGGTGGCCCAGCGTTCTTCTGCCGCGGCCACAGCCTGTTACAAAGTTGAAGGTCACGCCGACGCGAGGCACTGCCTCGAGGAAAAGGCCAAACGCTCCGCGGCAGATCTCGACGCTGAGGAAACGGCACTCCGCACTGCATTGACAAGGAGCGGGGACGAGTCCGCGCGGCAGTTAGCTGCGTTCGACGACGCCGTGAAGCGCTTTAGGCAATACAGGGCGAGTCAATGCTCTTTCGTCGCCGCTTTGGCAGCAGGTGGAAACGCCGCCACTGATCGACGCCTTCTTTGCGAGATAGACCTAAATGAGGCGCGCATATTCCAGCTTTCTACCGACCACCCCGGTGGGGTCTAACAACCGTTGGAGGGGTCCGTGATGCGTGGTCTGATTGGCGCCGCGGGCGCCTGCGGACAGTGTGCGCCCGCGTCGCCCGGCCGGCGTGGTCGTCCGGCCCCTCAACTTCACCGTTAGACGTCGCCTCCGATGAACGCAGCAGTTCTAAAGGGGCTCCTGGCACTCGCAGGCGCGAGCGTCTTTCTCGTCGTCTCCGCCGCACTTTTCGTCACGCGCCGCGATCTCGGCGGAGCATTGCTGGCCACAGGCATTGGCTGGTTCGGTGTTATGGCGTTGACCCATGTCTTTGAGTCCTTCTCGATCCTCCCGGCTTTTGGTTGGGGCCAGCCTCATAGCATCGGACACTTAATCGACTTGGCGGCGGCGCTGCTTGGCACTACCTTCGTGACGTTGGGCTTCCTGGTCCACCGTCGGGTGGCGCCGTCTAACAATCGTTGGAGGGGGCCGTGAGGCGTGGTCTGTTTGGGGCCGCGGGACCCAGTCGATATTGCGGGCCCGCGGCCCCTGTCGGGCGTGGTCGTCCGGCCCCTCAACTTCACCGTTAGAGGGCACATGGGAAGCGCCTACGATTCTCTCACGGTGTACCACGCGTCCGGGCGCCCCCTCTCATGCGAGATTGGCGTCGAACCCTGGATCTGCGAATTTTGGCCACTGGCCGAAGTGGAACAGCGCAACTCGGCCTATGAGATTTCTGCGAATGCACCAGGCTATCTCGCGTTTGCCTCAAACGGCGCGGGCGAACTCTATGCGATCTCTCCTACCGGCGCCGTCGTTTGTATGGCGTTTGTAGGGATGTCACCGCAAGAGGCATTGCCAGTTGCCGACTCCTGGGCCGCGTTTGAGGCACTGCTTAATGTGCCCTCTAACAATCGTTGGAGGGGGCCGTGACGCGTGGTCTGTTTGGCGCCGCGGGCGCCTGGGAACAGTGTGCGCCCGCGGCGCTTGTCGGGCGCTTCTGCGCGGCCCCTCAACTTCACCGTTAGAGGGCACGCTGCCGCGACTTCCACGAGGTTTCGCATTATCTTACTCGAGGTGCACCATGCAGCGCTTGTATGCTGGTCTCGCAATAGCGTTTTTCGCCATCTCCACCTCTGGCTGCGTCACAGTGACGCCCGCTCCGGGTGCGGACAGAGTCAAGGTTACAAACAGCCCAGGTGACGTAGCAGCGTGTACCGCGGTCGGAAATATCAGGGTGCCGAAGAACGAGCAGGGACTCAGCGATGCTGCGGCCCAAATGACTGGATTTCGCAATCAAGCCATCGGGCTTGGTGCAAACGCTGCGCTCGTGACTGCGAGTTGGCCCGATGGTCAAATTGATGGAATCGCGTACCGCTGCCCATAAAGCATGGTGTGTCGTGCCCTCTAACAATCGTTGGAGGGGGCCGTGATGCGCGGTCTGATTGGCGCGGCGGGACCCAGTAGAAATGGTGGGCCCGCCGCGCCTGTCTGGCGTGGTCGTCCGGCCCCTCAACTTCACCGTTAGACGGCAGGTATGTCCGCCTCTTCGCTTGCAACGGCTCATCCAGTCATCGCCAGGGTCTTAGTCTTGGCCCTCATGTTCGGTAGTGGCTGTTTCGAGGCCTTCGTCTTGAGGATGAGGGATCTCGCAACCCTTACCTGGTTCATGACGCTCTTGGCCCTTGCGATTTGGGTAGGTTACTCACTCACGCTGGCATCCGAACTGGCTGCGGGCGCTGTCTTCATCTCTGGGTTTGCTTTGATCATCATCTACAGACGCAGGACCACCTAGGTGTCCCTTGCCGTCTAACAATCGTTGGAGGGGGCCGTGACGCGTCTGCGGCCTGGCGCCTCGGGCGCGGGAGGAGATTGTGCGCCCTCGGCGCCTGATCGGCCGCACTGGGGCGCCGCGGGACCCAGTCGATATTGCGGGCCCGCGGCGCCCTGGACACGTGGTCGTCCGGCCCCTCAACTTCACCGTTAGACGGCACTTCGTGGAGCGCATCAGCAAGTTCGTGCTGTGTCTCGAGGCGGTTGTTCTCGTTTACTTCACGGCCGTCGCACTTATCGGCTTCTATACGGTTGTGACTAATGGTGCAGTATTCGCCGTCGCCACGGCCGCAGCCGCCCTGTTCTGCTTGTTCGGCGGGTGGCGCGTGTTGGTCGCCTTCCTGTTCGGTGACCGCCGCGCTGCCAGGAACGTGTGGCGCGGCTGGTGGTACGCATCGTCTATTGGAGCAGTGGCGGCCGTGGGCGCTCTGCTTGCTCTGGCAGCGAGCATTCTCCCCGGTCCAACGGAGGGCCTACTGTTACCCCTAGTGTACGGGGTCATCTTCGTACCGACGTTTGTTCACCTCAGTGCCGAGGTTTGGCTGCGTGCCGTCTAACAATCGTTGGAGGGGGCCGTGACGCGTCTGCGGCCTGGCGCCTCGGGCGCGGGAAGAGATTGTGCGCCCTCGGCGCCTGATCGGCCGCACTGGGGCGCCGCGGGACCCTGTCGATATTGCGGGCCCGCGGCGCCCTGGACACGTGGTCGTCCGGCCCCTCAACTTCACCGTTAGGGCCCACCGTGACCGTGAACGACCACCTCGTGGTGTCTTTTGGGATTCTGGTTGCCTCGGTCCCGGTTGGCTTCGGGCTTGTCGCGAGTTTGTATAACCGCCTTGAGCGTGATCACCCAGACAAATACCGCGAGCTCGGCGAGCCAACTCTCTTCGGGAACAGATCGCTTAGAACAAACTTCGCGTTTCTGAAATTCATCTTCCGCCGCGAGGATCGGGCGCTTAGGGATCCATGGTTGTCCCGACTAACCGTATTCAGTTTGTGCTTCGTGATCGCGCAGAGCGGCTTCTTTTTGTTTCTTTGGTTTACTGTCAAGGTCTAGGTGACACGGTGAGCCCTAACAATCGTTGGAGGGGTCCGTGAGGCGTGGTCGGTTTGGCGCCGCGGGCGCGGGAAAAGATTGTGCGCCCGCGTCGCCCGGCCGGCGTGGGTGCCCGGCCCCTCAACTTCACCGTTAGAGTCCGCAACAAGAGCTCAGCATGGAGGTCAATCCAAGTGCGAAGAGTTAAGGCAAAGACACTTCGTTTGACGACATACCTCGCGCGCGCGGGCACTGTTTGGGGTGGTCAGTGCTTGGTTCAGCTGCCGCTGCGTTTGCCGCAGCTGTGGCAATGCTTAACGCTGCGATTTCGTTAGGTCTGATGCACGGTTTGCGCTGAGGAATCCGCGCGCGCACAGTAGCTTCGATGGGGGCGAACTCTAACAATCGTTGGAGGGGGCCGTGACGCGTCTGCGGCCTGGCGCCTCGGGCGCGGGAAGAGATTGTGCGCCCTCGGCGCCTGATCGGCCGCACTGGGGCGCCGCGGGACCCTGTCGAAATTGCGGGCCCGGCGCGCCATGACACGTGGTCGGCCGGCCCCTCAACTTCACCGTTAGGCATCAACCGTGAGCGCTGGCGCCCGGTCCCCACGTAGAGGCTAATCAGAGCATCGCTATCGTGCGGTATCGCAGAATGCCTCGTGCGGCCTTCGAAGTTGCAGCTGACGCTGCACCGGGGTCCGCTCAGCAGCTTCCTCAACTGTTGTCGCAAGACCTCAACCGCAGATTTATGGCGACTCGCGCACAAAAGATGTGGTTTCTTCCCGGGTGGTCTATCGATCTGCAAGTAGGGCGCGACTCTTTTCACGTCGCTGTCAAAGAGAGCAAATACTCGCAGAGTGGATGGGTTCTCATGGTCACTCCCGGCGGGATGCGGGGGTTCCTAGCACTCGTTCGGGGAACCGACATGTCCACAGGTCTATTACCGATCTGTCGTGAAATCCATGCGTTTCTTATCAACACTTCATGGATTTCTGCAGTTCGGTGGTATCTCACAGGATCTCGCACGGCGGTAGCGACGCCGGACGGATTGCCTTGGGTTAAGTATGAGTAGGGAGCGCGGAGTCGCTTGGTTGATGCCTAACCATCGTTGGAGGGGGCCGTGAGGCGTCATCTGTTTGGGGCCGCGGGACCCAGTCGATATTGCGGGCCCGCGGCCCCTGTCTGGCGTGGTCGTCCGGCCCCTCAACTTCACCGTTAGAAGACGCCGCCGCAAGAGATCGGGAGCGTAGAGTGCAGCGAGGACTGACCGAATGAAATCAGGGAGCGCACAGAGATTCGGAACGGTCCCTTCGTTCGCCGCCCATGGCATGTGTGGGCGCGGGAGGTTCCCTCCTGCGTCGTCTTCTAACCATCGTTGGAGGCGGCCGTGATGCCTCAGTGGTTGGGCGCGGCGGGACCCAGTCGAAATTGCGGGCCCGCCGCGCCTATGACACGTGGTCGGCCAGCGCCTCAACTTCACCGTTAGAGTCCGCGAGCCGATCGAAGCGGGACGGCGGATCGAGGGATGTTTGCCGAATGAAATCAGGAAGCGATCAGAGAATCGGGACAGTCCCCTCGCTTGACGCCTCTTGGCGTGCGCGCGCAGTAGCTTCGGTCAAGGCGAACTCTAACCCTCGCTTGGAGCGGGCCGTGAGGCGTCTGCGGCCTGGCGCCTCGGGCGCGGGAAAAGATTATGCGCCCTCGGCGCCTGATCGGCCGCACTGGGGCGCCGCGGGACCCAGTAGAAATTGCGGGCCCGCGGCGCCCTGGACACGCCTGCGCGCGGCCGCTCAAGCTCATCGTTAGACGTCGCTCTGTACCGCTGGCTAGCTCGGTGGTATGACTTAACGCATGCGGCTTCGCTTTTTCATTGACCCAGAGACTGGTGAGCCGCACATCTACAAGCATCGGGTCACTGAGACAGAGGTGGAACAAGTACTTGGCCGCGCTGGTGAAGACCGGCCAGGCCGTGACGGAGCACGGGTGGCGCTCGGGCGTACTTTATCTGGTCGACTCCTGAGAGTAATTTACGTTCCGGACCCGCGGCCCGACAGCCACTTTGTGATTACTGCCTATGAACTGCACGGTAAGGCTGCCATGGCATTTAGGCGCCGGCGGCGCAGGAAACAGCGATGAAACAGAACAAATTTCCTCCTGGTTGGGATGAGCAGCGCGTACGTCGTGTTCTCGAGCATTACGAGTCGCAGTCGGACGAAGAAGCAGTTGCGGAAGACGAAGCGGGGGTTTCAACTTCGACGGTAATGAATGTCCCGGAAGAGTTGGTTCCGGCGGTCCGCGAGCTCATTGCCAAGCACAAGAAGAGCGCCTGAGCGACGTCTAACAATCGTTGGAGGGGTCCGTGATGCGTGGTCTGATTGGCGCCGCGGGTCCCGGGAGAGATTGTGGGCCCGCGGCGCCTGTCCGACGTGGTCGTCCGGTCCCTCAACTTCACCGTTAGAGCGCAAGCGATGAGCGCGGTGGTACGGCAGGCGCTTGAAACCGACGCTCCGGCGGCGACGGAGATACTGAGGCGCTCAATTTCTGTTCTCTGCGCTGCCGATCACCATAACGATCCAGATCGACTCGAGGCCTGGCTGAAGAACAAGACAGTCTCGAACGTAGCCGCATGGATACGCTCACCAGACAACTACTGCGTGGTCGCATCGATTGGCGACGCAGTGCGCGGGTTTGGTGCCATGACACTGAAGGGTGAAATTATGCTGTGCTATGTGGATCCCGATACGCGGTTCCGAGGCGTCAGCGCTACTATGCTCGACGCGCTGGAGCGCAAGGCACAGGTCCTTGGGTTAGCAGAGGTTCATTTGGACGGTACAGTCACGGCCCGACGCTTCTATGAAGAGCGTGGGTACGTCGCGATTGGGCGCGCGAAACAGGCGTTTGATTCAATATCTTGTCAGTCGATGGCGAAGCGGCTTGCGCTCTAACAATCGTTGGAGGGGGCCGTGATGCGCTTCTTGTTTGGCGCCGCGGGCGCGGGAAGACAGTGTGCGCCCGCGTCGCCCGGCCGGCTTGGTCGCGCGGCCCCTCAACTTCACCGTTATACGGCGCCGCTCTCGTGACCCTCAGCGTTCTCGCCAACATTGACGTCGACGATCTGGCGCGTGCTACGGAGTTCTACTGTAGCGCTCTTGGGCTGCGTGTCGGCCGTCGCTTTGAAGTCTCAGTCGTTGAGCTCTTGGGCGGGTCCACATCGATCTATCTGCTTAAGCAGTCTTCGGGCACGCCCGCATCATCGGCTTCGGCGGCGCGCCGTGACTACACTCGGCACTGGACGCCGGTTCATCTGGATTTTGTTGTCCCGGACATCTCGGCGGCGCTTGCTCGAGCTCTAAGTGCTGGTGCGATTCTGGAAGGTGAAGTCCGCACCCATAAGTGGGGCCGCATTGCTGCAATGGCTGATCCCTTCGGTCATGGCTTCTGTTTGATAGAGTTTCTGGGGCGTGGATACGATGAGATCGCGTCTTAGCGCAAACGCATGCCTACGGCGCCGTATAACAACCGTTGGAGGGATCCGTGATGCGCTTGAGGCTTGGCGCCTCGGGCGCTGAGAAATTGTGCGCCCTCGGCGCCAAGGGCCGGCGCTTCTGTGCGGCCCCTCAACTTCACCGTTAGACGTCACCGTCAGGGCAGTGCTACCCGGGAGGGCAACATGATTTCGAGGCAGTGGCGGGGCTTGGCTCATGCGAACCAGGCCGAGAACTACATCAGGCACCTGCGTGCCGAAACCTTCCCAGCGGTCCGAGAGCTCCCTGGCTTCGTTGACGCATCAATTCTTTCGCGTCCCATTGCTGGCGGCGTCGAATTCATCGTGGTGACACGCTGGGAATCGTTGGATGCCATCACGAAATTTGCCGGTGCGGATCCTGAAGCGGCGGTAGTCCCTGCAAAGGCTGCCGCGATGATGATTGAGTACGATCAGCGCGCCAAGCATTTTGAGGTCGTCGAATGACGGTGCCGTCTAACAATCGTTGGAGGGGTCCGTGAGGCGTGGTCTGCTTGGCGCCGCGGGCGCTTGGGAAAAGTGTGCGCCCGCGTCGCCCTTCCGGCCGCTTAGGAGTCGCCTGATGAGCTTCGTTCGACCTGAGTGCGGCCTGACGCTTCAGCCGGCCCCTCAACTTCACCGTTAGACGGCGATGAGCGGTTCGGCACTCCTCCCCGCCATCCTGATGTTCTTCTTCGTGGGCTTCTTTGCGATGCTTATATCGGTGGGCGTGTTCCAGGTGCAGTTCATTCTCCGCTTGCGCACACACCATTCGGACATCTGGCGCGGCTTGGGCCAGCCGCCAGTTCTCTTTTTCCCTGGCTCACGTAATCGTTGGAGGAGCTCGTGGAGGCTGAACCATTACCTCCGTGCCCGTGAGTTTCAGTCGATTAGCGATCCGCGCACGCGGCGCTTGGCGGAGCGCCTTTGGCGAGTACGTAGGATGTTTCTCGGATACACAATTGTTGGGTCAGCGCTTGTGCTGACACTCATCGGGTTCACGAATGGGCGCGCCGTCTAACAATCGTTGGAGGGGGCCGTGATGCGCTTGCGGCTTGGCGCCTCGGGCGCTGAGAAATTGTGTTAGATGTCGCCCCTTCATGAACCTCAGTGCCCCCATTGCGGCAGCACCCTGCCGATGCGAGCTCTTTGGGACTTCGCCCGCCTAGAGGAATCGAAAGTTCTTCCCGGATTGGGGTTCCTGAGCCGGTCAGGGCTTCTGCGCGGCGCTATCGGCGTCGCTTGCCCAAATTGTGGAGCCAAGCTCAAGGTCGTGCAGACGCGCATTGTGCTTGTGCGGGTGGTAGCTTGGGGCGCACTTCTTGCTTTCTATGCATGGTTTGGAATCTGGCGTCGTCAGACCAATCTACTTCTGCCTCAGTGGCTCTTCCTGTCCGTCGCTGTTGCGAGTGTTGTTGGGCTTGCCTTGCTCCTTCGGATCGCGACCCCGTACCTGGCTCGGGTCCGTCCAGTCCAGGACGGCGAGCAGCTCAGCTATCCGCTGAGATCGCGTATGAGGGTCCTGCCGCTTCCGGATCTGGCGAGTGATCGGGCCATGGCGACATCTAACAATCGTTGGAGGGGTCCGTGATGCGTGGTCTGATTGGCTCCGCGGGCGCTGGAAGACAGTGTGCGCCCGCGTCGCCCTGCCGGCGTGGTCGTGCGGCCCCTCAACTTCACCGTTAGAGGGCACGTTCCGCTTCGTTTGACGCAGGAGTAAGCTTTGGCCATGGCGACTTCGCGAGACGAAATCCTTCGTAAGGCACTGTCTCTGCCTGAGCAGGAGCGCGCCGATTTGGTTGGCGCACTGATCGAGAGCCTCGACGTGGACGTGGAAGCAGGTGTCGAGGAGGCCTGGCGCGCTGAGATCGAACGCCGCGCTAAGGAGCTCGATTCCGGGGCCGTGCAGAGCATTCCTTGGGAAGTGGTGAAGGCACGCCTGTCGCGCGCTCCGCGTGGCTAGCCACGTAGTTCGACTGCATCCGCTCGCTGCGGACGAAGCGGAAGGGGCACGTGCCTGGTACTTGGCGCGTAATCCAACGGTCGCAGATGCGTTCCTGCTCGAACTGGACGCTGCAATCGCAAGCATTGCCGAAGGGCCGAGGCGGTGGCCGCGAATCCACGGACGCTTTCGGCGGTATCTATTACATAAATTTCCATTCAGCGTCGTCTATCTCGAGCGGCCCGATTTCATCGAGGTCATTGCCGTGGCACACCATCGCCGGAAGCCTGGGTACTGGTCGAAGCGGTGATGAACGTGCCCTCTAACAATCGTTGGAGGGGTCCGTGAGGCGTGGTCTGTTTGGGGCCGCGGGACCCGTGAGAAAGTGTGGGCCCGCGGCCCCTGGCCGGCGTGGTCGTCCGGCCCCTCAAGTTCACCGTTAGAGGGCGAGTGCTAGCGCCGCATCTGCCCGCTGAGTGACCGTACAGTGCTGTTATACGAGACTGAAGACTCGGGCTTCGCCAATTCAGTTATCGACGAGCTGCAGCGGGCAGGCATTGACTCGTACAGAACTGGCGGCGCTCTGCCTGGAGGGTCGACGTTTACCATTTGTATTCACATTCGAAATCCCGGCGACTTTCAAAAAGCTAATGAGATTCTCGTGCAGCAGGGCGCCGCGATAGACGTGCCGCCTAGGATCTCTCTAAGCTCCATTATCGTGGCGGCCACCCTCGGCGCGGTCGTGATCACGCTGATGGTTCTGGGGGTGTGGAAATGATCAGGTTGCTGCACTCGCCCTCTAACAATCGTTGGAGGGCGCCTGGGGACACTGTGCGCCCGCGTCGCCTAGCCGACGTGGTCGCGCGGCCCCTCAACTTCACCGTTAGACGTCTGCTCGAGCGCAGCAGTCGGTTTGGCGCTGTGATTCGACGTGTTCACCACAGAGGAGGTACTTCCATGAAAAGTGCCTTTGTTGCCGGTGCATTGCTGGCGGCAGCGCTGGCCGTTTCGGCCTCGATTCATAGTTCCGATGCTTCTGACCGGCCACCTGGCGTCGCGAAGGAGGCGTGGATTCCCATCAATGACCGAGTTGGATTTGTCCTTTATCCGCGCAGTACGGAACCGCGGATAATGCGCGCCCCGCCGCAGCCGCTACTGCTGGCGCCTCCAGTATCGGGCTACTTCATGCTCAAGGGCGCGTCCGGATGGGCTCGCATGGTTATTGTTGAACCGCTTCGCGGTCCGGGTGACTCTGGTTGAGTCGACGTGGGTGGGCACGACGTCTAACAATCGTTGGAGGGGGCCGTGAGGCGTCATCTGTTTGGGGCCGCGAGACCCAGTCGATATTGCGGGCCCGCGGCCCCTGTCGGCCGTGGTCGTGCGGCCCCTCAACTTCACCGTTAGCTGGCGATCTGCTACACCACCGGCTCAAGCGCAAGCGAGGCTTTTATGCGCAGCACATGCTTCGGGATCAGCCTTATTCTCGCATCAAGTGCGATTTCCGCGGGTGGGCCCGCCCAGCAATTTGCCTCGGGATACGGTGGAATCTCTTGGGGAACGTCTGTTGACGACGTCATTGGAATGATGCCGGACGGTAACTTGTACTTCGCATTGCCTGAAGGTAGTCGCGATTACATCGTCAAGAACGATGATCCGATATTCGGGATTTCTCGTTCAGGGCAAACACTGCAGTATCACTTCGGGGTTGACGGGCGTGTTGACCAAATCGAGGTTCACGTCGCGTACGAAAGCCGAGAGCAACTCGTCGACGCAATGATTTCGCAATTCGGTGCCGCCTATTCCAAACGCCATGTTGGCAGTACCGAAAGCCAATTCTGGGCCGTAGACGGCAGGACGTTCATTGGGATACGGGTGTCTCGCGCGTCCCGGTATGGAATCGCCGAATTTTTTGTTGTTCATTCCGGTGCCAGTCAGCCAATCGCGGTTGCGAAATAGATCGCCAGCTAACAATCATTGGAGGGGTCCGTGACACGTGGTCTGTTTGGCGCCGCGGGTGCTGGAAGAGAGTGTGCACCCGCGGCTCCAATCGGGCGCTTCTGGGCGGCCCCTCAGCTTCACCGTTAGATGCCTTCGGTTACTAACGTCAGCTCGAGGTTAACCGTGAGCACGAACCTTGGCGCAGTGACTAAAGTACTAACGCTGCTTGGCGTTATCGCTGCGTTGGTGTCTCTCAGTGGAACTAGCGCCGCAGACGATAAGAATGCGGAGCCACGGACGCCCTCCGCGTGGGGCATGTTGGGCACGCATAAAGCGTGTGTCATTTTCAGGGAGTATCAGAAGACCAAGGTGGGGTTCTTTGTAGTTGTCATTACCACGAAGACTCACAGTGAGTTGGAGGTCATCGAAACTACTGACGGGTACGTCATGGATCCGAGCAAGTACGTGGAGGATGAAGCCACGATGGACCAGCTCCAGCATCGTGCAATCAAGGACGAGCTCAGATATGTGAAGGTTCAGGACAAGTACACACCCGCCGAGCTGGAAGCTGCACGGGCGCTGTGCAAACGGGAAGCTGTGACGGAATGACGTCCCCGAAGGCATCTAACCATCGTTGGAGGGGCCCGTGATGCGTGGTCTGTTTGGGGCCGCGGGTCCCAGGAGAAATTGTGGGCCCGCGGCCCCTGTCTGGCGTGGTCGTCCGGCCCCTCAACTTCACCGTTAGAGGGCAGCCGTGAGCGCCGTAGCCAGACCTCTGCGCAGCGTGCCCGTTGAGGAATTACTTCGCGTTGGGGTCTGGAAGTTCACTTCGGAAGCGCCTCACGGTGACGAAACCTGGGTGGAACCTGTCCCAAAGGTGCCGGTATCAACTCTCGCTGGGCGAATCGCTGCGCTTAACGTTCGTCTCGCCGATGACACGCTTTCCCCGGCAATCCTCGGTAACATCGATTTGCGCAACCCAGCGCTTTCGCAGCACTTTCGGACGCTAACCCTGATTGGCCGCGGCCCCGCCTGGTTTGACTTGGCGCGCTATCATGACTCCGATTACGACAGTCGCGGGCCTAGAGCTCTTGCGGACTTCCTCGGATTGCCTTTGAGCGCAGTTTTCCCCATCACCTATGACCTCTCTGGCTTAGTGCTCGGTAGCGCGGCCTGCGTTCTCGGCCAGATTCCGGCCGAGCCAGAGAAGCGCCTCAGCAAGGCCGAACTCATTGCCATGGCGATGCCGTGAAGCTGCCCTCTAACAATCGTTGGAGGGGGCCGTGATGCGTGGCCTGGTTGGGGCCGCGGGACCCGGGAGAAATGGTGGGCCCGCGGCCCCTGTCCGACGTGGGTGCCCGGCGCCTCAACTTCACCGTTAGAGCCCTGGACGAGCCATGCCCTTCGTTCTGTTAGCGCCTGTGGTCATTCTGGCTCTTACTTTGACGACACCGTTCGCTTACCGCTTCGTGTGGCCTCGAACCGTTACACGATCCGGAGCGTTCTTTGGAATCACTCTGTCTGTCGGGCTCATCATTGCCGTCGTCGCGGTCTTTTGGTTCTTGGCCGTGCTTAATGGCGTAGGTATCTCGCGACCCTCTGCAGCGACTCCCGCAGCTAGTGCGCGCTTCGAGTCCGTGATGCGCTTTCGTTTTGGAATCGCGGCAGTACTAGCGGTATTGGCGCAATATCTCGTCTGTCGTTTTACTCAAGGCTTGCTTGGACGGTAGTCGTGGGGCACTGCCATGGGCTCTAACAATCGTTGGAGGGGGCCGTGAGGCGTGGTCTGATTGGCGCGGCGGGACCCAGTCGAAATTGCGGGCCCGCCGCGCCTGTGACACGTGGTCGTCCGGCCCCTCAACTTCACCGTTAGAGCGCACATGTGCCGAAGCGCTTTCTCACCTTCGAACGCAGCTGAGGACGCTCATGAATACAGACCAGCCTGAAGGCAGCGACCTTGTCGCTTGGCAACAGGACATCGCGGCGATTGAAGCGAAGCATTGCCGCGCGTTTGTCGCTCGAGATTTCGAGCAGCTCGAACGCTTGTGGGCTGACGATCTCCTCGTCAATTCCCCGATCAACCGCGTTCACGACAAGAAGCGTGTTCTCGA
>Ga0335077_10005050_pt1 | contig 16135 bp, 14 predicted proteins | sample Lox_Sample_31_FD_207151 | JGI IMG/M metagenome (GOLD analysis project Ga0335077, IMG submission 207151) | Soil microbial communities from Loxahatchee National Wildlife Refuge, Florida, United States - Lox_Sample_3.1 | ecosystem: Environmental > Terrestrial > Soil > Wetlands | place: USA...
CCGGGGGCACGGCCATGATTACGCGGGCGATGCGCGCCCTGCCCATCGGCTTGCCCAAAGTGATGGTTTCCACGATGGCCTCAGGCAACGTAGCCGGATATGTGGGCGCCAGTGACATCACCATGGTCTATTCCGTCACCGATGTGGCTGGCCTGAACCGCATTTCGCGCCGCGTCCTGGGCAATGCCGCTCACGCGCTCGCTGGCATGATGCTGCACTCACTGCCGCAAGCAAAGCATGAGCGCCCCGCTCTTGGCCTCACCATGTTCGGGGTGACCACGCCTTGCGTGCAACAGATGGCCCGGCTGCTCTCGCCTCGCTTCGACTGCCTGGTGTTCCACGCGACCGGGACCGGAGGTCAGTCCATGGAGAAACTGCTGGAAGATGGCCACATGGCGGGCGTGCTGGACATCACCACTACCGAGGTGTGCGACCATTTGTTTGGAGGAATTCTGGCGTGCACTGACGACCGCTTCGGCGCGGTGGCACGCAGCCGCGCTCCTTATGTGGGCTCCTGCGGAGCACTCGACATGGTAAATTTCGGTGCGCCCGAAACGGTGCCGCAGAAATATCGGGGCCGCAAGCTGTATCCGCATAACCCGCAGATCACCCTGATGCGGACGACACCCGAGGAAAACATAGCGCAAGCGCGCTGGATCGCGGAGCGGCTCAACCGCTGCGAAGGCGAGGTAAGGTTTCTCCTGCCGCTGGGCGGAGTCTCGGCGCTGGATGCGCCCGGCCAGGCATTCTGGGATCCCGGCGCCGATGCGGCCCTGTTCAATACCTTCGAAGCGGAACTCCACCAGACAACGCGCAGGAAGCTGCTTCGCCTTCCCTGCCACATCAACGATCCGCAGTTTGCTGAGGCTGGAGTGCAGGCGTTTTTGGCGATCGCTGGTTAGCGGCATTCATCAGTTGACCGGAGCCGGTAAAGGAGAATCATGCCGCGTTTTGCGCGCGAGGAGTTGCGGAAGAAATTCGCTGAGATGGTGCAAAAGCGGCAGCCGATCATCGGCGGCGGCGCCGGCACAGGACTGTCCGCGAAATGCGAGGAGGCCGGAGGCATCGACCTGATTGTGATCTACAACTCCGGCCGCTATCGCATGGCGGGGCGCGGCTCGCTTTCAGGGCTGCTGGCGTACGGCAACGCCAACGATGTTGTGATGGAAATGGCAAAAGAGGTTCTGCCGGTGGTCAAGAAAACCCCTGTGCTCGCCGGAGTCAACGGCACCGATCCGTTCTGCCTGTTCACCCTCTTTCTGGATGAACTCGCCGCCAGTGGCTTCTCAGGCGTGCAAAATTTCCCCACTGTTGGATTGATCGACGGCACCTTTCGCCAGAACCTGGAGGAAACGGGCATGAGTTACGCCCAGGAAGTGGAGATGATCCGGCTTGCCCGCGAAAAAGATCTGCTGACCACGCCGTACGTCTTCGATTCTCAGCAGGCCGAGGCCATGACGCGAGCCGGAGCGGACATCATCGTGGCGCATATGGGCTTGACCACCGGCGGCGCAATCGGCGCAGAGACCGCCCTTACGCTCGCAGCGTGTGTGCCGCGCATCGATGCCATCGCCCAGGCCGCGCTCGACGTGCGCTCGGATGTGATCGTGCTGTGCCACGGCGGTCCCATCGCCGAACCCACCGAAGCCGCCTGGGTGCTGGGCAAAACCCGCCACTGCCACGGCTTTTACGGTGCCAGCTCCATGGAACGGCTGCCCGTGGAAAGCGCCATTACCCGCCAGACACAAAGCTTCAAGCAGATCACTTTCTAGTACCGGAGGCGATACGTGCCCAACACCGTTTACATCAGCGACGTGATCAATGCACCCATCGAACGCGTTTGGAGCATCATGCGCGACTACAACGATATGCCGTCCTACCATCCCGCCATCAAGGGCAGCATCATCGAAGGCGGGCTCCCCAGCGACCAGGTGGGGTGCATTCGGCGTTTAACTCTGGACGGCGGTTTTGTGCGCGAACGCCTGCTCTGCATGGACGACCGCAACTACGTGTTTACCTACGAAATCATCGAAGGCACGCTGCCGGTGCGCGGCTACGTCGCAGGAGTCAGGCTGCACCGCGTGACCCAAGGCAACCGCACCTTCGGCGAATGGTGGGCGGATTTCGAAGTGGTGGGCGCGGACCGCGAGGAGATTGTCGCTCGCATCGGCAACGACGTCTTTGCGGCCGGATTCAAGGCTGTCGCGTCCAAAGTGTAGCGCGCACCCTCGCGCCTGTGGGGCATCGGCGAGAGTGTGCGTCTGCGTCTCGCTAACGCTTGCGGCCCGCGCGCACCGCACGAAAAGTCATTTCCGTAGCCGCACTGTGCGTACGCCGCTTCCAGTCGAAGAACAGGCCGGTATAGTTTTGCGTGAGGTAGTCCTCACGGCGAATGCCGAGTTGCCGCGCAGTACGGTCAATCCAGCGGGGCGAGCCTTCGATCTCGCCGAAATTCCCGATCGGGGTCTCGTCGACCACGACGTGGCCCCTGCCGTCCCCCCATTCGGCGCGAAACTTCTCGTAACGAAATGACGGTACGTAGCCCAGCGCCAGCAGAATGGCTTCCATTTTTTCGCCGTCCGCAACCCGAGTTTCCGTTTCGACTCGGGACTTGTGCCGGCCGATTTTCCCTTTGGCTTTGTGCGTCAGCAGCCAGTCGTTTCCGTACTTTCGCACGCGCAGGAGTTCTCCCCTCCACCGCAAGGTCTGGTCGGGAAGATCGTACAGGGTATTGATTTCGTGGGTGCGCCTGGTAAGCAGACGAAAGCCGGCAGCGCGCAGGCGGCGAGCGAGGGCCCGCGCGTCTTCAACCCGGAACTTGATCTCGATCTCCTTGTGCGCAGCCATAGTCAAATGCAGGCCCGCGCGTCCTCGCGCGTGCCGGGCGCCACGAGACCTGTTACAGCGAAGTGCCTGTGCCGCGCCCCCCGTTTGCTCCAGCCTGAGAACTCCAAACTTGTCAGCCGCACGCGCGGGGGATGTGCGCCTACGTCGTTCCAGACACGGCCAACGATCAACGGACCAACGGCCAGCCTAAGAAAACGTCGGCAGCTTGACCAGGTCGTCTCGTGGCACGGACTCCAGGGGCTGTCCGGCCTTGCGCCACGCCGCCAGTCCGCCCACGATCACGAAGGCGTTGAACCCATGCTGCCGCAAGAGATGCGCCACCCGGGCGCTGGTCGCTTCGCGCGCTCAAGTGCAATACAGAAAAATCAGCTTGTCCTTGGGCAGGTGCTTGATTTCGTCCGCCAGATTGTTGGGCTCTACGCGCAGCGAACCGCGAATGCGCGTGGCCTCGGAATCGTAGTAGCCGTGGCTGCGGACATCAACCACCAGGATGTTGTCCTTTTCTTCTGACGCCAGCTTCTTCGCCAGTTCCCGCACTTGGATGCGTGGTACCACGCGGTAAATCTTCTGCTTGCTGTATTGCCAGATGCGGTAGGCCACGTACGCGGCCAATGCCAGCAGCAGCGCGCCTTCCGCGATGTGCCCTGCGGCCACGAAGCCGTTGACGATGATCTTCAGGAAATCGCGGAACAGGAAGCCCAGCGCCAGGTACGCGGCTGCGTATACAAGCGCGCCCGCCACATCGAAACGCAGAAACTGCAGGAGCGGCATCTTCATGCTGCCGGCAAGGGGCGCGGCCATGGTGTTCACGCCGGGAATAAATTTCGAAATCAGCAGAGTGGTCTTGCCGCGCCTGTAGAACGCTTCGGCGGAGCGCAGGATGCAGCTCTCCGGGTTCATCGAAAGCCAGCAAAGCGCGCCCAGGAGCCCCCACCCCATGTAGCCTCCCAGCACATAGAGGAGGATATCGCCCGTGAGCAGCGCAATCATGGCCACTCCCAGAAGCACCGCAGCGCTCAGGGTCCCGGAAGCTGCCGCAGCGCCCCCGGCTACCAGCGCCAGCGCGGCCGGCACCGGCAGGCCCACCGCTTCGGCCAGCACGGTACCGAATACCAAGGCGTATCCGTGGCGCGCCATCATGGCCAGAAGATCGTTCATGCCAGTGCTTCAGTATAAGGAAAAATGCCGCAACCCTGCTGAGCGGTCTCGGGTTCAGCGTGTAGCCCGCCAGAAACGTCGGCGGTGAACTTGCCGGAGATTCTCATCATTTCCACCGCGCTCAACCGAGTTCCGCCGGCGGACCAGAACCCTCAAGTGGCCGCCAACCCGCTATTGTCCGCCAGCATCCTAATGAGCACGTCCGCGGGTTCCACCTTGCGGCCACCCCTGCCAGGAGGCAGTAACTCGACGTTTATCTGCTGTTTGTGAGGGAAGCCCTCAGGAAATGTCGGCAGCCAGGCCAGGATGTTTGCGCCCGCTACGCGCATTCCTTGTGTGCGCCCCTGTCTCTCCCTGAGTCCCTGCCAAGAAAAACTTGCTGATCGGCAATCGCGCCTTTTTCGATAAACGCGCTGCTTCGTCTGGCCGACTGAAACCACAGGAGAGAAGAAATCGTTATGAAGAAGTGGAGTGTGCTTACCGCATTGTTCGGAGCGTGCCTGCTGCTGCCCTCGCTGGCCCAGGCCCAGGCGTATGACCACGGCGAAATCGGAGCCTTTGCCGACTATTTTCGCCTCGACGTCACCTCGCCGAACATCAACTTCGTGGGGGTGGGCGGACGGGCGTCTTTCAACGTACATCCAAACGTTGCCCTGGAAGCCGAGATGGCCTACGACTTCGATCGTAATTTCACCAACACCTTCTCCAACGGGGTCACGACCCAGTTCGTGCGTTCCAACGTGCGTCCCCTGCATGGCTTATTTGGGCCCCGGTTCCAGCTAGGCGGCTCATCACCGGTTCGCCTCTTTGTCACCGGCAAAGTCGGGTTCGTGAGCTTCACCACCTCGAATCAGAGCGTTCCCGCCGGCTTCCAGAGCGGGCTCGGCGCGGTGAGTAATGGTGATACTAAGCTGGCGGTGTATCCCGGCGGCGGAGTTGAAGGCTTCATCGGACCAATCGGACTGCGCCTCGATGTGGGTGATGAAATCTACTTTGACAACGGGGCGCGGAATAACTTGCGCGTCACCTTCGGTCCGCATCTCCGCTTCTGAGACAAGTGCCGGGGGCATCCATCATCTTCCGGATGCCGTCCCTGATTTCCCGGATGTCATCGCGAGCGAGCGGGGAATCTCGGTCTTGGGCAAGCAAAGCCGGGATTCCTCACCGCTCTCGCTCCTCGGAATGATCAGGCGGCAACGGCTGAGGCGGAGCATCCAGCAGCTACTTCGCCGGCTTGAGCATCTTCACGCTCATCACGTGGATGGCGTTCTTGTCCGCATACACGTGCGTGCTCACCTCCACATGATGCCCCTCATGGCCTTTCAGCGTCTCCGGATTCATCACGTCCCAGGAAGCGCCGTCACTGTCAGCGACAAAACTGATCTTGTCTCCATCGGCCTTCACTGTTCCCTTGATGGTCTTCAGTGGCGCGTCGGCCTTCTTCATCTGGTCATGGCCTTGCGACATGTCCTGAGCGAATGCAGCCACGCTCATTAAGACCGCCAGGCCCAGCAAGAGTGCAAGTACCTTCTTCATGCCAATTTCTCCTTTATGCTGCTTGGAATTGAACGGGATCATGCTCCCAGTTCAATTACGGCGGCGCGGCAAGAACGGATTTCCTCAACTCCGGCCGTGCCGGCGCGGTAAACTGCGGCCATGCCGCCCAGGAAAAACAACCCTCGTCAGTGCTTCAACTTGCCCGGACGATCCGCTTCGTTCCCCTTCAGCGATGCGGTGCTGGCGGGAGATACTCTCTACCTTTCCGGACGTATTGGACTTGATCCCGCAACCGGCATGGCTCCGGCGGATGTCACTCAGGAACTGCAACTGCTGTTCGATGGGTTTGAAGCTGTGCTGAAGCTGGCCGGCATGGCCATGGATGACCTGGTATGGGTCCAGGTCTTCTCTCCAGATGTTTCTTTATGGCCACAATTCAATGCGGCTTACGTGAAGCGCTTTTCGGCGGAGTTTCCGGCGCGGGCGTTCATAGGATCAGGGCCGCTCCTGTTCGGCGGACGCTTCGAAATGATGGGCACCGCAGTGCGAAGATCCTAAGACGCCGGGCTCGCCAAGAACGCCCGCCAAGCTCGCCCAGCACCCCTCCGCGCCCTCGGCGTCGTATTTGTCGGCGCCGTCCCGAAGATGCCGCCACCCGCTGGCGGACCGCGATTTCCTGGGGCATAATGCCCGCATGCCAAGAACAGTCAAAGTCAGCTGCTGGGCTTTTCTAATACTCGGATTCGCTGCCCCGCTCGCCTGCGCCCAGGCCACGTCCAGGAATGCTCCAACCTGCGAAGGCCTGGCGCAACTCTCACTGCCCGAAGCCCAGGTTACCTCTGCCGAAGCTGTCGCCGCGGGCGCTTTCACTCCGCCCCCGAATGCCACCCCCTGGCTGGTTGGCGATCCCGGCCTTTACCGGTCGCTTCCCCCCTTCTGCCGGGTGAGCGTGCAAGGCAAGCCCAGCGCTGACTCCGACATTAAGATCGAAGTCTGGCTGCCGGCCGCCGGCTGGAACGGCAAGTTCCAGGGCCAGGCCAACGGCGGCTTCGCCGGCGAGATCGACTACCATTCGCTTGCCCTCGCTCTTAGCCGCGGATACGCCACCGCCGCCACCGATACCGGCCACGCCGCATCAGGCGTGGATGCCCGCTGGGCGCTGAACCACCCCGAGAAAATTACTGACTTTGGCTATCGCGCCATCCACCAGATGACTCAGGTCGCAAAGGCAACCATCAGCGGGTTCTACCGGAAGGGGCCTCAATATGCCTACTTCGCCGGCTGTTCCAACGGCGGACGCCAGGCCCTGATGGAAGCGCAGCGCTTCCCGGAAGACTACGACGGTATTCTCGCCGGCGCCCCGGCCAACTTCTGGACCCATCTATTGGCCGGTGCCCTGTGGGACGCGCAAGTTACCGGCGTCGACGAGGCCAGTTACATTCCCTCCGCCAAGCTTCCGGCCATCGCCGCCGCTGCGAACGCCGCGTGCGATGCCCAGGATGGCGTGACCGATGGAATTCTGAGCGACCCCAGCCAATGCCGATTCGATCCTGCCTCCATGATCTGCAAAGCCGGGGATTCCGAGAGCTGCCTTACCGCTCCACAGGCAGCGGCGCTCAAGAAACTCTACGACGGAGCGCACGACGCCAGCGGGCACAAGATCTTCCCGGGATTTCTGCCTGGCGCGGAGGAAGGCGGAGGAGGATGGGGACTCTGGATCACCGGCCAGGCCGTTGGCAAGAGCCTGCTCTTCGCCTTTGCCAATGGGTTTTTCTCCAACATGGTGTACAAAAATCCGGACTGGAGCTACAAAACCGCCGACCTCACCCAGGCTACAAAGGCTGCGGACGAGATGGCGCAGACGCTCAACGCCACCGATCCGGACCTGAAACGCTTCAAGGCCCACGGTGGCAGGCTCATCCTCTATCACGGCTGGAACGACCCGGCGATTTCCGCGCTCAGTAGCATTGACTATTACGAGAGTGTGCTGAACACGATGGGCGGCAAGACGGCGGCATCATTCTTGCGCCTTTACCTGGTGCCGGGCATGCAGCATTGCGCCGGCGGCCCGGGAACCGACGGCTTCGGCGAAACCGGCATGCCCGCGCCGCGTGATCCGCAACATGACATTCAGCTGAGTTTGGAGCAGTGGGTGGAGAAGAAAGTCGCGCCGCGAGAAGTCATCGCAGCCAAATACACCGGCACCCCGCCTTCGCTGCAGGTGAAGATGACGCGGCCGCTCTGCCCGTATCCGCAATCGGCGAAATATAAGGGAGCCGGCGACCCGAATCAGTCGGAGAATTTCACCTGCGTTGCCCAGGGAAAGTAACCGCTAAGTTCTCTCAGCGCCCTCGGCGGAAGTTCTCAGCGTTCTCGGCGTGTAAGGCGTGCTTTCTCCCAGGCGGTCACTTCTCCCGCGCCACCACGAACTCCGGCGCCCAGAGCAACGCCCGCTTGATCTCCGAATCGGGAAAAGTGCAGATGGCTTTGCGCGCCGCTTCGGCATACTCCATGGCCCGCGCGTTGGCCGCCTCCAGCGAGCCGTGGCGGTTCAGCACTTCCAGGATCTGCGTGTGCGTAACTCCGTCGAGCGCTCGCTCCCGCAGTACGGTTTCGATTCGCCCGCGTTCCTGCGGGGTACAACGCTCCAGGGCGTGAATCACGGCCATCGTGACTTTGCCTTCGCGCAGATCGCTGGCTACCGGCTTGCCCAGCACACTTTCCGAGGCGGTGAGATCCAGCACATCGTCGACGATCTGGAATGCCATTCCGAGATTGCGCCCGTACCGTCCCAGGCTGTCTTCCTGTTCCGCGGTGGCCCCACCCAGAATCGCTCCCAGCCGCATACACACAGAAAAAAGACATGCGGTCTTGCGATAAATAAGATCGAAATGCTCGTCCAGCGAGATCAGCGTCCCCAGTTTTTCCATCTGCAGCAGTTCGCCCTCGACCATCTGCTGGGTGAGTTCGATGAGCGCGTCGAGAACTCGAAAATTGCGCTCCTGCACCGCGACTTTGAAGGCCTGCATGTAGAGCCAGTCCCCGGCCAGGACGCATTTCGAATTCCCCCACTGCGTGTTGGCCGCGGGACGGCCGCGCCGCGTCTGCGCTTCGTCAATGATGTCGTCATGCACCAGGGTGGCAGTGTGGATAATTTCGACTACCGCCCCCAGCCGGATGGCGCCCCGGCCTTCGTAATTGAACAGCTTTGCCGAAAGCAGCAGCAGTGCAGGACGCAGTCGCTTCCCCCCGCCATTGCGCAGATACTCGCCAATTTCGGTAATGGCCTGCACACCCGCGACCGTGTCACGCCCGAACTCGCGCTCGATGGCAGCCAGGTCCTCGCGCAGAAGCTCGAAGATTTCCTTCCCGTTGATGGCAACTGTAGTGCTCATCGAATCGCTATTCACCACCGCGGCCCGGCGTCCCACAAAGACCCTTGATTCCCCATTGCCAACTGCGCTGGCGACTCAAGAAACCGATCTTGATCTTCTGCGCGACTTCGTGCACTCCACGCTGAACTTAATTGCTCCGGTAGTTCGTAAACTGCATATCGATTCCAAAATCCTGCTGCCGCAACAACGCAATAATATCCTGCAGGGTGTCGCGGTCCTTGCCGCTCACCCGCACCAGATCGCCTTGAATCGATGCCTGCACTTTCTTCTTGGAATTCTTGATGATCTTCACGATGTCGCGCGCTTTCTCAATCGGGATACCCTGCTGCATGGTAATGCGCTGCCGCGCCGTCCCGCCCAGGGCTGATTCCACCGTGGCGTAAGTAAGGCCCTTCAGCGGCACGCCGCGTTTCACCAGCTTCTGCTGCAGCACATCGTTCACCGCCTTCAGCTTGTATTCATCCGCCGACTGCAGCACGATCGCGTCTTTCTCCAGCGTGATGTTGGAGTTCGTGTTCTTCAGGTCGAAGCGCGTGTGGATCTCTTTCAGCGCCTGCTGAATTGCGTTGGAGACTTCCTGCAGATCGATCTTGCTGACGATGTCAAAAGTGTTTTCTGGCATGCGCGTTTCCCGTTCGTATGCAGGCGCGCGTCCCGGCGCGTGCGATCGGTCATCGCTTCGCGTTCCCGGCGGAGGTTCTCAGCGCCCTCGGCCTCTTAAGTTTCTGTTTTTGAAGGCCGTCAAACCCCAGTCGCCGAGCACGCGAACCCTCGATTCCGATCTGTCCGCACGTAGCAGGGAGACCCGGGTCACGAGCCAGTATCCGCAACGGCAACCCTTGAGGTTACCAAAAGAATCGGCGCCGCGGCAGTTTTTAACGTTGGAAGCCGCTGGTTTCGTTGGCTTCAACTCGTTTGAAAAAGCCGTAGAAATTCTGCGCCGTGATCTGCCCGATTTCCTCGCCCGTCCGGGCGCGCAATTCGCCCAGCCGGCGCGCCGTTTCGACGACGAACCCTGGCTCGTTGCGCTTGCCGCGATACGGTACCGGTGCAAGATACGGCGAGTCGGTCTCGATCAGCATGCGGTCGAGCGGTACGTCTTTTGCGGCATCGCGAATCTGCCGGGCTTTCGGGAAGGTTACGTTTCCGGCGAAGGAGATCATGAACCCCATGTCCAGCGCACGCCTCGCGTGGGCCCACGTGCCGGTGAAACAATGCAAAACCCCGCCCAGCCCGCGCGGCTGCCAGTGCTGCTCGATCATTCCCAGGCAATCATCCCACGCGTTCTCGCTGCCCTCGGACGGCCGGCAGTGGATCACAATCGGCAATTTCGCCGCCCCAGCCAGCTCCATCTGCGTCAGAAAGACGTGCTGTTGCACCTGGCGCGGCGAGTGATCATAGAAATAGTCGAGTCCGATCTCTCCCCAGGCAATAACCTTTTGATGTTTGGCCAACTGCTCAAGCTGAGCGAAGTCAGCTTCCCCGGCCAGTTTCGCTTCATGGGGATGAATGCCGATCGTTGCGTAGATGAACTCGTGCGTCTCGGCCAGCCGGATGCCGCAATCGAGCGACCCGGGCCCAGTCCCACTGCCAATTGCGACGATCGTCTCGACCCCAGCCTCCCGCGCTCGCGCCACTACCTGTTCGCGGTCGGCGTCGAACTGCTCTCCATCCAGATGAGCGTGGGAGTCAACGAACATCAGTCGTCAGTCGCAAGCCGTCGGTCGTGAGCAAGCAAATGTTGGCGCGGGCGTCCGCGCCCGTGCGATGAAACTCGCGCGGATCTACTTCAGCCGCGCCCCCACCGGCACATCCTCCAGAAACCCCGCCAGTACGGGCTTCCCGCCTTCGAGCGACGCCGCCACAATCATTCCGTTCGATTCCAGCCCGCGCAGCTTGCGCGCCGCAAGATTCGCCACGATGACGACCTTGCGCCCAATCAAGGTCTCCGGCGCGTAGGCTTCGGCAATCCCCGCCACAATCTGCCGCACTTCAGTGCCAAGATCGACTTCCAACCGCAGAAGCTTGTCCGCGCCCTTCACTCTTTCTGCCACTTTCACCAAGGCCACCCGCAGCTCGACTTTGGCGAAATCATCGATGCTGATCTTCCCGTCGAGCACAGCCGGCGGCGCTGTCGCTGCTGGAACTGCAGGCGCTGGCGCGGGTCCTGCCGCCGAAGGCACGCCGCTTGCTGCCGCACTCACCGGCGCCGCCGCAGCCGCGCTTTCAGCGGCCGCCTCTCGTCCTTGCTCCTCCATCTGCTGCATCCTTTCGACCGCCGATTTGTCGGCCCGGGGAAATACCGCCTGCACTTCGCCGAGCCGGGTTCCCAGCTTGAGCTGCCCCCAGCGCAATCCGTCCAGAGGAAAAGTCCTGATCTCGCCCAGACCCAGTTGCCTCCAGATCTTCTCCGTGGCCTGCGGCATCACCGGATGCGCCAGCGCGGTCACGATCCGCAGCGCCTCCGCGGCCGTGTACAGCACCGTGGCCAGCCGCGCCCGGCTCTCTTCATCTTCCTTCTCCCCAAGCGCCCAGGGTTCGTTCTCCACGATGTACTTGTCCACGGCCGAGACCAGGCCCCACGCGGCTTCCAGGGCCTTGGAGAACTGATATTGCTCGAACTGAGTGTGAAACTCGGCAATCGTGCCCCGGGCCGTGGCGGCGATGGCATCATCCTGAGGCCGGTGCCCGGCCGCCGGCGAAGGATACGGCACCTCCCCCTGAAAGTAGCGCCGTATCATGGTGAGCGTACGGCTGGCCAGATTGCCCAGCCCATTCGCCAGGTCGGCGTTGTAGCGCTGCACCAGAGCGTCGAAAGAAAATGATCCGTCCTGTCCGAAGACGATCTCGCGCAACAGGAAGTAGCGCAGTGCGTCGGCGCCCAGCACGTCGAGAATGGTTTCCGCCCGCACAATGTTGCCGCGCGACTTCGACATCTTGTTTTCTTCGAACAGCAGCCAGCCGTGCGCCACAATGCCCTTGGGAAGCGGCAATTCGGCCGCCATCAGGAACGCCGGCCAGTACACGCAGTGAAAACGCACGATCTCTTTCCCGATCATGTGCACATCGGCCGGCCAATACTTCTGATACCTGCTGTCGTCTTCTGCCCCGTAGCCCAAGGCCGTGATGTAGTTGGCCAGCGCGTCCCACCACACGTAGATCACATGCTTGGGATCATCGGGGACGGGAATTCCCCAGGAAACCGTGCTGCGGCTGATGGACAAATCGCGCAGCCCGGAGCGCACAAACGAAATCACTTCATTGCGCCGCGTCTCCGGACGGATCCAGTCCGGCTGCTCGCTGTAGAGCCGCAGCAGCTTGTCTTCAAACGCCGATAGCTTGAAGAAATAGTTCTCTTCCCTGACGGTTTCCGTCGGACGCCCGCACTCCGGACAGGGCGATCCCGGCCCCGCCGCATCTACGTAAAGCTCGTCGAAGACGCAGTACTGCCCGGTGTAATGGCTTTTGTAGATGAAGCCTTTGTCGCATAGCACGCGCCACAGCGCCTGTGCGCCCCGCTTGTGCCGCTCGGAAGTAGTACGGATGAAGTCGTCGTAGCTCAGCCCCATGCGGTCCCACAGCCCGCGAAACTCGGCCGAGACTTCGTCGGTAAGCTGCCGCGGAGTCTTCCCCGCCGCCTGCGCCGCCCGCTCGATCTTCTGGCCGTGCTCGTCGGTGCCGGTGAGGAACCAGGTATCAAAGCCCATCATGCGCTGCCGCCGGGCAACCGTGTCGCAGGCCAGAGTCGTATAGGCGTGGCCAATGTGCGGCCGTGCGTTCACGTAGTAAATGGGTGTCGTGATGTAAAACTTCTTGGACATAATGTAGGCGCGCGCGTCCTCGCGCGTGCTTGCTCCCCTGACAACTCGTCGATTTCCTTCGTATTCTCCGCTCGGGCGAGGACGCCCGTTCCGGCATCAACCTTGCAAATACTTCTGCACCGCCTCCTGCATCACGCTCTTCAGTGGCACACGATGCTCAGCAGCGATCCTCCTGCAATCCTCATACTCGGGCGCGTAATTCGTGACCGTCCCGTTCATGCTGGCAACCTTTACTCGCACCTCTCCCCACTGTGTGCCGACGGTAACCCACTTCCGCGCCAGCGCCTGCCGCCTTTCCTCGCGCCGCCGCACCCCCAGGGTGGTCGTCTCGGCGAAAATAATCTGCGTCAGCTTCGCCGCATCTTCCGGCTTGCACAGCACGGTCAGCAGCATTCCCGGCCGGTTCTTCTTCATCTGCACCGGCATGCCGAAAGCATCGAGCGCGCCCTCGTCCAGCATCCGGTCCATCACGTAGCCAAACACCTGCGGGTTGAGATCATCCAGGTTCGCTTCCAGAACGGTGATCGTCTCCTGCAGAACTTTCGCCGCCAGCTCGGGCAACGCCTCGCCAATTGTGAGGCGCACTACGTTCGCATGTCCTGGAAAATCGCGCGTCCCTGCGCCATATCCTGCCTTTTCGATTCTCATCTCGGGAAACGCGCCAAAACGTTTTGCCAGGACCTTCACGATGGCCGCGCCGGTTGGGGTGACCAGTTCCGCCTGCACGCCCGATGAATAAACCGGCGCTTCCTTCAGCAGCTCCACGGTGGCTGGCGCAGGCACGGGGAAGGTTCCGTGAGCGCAGCTTACGGTGCCGCCGCCAACGTTGAGAGGTGAGCAGACAATCTCATCCACGCCAAGCGCCGCCGCCCCAACCGCTGCGCAAACGATATCCACCAGCGCATCCACCGCACCCACTTCATGAAAGTGGATCTTCTCGATCTCCACGTTGTGGATCTTTGCCTCCGCCGCGCCCAGGGCCTCGAAGATCGCAACCGCCGTTTGCCTGGCCCGATCGCTCAGAGCCGCCTGTCCAATCATCTCCTTGATCGCCTTCAGCGGCCGCCCATGCCCGTGTGGCGCGGGCGCCCCCGCCCGCGACTGCAGAGCCGGAGTCTCCGCAGGCGCCCGGCCAAGCTCACCACTCGCGACTCCACCATGATGCCCCGCATGTTTAAGATGATGCTCATGCGAATGGCCCTGTCCCCCATGCTCCTCGCGAGCCGAATCCTTCTCCTCGCCGGCAAATACATCCACCTTGGTCGCGGCAATCCCGCTGCGGTTCACCCGTGAAATCTGCAGCCGCGCGCCGATATTTAGCGCCGCGACCGTTTCCCGCAGCACCTGTGCTGATACCCCCGCATCCAGCAGCGCTCCCAGAAACATGTCGCCGCTAATGCCGGAGAAACAGTCGAGATAGGCAAGGCGCATAGAAGCCGGTTGTTGGTCGTCGTCGGTCGTTGGTCGCAGGAGACTTTGCCAACGACAAACGGCCAAGGACCAACGACTGATTTTTCATCATAGGGAAGCTGCTACGCCCCGTCAAACCTCGTGCATGCGCGCGGTTTGCTACAATCACTATCTTCTTCAACCACTTAGAGGGACCCTTTGTACCGCCATCTGGAACGCCGTCTGGCCCAGCACGTTCGCGACTTCCTGCTCCGCACTTATCGCCTCGACCTGCCCAAAATCGCCATCGAGCAACCTCCCAAGGTTGAGTTCGGGGAGTATGCGCTTCCCCTGGCTTTCGAGCTGGCGAAAAAGCTGCGCAAGGCCCCGCGCAGGATCGCGGAAGAGATCGTCGCCGGAATTGGCGAGATCGAAGGCTTTGAGAAACTGGAACTGGCCGGCGCCGGCTACATCAACGCTCGCGTGAAGCGCGAAATGCTGGCTGCCGCGCTCGTGCAGGATGCCAGGCCGCAATCCGAAATTCCGCCGGGCAAGATCCTGGTTGAACACTCCAGCATCAATCCCAACAAGGCCGCCCACGTCGGCCATTTGCGCAACGCGATTCTCGGCGATACCTTCGTCCGCCTGCTGCGCTGCGCGGGCAGGGAAGTGGACATTCAGAACTACATCGACAACACCGGCGCCCAGGTCGCTGACGTGGTCGTCGGCTTTCTCCATCTGGAGAAAAAATCGCGCACGCAAATTGAACAACTCGCCGCCCAACCGCGCTTCGACTACTACTGCTGGGACCTCTACGCCCGCGTCTCCCAATGGTACGAGCAGGATAAGCAGAACTTGCAGGCCCGGACTCAGGCCCTGCACGCCATTGAAGAAAGCGGCAACGAAACCGCGGCCCTCGCTGAGCTGATCTCCACCGCCGTGCTCCGCCGCCATCTCGAAACCATGGACCGCCTCGAGATCGAATACGACTTCCTGCCCCGCGAAAGCGAAATCCTGCACCTGCATTTCTGGGAAGCGGCCTTCACGAAACTGAGAGATGCTGGTGTGCTGACCTTCGAAAGCGAAGGCAAGAACAAAGGCTGCTGGGTCATGCGTCGCGCTGGAACCACGGACAGTGTGGACGCGGGCGACTCGCCCGCGCGCGAGGCTGCAAACAGCCGTCACGCCTTGACGCCATCGGACCAAGGAGATGCCCCGGAGCGGGTTGCCGAAGAAGACCAGAAGGTGATCGTGCGCTCCAACGGCACCGTCGGCTACGTCGGCAAAGACATCGCCTACCACATGTGGAAGTTCGGCCTTCTGGGCCGCGACTTCGGCTACCGCAAGTTCTATCGCTACCCCAACCAGCACGATTGCTGGATCTCGACCTCCGACGGCGAAAAAGATCATCCTCACTTCGGCGACGTCGCCGAAATCTACAACGTGATTGACGCCCGCCAATCTGAAGCCCAGAACAGCGTGATCGAAGCCCTGCGCGGCCTGGGCCACGGCGAGGCCGCCGACCACTACACCCATTTCTCCTACGAGATGGTCGCGCTCACTCCGCGCTGCGCGGCAGAGCTGGGATATGAGCTCAGCGAAGAAGACAAAGCCCGCGCCTACATCGAAGTTTCCGGGCGCAAGGGATTCGGAGTAAAGGCCGACGACCTGATCGACGCGCTGATTGCCTCCGCGAAAAAAGAGGTGGACCCGCGCCATCCGCAGTTGAGCGATGGCGAGCGCCGGCAGATTGCCACCCAGATTGCCGTCGGCGCGCTGCGCTATTTCATGCTGAAGTACACCAAGAATTCGGTGATCGCCTTCGACTTCAAAGATGCATTGAGCTTCGAAGGCGAAACCGGCCCCTACGCGCAATACGCCGTCGTGCGTGCCACTAACATCTTCCGCAAAGGCGGCTACAACCCAGATGGATTCTCTCGAGATGTGGCCGGCAACGTCTCGACGCAGGCGCTGGCTGCCCACCTGAACGCGGAAAGCGCAAATGACATCTGGGAACTGTGGCTGACC
>Ga0335077_10005051_pt1 | contig 16134 bp, 12 predicted proteins | sample Lox_Sample_31_FD_207151 | JGI IMG/M metagenome (GOLD analysis project Ga0335077, IMG submission 207151) | Soil microbial communities from Loxahatchee National Wildlife Refuge, Florida, United States - Lox_Sample_3.1 | ecosystem: Environmental > Terrestrial > Soil > Wetlands | place: USA...
CCCTCTGCGGGAATCCAGTTGTGCGCTTGGAAACTGCCGGGCGTTTCGCCGTAGAGCATGACGGTGGGAGCGGTTTTGGCGTACCGGGTCTGGATGCCGCCGCTCCAAAACTGGCCTTCCACGCCGACGGCGGTGGCGAGCGTGGCTTTTTCCTCAACGGTCTGGCCCTGTTCAATTGTGATGTCCTTGCGCCGCCAATATTTTTCCCAGTCGGCGCGGTTGCCGAACTGGACTTCCGGCCATTTCTGGATGGCAAAGGTCTGGCCGCCCAACTCGCTCAGGTTGGATTCGATGTTCCGTTCCAACACGCGCATGGCGGTCATCACGACGATGATGGAAAAGACACCGATCAAGACGCCCAGCAGCGTGAGTACTGAGCGCAGTTTGTGCGCCGCCAGCGCGGAGAGAGCCATCGAGACGCTTTCGCGCAGTTCACCAAGCAGCAAGGTTGGTCGTTTTGCTTTCATTCGCTCCGCAGCGCTTCCACCGGGTCCATCCGGGCCGCGCGCCAGGCCGGCAGAAAGCCGGAAATGACGCCGGTCAGCAACGACACGAGCAGGGACAAGACGACGATGGTCCCCGACAGGCTCGCCGGGAACAGCCACTGGGTCACCGCCAGCGTCGCGAGCCAGGCGATGCTCAGTCCAATCATGCCACCGAAGAGGCAAATGCAGGCCGCTTCGATCAGGAATTGGAGCAAAATGTTGCGGCGTTTGGCGCCGATGGCCTTGCGCACGCCGATTTCGCGCGTCCGCTCAACCACGGAAACGAACATGATGTTCATGATGCCGATGCCGCCGACGAACAGCGCCAGGCTGGTGACGAACAGGCCGATGACGGCGATGGTGGCGGTTTGTTTGTGGAACCATTGCACGATTTCGTCCTGTTGGTTGATGGAAAAATTATCCGGCTGGTCCGGTCGCAAATGGCGGACGCGGCGCATCACCTGTTCCAATTCCTCGCGGGCTTCGTCCAGATGGGCCAGGCCGGCCGCCTTCACCTGAATGTCAATGTTGGGGTCCCTTTCAATCAGGCCGAGGTACTGCCGCAGCGGAATGATGACCCGGTTGTCAAGGCTAAAACCGAACATCGTTCCCTGTTTCGCCAGCACGCCGATAACCAGAAATGACTGGCTTTCAATTTTGATGCGTTGGCCGAGCGGCGGATCAGTGCGAAAGAGATTGGTGGCGACATCGTTGCCGATGACGCAGACGGGCTGGCCGCCTTCGGCGTCGGCCGCCGTCAGGAACCGGCCTGCGGCCACGTCCACGCCGCTGGTTTGCAGGTAGGCCTCCGTCGTGCCGATGATGTCCACGCTACTGGCGCTGCGGGTTCTGTATTTCACCGAATCATCATTGTCCGCTTCGGGTGCGACGGCGTCGGCGAGGGTCAGTTGCCGGGCCAAGGCATCCGCTTCCACGACGGTGATTTTGGGGCGCTTGCGCATGTTGAGATAATCCTCATAGGAGGCGTTAAACCACTTGTAGCGCGAAACGTAGAACACGTCGGCGCCGACCGCGGAAACGTTTTTGATGAATGCCTGGTTCAGCCCATTGATGGCCGCGCCCATGAGCGTGACGGTGACGATGCCGATGACGATGCCGAGGGTGGCCAGGACCGACCGCATCTTGTTCGCGCGCAGGGCGCTCCAGGAAATGCCCAGGCCCTCGGTAATTTCAGCAAGGAACTTCATGGCCGGTCGAGCATCGAGGGTCGAGAGCCAAGAGCCGAACTGGTTTTGCCCTCGACACCCGACTTTCGTCCCTCGACCTGCTTCTCGTCGCCGGCGATGAGGCCGTCGCGGAGCCGGATGATGCGACGGGCGTGTTTGGCGATGTCCTCTTCGTGCGTGACGACGATGATCGTGTTGCCCTTCCGGTACAGGTCGTCAAACAGCGCCATGATTTCCGCGCCGGTCTTGGAATCCAGATTGCCCGTTGGCTCGTCGGCCAGCAGGATGGAAGGTTGGTTGACCAGCGCGCGGGCGACGGCGACGCGCTGGCGCTGGCCGCCGGAAAGTTCGTTGGGCTTGTGATGAATGCGATCCGCCAAGCCAACCTGTGTCAGCGCCTCCAGGGCGAGTTGGCGACGGTCATCGGCGGGGACGCCGGCGTAAATCAGCGGCAGCTCGACATTGTGCAGCGCGTCCGAGCGCGCCAGCAGATTGAAAGTCTGGAAGACGAAACCGATTTCGCGATTGCGGATTTCTGCGAGCTGGTTGTCGTCCAAGTCGCTGATGCTGAGGCCGTTCAGGCCGTAATGGCCGGCGCTGGGCGTGTCCAGGCAGCCAATCAGGTTCATCAACGTGGATTTGCCGGAGCCGGACGGCCCCATGATGGCGACGTATTCGCCGCGCTGGATTTCCAGCGACACATCGCGCAGCGCGTGGACGGTTTCCGCGCCCATTTGATAACGGCGGGAAATGTTTTGCAGGCGAATCAAACTCATTTGCAAGCAGACTGGAAAACATTCAACATTCAACATCGAACGCCCAACCACCGGGGCAATGGCGCAGCGGGTAGTTTCATTGGCTGTTCGATGTAGGATGTTGGTTGTCGGATGTTCCCAAATAAATTTTCACGGTTTTCCTTCCTTCGTTTCCGTTTCCGCCGGGCCGACGCGGATTTTTGAGCCGTCCTGAAGGTCGTGGCCCACCGCGCGGTAACCGCCGGAAACGATCTCCTCACCATTGGTAAGACCGCTGATGATTTCCCAGTAATTGTCGTCACAGAAGCCGATTTTGACCGGCAGGGCCTTAACGTGGTCGCCTTCCACCACAAAGACCACGTCAGTCGGTTTTAGAGCTGCCTTGGTGTTCGCAGCAGAGACCACTGCATTTGCGCCGGCAACCGCGTTCGTGCCCGAAGCAACGGAAGCCGTGGCATTGGTTGCTCCCTTTTTCACCGGGTCAACTTTCACCTCCGGTCTCATGGGGCGGGTGGTGACGCTGGCCAGGGGAACCGTCAAGGCGTTGGTGCGATACTCGGTTTCGATTTCCGCCGTCACCGACATCCCCGGCCGGAAGGCCGGTTCCTTTTCGTCAACCCGGATACGGACTTGAAATTGAGTGGCCTGCTGCGATTGGCTGCTGCTGCTGCTGCCGGTGAGCGCACTGCTGGTGCCGGAACCCAGGGCGGAATTGGCAACATCCGTGACCACGCCGGTGAATTTGCGGTCCTTGAAGGCGTCCACTTCCAGCCGGGCCTTTTGTCCGGGCGCGATGCCGACCACGTCTATTTCCCCCACGTTCACGCGCGCCTCAATCCGGTTCAAGTCCGAGATGGTCATGATGGAAGTTCCCTCGGTGTAACCCGTGCCCAACACGCGTTCGCCCAGCTCGGAATTCAAACTGGTGACGGTACCGGTCAGCGGCGAAACAATCGTCGTTTTACTCAACGAATCCTCCGCGCTGTCCACCGCCGCCTTGGCGACATTGACCTGGTCGTCGGCGCTGTCCAATTGCGCCTTGGCCACGTCGCGCGCGGCTTTGAACCCGATAAAGTCCGACGCCGAAAGCAGTTTGCTGTTGAACAACTCCAGATTGCGTTGGTAGTCGGCCTCGGCCTTCTCCAGATTCGCCACAGCGGATGCCTTGGCCGCCAGCGCGACTTCGTAATTGGCTTTGGCCTGATTGACCGCCGCGATGTAAACGTCCGGGTTGATTTTCACCAGCAAATCGCCCTTTTTGACGCGCTGGCCTTCCTTCACGGGCAAATCAATGATTTCGCCGCTGACTTCGGGGTTGATGGTGACCTGCACGACGGGCTGGATTTGGCCGTTGGCCACGACGAGGTTGGTGAGGCTGTGGCGCAAGACCTTTTCTGTTTGGACGGTGATGGCCGGCACGCGCTTCTTGAAAACGGCCACCAGCGTCAGGGCGACGAGGACCAGGCCGATGACCGAAAAGATGATGATCTTCCGGCGTTTTTTGGGTTTTACCATGTTGTCAGTTACAAAGAATAAAGACAAGTTGAACGGAAATTTGTTTCGGGAAATTACAATTTAATGCTGTTTTTACAATGCCCACTGCCCCAACCCGACGGCCACGAGCAACAACTCCGCCAATATCCAGTAGGTAAATAGAACCAGCAAGGCTTTGCCCATTGACCCGCCTGAAACTTTCGCCAACCCGACCCCCAACACCGCCGTGTGCCAGAAATAAACGATGTTGGCCGCGCCCAGCAGGAGGTGAACCCGCCGGGTCGGATCAAAATCGCTCACCAACAAGGCCAGGCTCGGCCCGGCATAAAACCGGCCCAGAATCACCGCGAGCAGCGTCCCAATGACGAGGCCCAGGACGAGAATGACCGATGCCAACCCGGCAACCTCGACGGCTTTCAGATAACCAAACCGCGCCTTGAGGAACCAGCGTCCGAGCAGCCACAGCACCAAAGCCCACCAGAAGACCGAGCCGAAACTGTATATGACCATGCTGACACTGCCAACCACCGCCAGCATCGTCGGTCCCACGAATCTATCCATCATCTGCAACGTCTGATCCTCCTGAGCCTGCGTCATCTTGCCCTGCTGCACCTGCTTGTCCAACGCCTTGACCTGTTGCTCGTGGATGGTCTGTTGAATCGCCGGTTGCGCGAACAGGATGCACACCGCAATCACACCCACGCCGGCATAGAGCAGGACCGGCACGAGCCAATGGGCGGCCCGTGCGGGCGCGGCTTTGATCTCGCCAAAGACATCGCCCGGCGCGGCAAAAACGTTCAACAATTTTCCGGCCAGGGACGTTGCGGGCACCGGTTCGACAGGCTGCGGTTCGGGAGTGGGAGGAATGGGTTCCATATTTTCAAAGGACTTATCCATTACTTAGGCAAAAACCGGCCAAAGTTACAAGAAATGTCGGCAATTATTTCAAGGTTTGAAATTGCTTGGTCAGCCATAATTCCAGACCGTCAATGTGGAAATCGACTGATGTTCAATCGTCAGCATCCACCGCTTTCACCGCCCAAACCGGGTACGTTGCTTGTGAACCTTTGGCGGCGTGCCATAAAATGCGATTGAACACGGCTTCCGGGCATTGATCCTCCTTTTTGAGCGGCAAACGCGCGGAAACGTAGGCCTCCTGGCGCAGCAGCGAATCGGAAATTTTCCTCGGATTCGGATTCATTTCATCGAGCGGAATCTGATTGGTCACGGCGGTGAAAGGCGTGAAATCCGGGCCTTGTCCGGGCGGGACAAAGCAATCAAACATCGGCGTGGCGGTCGCGTCCATCTGGTTCATTGGCGGCAGACCGAGCATGAGTTCCATCGTGCGCAGCAAACTCGTCTGGTTGTATTGCGTGTTCACCACCGCGCCGCGTTTGGTGTAGGCGCTGACGACATAGGCCGTCGTGCGGTAACCGCTCACGTGGTCCCAGCCGTCCTGCGGATCATCTTCAATGGCAAAAACACACGTATTCGTCCAAAACCGGCTGTGGCTCACCGCGTCCACCACTTGGCCGACGGCGAGGTCGTTGTCGGCCACCTGCGCCGCGGGCGTGGGCGAACCGAACTTGGTGCCGCTGGTGTGGTCATTCGGCAGCCAGAGAATGACCAGGTTCGGCAAATTGTCCGCCGCCTCAAATTGCTTCAGGTCCTTGATGAATTGCGCGGCGCGCCAGGCATCCGGCACGTCCAGGTCCCAGCCAATCGTATTCGTCTTGACATAAGGCCGCAGCGCCTCGATGTCCGGCTCGCATGAATAGATAATGGCGTTCAAGCCGCTCAGAAAATCGCGGTAGCAATCAAGAAATTTCGGTTGGCCTTTGCGGCTGGAATTCTTCCATCGCTTCTGGTCCGAAGTGAATTCACCGAAATCGCAAACCGTTTTGCCGTGCGCAACCGCATCGTTCCAGATGAAACCTGCCGGCGAATAGGCCAGCGCGTCCCGGCCTTCTTCGCCAAAGCCGCCGGCCGGATAACTGCGCGGCCAGCCGGCGAATTCGCGTTCCACGTAATCCATCGCGATGCCTGTATCGGTCCATTGATGGCCGTCGGCGCTCAAAATGCTGCAGCAATATGTATTGTCCAGCAGCGCAAAATCGCGGACGAGCTGGTGCTGGTTGGGGGTGACGCGCTCGCCATAGACGCACAAGCTGGTGTCGCCGTTGCCGCGTTTCACGTCGCCCAGCACCTGGTCGTAAGTGCGGTTTTCCTTGATGATATAAATGACGTGCTGGAAGACACTCGGCTCGCCGACGCGTTCTGGCACCGGCCGCGCCGGTTGATCCGGCCGCGCCGGCAACTTCGCCTGTGCCAGCAGCGGATAACGCAAATCCGCCAGGGCTGTTTGCGTGAACGCGGTCAATTCTTTTTCCGACGGCACCGGCACAAGCGACAGCGAGCCGTAGTATTGCTTGGTGTTAAAGCCAAAGCCGTTGCCTTTGCCCTTGGCCGCCTTTCCCATTTCCGGGCTGAGGCTTTTGAGGTTGGCTACATAAATTTCCTTCCGCTTCGCGTCATACGCAATCGAACCGGGAAACCAGCCGACCGGCATCAGGCCAAGCCATTGGGATTTGCCGGGCTGGAAGCAGAAAACGGCGACGGCGTTTTGCGTGCCGTTGCAAACGAACAGTGTCCTGCCGGATTTATCGAACGCCAGCGCATTCGGCTGCGCACCGAACAAATCCGCCGGATTCTGCCGCGCACAGATGGTTTCGGCGATTTTGTCCGTGCGCGTGTCAATCACGCTCAACGTGTCGCTACCCGCGTTGGCAGCCACCAGCCACCGGCCATCTGGCGACAATGCCATTGCGCAGGCGTGCAAACCGGTCAGGATTTCAGTCCCCAGTCCAGAGTTCACAGTTCCCGGTCGGTCCGGTTTGCGCGGTTGCGGACTGGCGACTTCGGACTGTGGACTGTGGACTGTTAATTCAATCACCGAAACCGAGCCTTCGCTGGCGATGGAACGCGCATCCACGCGCACCCGCATGCCGTCGCCGGCCGGACCGGTGAGGCTGTCCGCGTCGGGCCGCCGTCCGCCCCAGTTGCTCACATAGATTTTGTGGCCGGCCAGCATGACCTCAAACGGCGCAACGCCGACATCCCAAGTTCGCAGAATTTTTCCCGTCGCGGCGTCGAGCTCAAGGAGACGGTTGGAAAGATTGCCCGCCACGTAAAGCTTTTTGCCGTCTGGCGAAACGGCAATGCCGGCGGGGATTTCCGCCTTGCGCCCCGGCGCATTGGCCGGCGGCAGCGGCAGAGAATACAACGCGCTGACTTTGTGGTTCTGGTCCACGCCAAAAACCTTGATGTCACCATTGACGTTGGCCAGGTAAATGCGCAAGCCGTCGGGCGAAAAGGCGAGGCCGGTGAAACTGAGCTTGGCCTTTTCGTGCGGTTGCAGAATGCCGGAGGCAATTGGTTCAACCGGCGGGGCTTGGCCATCCACCGGCAACTGCACGTGTTGCAGAATTTTTCCCGTGGCCGGGTTGATCACAACCAGGCGCCGCGTCAGGCCGGCGGTCACGAGCAACTTGCCGTCCGGACTCAACGCGAGCGCATTCGGCCTGATGCCGGGAAGTTCGAGCAAAGTCCCGGCGGGCGTGACCAGTTGATTGACCGGCGTTTCGAAACCGTTGGTATGGTGACCGACGGTTTCGGTCGTGGCGTCGAAATTGCCGGCAAAAGCGTGAAAGCCGAACCCGGCCAGCGCAATGATTCCGAGGCGAACGAATGATTTGCCTTTCATGCCACAAGGATTGACGCGGATGGCGGTCAACGGCAAGTCACGTTGCGGTGAAATTTCGGAGCGCGGACAGCTTGTCCGCGTTGGAGTTCAAGCTTTAGCTTGTCGGAGGAAGCAGGCCGAAGCCTGAACTCCAACAACACGCGGACGAGCCGTCTGCGTTCCTTGACCGGTCAAGCCGTGGCCGGATCCAGCCGTTTGTCCGGCACGAGATAATTGCGGACATAATCCGCCACGGCGTCTTCGAGCGCGGTAATGGGCGCCTTGTAACCGGCAGCCTGCAGACGGGAAATGTCCGCCTGCGTAAAATACTGGTATTTGTCCCGAATCAGCTCCGGCATTTCGATGAATTGAATGTTCGGTTGGCGGCCCAGCGCCGCGAAAACGGCGTTGGCCAGGTCAATCCACGTTCGCGCCGCGCCGCTGCCGATGTTGAACAGGCCGTTGGCCTTCGGCGTCACCGCCAGATGCAACGTCATGGCTACGGCATCCTTGACGTAAAGGAAATCGCGCATTTGTTCGCCATCGCGATAGTCCTTGCGGTAACTCTTGAACAGCCGGATGACCCCCTCGGTTTTCACCTGCCCGAAACTTTTGTGGACAAGCGAACGCATGTCACCTTTGTGATCCTCGTTCGGGCCGAAGACATTGAAATATTTCAGCCCGACAACGCGGTTCAGGAAACCGGCGCGTTTGGCGTGCAAATCGAACAGGTGCTTCGAATAACCATACATGTTCAGCGGGCGCAGCGTGTGGAGCTTGGACTCATCATCTTCCATGCCCGCCGAACCGTCGCCGTAAGTCGCGGCGGACGACGCATAGACAAAGCGCGTCTTTTGGCTGAGCGCCCACGCGGCCAGGTCCTTGGTGAATTCAAAATTATTGCGGATAAGAAAACTCGCGTCGCGCTCGGTGGTGGACGAACAGGCGCCGAGATGGAGGACCAAATCGAATTTCCCCAACGCGCCGTTTTGCAGCCGCGGCAGCAACTCATCAGCCTCGACATAATTGGCGAAGCGCAAGGGCGTGAGATTGCGCCATTTCTCGTCGGTGCCGAGGCGGTCGCAAACAACGATGTGTTCGCAGCCGCAGCGGTTCAGTGCCCAGACCAGCGCGCTGCCGATGAAACCCGCGCCGCCGGTAACCAGTACCCGCGCGTCGGAAAAATCATTTGGCTTCATATTTTTGCCCGCAGATGGCTTGAGCATGGCGGGAGCGCGACCGGAATTCAAGTGCAACGGTGCTCTCCGCCCTCTAGCGCAGGTTGCCAACCTGCAGACACAGCAATCTGCCAGTCTGCGCTACCGCGGGCGGACGCTTTACTGGTTGACATGCACCACGGTTGCGGGCGGGAAACCGTTGAAATGGGTCGAGGAGGCGTGGCTGTAGGCGCCGATTTGTTCGCTGTAAAGCAGGTCGCCGATTTCGAGGTTCGTCGGCAGATTTTCCGCCATGGACACGACGTCCAGCGCGTCACACGTCGGCCCGAACACGGAACAGATTTGCGTCGGGCCGGCCTTGAACGCTTTGAGGTGGTAATGGCAATGGTCAAAGATGACGCCGGAAAAAGTGTGATACACGCCGTCGTTGATGTAATAGCGCAGCTTGCCGTCGCGCACGGCCTTGCCGATGATTTTGGAAACCGCGGTTGCGGCAGTCGCGCAAAGGAAACGACCCGGCTCGGCGAGAATCTCGAATTTTTTCGGCAACGACGGATCATTTTTTGGAAACAACCGGTCCAACTCACGGTTAATGACCTTCGCCAGCTCGCGGAACGGTTTGACGCTGGCGTCGTAGGGCGCGGGAAACCCGCCGCCGATGTCGAGCAGGTTCATCTTGGTGTAACCGCGGTCGCGCGCCTCCTTGAAAATGTTCGCGGCCAGATTGATGGCGGCGACGTAATTTCCAAAATTCGTCGTCTGGCTACCGACGTGAAAACTGATGCCTTCGACGGTCAAGCCCACGCGGCCAGCTTCGAGGATCATGTCCACCGCCTCGCCGGGGGACGCGCCGAATTTGGAGGAAAGTTCCACCATCGCGCCGGTGTTCGGCACCATCAGCCGCAGGGCCAGACCGGCGTGCGGCGCATATTTTTTGATTTTTTTGATTTCCTCGTAGTTGTCGTAGGTGACCAACGGCTTGTATTGATCGAGCTGTTTCAAAGTTTCGATGGCCTTGATGGGATTGGCATAGATAATCTTGTCCCAAATCCAGTCCTGCCGCTCCTTCGCGGGCAGGTGTTTGATGTTTTCATAGACGTTCTCAAACTCCGGCATGGAGGCGACATCGAAACTCGCGCCGGCCTGGTAAAACGTGCGGACAATGGCCGAGTCGGAGTTGGCCTTCACCGCGTAGTAAACCTGAATGCGCGGCAGATATTTTCTGAACGTCACGTAGTTGCGCCGCAACTCGTCGTGGTCCACGACGAACAACGGCGTGCCGTGTTTCGCGGCCAGTTTTTTCAGTGCAGTTTTGGAAATCATTTACTCTCCGTTGGTGACGAGAAAATTCTTGAACTGCCACGGATCGGTCAAATCCAGGTCCGGCTGGCTGTAGGCGCTGAATACGTTGGCGCGATGCTGCAACGGCGTCCAGTCTGATGACTTGGAAATCCACCGGCCGAGATACGGCTTGGAAATTTTCAAAACGTAATCGTGCGGCAAATCGTCCGGCACGAGCACGCCGCGCGCCGGATTTTCAATCATCCACATCACGGCGGCGATAACGGAAATCGCCACCTGCATCGTCGTCGCGTTCTGATGCGGCACGAGTCGGCGCGATTCCTCGATGCTCAAGTCGCTGCCAATCCACCACGAATTGTAAACATGGCCCATCACCAGCGCGCCGAGAATGTCCGAGCCGCTGGTGATTTCGTCGTTCAAAATGCGCTGATTTACCTGAAGCTGATAGTCGTAGCCGCGCAATTCATTCAGCGACGCGATGGCCACGTCCGCCGGGCAATAGGCGTAATGGACCGTCGGGCGATAAACCGCCCTGCCGTTTTCCCAGACCGTCAGCCGGTCGGAAATCGTGAACGCCTCGCCATGGCGCACGACCATGCCGTGGATGCAATAATCCGGCACCCACGACCGCACCCAGGTGTTAATGCCCATGCGCGCGAGGCAAATCTGGTTGCGCGGACCGTCGGTATGCTCGTGCGCCAGCGCCGGTAATTCCTTCTCGTGCGTGCCCCAGCCCATCTCGGCGGTCGTCGTGCCTTCCTCGCGAAAACCCTCGACGCTCCAAGTGTTAACGAATTCGTCCACGGCCTTCGGCTGGTCGGTGATTTGCGTGTCGCGTTCGCTGCAATGAATCACCTTCACGCCGAGCTGCATCGCCAGCCGGTTGAATTTCCCATCGGCGATCAACTGCTGAATTTCTTCCGCTGCTGCGCCGCTGATTTTTTTGTCCTTGATGGCGCGTTTGCCGATGTCAATCAATCCCTGCTTGGTGAAATGCGAAATCAGCCCGGGATTCGCGCCGTGCTCCAGCACCGCCGTCGGGCCAGGCTGCGCCCACTGGGCAATCATGCGGCGGATGTTCATGTGCCGCCAGTAAAGCGTCATCTTCTGCGGCGGCGCGCCCTTGGAATTTTCATACGGGTCCCACAACTCGACCGACGTGTTGATGTAAAGCACGCCGCGGTCGTGGCACCACTGGAGGATTTCGCAGCAATCAATGTTCCACGCGAGGTCAATCAGCAGGTCGCCGGCGGAAAGATATTTGCCGAGCAGCGCGCCCATGTTTTCGCGCGTCACGCGTTTGCGCACAAACTTCGCGCCGCGTTTGAGCCACGGCGACAACACACCGCGCCGGTCTTCGAAATCCATGACCGTGATGTTTGGGGCCGGGGTTTTGAGATGCTTGAACAGGATGGGCAGCGCGCATTGCGCCACGGCGCCGTAGCCGACGAACAGGATTTTGTTTTTGAATTCCAGCATGGCGGAACATTTTTGGCGCGGCACTTTGTCTAAAAAATTTTTTCCTTACAAGCGTTTATTGAAAAAATGGCAGGTTGCGGTCTGTTTCCGCTTTACCACCCCAGCACATACGCAAAAATCAGCGGGGCGACAATGGTGGCATCGGACTCAATGATGAACCGGGGCGTGTTCACGCCGAGTTTGCCCCAGGTGATCTTTTCATTGGGCACCGCGCCCGAATAGCTGCCGTAGCTCGTGGTCGAATCGCTGACCTGGCAGAAATAACCCCAGAGCGGCACGCCGGTGCGTTGCAAGTCCTGATGCAACATCGGCACGACGCAAATGGGGAAATCGCCCGCGATGCCGCCGCCAATCTGAAACATGCCGAACGAATGTTTCTTCGTTGCGCGGGTGTAAAAATCTGCCAGCCACGTCATGTATTCAATGCCGTTGCGGACGGTATGCGGATTTTTCAAGCTCCCGCGGATGAGCGCAGCGGCGTACATGTTGCCGATGGTCGAATCCTCCCAGCCCGGCACGACGATGGGCAGATTTTTTTCACACGCCGCCAGCATCCACGAATCCTTCGGGTCAATCTGGTAATGCTTCTGGTATTTGCCGCTGCGGAGGACCTGATAAAAAAATTCGTGCGGGAAATGGCGTTCCCCTTTTTGCTCGGCGGCAAGCCAGACTTCGAGCATGGCCTCTTCAATGCGGCGCATCGCCTCGTTTTCCGGGATGCACGTGTCGGTCACGCGATTGAGGTGGCGCTTGAGCAAATCCTCTTCCTGCTCGGGTGTCAGATGCCGGTAATGCGGCACGCGCTCGTAATAATCATGCGCCACCAGATTGAACACGTCTTCCTCGAGATTCGCGCCGGTGCAGGCGATGAGCTGCACCTTGTCGCGGCGAATCATCTCGGCGAGGGACAGCCCGAGTTCGGCGGTGCTCATCGCGCCCGCGAGACAAATCATCATGTGCCCGCCGGCGTCCAGATGCGCGCGGTAGGCTTGCGCGGCGCTCACCAGCACGGCCGCGTTGAAATGCCGGAAGTGATGTTGCAGGAAACGGGAAACCGGTCCGCGGGGCGGTTTGGGTTGCGTTTTTCTGTTCATAGGTGGACTCTGAAAAATTCCGCGTTGCCCCACGATACAAATGTTCGTGTGATTGCCAACCCCAAATTCAAAAATTGCGGGTGCCGCACAAAATTTTTTAACGCGGGCAGATTTGCGTCGCAACCAAAAACTGCAAACGGTCTATGCCGCCCGCAGGGAAACAGTACGGCATGACACAATGGGTCGCCGCGAGGCGAAACAAACCGATCGGGCAAAGCCGGAGTTATTGCACAATCACCAAACCCGGCCGGACCAGTGAGAGTCCGCCCTGAATGCCATTATGAAACCGGGCGCCGATGATGATGTTGTTGGTGCAGGTGGTGTCGTTGACCCGAAAAGCCGCGCTGCCGCAATCGGTGGCAATCAGGTTGGTGAAGGCGTTGCGCACACACTCGGTCCCCGGAACCGGTCGCCAGCCTCGCAGGGTCAGGGCCTCGGTATGCGCCATGAAAACCCCGTAGTGATGGCTGTTACTGATGGAAATGTCGTAAAATTGATTGTCGGAACTCGCCCGCATAAAGATACCCACGTCATTGGCAGTCAGGACGGCGTTGCTGACGACGTTGTCATTGAAGGCCAGGTCGAGTGAGATGCCGGCCCCAAGGTTATTGTAGAGATCGAGCTTCGTGAACAGGCAGTCCTCCGTCTGATAGCAGGCCAGGCCGTCGAACTCGTTGTCAAACGCCGTCAAACCCTGGACCGTCAGCCGCCGCACACCCAGGGTGGTGATCAAACCCCCGGAACGGCAGCGGGCACAGGTCACATGCTCCACCACTGAATCGCTCACGTTCTGCACCGTGATGCCGTTATTGTGGATGATCGAGTCTTCGCCGCGCAACTGCCAGAGTTCGCGTTGCTGGTGGTAACGATTCCCATCAATGAAAAGATCGCTGAGGCGCAGGTGCCGGACGCTACGTTGGGGGTTGTTGACCGGTTCGCCCATGATGATGACCGGGCAATTGGCGCCATCCGCCAGACGGAGGACCGTTGCCTCTCCGGAACCGCGCAGGGTCTGATGATCCCGTTGCAATACGATGGGTTGCCGAACCTCAAAAACGCCGGCCGGCAGCACGACTTCCCCGCCGCGTTCGGGCAGGGCATCCAATGCCTGTTGGATCCCGGCACTCGTCACGCCGGCGGGCAACGTGAGCACCATTGGCTCTGCGGCAAACATCGGGGGGGCAACCACACATGCTACCGGAAAAATGAACAACCATGCCAGACGGGCTTTTCCTGCCTTCGCCAAACTTCTGACCAGTTCCGGGCCAATTTTCATAAGACCGGGACAGTGGTGACCAGTCACTTATCCCGATTTAATGTCGCCCGACCCGGTTAAATTTTCATCAAACCCTTCTAACTTTTAGTAAAATTTTTAATTTGAACTGCGCGGCAATCTGGCCGATATTGACGATTGGTAAGCTGAATGTACCCGGAGCGAATGCCGCGGTTCCGCAAACTGCTTTCGAAATAGTACTTGCCATGCGGCCTCTTGTGACTATGCTTCGGCTCCCTTTATTGATTGAAATTTATGGCACGCATTTGTGAATTGACCGGCAAAGGCCCGCGCAAGGGCGGCATCATCTGGCGCAGTGGCAAACCGAAGAAACAGGGCGGCATCGGCACGCACATCACCGCCATCACCAAGCGCCGGTTCCTGCCGAATTTGCAGCGCGTCAAGGCGCAGTTGCCCAATGGCGAGGTCCGCTACATCCGCGTCGCCGCCAGCGCCATCAAAAAGGGCCTCGTCGTCAAGGCGCCCAAACGGAATTGGAAGAAGCTGGAAACGGTCAAGGCCTGAACCCGGCACGCAAAGCAATTTAAGAGTGAGGATGGCGTGAAAGCGCCGTCCTCTTTCTGTTTTCAGGGATTACCTGGTGGATGCTGTTGGACTACCCAGCGCATGGCGTTCATTTCACCGTAAGTCTTCTTTCGGTCGAGATAGTTCAGCATTTCCGCTTCTGTCAGATTTGGATAAACAGCATTAAAGCTCTGATACGTCTGCGTCATTTCTTTCTTTTGTTCTCCAAGTTCCTGAGAAACCTGGTTCGGTGTTTTCCCATCAAGAAAATCGTAACCAGTATTCGAGTCCAATTGGGATAACACGATGCGTTCCACGGCAATTCCAAGAAGCTGATTGATTAGAAGTCCACTGCCTCCGCCATTGATGAGTTGATTTCCAAGAACCATTCCCATTTGGGCAAGATTCTGAGCCGAAGTATTGTCGCCCGCCGTCATTTCCTGCGTCTGTAATTGTTCAATGCCTTGGGCCAGCCGCTTGAACGTTGCCAGTTCGGGCAACTCCTCGGTTGCGACGCCTGAGATGGCGGTCTGATATGCCTGGAGTGGCGATTCCCCACAAAATTGCGCCAACTCTTCGCCGGTCAACTCTGATGCGACAGTATAATTGTCAAATTGTGATTTGCCGGTTGCCGCCTGAAGTTCCTGGACGGCGGCAACCGTGTTTCCATTCTTAAAACAATCTTCCGCCGACAAGTAATTCGCCAGCGAGTTGCTCGGCGATGAGACCTTGAATAAATCCAGCCATTTGCGCCGGTCGGCGGGGAACTCATCGCGCGCCAAAACCGCAAGCTCCACCTGAGGATTGTTCGGGAAATTCGTCGCCGCCTCGTTCAAATAATTCGTGTCGTCCAGTGCACGGAATGCCGCCAGCAAGCTTACCGCATCTCGGCTGTGTTTTGCCAGCCACGCCTCGACTTTCTCTCGTGGAAGTTTTGCAATTCTGGCTGCTTGTTCCGGCACTCCATTGCTCGGCCTCGGCACCGACGGCGAATAATAAGGATGAAAATCGTAAGATTCAGAAAAGTCAGACTGGGCGCCGGGTTGCTTTTGCTTCTGACTTTGCACCTTTCGGTCCGATTTAACAAAATGAAAGACCACCCCGCCCATGACGATCAGCAGCGCCAACGTAACAAACCACTTGTCGAACGATGACTTGCTCATAATCAGGGCTTCAATTATCTGACCTCATTCCTGCCAATTCGTCACGCAAAAAAGCCCGAAACCGAATCGTTAAATCGGCACCACGCTGGGTTCGGTTTAACGATTTAACTATTTAACGTTTCAACGATTTTTCAACCGTTTCATCGTCGCGCGTTTGAGTTCAAGGGCGGACTCGCGCCGCTTCAAATCCTCGCGCTTGTCGAACTGCTGTTTGCCCTTGCCGACCGCCAGCGCCATTTTCACTTTTCCATTCTTCCAGTAAAACGCCAACGGCACGAGCGCATGGCCTTTCACCGCGGCCAGTTCAAACAACTTTCTGATTTCGGATTTGTGCAGCAGCAATTTGCGCGGCGCCTTGGGCTGATGATTTTGCAGGTTGCCGTGGGAGTATTCGTCAATGTGCGCGTTGTAGAGCCAGACTTCGTCCTTCTCCACGCGCGCAAAGGCATCGGCAATC
>Ga0335077_10005053_pt1 | contig 16132 bp, 15 predicted proteins | sample Lox_Sample_31_FD_207151 | JGI IMG/M metagenome (GOLD analysis project Ga0335077, IMG submission 207151) | Soil microbial communities from Loxahatchee National Wildlife Refuge, Florida, United States - Lox_Sample_3.1 | ecosystem: Environmental > Terrestrial > Soil > Wetlands | place: USA...
CGGAGAACGTCGATTTCAGCGTGATGACGCAGAATTTCGACCGCACCAGAGGTTATTTTGAGGGCGCGCAGCAGGTGCATCTGCCGGATGTGTATCCGTCGTTTCTGTTCCGCGAAGTGCACGCCAATCATGGGGTGATTTCCTGCGAAGGCTCGATGTTCAAGAGCAAGTTCGCCAACGCGCTGACAACCATGATGATCGGCTCGCTGGGCCTGGCCGCCGCAGAGAACAAATTGTCCGTAGCGTATGGCGGCGATGCCGGGCATATGGACGACCTGATCCAATGGATGTGTGCACGGTACACGAACGAGTCCCTGGTGATTACACGGAGCCTGGAGTCCCAGCAACTGCTCACGGGACTCGGCGTGCGGAACGAGTTGGGCGCGGACACGGCCTGGACCTTTGAGCCACATCCACAGGAGTATGCGAGGAAAGCGCTTCGCACGGCGGGCTGGGACGAAAAGACACCGGTCCTCGCGCTTTGTCCGATCCATCCATTCGTGTGGCCGGTGCGGGCGTCGATCGCCAAATATCTTGCCCGCGCCACGACTGGCGCTTTCAAAGACAGCCAGTACCGCACGGTGTATTTCTTCGAATCCGGCGCCGAGGTGGAGCGCAGATTTGAGCATTACGTAAACGGTTACATCCACGCGGCGAAAGCGTTCATGCAAAGGCATAAGGTTTTCCCGATCCTGGTGGCGATGGAGCGGCTGGACGCTGTTGCGTGCCGCACGATTGAGAAAGAAATGCCGGGAACGCCTGTGCTCACGTCGGACGAATACGACATGTTTGAACTGGTGGCGATCCTGCGTGCATGCACCTACCTGGTTTCTTCGCGGTATCACGGGATTGTGACGTGCATGCCCGCGGGCGTCGTGTCCGCAGGCGTCACCATGGACGAGCGCATCCGGAATCTCATGCGCGAGCGGGGCCACCAACACTTGCTGCTCACCGTCGACGACCCCGATCTCGGCCCCAAGCTCCTGGAAGTGATGGAACACCTCGTCGCCGAAGCGGACGCGATCCGCGAAAGCATCGGGCGAAGCGTGGTGCTCAACTTGAAAGGGATGGCGCGAATGGCGACATTCCTTGAAGATGAGGTGCGGAAAACGTATCCCGGGTTTCCGCTGCGAAAGGGCGTATTGAGCTGGGAGGATAACCTGCCCCCTCTCCCCAAAAACCTGCGCAAATTGGCCGAAGAATTCGATAGCAGCGCGGCGGCGGTCGCCGTGGGGCGCTGAAGACCCATGGGAAATTTCCTCGAAAACGTTTTTGCGCAATTGCAAAAGTCGGCGGCTCGCGTTGTGCTATGCGAGGTGCGAAGCGAGCAGTTCGTCGGCGTGACCGGTGCGGAGTTGTTGGAGCAAGTGAGGCGCGTGCGCGCAGGCTTGCGCGGGCTTGGCTTGCAGCCGGGGGAGCGTTGCGCGCTGCTGGGCTCAAATTCGATCCAATGGATTGCCATTGACCTGGCACTGATGGCAGAGGGCGCGATCGTTGTGCCACTCTATGCGCGCCAAGCTGCGGCGGAGCTTGCCGGAATGATGAAAGACTGCGGGCCGCGGTTTTTGTTTGTGAGCGATGCGGCGCTCGGCGAGAGCGTCGCGCAGGCCTGGCCTGAAGCTCCCGCTCGAATTCTGTTTGCGGAGGCGATGGAAAAGAGCGTGCCCGGCAAGCACATCGCCGGCGAACCGAACCCGCGCAAGGGCGATGAGCTTGTGACCATCATTTATACGTCGGGCACGTCTGGCGGACCCAAGGGCGCGTGCCTCAACACGGGGAACCTGAATCACATGCTGAGATGCACCACGGGCTGGATGGACCGCCTGGATTGGAGAAGCCGCGAACCGATGCGTGTTTTCCAATACCTCCCCTTCAATTTTGCGGCTTCGTGGATCGTGATGCTGTCGTGTCTTTCGAAAGAAACGGTGCTGACCCTGTCGACAGATCTGGACCGATTGCCAGACGAAATACGCCTCTCCGCGCCTAACTACTTCTTCAATGTTCCGACGCTGCTGGAACGTGTGCGGCGTGGCGTGGAAGAGGCGCTCTCCAAACGTGGCCGCGCCATCCGCATGATTTACCGGAAAGCCTGCGAGGCCTGGAAAAACAAGCAAGAAGGACGGCGTGGGGGCGGGGTGTGGCTCGCGTTGGGGCGGACGTTCATCTTTAACAAGATTCGCACGCACTTCGGCGGCGAATTGCGCGGATTGGTGTGTGGCTCGGCGCCGCTGGCTCCGGAGACGCAGGAGTTTTTCGCCATGCTTGGAATCCCCATCTGGCAGGTGTACGGACTCACGGAAACCTGCGGCATTTGCACCATGGATGATCCGCGAATTCCGAGCGAGCCCGGCCGCGTCGGGCAGGCGGTTCCCGGTATCGAGCTGATGGTTGGCGAAAACGAAGAGATCGTGGTGCGGGGCCCCAATGTGTTCCCAGGATATTGGAACCTTCCGGAAGAAACGGCGCGCGTGCTGCAAGGGGGCGTATTCCACACCGGCGACCAGGGCGAGGTGAACTCCAAAGGCAACTGGCGGATCAGCGGACGGATCAAGAATCTGGTCATCCTGAATTCCGGGCATAACGTTGCGCCGGAACCGATTGAAGAAAAAGTCGCGCAACGCGTCGCCGGGGCACAGCAGGTGGTTGTGGTCGGAAACGGGCGCGGTTATTTGTGCGCGCTGGTCACGGGAGCGGTGGAGGCCGGAGCAGTGCAGGCGGCGGTTGATGAAGTGAACTCCGAACTGCCCCACTACCGGCAAGTGCGAAATTTCGTGATCGTGAAAGAAGGGTTCACTCCCGAGAGCGGCTTACTCACGGCCAATGGAAAATTGCGCCGGGACGCGATCAGTGCGCGCTTTCGCGAGGAAATTGAACAAATGTACAGGAAACAGGCGGCAGCTGCCGGCGGGAACGCGGGATGAAAGAGTTTCGCGGAAAGGCTTTGCGCTGGGAATGGCGCGACGGCGTCGTGGAAGTGACGCTGGACCGGGAGCCACTGAATGAAATCGGAACCGTAATGCTGGCTGACCTGGAGAAATTCGCAGGCGTCATTCAAGAACTTGCTCCCACGACCAGCACCTGCATCTTCACCAGCGCCCGCGCGGGCGGCTTTTGTGCTGGCGCGGACTTGAGAGAGTTGTATCACCGTGCTGTGGCGCTGCCGAAAAAGAAACACATCACCGGTGTGCGCACGTTTCTGAAGCGCATTCACAGAGTGCTGAACGCAATCGATGAAGCTCCATTTGTCACCTTTGCCGCGGTGCATGGCGTTTGCATGGGCGGAGGCCTAGAGCTGGCGCTGGCGTGCGATCAGATTGTCGCGGATAAGATGGCGCGATTCGGTTTTCCCGAGCTTCGATTAGGTCTGATTCCCGGGTTTGGCGGCGTTCCTCGACTGCGGCGTGACGTCGGCAACAGCTTCATCCGGGATCTGTTGTTCACCGGCCGCACCGTCAAGGCGGAAAGCGCGCATCAGGCTGGACTCGTTTCTCATCTCGCCGGCGAAGGATATGCGCTGCAGGTGACGCGCTCGATGGCTCAGCAGGTGACGAAGTTCGATGCAGACACGCGGGCGGCCGCCAAAAAATTTATCAAGACCATTCCCCGCGCGGAGCTAAACAAAGAAATCGAACTGTTCTGCAAACTCTTTGACAGGCCGGTAGTGCTGGAAAGTCTGCGGCGTTTCGTTGAGTCCGAGGAACTTATGAAGCACCTGCCGGCCGCGTCCCGTTCGCAAAGTTCTTAAGCTTTGCACTTCCGTGGGGGGGGAAGCATCGTGTCTCGAATGAGAAACCTGGATCTTCTAGTTGCGGCTCTTTGTGTCATCCATTGCGGGCTGGCCGCTTGTTCCAAGCCGGTTGGCGACAGCGCCACATTCGACCCGGACGGAACGGCTCATGTGACGCGAGTCATTCCCATGCCTTCGACGATCAGTCCCGAAGCGCAGAAGTGGCTGGACTCCCTTGCACACCTGAAATACGGCCCTCAGACTTTGGCCGAACGCCGGGAGGCCACGGACAAGTGGCGCGCGGAAGATTCCGCCGAAGCGCGAAAGCTGTTTCCCGTGAACGTCGAGGAAAAAATGATGGGCGGGGTGCGTACCGACGTTATCACTCCGCTGGACATGCCGGAAGCGAATCGTGCGTGCGTGCTCATCAATCTTCACGGCGGCGGATTCAATTCGGACTCGGGCTCGCTGATCGAAGGGGTCCCGATATCCCGTTTGGCGAAGATGAAAGTCGTGTCCGTGTACTATCGCCTCGCGCCCGAAAATCCGTTTCCTGCCGCGGTAGACGACGTCGTTGCCGTATACAGGGAGCTTCTGAAGGATCACAAGCCGCAGAATATCGGGATCTTTGGCACCTCCGCGGGAGGGATCCTGGCCGCGGAGGTGGCCGTCAAATTGAAGCAGTCCGGCCTTCCTCTGCCCGCCGCGCTGGGATTGTTTTCCATCCTCGCGGACTTCAGCCAGCCCGGGGATTCCCAGAATATGTTCGCGTTGAACGGGCTCCCTGGAGACCTATCGGTGCATTTCACGGGCAAGCGTTTGTCCGATGAGTACGCCCCGAACACGGATCCGCGCGATCCACTGTTGTCGCCGATGTATGCCGACCTGCACGGATTCCCTCCAAGCCTGCTTGTGACCAGCACGAGGGACCTTCTCCTCAGCAACACCACGATATTTCATCGCGCCTTGTTGCGCGCCGGAAACGATTCCGAGCTGGTGGTCTATGAAGCGCTGCCGCATGCATTCTGGTATCACTTCCAGTTTCCGGAGACACACGAAGCACTTGAACGGATGGCTAACTTTTTTGACAAAAGAGTCGTGCGTTGAGCTTCGGAGGTGCACAGTCATGCCTCGCTCCTTAGATCGGGGTTTTCTTTCCCGGGGCCTGGAATGATAGATTGAAGGCTATGCGCACATTAGAGCAGACCACACAGGAGATTCTGGAGCTGGCGACAAGGCATTTCAAAGTTGCCGCTGGCTCTCTAAAGGCCGAAGACGATTTTTACAGGAAGCTCGGCATCGACAGCCTGCAGGCACTCGAAATGCTCTCCCGCCTGGAGAACCACTTCCGCATTGAGCTGCCCGACTACGAAGTCCAGGGGGTGAGCGACTTTAAGACGCTCGCCGAACGAGTGCAATCTCGCCTGTAATGTTGGATCTGACGAAATATTCGTCGCTGGGAGAGGCGATCCGCGAAGCGCTGGAAACGTGGCCGAAAGAAGTGTGTCTTTACGAATCGGACCGAGGCGAGGAAAAGCAACGCCTGACATATACCGATTTCAAGGAGCGCGCGTTGCCTTTGGCAAAATGGCTCCAGGAAACTGGATTTGCGGCCGGCGACCGGGTTTCCATCATCATGACGAATCAATCCAAATGGCTGATTTCGGCTTACGCGATTTTCTATTGCGGCGGAACTCTGATTCCTCTCGATTACAAACTGAAGCCCGAAGAGCAGTGGAAACTCCTAAAGCACTCGGGCGCGACTTTCCTGATCACGGAGTATCCAATCTGGCGGCAGTTGAGCGCTTCGGCCGGGCGCGCGGAAGCGGACAAGGTGAAGACCGCGCTTGTGACGGAAGCTCCGGCAAACGTGGAACTCGCCGGCGCGACTCGCTGGGAAGCGGCGCGGGGAAACGGCCAGCCGGAGTTCATCCCGCGGAAGCGCGAAGATCTGGCCTGCATCGTCTATTCTTCGGGCACCGGTGGCACGCCGAAGGGCTGCATGATGACGCATGAAAATTATCTGGAGCAGTGCGTCGCGCTGACTAGCTGGTATCCGTTCTGGCCCGGCGTGAAGTATCTGAGCATCCTGCCCACGAATCACGCCATCGACTTTATGGTGGGTTTCATCGGGCCATTCACCTGCGGGGCGGCCGTCGTCCATCTGCGGACGCTGCGGCCGGAATACGTGCGCGAAGCGTTTCCCCAATACGAAATCACCTACGTCAGCCTTGTCCCGCTGGTGCTGAAGAATCTTCAAAAGGGTTTGCAGGCGCGCTTCGATGAATTGCCGGCGGGAAAGCGCCGGGCCTTCGAGCTCCTGCGCAAAATCAACGTCGCTCTAACGAAAAGCCGTCCGCGACTCCGGCTCAGCCGGCTACTCCTCAAACAGGTGCACCAGGCCTTCGGTGGAAAAATCGAGACCATCATCGTCGGCGGCGCCTTCACCGAACCGCAGACGCTGCAGTTTTTTTATGACCTGGGCATCCCCGTTGCGAACGGCTATGGCCTGACCGAAGCGGGAACCGCCGTCACCGTAAACGACCTGAAGCCATTCCGCGCGGACACCGTGGGCAAGCCGCTGCCGGGGATGGAAGTTCGCATCCTCAATCCCAGCGCAGACGGAGTCGGCCAGGTGGCCGTGCGCAGCAGGACTGTGATGGCCGGTTATCTCGATGAGCCGGAACTCACCGCCGAGACTATCGTCGACGGCTGGCTGATGACCGGAGACATGGGGCGCTTCGATCCCTCGGGCCATTTGCAGCTCTTTGGCCGGAAGAAAAATATGATCGTCACGGAGGAAGGAAAGAACGTTTACGCGGAAGATATTGAGCAGGCTTTCGAAGGTCTGCCGGTCAAGGAGTACTGCGTTTTCGCCGCGAATTATGTTTGGCCAAGCCAATCCATGGTCGGGGAGAAATTGGTGCTGGTGATTCATCTGGACCGTGGCCAGACGTACACCGAGGAGTTGCGCAAAGAGATTGCCACGCGAAACAGCCGGCTCATGAATTACAAACGCATTCATGGTGTGGTGTTGTACGAGGAGGATTTCCCTTTGACCGCTTCGCTGAAAATTATACGCCTGTCGCTGGCAAACCGGTTGCGCAAACTCCCGCGTGAGGCGGCGATCCTGCCGGTTTAGGCCGGAAAAAGGTAGAATTCCGGAATCGGAAGCATCGTGCTCGAAAAGTTCCTCGCCATTGTGAATCCCGCCGCGGGTGGCGGGCGTTCGGCGCAGCGCGCCGGGGCGGAGATCGCGCGTCTCAAGGAGGCGGGCCTCCGGATCGACGTGATCGCCTCGCTTGGACCGGGCCACGCCATGGAGCTGGCGCGCGAAGCCTACGAACAAGGCTATCGGAGATTTCTGGCTGTCGGTGGCGATGGCACCGCTCACGAGATCATCAACGGGATTTTTGACCGGCCGCAGGCGGTAAGCCGGATTGAACTGGGATTTTTGCCCCTCGGCACCGGCAATTCCTTTCTGCGCGATTTCACGAAGAATGGGGCGGAATCTTCCCTGGAAGCGTTGAAAAGCGGGAGAAAGCGCCGTGTGGACCTGCTGCGTCTTCGTCACGCCACGGGAACCATCTACTCATTCAATCTGCTCAGCGTGGGTTTTACCGCGGACGTCGGCGCCATAACGAATCGAATCTTCAAACCCTTTGGCCACCTTGGTTATCTGCTGGGCGTCTTTGTGAAAGTGGTGCAATTGAAACGCCGAGGATTCAAGATGCGCTGCGACGACGATCTCCCCTGGGACGAACGGCGGTGCCTGTTTCTGACCTTTAATAACAGCAAGTATACAGGCGGCACGATGCTGATTGCTCCAGATGCCGATCCGAGCGATGGGCTGATCGAACATGTGCGCTGGGGGCCCATCGGCAGACTGGGTCTGATCCGGATGTTGCCGCGTTTATACGACGGAACGCACATCCGGCATCCGCTCGCAACGCGCCGCGCCATCAAACGCGCAGAATTTGATCTGGACGGGCCTGTTGACGTCATGGTGGACGGGGAAATCGTCACCGTGGATTGCAAATATCTCGATATCCTGCCCGGCGCCATGGACGTTTACATATGAAGTGTCTCTGGGAAATTGTCCGCAGCGTTTTTCTCTGGGGCATGAGCTGGCTGCACTTTCTGATTGTGGTGCCGGTTCTGATTGCGCTCGCGGTCGTGCTCGATCCGCGCAAGCACGATTGGCTGCAACGCGGTCTCTGCCGCCGCATCGCATTCTTCTCCGGAGCCAAAGTGATGGTAAAGAAAGGGCCGGGTTTTGAGAGCCGGCGGACTTCATTTTTCATGGTGAATCACGTCAATCTGCTGGATCCGTTCATGCTCTACTGCGCCATCCCGCAAATCGTCCGCGGCTGGGAGCTGGAATCGCACTTCAAGATTCCCATTTATGGATGGCTCATGAAGCGCTTCGGCAACGTGCCGGTTCCGGACGCGCGCAGCCCAAGAGATCTGAGACGCCTGTGGCGGCTGACCCAGGAGACAATCAACAGCGGCATCAGCCTGATTATTTTCCCGGAAGCAAAGCGCACGCGCGACGGGCATTTAAGCGAATTCGAGGACGGCGGATTCCGTTTGGCGCAGCAGCTCGGCGTTCCCATCGTTCCGGTGAGCCTTGTCGGCTCGTTTCATCATTTGCGCACCGAGGATTGGATCCTCAGGCCCACGACCATCACTGTCTACCTGCACGACACCATCGAGACAAAGGGAATGCGCAAAGAGGATGTGCCGGCGTTGAAAGAGCGCGTGAGGCAGATTATCGCCGCGCCCGTGGAGGCTTCGCTCAGCCAAGGGGCAAGCCGCGCCAAAATGCAAAGGTCCCAGACCGCGATCGAGGATTAGAAGCCGTTACGGCCATCACGAGTTGCCGACGGGAGATCTTGCCGACTCACGAACTTGGCTTGAGGTTCGGCAGGATGCGGCCCGCTTTGGTTTCCTGCCAGGTGAAGTAGATGCGGTGAATGACCGTGATGGTGGAGACGACAGCGATCACCCAGAGGACCTGAGCCATGCGGTTGAAGGCGCCTCCGATAATCAGGAGCACCATGCGCTCGGGCCGCTCCATGAATCCAACCTTGCAGAGAGGAATCAGCGATTCTGCGCGGGCGCGCGAATAACTCACCATGACCGAGCCAGCGGTGGCCACGGCAGCCAGCACGACGTAGGGAGTGCGCCCACTCACGGAATAGTAGACGAGGAGTCCCATGTACAGGGCCATGTCGGCGTAGCGGTCCAGCGTCGAATCGTAAAAAGCACCAAACGCGGTCACGCGATTCTGCCGTCGCGCGACCTGCCCATCCAGCATGTCCAGGAAACCCGCGAAAAAAATGATGATGCCACCTGTCCGGAAGTTCCCCGCGGCAAAGCTGGCGGCGGCTCCAAAATTGACGAGCAACCCCAAAAACGTGAGTAGATTCGGATTAATTCCCGTCGCGGCCAGCGTCCCCACGATCCGGTCGAGCAGCCACTTGGCCCCGGTTCCAATTGCACCTGTAAAGGTCCCCATTGTTTATGCCAGGGGGAAATCATACTGCAGGGTGCCAACTTCGCAAAATGCAGGATTGAATATGCGCTTCCATGATGGAAATTTGATGGCCAAAAGCGGTTTTCAGCTTGACGATGACGCAGTCACCCCTTAGATTGCTCAGGGTACCGAGGAGTTATGAAACCATTCCAAGCGGCTCGGCGCGATTTTCTTTTGCAGGCGGGGGGAGCGGCAGGTGCTGCATGGCTTAGCGCACAATGGCCTGCCGTTCTTTCAGCAGCGCAACACGCTCACGAAGCTACCAAATCAAACGCTTCGGTCAAGTTTGAGGTTTTGACCCCGGAGCAGGCGAAGGACGTGGAAACCATCGCCTCGCAAATCATACCGACGGACGATCTACCCGGGGCGCGAGAGGCCGGCGTCGTCTATTTCATTGACCGGGCGCTGAAGACTTTCGCGAGCGATATGGTGCCGGCCTATCAGAAAGGCCTTGCCGATTTGACGAAACTGACGGCTGAGACCTATCCCGGCGTGGAGAGTTTCGCTGCGGCCACGCCCGAACAGCAGGAAAAGCTGATGGCCGAATTCGCGGTAGAGCTGAATCCCTCGGGCGCGCGTCCGAGAAGGCGCATGCAGCTCGTCTCCACCGATTTTGTGCAGTCGATCTGGTTGCATACCGTTCTTGGCTTCCTGACCGATCCCGAGAGAGGTGGGAATCGCGATTATGTGGGCTGGAAAGTCATTGGCCGCGACCCGGAGCACAGCTTTTCCCCTCCCTTCGGCTACTACGATAAGGATTACCCCGGCTGGCAAGCAGCGCCGCCGAACTCGGAGAAGAAATGAGCCAGGCCAAGGTCAGTTACAAGCCTTCCGAGGAAGTGGACTTCGTCATCGTGGGTTCCGGCGCAGCCGGCGGCGTCCTTGCCAAGGAGCTCTCCACCAATGGATTTCGCGTTGTGGTCCTCGAGCAGGGGCCGTATCTCACGGAGGCGGACTTCGCTCACGACGAAATCGAGGTTATGCTGCGCCACCAGTTGACCAACAATCCCGCGCTTCAACCGAACACGTTCCGCAAAACGGCGCAAGACAAAGCCCAGCAGCAATACAGCGTTCTTTATGGCCGGTGTGTCGGCGGCAGCAGCGTGCACTTCACCGCCAATTTCTGGCGTTTCCACGAAATCGACTTCATGGAACAAAGTAAGGTCGGCGATATTCCGGGAGCCGCCTTGGTGGATTGGCCGATTCGCTACGCCGACCTCGAGCCGTACTACACAAAAGTCGAATGGGAGATCGGCGTTTCCGGTTTGGCAGGGGCGAGTCCCTTCGATCCTCCACGATCGAAGCCGTATCCCATGCCGCCGCTCCCGGTAAAGGGTTCCGGGGTGATGTTCGAGCGAGCCGCGCGCAAGCTGGGCTATCACCCATTTCCAGCGCCCATGGCGATTCTCTCGCAACCTCGCGCCGGCCGCAGCGCCTGCATCAATTGCGGCTTCTGCCTTGGCTTCGGCTGCGAAGTGGGGGCGAAGTCCAGTTCCCTGGCCGCGGCCGTTCCTGTTGCCGAAGCGACAGGCCGCTGCGAGATCCGTCCCAACTCCTACGTTCACCAGATTGCGGTGGACAAGAATAGGCGGGTCACCGGCGCGGTCTACTTCGACAGCAAGGGCACCGCTCATTTGCAGAAGGCCAAAGCCGTGGTCCTTGCGGCCAATGGCGCAGAGACCCCGCGGCTGCTTCTGCTCTCGGCTTCACCGCAATTCCCGAATGGGCTGGCAAATTCCAGCGGAATGGTCGGAAAGCATCTGATGACCAACAGCGGCGCGATCGCCTTCGGCGTGTTCGAGGAACCGTTGAACGATTACAAGGGATTCGCGGTGAGCCGGCTGTTCCACGATTTTTATGAACTGGACCCAGAAAAAGTCGGCTTCCACGGTGGCGGCGGGATCGATGCCCGCTTTGATTTCACTCCCTCGACTTTTGCGATGAATGGGCTGCCGCCGGATACGCCGAGATGGGGCAAGGAATTCAAGAAGGCGCTGCATCAGAATTTCACACGCACGCTGGAGCTTTTCTGTCACGGCACCTCCTTGCCCGTGGAATCCAACAGCTTCTCCCTCGATCCGGACGTCAAGGACGCCTGGGGCCTTCCGGCCCTGCGCATGACGTATCGGGACCATCCGGATGACCTGAAACTGGTGTCCTGGATGAAAGATCGTGCCATGGAATTGCTCGACGTTGCCGGCGCGAAAACCAAGTGGCACTCCCCGATTCAGGAAACACAGTTTGCCGTGCACCTGCTCGGGACCTGCCGCATGGGCAACGATCCCAAAACTTCCGTGATCAACCCGGACCACCGAACCCATGATGTTTCCAATCTCTTCCTGTGCGACGGGAGCAGCCTGGTGACCTCCGGGCGGGGACAGCCCACGATGACGATCGAAGCGCTGGCTTTCCGTGCGGCTGATCGCATCACGGCGCTGGCCAAACGCGGCGAAATTCCCGGCTGATGCTTTTCCCGCTACCGACTCCTGCTGTCTTGAAATTCAACTACTTGAAGGTCATGGAGAAATCATGAGAACAAACGTGAGGAGTGTCTGGCTTTTTGCAGCCGCGACTCTTGGTCTTACGCTGCCTGGTTGGCCCATGGTGAACGTCTTCGCACAAGATGCTTCCAAGGCCGCGGTGGATGCACCGAAAACCGCCGAGCAGCAGTACAAGAACATTCAGGTGTTGAAGGATGTCCCGGGGGAGCAACTCATTCCCTCCATGCAATTTATCGCGGTTTCGATGGGCGTGGAGTGCGAGTTCTGCCACGTCGAGCGCCAGATGGACAAAAACGACAAAAGAGAAAAGAAAACGGCGCGCAAGATGATCGCTATGGAACTGGCGATCACCAAAGGCCACTTCGAGGCGAACTTGAAGTCACCTGTTACACCTTCCATCGCGGGTCAGCTCACCCCGTGGGGACTCCCATTCTAGCCACCGCATGGGTGTGCTTGATGGAGAGCAGCAAAGGATTCACAGAGGCAAAGAAAGATGAAGAAACCTCTTGACAACAGCCGGCCTCGTTAAAGATATGCCGACTACTGCGAGACCGATGGCGTGAAGATTCCCTACAGCTGGACGCTTGCACGTCCGAACGGCAGTTTCAGCATTCACGTGGATCAGGTACAGCAGAACATCCCGCTCGATGGAAAGCGTTTCGTCCCCCCTCCCGAAAAGGCGGCACCATAGAGGAAGTGCAAGAGTGCCGCGCTCTTTACTTACGGGTTGCCAGTAGGCGCTAGAACTTTATGATCAAGCCACCGGTGAAACTGCCGCGGTTGAGAAAGTTGTGTACCGTCGTGGGGTAGCAGCCAAAGAATGGATCGCAATAGGTCCCCTGTGAAGAACTGCCGTAGGTTGGCAGGTACCGCGCATCGCCCCGGAGGCCGAAGTGCTGCCCGAGGGAGTATTTCACACCCCCACCAATGCTCCAGGAAAAGGCCGTCCTGTTGGGGTTTCCATTGTCATTGGTGTCGTGAGTGAAACCCACACTGGCGGCAAAGTAAGGCCTGAGTCTGTGTTCGCTCCCGCGGAACATATACAAAGCACCGAACTGAAATTGATCGACATTGGAGTTAAAGGCCTTGAAATAGGAGTCCGAAAGAAGGTCATGGGCACTGTAGGAAGTATTGTTGTGATTCCACATAAACTCCGGCTGGAAGTTTTCCGACAGGCCGTAATCGAAAAAGGTGCCGAAGGCGGTAGCGCCGTTGACGCGTAACTGGTCGACAGGCACGGTGATCCCGCCGGATGTGGAAAAGACACTGACCGGATACGATCCGCTAGTTTCATAGCCAACGAAAGGGGTAATTTCGAATCGCTGTTGCGCTCTGGTGGGCATTGCAATAAACAGAACCAATATCAATGCAAGAAGTGCAAACCACGCCGTACATCTCTTCATGAGTCCTTCTTCCTCCTTGTGGATTCTCATAACGGTTTTGCAGTCGGGCACGACCTGAGCGCGCCGAGGGAGGACCGCGCTGCTCATCCCGCCGTACCTCTCCGGTGGCAAGATCGGATGGGGTGCCCTGGGGACGCGGCAAACTCGGCCTTCTCTCCCAAAAAAACACGGATGGAGCCTGAAGGCTCTCCACTGGAGAAGCCCGCAAATCCCACTCCAAATATTTAGACGAATCCAGCAGCGAAGACGTTGCGGCAGAGTTGCATTGTAAGCACTGTACTTTCAATTATTTGCCGTTTAGTCTCGCGGGAGGGGGAACTCGCAACGCGCAGTTTGCGGCTGTCGGGTTCCGCGACGCCTCTTGTCGTGCGTGTTGGCAAAATGCTGGTGGGCCCTAGCTGACGATCTTAAAACCCCTACGGACGGCCTCGGATTGAGCGCTGGCGTTTAGGTTTGAGCATCGAGCAAAACTGAAGTTTGAGTGCCAGCCGCGGATTAGGTACCCTCGGACATCGAGCTGGGGATTGAATTGAACTTCCTCCTACACTTCTTCGCTTCCCACGCTCCAACCGTCAAGCCGTATCCACCACGATGATCGGCAGCAGCCCTGCGTTCACCATCTCTAGCAGGTCTTCGTCGCCCAAGTCTTCCGGAATCGCCGTCAGCTTGGCCGGCGCCTCATTCTCCCTCTGAAACTGCTCGTTCAGTGGCGCCAGGTGTTCCCAGTAGCCTGAAGTCTTTCGTGTGAACACTTCTTTGCCGGATAGATCCTCGATACTCGCAAGTTGCAGCGCACTCAGTCGGCGGCAAATGAACGCCGCGAACCATTCTATTTGCTAAAGATCCGAAACGAGTAGCCGAATCCAATAAGGTGGTCCGCTGCCGCTGGCGTTAATCCAACGCCCACGTGAAAATCAAGCTGTTGGTTATTCGTTACCTTCAGGGCTGTTCCGAAATGGAGTAATTGCCGAGAGCCGCCACGTTCTGGGAAATCCCCCACGTACTCACCGAACGTGCTCCAATGCCGGGTCAACTGTAGATCCATAAGCAGGGTTCCTTCTCCCGTCAGATTTCGTTGATTCGCCTGAGTGGGAGCAAACAGAGACAACATCCCAGCTAGCGTCCATTTTGAGTTCAGCCCGCGTGACCAGGCCACCTGTATCCCCGGATCATAGCCACCGCTGGAGACGCTCGCCGCACCAGTAGGAAGACTCACGAAAAGAGTCGCAGAGACGTCGAACCTCGATAATGGGCCGAGCTGCTCTTTTACTCCAATTGCCAGATCACCAAATCCGTCGGGAACACCCCCGGTTGTCAGGTTGTAAAAGTAATTCGGGACCGCAAGACGCAACTCGGTCCTAGATGCCACACCGGCCCGGAGTAAGGTCTCTGGGCCGTCCAGAACGTTTTGGGCCTGGGTGGAAACTACCAGTAGACCGTTTTCGGCCTGAAAACTGCCGGCGGGAACCACAATACTTGAGTTGGTAAAAGATGGGCGATCCGTAGCAATTGGCGCCGCAGGGTTGGAGATTGGGGGCTGATCCTGTGCCGGCGACAGTGCCCCGAGGGCGGAAGCCAAAAGAACAACGAAAACACGAGTGAACATCGATGGGGGATTTTCGCAGCTAGTTGCAACCCAGCACTATAACACGTTTGAATGCCGACAGTACTGGACCAGGGATGTCTGACAGCAGCCGAAGTGTCAGTAAACCGGATTGCCAGTAAGGTAGCGGACAGAATTTGCCGGTAGGCCGACCTCCCGCGGGAGTGAGATGAAGAGGTATTGTACACTCACGAGCTAAACGCTAACTTAGATTGCAAGTGTGAGGACACGAAGCGTGGCCTCGAGCTATGCGAGGATCTCCGAATGTCGTGTTCCTGGGTGGGATTTCTTTTGCGCCTTAGGATGCGTGTGGCGCGGAGCCGTTGACTGCTCAGAAAGGAACTTATGAGTAGGATGAGGGTCGACAGCGGGAAGGACCGCTTGAGATTGTGTCTCGTGATATCGGGGCTACTCTTGGTTCTGCTTTGCGCGACGGTTGCAAGCGCGAAAATGGCGATCGATTTCAATCCCAATCTCGATTTCTCGAAGTACAAGAGCTTTGCGTATATCGGCGGAGTCGAATCCCTTGTCCGGATGCAGTTGAACCCAGAGCTACTGAACAACCGGATGCACCGGGCGGTCGTCCGCGAACTGACGGCTAAAGGATTGCGGGAGGTACAGCCAGAAGAGAGTCCGGATTTGGTGGTGCGCTACTGGGTTGAGGCGGAGTCGAACGCACAAGTGACCGGCACAGCCCACTGGGGTGTCTGGGGCTCCTACTATTATGGATATTGGACCGTAATGTACACGACGATGAGCACGCCGGTGACCCACAAGGGTTTGCTTGGCATTGAATTGATTGATGCGAAAGCGCGGGATCTTGCTTGGCGCTTGTTTGTGAGTGAGAAAATCATTCACAATGACCCGGATAAGATCTGGAAGACGGCAGACAGCAACATCAAGAGGGCATTCAAAAGCTATCCTCCCACCGCCAAGGCTATCGAAGAAAAGAAAGCAGAATGGGCCAAAATAGACGCCACCAAAAAGTCTGCACAACCTTAGTGGTCGACACCAGTTATTGAGTCAGTTCTGACTCGGCGCGCAGCCAATCGTCCAAATCCCAACCGTCTTCCCTCCTTCGTGTCGCTCGATCTGTCGACAGGTCGTCATCCGCAGACCCTGCTCGCGACTCACCTGAACGGAAAGCCGCTCACCGTGGAGCACGGAGCTCCGCTGCGACTCGCTGTACCTGTGAAATTAGGTCTCAAGAACATCAAGGCGATTACGCGGATCGCCTATATGAAGGATGAACCCTCGGACCATTGGGCAAAACGCGGCTATTCCAGCTACGACGGAATTTGAACCCCTGTCCTGGGATGACCTGCGGAGTGGACAGCAACAACTCTGAGGCAATTCACT
>Ga0335077_10005054_pt1 | contig 16130 bp, 16 predicted proteins | sample Lox_Sample_31_FD_207151 | JGI IMG/M metagenome (GOLD analysis project Ga0335077, IMG submission 207151) | Soil microbial communities from Loxahatchee National Wildlife Refuge, Florida, United States - Lox_Sample_3.1 | ecosystem: Environmental > Terrestrial > Soil > Wetlands | place: USA...
CGTCTGGACGCGTTGCTCGGCCACCTGGCGGAGCCCTTCCACCTTGTCGCGGAGGTCGGCCTGGGTCTCCTCCACGAACTGCTGGGCCCTCTCGCCGCCGTGGCGGATGAGGTCCCGGAGCGTGCGGAGGCTCATCTTCGAGGTCTTCTTCTCCTCCTCGAAGATGATCTGAGCGAGCGTCACGCTCGTCAGGTCCTCCTTGGTCCGGTTGTCGACAATCTTCACCTCGGCGCCGGCCTTCACCATCTCGGCGATCTCCTCGAGGGTGACGTAGCGGGATTCAACGGTGTCGTAGAGCTTGCGGTTCGTGTACCGCTTAATCACTTTCGGCTCGCGTCCGGCCGCGATCGCCTCGGCAGTATTCGTGGGCTCGGTCATTGTTACCCCGGGTCTTTTCGCAGGGATGCGCGGTGCCGCAGTGCGGCATTGTGGTTGGCACGATGCTTGGTGTCAAGGGATTACGGGTGTAGTGTGTACGCATCCCCGAGAGGCCGCGCGATGATCGTCGTCTGCACGTCTTGCCGCGCCCGCTTCCGCATCGCCGACGAGAAGGTGGGTGCGAGGGGAGTCCGGATCCGCTGCAGCAAGTGCAAGAACGCCTTCGTGGTGGCGCCGGGAGCCCCTCGCACCGAAGACCCGGGCCCTGCGGAGGGCCGGGCGCCGCCGTCCCTCCCGGCTCCGGACGGCGCGACCTCGGCGCCCCCCCAGGCGGGGCTCGCGGAGGCGGACCCCTTCGCGGCGTTCTTCGCCGGCTCCGGCGCCGCGGCGTCCGAGGGCGCGCCGGTTCCGGATCCGTCCCCGGAGCCGGCGGCGGAGCCCGCGAACGGCTCGACGACGGCCGACTTGCCGAAGTTCCTGGGCTCCCTTCCGGTCACGAACCTCGCCGATCTCGAGAAGACGGGCGCCCGCCTCGTCGCCCCCGCCGCTGCGGCGGAGGCGCAGGCAGCGAGCCCCGGGGGCGACGGCCTGTCGCTCGAGGAGCGGACGCCGGTGGGCATCCCGGTCTTCGAGCCGGGGGGGGTGTCCGCGCCGGCCGGCGATCCCTTCGGGGCCGACATCTCCTTCCCGGAGCCGGTGAGCGACCCGGGCGCGGACATGCCGATGCCCATGCCGGACCCGGATCCGGGATTCGACTTCGGTCCCCCGGTCAACTTCGACCCCGGCCCCACCGAGATGGAGAAGGACCTCGCGGTGGAGCCCGCGCCTTCCCTCGAGGTCGAGAGTCCGCCTCCGCCGCCGCTTCCCGCACCGAGGGCGGCGCCCAGGGCCGCCCCGCCAGTGGACGACGGCGGCGGAGGAGCCGCCTCGCGCGGCGAGGAGCCCGCCCCGGTGGAGGCGGACACGTTCGGGGGCGCGCGGCTTCGCGGCGTCTTCGTGAACGCCCTCTCCCTCGCGCTCCTCCTCGTCTTCACGGCCGGGATCCTGATCTGGTGGCGCGGGGAGAGCGTGCTCGCGCTCGCCCGCCGGGCCACCCACCCCACCACGGCGCCCCTCTCGGCCCTCGCCAGCGAGAACGGCTACTTCGAGACGTCCTCGGGGCGTCTCCTCGTCTTCCTCCGCGGCGACGTCCGCTCTCAGCGGACGGTGCCGGTGGGGCGCGTGCGGGTGCGGGCAGAGATGGTGCAGGCCGGGCGGGTGGTGGCCCGGGCCGAGGGCCTGGCCGGGGCCGTCCCCACCCCGGAAGAGCTCGCCGCGGTCTCGTCGCGGGAGGACGCCGAGAAGCTCGGCAGCGCGCTCGAGGGTCGGGCCCCGAGGCAGATCGCTCCCGGCCAGCAGGCGCCCTTCCTCCTCACCTTCGTCGACTACCCGGCCAACATGGGGGACGTCACCTTCCGCGTCGCAGCCGACCTCGCGGGACCGTGACCGCCGTGGGGAAGGCCCGGGACGCGGCCGGCCGGGCACTCGAGGTGGTGAGGCGCCTCTCCGCGCTCGAGGAGGGGCCCATCCGCGCCCGCGCCGCGGGGCGGCTCCTCGCCCGCCTGCCCCCCGAGGAGGCCGCGCGGCTACTCGCCGCCCTCCTCGGGCGGGGCTCCCGAGCGGTCCGGGCGCTCTCCGCCGTGAGCCAGGCCTTCCTCGACCCGCGGAGCGCCCTCACCTACGAGTGGAAGGCGAACCTCTACGCCGCCGCCACCGCGCTTGGGCTGCCGGAGGTGGCGGCCCTCCTCCTCTCGCCGCACCCGCAGCGCGCCTTCGAGGAGCCGCGGGACAAGGCGGACCCGAGGCTCGCCCACCTCACCCTGGGCCACAAGAAAGCGCTCGCCCGGCTCCGGCGGGACCCGGACTTCATGGCCCGGCTCGCGGCCGAGGGGGAGCCGGGCGTGGTGCGCGAGCTCTTGCGAAACCCGCTCCTCACCGAGGCGCTCGCCGCGCGCATCGCCGCCCGGCGGCCGGTCCGGCCCGAGACCCTCCGCTGCCTCTACGAGGACCGCCGCTGGCGCACCCGCCAGGCGGTCCTGCGGGCGCTCGTCCGCAACCCCTTCGTGGAGACCGAGATCGCCCTCCAGATCGTGCCCACGCTCCCGGCCCGGGAGCTCTCGGAGATCGCCGCCGACGGGTCGCTCCACCCCGCGGTGCGCTCGCTCGCGGCGCGGCTCGCGGAGGGGCGCGCCCCTCGCTAGGCCTTCTTGCTCTCGGAGGAGGGGACGGAGGCGGACGGGGCCGACGGCGGGCGGGAGGCGCCGAGCTGCTCGGCTCCCTTTCGCGGGGTGACGTCGATGGAGTCGTCCGCGCGAGTCGCCTTGCGGAAGTTCTTGATTCCCTTGCCGAGCGCGTCCCCCAGCTGCGGGATCTTGTTGGCGCCGAAGATGAGCAGGATGACGACGAGGATGATGAGAATCTCGCCGAAGCCGAGTCGCATGGCGGGTAGCATACCTCCCCGGGAAGCGAGGACGCCAGCGAACCCGATGACGCCCCAGACCCCTTTCTCTCACGCGCTCGGGCGCCCCCTCGTCCTCGGCCACCGCGGGGCCAGCGCGCTCGCGCCCGAGAACACCCTCGCCGCCTTCTCGCTCGCGCTCGAGCAGGGGGCGGACGGATTCGAGCTCGACGTGTGGCGGTGCGGCAGCGGGGAGGTGGTGGTGATCCACGACGAGGACGCGCGGCGGGTGGCGGGCTCCCCGGCCCGCATCCCGGCCGAGCCGCTCGAGCGCCTGCGCGGTCTCGACGTGGGGAGCTGGCGCGGCCCGGCCTTCCAGGGCGAGCGCATCCCCCGCCTCGAGGAGGTCCTGGAGCGCTTTCCCGCCGCGGTCGTGAACGTCGAGCTCAAGTCCGGCTCCCTCCCCGACCCGAGGCTCGCCTCCGCCGTGGCCCGGATCGTCCACTCGGCCGGCGCGGCCGGCCGGGTGGTGGTGTCGAGCTTCAGCGCGGCCCTGGTCGGCGCCTTCCGCCTCCTCGCCCCGGAGGTCGCCACCGGGTTCCTGGTGGACGAGAGGCGGATGTGGCGGCTCCGCACCGCCCTTGCGAGCGGGCTCCTCGGGATCCGGGGGCTCCACCCGGATCGCGAGCTCGTGACCGCGGAGCGAGCCGGCCGCTGGCGCCGGCGGGGCCTCGCCCTCGCGGTCTGGACCGTGGACGATCCGACCGAGGTGGAGCGACTCTGCGACCTCGGCGTCCAGGCGATCATCACCAACGTGCCCGACCGGGCCCGGGACGCCGTGCGCCGCGCCACCGCCCGGTGAAGACCCGGCTGGCCCGTCAGGACGGGGACCCGCCCGCCGCCAGCCGGGCCCTGAGCTCGTCCGCGCTCGCTGCGGGCTCGAGGCAGCGGCCGCTCTCGCAGACGTAGGCCGCGGCGCCGCCGTCGAGCGCCCGTTTCTCCCGGGCCACCGGGGCCAGGTTCGCGAGCGCATCGAGGTCCGATCCCTCGGCGGCACCGGTCACCACCCCGTCGGGGAGGAAGGTGCGGCCCAGGGCCTCGAGGAGCGGCCCGGGAGGCCCCTGCCGCCGGGGCCACACGAGCACCACTTCCCGCGGCGTGCCGGCGAGGAAATCGACGGCGAGGAGCATCTCGTGCAGGGCCGCCGGGTACGCGGAGAAGAGGGGGGCGCTCGCCCGGAGCGCGCCCTCGGCGATGCGGCGGAAGCGGTCGTCGGAGGTGAGCGCCCAGAGGCGGAGCGCGTTCAGGACCGCCACCGAGGCCCCGCTCGGCTCCGCGCCGTCCTGGGAGGGCTTCTCGCGGGCGAGGAGCGATTCCTGGTCCCTGGCGCTCCTCATCCACCCGCCGCGCTCCTCGTCCGCGAAGAGCGCCTCCGTCTGATCGGCGAGCGAGAGGGCCGCCTCGAGATAGCGGAGGCCCAGGCTCGACTCGTGGAGGTGGAGGAGGCCCTGGACGAGGAAGGCCTGGTCCTCCAGAAACCCGGGGCCGGAGGGGCGGCCGTCCGTCACGCTCCGCTGCAGCCGCCCGCCCTTTTCGAGGTGCGCGAGGGCGAAGTCCGCCGCCCGCTCGGCGGCGCGGAGGTAGCGGGCCTCCCCGAGGGCGCGGGCGCCAAAGGCCATGGCGGAGATCATGAGGCCGTTCCAGCCGGTGAGGACCTTGTCGTCCCGGAGCGGCGGGGGCCGCCTCTGGCGGGCCTCGAGGAGCCGGCGCCGGGCTCCCGCGAGCGACCCCCACTCCGCCTCGTCGGGAGCCGGGACGTAGAGCACGTTCCGCCCCTCGAAGTTCCCCTTCCGGGTGACGCCGTAGAAGCGGTTGAAGCGGCCGGCGTCCGCGCCGAGCACCTCCTCGACCTCCGCCTCGGTCCACACGAAGAACCTGCCCTCCTCCCCCTCGGAGTCGGCGTCGGTCGCCGAGTAGAAGCCGCCCTCCGGGGTCGTCATCTCCCGCTCCACGTAGTCGAGGGTGGTGCGCAGGACGCGCGCGAAGTCGGGCCGACCGGTCACCTGGAAGGCCTCCGCATACGCGAGCGCGAGCAGAGCGTTGTCGTAGAGCATCTTCTCGAAGTGGGGCACGAGCCAGCGCTCGTCCACGGCGTACCGGTGAAAGCCGCCCCCGAGCTGGTCGTGGATCCCCCCCGCCGCCATCCTCTCCAGGGTGCGGACGGCCATGTCGAGGGAGAGGGCGTCGCCCGTCCTCCGGTGGTGGCGGAGGAGCAGCCGCACCGGGAAGCTCGACGGGAACTTCGGGGCGCCGCGCGCTCCCCCGTGCACGGGGTCGTAGATCCTCCGGTACACCCCCACCGCCTCGAGGAGCGCCTCGGCCCCGGGGACCGCTGTCCCCGGCCCGCCCCCGGCCATCGCCTCCCGGATGGCCCGGGTGATGGAGGAGGCCGCCTCGCCGACCCGGCGCGGGTCGCTCCGGTAGATGGCGGCGATCTCCCTCAGGATGGAGAGGAAGCCCCGGGCCGCTCCCCGGTCGCCGTCCCGCGCCGGAAAGTAGGTCCCGGCGAAGAAGGGGCGCCGGTCGGCGTCGAGCCACACGCTCATGGGCCAGCCGCCGCGCTCGGTGAGGGCCTGGACCGCGGCCATGTAGACCGCGTCCACGTCCGGGCGCTCCTCGCGGTCCACCTTGATGGCGACGTAGCTCTCGTTCAAGGCCTCCGCCACCTCCAGGTCCTCGAACGACTCCTCCTCCATTACGTGGCACCAGTGGCAGGTGGAGTAGCCGACCGAAAGGAACACTGGCCGACCGCTCCGCCGCGCCTCGGCGAAGGCCTCGTCCCCCCAGGGGTACCAGTTCACGGGGTTGTGGGCGTGCTGCAGGAGGTAGGGGCTCGTCTCCAGGGCCAGGCGGTTCGCAAAGAGCGGCGCCTGGCCCTGCCGGTGCCGGGTCCGGGGTGGGCCTGGCCGGCGCTGGACGGCGATCTCGATCCGGCCCCTGACGTCGGGAGGAAGGGGTGCGGCCCCGGGAAGGTTCGAGAGCTCCATTTCGCCTCCCGGCCTCCCTTAACGCACGGACCGATCCCCCGCCGCCTTCGCCGGGGGGCGGCCGGGAGGCGAGCCTACGGGGACGGCCTCACCCCTTGATGACGCCGATGGGCGTGAGCCGCGCCACGAGCCGCGAGAGGCCCGCCCGCTCCACCACGCCGACCACCCGGGCCACGTCCTTGTAGGCCTCGCTCATCTCCTCGCCGAGCGTCTTCTTCCCGCGGGAGATGACCTCGATTCCCCGGTCGAGGAGCTCGCGGTGGATGGACCGGCCGCGGGCGGCCCTGAGCGCCTGGTGGCGGGAGAGTAGGCGACCGGCGCCGTGGCAGGAGCTCCCGAAGGTCTCGTCCATGGCGAGGGCCGTGCCCGCGAGCACGTAGGAGTAGCGGCCCATGTCGCCCGGGATGAGGACCGGCTGCCCGACCTCGCGGTAGGCCTCGGGTACGCGCGGGTCGCCGGGGCCGAAGGCCCGGGTCGCTCCCTTGCGGTGCACGAGGAGCGCCCGCCTCTCCCCGTCGACCCGGTGCTCCTCGACCTTGGCGACGTTGTGGCACACGTCGTAGAGGACCTCGGCCGCGAGCTCGCGCTCGGAGAGCGCCAGGCTCCTGCGCAAAGCCCGGACCGCGAGGCCGGTCATCACCTGGCGGTTCGCCCAGGCGAAGTTGGCGGCCGCCTGCATGGCCCCGAGGTAGCGGCGTCCGGCGGCGCTGTCGATGGGGGCGCAGGCGAGCTGCGGGTCCGGCAGGGCGGCGTAGTCGGGGCCGTAGCGGCCCAGGGAGGAGGCGAGCTCGGCCAGCGCCTCGTCGCAGACCTGGTAGCCGAGGCCGCGCGAGCCCGAGTGGATCTGCAGCGCGGCGGCGCCGGTCCGCAGGCCGAAGGTCTCGGCCGCCGCCGCGTCGTAGACCTCCGCCACCTCGTCCACCTCGAGGAAGTGGTTCCCGCTGCCGAGCGTCCCGAGCTGGTCGGCGCCCCGCTCGCGGGCGCGGTCGCTCACCGCGCTCGGGTCCGCGCCCGGGAGGCGGCCCTCCTCCTCGCAGTGGGCGAGGTCGCTCGCCGCCGCGTAGCCCCGCGCGAGCGCCCAGCTGGCTCCCTCCGCGAGCACCGCGTCCATCTCCTCCCCGGAGAGGCGCGGGATGGCGTCGCTCGACCCCACGCCGGTGGGGATGGAGCGGTAGAGCTCGGCCGTGACCTCGTGGCGGCGGGCCCGGACCTCCGCGGCCTCCACTCCGGTCGTCACTACCCGCACCCCGCAGTTGATGTCGTAGCCGACGCCCCCGGGGGAGACCGCTCCCCGGTCGAGGTCCACGGCGGCGACGCCGCCGATGGGAAAGCCGTACCCCCAGTGGATGTCGGGCATGGCGAGCGAGCACTTCACGATCCCGGGCAGGTGGGCGACGTTCGCCACCTGTCGGAGGGCCGGGTCGTCGGGGGCAAGGGGCCCGTCCGCATAGATCCTACCCGGCACCCGCATGGCGCCCTCGCGGGGGATCTCCCAGAGCCAGTCGCTCAGCCTGCGGAGCTTCACGGGGCTCGAGGGGCGTTCCATGGCGCCTTCCCTAGACGTCGAGGTAGACCTCCGCGATCCAGCTTCCGCCGTCGGGCTCGAAACGCGCCCGGTGGTAGGTGACGGCCTTCACGTCCCTGCCCTCGCCGTGGAGCTCCGGGCGGTAGGGTCCGAATCCCACGACGAGCTCGGCGCGCCCCGCCGCGAGGGAGCGAACCTCGCAGCCCCAGGGGATCTCGCGCCGGGCGGCGAAGCGGAAGAGCACCTCCCGGAGCACCCCGACGGCCGTCCGAGCGAGGTCCGCTCCCTCGCGGACGAGGAGGACCTCCTCGCCGCCCGGGGCCACCCCACCGCCGCCGGAGAGGAGTCCTGCGAGGGCGAGCACGAGCCGCGCCAATGTCTCCTCGGGGGACCGCCCTCGGGTCGAGAGACCCAGGTCGGCGGTGTGAGGGAGCTCCTGGTAGGGCTGGGGCAGGCGGTAGCGCACCGGGCCCAGTGTCGGGGGGGAGGCGGCAAGCCGGCAAGCACCTCAGCGGGTGGCCGCTCTAGACCGCGGTGGCCCGCTCCTCGAGCACGAGGAGGGTGGCGGTGCCGTGGGCCACCAGGCGGCCGTCTCCGTCCGTGACCCTGGCCGAGAGGCTCGCCGTGCGCCGACCGAGGTGGAGGAGCTCGCAGCGGGCCGTGAGCCGGTCCCCCACCTGGGCGGCGCGGACGTAGGTGACGGTGAGGCTCGTGGTGGTGAGGCGGAGCCCGGAGGGGATGAGCGGCCGCGGGAAGAAGCACACGGTGTCGACCAGGGTGGCGATGAGGCCGCCGTGCGCGCCGCCGTAGTAGTTGCGGTGGGCGTCCTTCACCTCCACCTCCATCGCGGCGTGGCGGTCGCCGACCTCCGTGAGCCGGATTCCCAGGGTGCCGAGGAGGGGGATGCGGTCCCCGTGCTCCAGTTCGGGATCGGGCATGGGTGCTCCTCTCGGGTGCTAGAGGCGCGCTGCGATGGCGAGCTCCAGGGGGCGGAACCGGTAGCCCTCGGGAGGGGCGGGGGGCGCGTGGGAGAGGAAGCCCGACACCACCTTCCCGAGGCACGCGTCGAGCGGCTCGTGCCGGAACCCGAGCTCGTCCCGGGCGCGCGCCGGGTCGAGGAACGACATCCAGCGGCCGCTGAAGGGAGAGGCGGCGATCGCGGGGATCCCCTCCTTCGCGAGCTCGGCCGCGGGCACCGGCAAGAGCTCGGAGCGCGCTCCGAGGAGGCGCCGGAGCTTCTCCACGAGCTCGGCGAGCGTCGGGGTCTCCTCCTGGGCGAGGTTGTAGGCTTGCCCGAAGGTCTCCCGCCGGCCGGCGGACTCGACCAGGAAGCGGGCGACCTCCCCCCCGTAGACGTGCCGCAGGGGCTGCGTCCCTCCGTCCGGGAGGAGGATCGGCCCTCCGTCCAACAGCCGCCACAGGTAGCTCTCGATCCTGCGGAAGTAGTCGCCCTCGCCGTTCACCATGGGAATGCGGACCCGGGTGGCCGGGAAGCCCTCTCGGGCGGCGACCGCGAGCGCGTCCTCGGCCTCGCGCTTGCCCACCCCGTACTCCCACTCGTCGAGGTCAGGCGGACCGTCCGGGCGCGGGACGAGGGGCCCGTCGTAATCGGACTCGCGGGCCGGCCGCGGCGCCCGAGCGAGGACCAGGTAGACCTGGCCGGTGCTCACCATGAGGTAGTGCCCGACCTTCCCTTGGAACACCTCGGCGGCCCGGCGCCCGTCCTCCCCGCTGTAGGCGGCGAGGTCGAGCACCACGTCGAAGCACCGGCCACCGACGAGTCGCGCGAGCGCCGTCCCCCGGTCGCCGCGGAGCCTCTCCACCCGGTCTCCGAAGGGATCGGGGAGGCGACCCCGGTTGAGGAGCGTCACGCGGTGGCCGGCGGCGAGCAGGCGCCAGGTGGCGAGGAGCCCCACGAAGCGGTTGCCGCCGATGACGAGGACGTTCACGGCCACACCTCCTCTCGGCCGCCGGCGGCCGAGGACGGGCTCGCGTGCAGCGGGACGAGCTCTCGCGACGAGATCCGCTCGAAGCGGGCGACGAGGGATACGGCCACCGCGGCGAGCCCGGCGCAGAGGCCCCACCAGAGCCCCCGGATCCCGAGGCCGAGCGCGAAGCCGAGGAGGAGTGCGGCCGGAAGGCCCAGGAGCCAGTGGCCGAAGACGTTGGCGGCGAAGGTGAAGCGGGTGTCCCCCGCGCCGCGGAGGACGCCGGCGCCCACGCCCTGCACGCCGTCGGCGATCTGGAACACGCCGGCGATGCGGAAGAGGGGTGTGGCGGTCGCGACCACGGCGGCATCGTCGCACATGAGCCGGGCGAAGGCTTGAGGGAAGAGGAGAAAGGCCGCGCCCCACAGTGCCATGAAGCCCGCGCCGGCCCCGAAGGCGACGAGCCCAGCTCGCCGCGCCGCCCGGGTGTCACGGTTCCCCACCGCGAAGCCCACCCGCACCGAGCCCGCCCCTCCGATGCCGAGGGCGGCGCTGAAGGTGAAGCCCGCCACGGCGAGGGTCACCTGGTGGGCGGCGAGCTCGGTGGTGCCGAGCCGGCCGGCGAGGAATCCGGCCAGGGCGAAGACGCCGACCTCAGCGGCCATGTGAAGGCCCACCGGCACGCCGACCCGGAGCGCGCGGCCGAGCTCTTCCGGCACCGGCCGCCGCTCGAAGCCGGGGCGCGTCGGGTGACGGCGCACGGCGATCGCGAGGAAGGCGGCCTGGAGCAGGGTGGCGAGCGTGGTGGCGACGCCGGAGCCGGTGGCGCCCAGGGCGGGGATGAGGTGGAGGGGCCCGGCCCAGCCGCCCAGGCCGGCCCCGCCGAAGACGAGGAGGAGGTCGAGGAGCAGGTTCGCGACGTTCGCGAGGACGGCAGAGAGGAGGACCGCGCCCGGGCGCCCCACCGCCTGCAGGTAGGAGCGGGCTCCGAAGAAGAAGAGGAGGGGAGGGAGCCCGGGGAGGCGGGCCCACAGGTACCCCCGGGCGAGGTCGGCCACCTCGGGCCCGATGCCTCCGGGGACGAGGAGGAGCGGGGCAGCCGTCAGGGGAACGGCGAGCGCGGCGCCCATGCCGCAGGCAAGCCACACCCCCTGCCAGAAAAGGTGGCGGGCCCGGGTGGCGTCCTTCGCTCCCAGGGCCTGGGCCACCAGGGGGTCGAGCCCCATCATCATCCCCATCCCGAAGACGCTCACCGCGAAGAAGAGGGCGTTGCCGAGCCCAGCGCCGGCGAGGGGCACCGCGCCCGCCCGCGCCACCACCGCGGCGTCGACGACGCCCATGAGCGCCTGGGCGGCGGAGGCGAGGCCGAGGGGGAGTGCGAGGCGCGAGAGCGCGTAGAGCTCCTCGCGGACGGTTGGGACCTTCTCTGCCATGCGAGGCCCTGGAACATAACGTGGAAGGGGAGGGGGAAGGCTTTGGAGCGCGCCGAGGTAAGCTCGCCCTAGCCCATGCACTGGCCTCGCCCCCTTCGCTGTCTCGCCAACCGGAACCTCCGGCTCTTCTTCGGAGGGCAGGCCGTCTCCCTCGTCGGGACCTGGATGCAGTCGGTGGCCCAGGGCTGGCTCGTGTGGCGGCTCACCCAGTCGTCCCGGATGCTCGGCGTCATCGCCTTCCTGGCCCAGACCCCGGTGCTCCTCTTCGGGGCCTGGGCCGGCTCCCTCGCCGACCGGCTGCCGCGGCGCTCCGTGGTCCTCGCCACCCAGGGCAACGCCGTCCTACAGGCGCTGTTGCTCGCCACCCTCACCCTGGGCGGCTGGGTGCGCCCCTGGATGCTCCTCGTGCTCGCCTTCATGCTCGGCCTCACCTACGCTTTCGAGATCCCCTCCCGACAAGCGCTCCTCGGGGAGATCGCGGGCGCGGACATGCCGAACGCGCTGGCCCTCAACTCGAGCATCGTGAACGGAGCCCGCATCGTGGGCCCAGCGCTCGCCGGCGTCATCGTCGCCGCGGTGGGGGAGGGCGTCGCCTTCGCCCTGAACGCGCTCTCCTTCGCCGGCACCATCCGCGCGCTTCTCGTCATGGAGGTGCCGCCTCACAGGCCGGAACCGCGACCGGCAGGGGCCCACCTCGCAGAGGGGTTCGCCTGGGCGTGGCGGACCCCCAGGGTCCGAGCGCTCCTCGCGCTCCTCGCCGCGTCGAGCATCTTCGGCATGTCCTACGTGGCGCTCCTCCCCGTGCTGGCTGCGCGGGTCCTCGGCGGGGGGCCGGGCCTCTTCGGGCTCCTCCAGTCCTGCGCTGGGGCCGGAGCCCTCTGCGGGGGCGTGGCGCTCCTCGTGCGGTCGCGGCTCGACGGCCTGGAGAGGCGCGCGGCACTCGGAGCCACCGCTCTCGGCGGGGGTCTCCTCGCTGTCGCCCTCTCCCGGAGCGCCCCCCTCTCGGCCGCGGCGCTCGTCGTGGTCGGCTTCGGGTACGTGACCCAGACCGCGGGCACCATGACGCTCCTCCAGTCTCTCGCCCCTCCCGAGATGCGGGGGCGGATGATGGGGCTCTTCTCCACCATCTTCGTCGGGATGTCCCCGTTCGGCGCCCTCGCCGGAGGGTTCGCGGCGGCTCGCTACGGCGTGCCGAGGACCTTCCTCGCCGGGTCGGCGGCCGTGCTCTCCGCCAGCGCCGCTTTCCACCTCGGGCTCCCGAGGCTGCGGCCCGGCCCGTCGAGGACCGCGGGGGAGACCTCGGGAGGGCCATAGAGTCCGCTCGGCGGCGCCCCGCGGCGTACTGGACGGGCATTCAGAGGCGTGGCACCATGCCCGCGTGGTGGTCGTGGGCATCGACCCGGGAACGCAGCGATGCGGCTACGGGGTGGTGGCGAGGGCGGGGTCCCGGCTCCGGGTGCTCGAGTCGGGCGTGCTCGTGCCCGGAAGCCACCCCCTAGCCCGGAGGCTCTCCCTCATCCTCGGCGGCCTCGAGGCCATCCTCGGCCGGGTGAGGCCCCAGGCGGTGGCCGTGGAGTCCGTCTTCTTCGGGGTTTCCCCCCGCTCCGCGCTCGTCCTCGGCCAGGCCCGGGGCGTGGTGCTCGCGGCCGCGGGGCGGGCCGGTCTCGAGGTCTTCGAGTACGCGCCGGCGCAGGCGAAACTCGCGCTCACCGGCAACGGCCTCGCCGAGAAGTCCCAGATGGTCCGGATGGCGCGCGCCCTCTTCGGCGTCGAGGCGTCGCTCGCAGACGAGGCCGACGCCATCGCGCTCGCCGTCTGCCACATCTCGCGCGCGGCGCGGCGCCCCGCGCCCACGGCGCGTGGGCGGCGGGCCGGGAGCGGGGCTTGATCGCGCACGTGGCCGGCGTCGTCGCCGAGAAGCGCGACGGCGAGGTGGTGGTGGACGTCGCCGGGGTGGGCTACCGCGTCCGTGTCTCCGAGAACTGCCTCGCCGCCGTGCCCGCGCGCGGGGAGAAGGTCCTGCTTCACACCTACACGCACGTCCGCGAGGACGCCCTCGATCTCTACGGGTTCGTGAGCGAGGAGGAGGAGGCGGTGTTCCGCGAGCTCATCGGGGTGAAGGCGGTCGGCCCCCGGGCGGCCCAGAACATCCTCTCCGGGATCGAGGCGAGGGAGTTTGCCGTCGCGGTGGCGAGCGGGGACGTGGCTCGGCTCACCAAGGTGCCGGGGATCGGCAAGAAGACCGCCGAGCGTTTGGTGGTGGAGCTCAAGGAGAAGCTGGCCGCGCTCGCGAGGTCCTCGCCCGAGCGGTCGGGGGCGGGGCGGGTCCCACTTATCGACCAGCTCGAGCAGGCGCTCCTCGGGCTCGGCTACCGGCCGCAGCAGGCCTCCCAGGCCGCGGAGGCCGTCGCCGATCGCGCCGGGGGGCTCACGCTCGACGAGCTGTTGCGGGAGTCTCTGAAGCTCCTGCGGGGCTGATCCGGCGCCACCGTCAGTCGACGAGGATGGTCACGGCTGCGGCCGGGTCCTCGAGCGCGCTCGCGTCGACGGTTCCCGGCGAGAGCGGTGGGGTCCTGGCGGCGCTCGAGGGCGGCACCACGACGACGCCGAACCCGGGCGCGGCCGGGGCAGCGAACTGGTACTCCACCGGGTCCTGGTTCAGGAAGGTCACCGCCGTCCCGTCGGGTACCTCGATGCAGGCGGGGTTGCAGATGCCGTTCACGACCGCGACGGTGGCGACCTTCGCGGCCGACGCCGTCGTGCACGGGGTCGCGCCCACGCCCGGGACCCCCGGGAGCTGCGGGGCGTTCAGGGGCTGGCAACCGAGGAGCGCCGCGGCGAGTCCCAGGCCGAGGAATCGGGGGGCCGTCCTTTCGCCGGGGTCGGACACGGGTGGTAGGTTACGCCCATGTCGGTGCGGCCGGCGCGGGAGCTTTCGGGAAGGGCCCAGGAGGGCGAGGAGCGGCTCGAGCAGTCGCTGCGCCCCGCCACCTTCGACGAGTACGTCGGGCAGGAGAAGCTGGTGCAGAACTTCCGCGTGTACGCGCAGGCGGCCCGGAAGCGCGGCGACGCCCTCGACCACGTGCTCCTGTCGGGCCCGCCCGGCCTCGGCAAGACGTCGCTCGCTCACATCCTCTCCGCCGAGCTCGGGGTCTCCCTCCACGTGACGAGCGGTCCGGCGCTCGTGAAGAAGGGGGACCTCGCCGGCCTCCTCACCGCGCTCGCTCCCCGGGACATCCTCTTCATCGACGAGATCCACCGGCTCTCCCCGGCCGTGGAGGAGGCCCTCTATCCAGCCATGGAGGACTTCCGCTTCGACGTGGTTCTCGGCGCCGGGCTCGGCGCCCAAACCATGGAGATGAAGCTCGAGCGCTTCACCCTGGTCGGAGCGACGACCCGGACCGGGCTCCTCGCGAGCCCGCTCCGCGATCGGTTCCCCATCCAGGAGCGGCTCGACTACTACGGTGCGGCGGACCTCGGGGAGATCGTAATACGCGCGGCGCGGAAGCTCGGCCTGCCCGTGAATCCGGAGGGCGCAGAGGAGCTCGCTCGGCGGGCGCGGGGCACGCCCCGCATCGCCATCCGCCTCCTGCTCCGCGCCCGGGACTTCGCGGAGGTGGAGGGGGACGGGACGGTGACGCGCGGCATCGTGGACCGGACGCTCGAGCGCCTGGAGGTGGACGCTCGGGGGCTCGACGCCATGGACCGCCGCATCCTCATCACGGTCATCGACGTGTTCGGCGGGGGGCCGGTGGGGATCGACGCCGTGGCGGCGGCCGTCGGCGAGGAGGGGGACACGATCGAGGACGTCTACGAGCCCTTCCTGGTGCGGGAGGGCTACCTCGCCCGCTCTCCCCGCGGCCGCGTGGCGCTGCCCGCCGCCTACACTCACCTCGGACGGGATCGCCCCCGAGGGAAGCAGGAGAGCCTCCTCTAGAGGCGGGCGCCCAGGCCGCGGATCCCGTGAAGGGTGCCGCCGATCGAGGTCGGGCGATATCGCCGGGGTGGCGCGGAGTTCCCTTCACAAAATGCTACCTCCCACGCGTTCGCGGGTTTGGTATAAGCGCAGCGCGTCGAGAAGTTGCGTCTCCCGGGGTCATCTCTGACATCCCTGTCGCGGTTTCCGGGGTGGAGATGACAGGCGGCAAGACTCGAGGCCGTGTGGGCGATCGCTGCAACTGGAGCAAACTGTAACCATAATGGCTGCTTAGTCGATTAGCCCCAAGAGCGGTCCGGCGGATGGCACCCTTGTTGCTCCAAACCATGCCGCTCTGCGTGTACCGTGACGCGGTGTGCTAGCGCAGTAGGCCGAGCGTGGAGGTTCTGCACCATGGGGTATTGGCATCAGCGAACGGTCGGAAAGAGGGTCAGCTGTAGCGGGGTGGGTCTCCACTCCGGGCGGCCGGCCACCCTCACGCTCGCGCCAGCAGCGCCCGACTCGGGTATCACGTTCGTCCGCATGGACCTCGGCCAGGAGATCCCGGCCCGCGCCGGCCACGTGTCGGACACCACGCTCTCCACCAACCTCGCCCTGGGCTCCGCGCGGGTGCACACCGTCGAGCACGTCCTCTCCGCCCTCTTCGGGATGGGGATCGACAACTGCCGCGTCGAGGTGGACGGGCCCGAGATCCCCATCCTGGACGGCTCCGCCGCGCCCTTCGTCGCCCTCATCCGGGAGGCGCGGATCACGGAGCAGCGGCGCGGGAAGCGGTTCCTGATCGTCGATCGACCGGTAGAGGTCCGCGACGGCGACAAGCTCGCGAAGCTGGAGCCCGCGGAGTCCCTCTCCTTCGAGTTCACGGTCGACTTCAGGCACCCGCTCGTCACCGACCAGGCCTTCTCGTTCGCCTTCTCCGACCGCGCCTACGAGCGCGAGGTGGCGCGGGCCCGGACCTTCTGCTTCCTCAGGGACATCGAGCAGATGAAGGCCGTCGGGCTCGCGAAGGGCGGGAGCCTCGACAACGCCATCGTCGTCGACGAGTTCTCCATCCTGAACCCCGAGGGGCTCCGCTTCCCGGACGAGTTCGCGCGCCACAAGGTCCTCGACGCCATCGGCGACCTCTCTCTCGCCGGGCTCCCGGTCATCGGGCACTTCCGGGCCTACAAGAGCGGCCACGGGCTCAACCAGGCGCTCGTGAAGAAGGTGCTCTCCGACCCGGGCTCCCACATGGTGGTCCGGGTGAGCGCCGAGAAGGAGCTCGAGCCGCTGCGCCTCCGCCTGCCCGTCCTGGGCGGCGCAGAGGCCCGCTAGGCCGCACCGCCCGGGAAAGGGCGAGGGCCGGAAGGCAAGGTCCTGGAGCTCTTCCACACCGTCGCCGACGAGGGGTCCGCCCGCGTGCGGCGACGCGCGGCCGAGCTCGGGCTCCTCGACCGCCTCTCTCT
>Ga0335077_10005055_pt1 | contig 16128 bp, 13 predicted proteins | sample Lox_Sample_31_FD_207151 | JGI IMG/M metagenome (GOLD analysis project Ga0335077, IMG submission 207151) | Soil microbial communities from Loxahatchee National Wildlife Refuge, Florida, United States - Lox_Sample_3.1 | ecosystem: Environmental > Terrestrial > Soil > Wetlands | place: USA...
CCCGGCGCCCGCCCTGCAAGCCGAACCAGTCCTGGCTCATACCTCGGAGTCCGAGCCGTCCCCGGCCCGGCCCGAGCAGGCCGCCCTGCCCGAATCCTCCGTAGTTGAAGGACCGAATGCCTGAACTCACCGCCGCGATGGCTCCGGATGAGGATTCCGGCGGCCAGTTGCCAGCCATGAGCTTCCTCGAGCACCTCGAGGAACTGCGCAAAAGGATCATCTACTGCCTGATTGCGGTGGCGGCCGGCTTTGGCGCGTGTTTCTGGAAGGCCGATGCCATTTACGCCATCATGCAGCACCCCATCATGGAGGCGCTGCACCGCAATGGCATGCCGGAAAAGCTGGTCTATCTGAACCCGACCGAGCCGTTCAACATGTACCTCAAAGTCGGGTTGCTGGCCGGCCTGTTCGTGGCCTCTCCGTTTGTGCTGTATCAGGTGTGGATGTTCATCTCGCCCGGCCTGTACCGCCATGAGAAACGCTACGTGATGCCGTTCATGTCGTCGACGGTATTTCTGTTCCTGGCGGGCGGCTACTTCGGTTACAGGATCGTTTACCCCGCGGCGCTCGACTTCCTGATCAGCTACGGCAAGCAGTTCCAGCCGATGATCACAATCGGGGAGTACACCGATCTTTTCCTGACGATCATCATCGGAATGGGAGCGATCTTCGAGCTGCCGATCCTGGTCTTTTTCCTGTCGCTGATGGGAATTATCACCGCGGGCTGGATGTGGCGGAACCTGCGTTACTCGATTCTGGTTATCTTCACGATTGCCGCCATCGTCACGCCGACCACTGACATCATGAACATGTGTATTTTTGCCGCGCCCATGGTCGCGCTTTATGTGTTGAGCATCGGCATCGCGTGGTTCGTGCATCCCACCCAGCGCCGGGCGCGGGCGGCGAAACGAGATCAATGATCCAGGCTAAAGAAACCGCGTGGGGTCGGGCGACTCGCCCGCCCTCCTGGCCTTGGCTGCGAACTGGTTTAGCTGGCCTCCTGCTGACACTCACCGCCTGCGCTCAGCAAAAGCCGGCGCCGAAGGTGGAGTTGTCGTTCGACTCGGCGCCGGAAGCTTCGAGCAAGCCGGCCGCGGTCGCGCCTTCTCCGGACTCCGATCCTCCGCCCGCGTTCGACGCAGCCCGGGCTATGCAGTACACAAGGGAGGTGACCGGGTTTGGCGCCCGCCCCATTGGCAGCCCCAACCACAAGAAGCTGGAGAACTACATCCTTTCCCATCTAAAAGGCGACGCCGCGGAGGACGACGCTTTCATCGCCGACACTCCCGAAGGCAAGTTTCCTGTGCGCAACATCATGGCAAAGTTTGCGGGGAGCCGCGATGGCATCATCGTGATTGCCGGCCACTACGACACGAACTATCCGCTGCGCGATACGGGCTATGTGGGCGCCAATGACGGCGGCTCTTCAACCGCGGTGCTGCTGGAAATCGCCAACCAGCTTCGCGGCAAGAAGCGGGATGGATATAGCGTGTGGTTGCTCTGGACCGACGGCGAAGAAGCGGTAAGAACCTGGAGCGCGACCGATAGCGACTACGGCACACGCCATCTCGCTCAGAAATGGGAGAAGGATGGCACACTCAAGAAGATCAAGGCATTCCTACTGGCAGACATGGTTGGCGACGCCGATCTTAACATCGAACACGAACAGTTCTCCACGCCCTGGCTCGAAGATCTGGTCTATGAGGCAGCCACCCGCTTAGGCTACCAGTCACATTTCTTCGCCCGCACTACCGCCATTGAAGATGATCATCTTCCGTTCGTGCAGCGCGGAGTGCCGTGCGCGGACCTGATCGATCTCGACTACGGCTACAACAACGTGTTCCACCACACTCCACAGGACACGCTCGACAAACTCAGCCCCAAGAGCCTGGAGATCGCCGGCAGCGTGATTCTTGAGACGGTTCGGTTGCTGGACCGGAAATAGTGCGGTGTGGGCATCCCACATTGATGCTTCCTATTTCTCGTCGCTTCGTTTCTAATGCGGAACGTTATGCGATCCTTCCGACTGAGCTTGCTTTTTCCCATCCTGGCGGTATTCACTTGCCTCGCCCAGACTCCGGTTGAGCAGGTAATTGCCGAGGCCCTGAAGCCATCCGCGCTGGACAACAACCTGGAACGCCTGACGGACCGGATCGGCGGGCGCGTACCCGGTACGCCTGCGATGGAAAAAGCCGTGCAGTGGGGCATTGAGGTTTTCAAGGTCGCCGGAGCTGACGGCGTTCACACGGAAAGCTTTTCCATCCCCGCGTCCTGGGCCGAAGGCGCGACTTCGATGACGATTGTGGCTCCGGAACAGTTCAAGGTACGCGCCATTTCACTGGCGTGGGCCCCGGCCCTTGCGCCGCAGCGCCATGTGCCGATTATTGATGTGGGGGAGGGAAACGCGGAGGATTTCGCCAAGGCTGGCAGCGTTGCGGGTGCGATCGTGCTGGTCCATTCGGAGGAAATGCACACGTGGGCCGATCTCTTTGGCGAATACATGCGGGTACCGGTAACGATCGACCTGGCGGTGAAAGGCAAGGCGATAGCGATTGCCCTTCAATCGACGCGCCCGCATGACCTGCTGTATCGCCACTCAAACTCGCCGGAGGGCGGCATTGACCGGCTTCCGGGGATTCAAGTGGCGCGCGAGGATGCAGCCCGAATCTCTCGCCTGCTGGCCTCCGGGCAGAAGCTGTACGCGGACATTTCCGTCCCGAACCGAGTCGGCGGCGCTACCACCACCAGCAACGTCATTGCCGAGCTGCGCGGCAGACAAGATGAGAAGCCTGACGAGTATGTTGTCCTGGGAGCGCATCTCGATTCCTGGGAACTCGGCACCGGCGCGCTCGACAACGGCTGCAACGCGGCGCTGGTGGTGGATGCTCTGCGGGCGATTCAGGCCTCAGGACAACGGCCGCGCCGCAGCATCCGTTTCATTCTCTTCTCGGGGGAGGAACAAGGCCTGGTCGGATCGCATGCCTATGTCACTGCTCACCGCAGTGAAATGGACAAGGTCGCCGCCATGGTCGTTCTCGATGCCGGTATCGGCAAAGTTACCGGCTTCTCCCTGGGCGGGCGCAAGGATGTGCTGGACGCGGTGAACGAACTAGCCACGCCGCTCAAGCAGTTTGACGCGGCAAACATGACCACAGACGCAACCTACGGAACCGACAATTTTGATTTCCTGCTGGAAGGCGTCCCCACGCTGATGGCCAATCAGGTGGAGGAGAATTATCTGATCAATTACCACGCTATGTCTGACACCTTCGACAAAGTGGACCTGGCGCGGCTCAAGCAGCACGTAGCCGAGGCGGCGGCGATCACTTTTGCCATTGCGGACGCTCCGCAGCGCGTGGGCCCGCGGCTCACTCACGACCAAATTGCGCAGACCCTCAGCGAAACTCACCTTGACGACCAGATGAAGGGCTTCGGTGTGTGGGACGATTGGGCCACCGGCAAGCGAGGAAGGCAAAAATGATTTCTCCGCTGATGGTTGCCGATTTCCAATTGCCGGATGCCTCGGGTACATTGAAAATCGGAAACACCCCGGATCCTAATTGATCATCTTCTGGATTCTCTTCAATCTCTTCGTCCTAGCCATGCTGGTGCTCGACCTCGGTGTCTTCCACCGGCGGGCACACGCGGTGAAATTCCGCGAAGCGGCCCTTTGGAGCGCGATGTGGATCGGGCTGGCCGCGGCTTTCGCGCTGGTGTTGTACTTCTGGCAGGGACGGACTTCCACCCTGGAGTTCGTGACTGGCTATGTTATCGAACTCTCGCTCAGCGTGGACAATCTCTTCGTCTTTCTGTTGATTTTTCGCTACTTCAGGGTCTCTGGTGAACACCAGCACAGAGTGCTGTTCTGGGGAATCCTGGGCGCGCTGGTGATGCGCGCTGTTTTCATTTTGCTGGGCGTCGGACTCATCAACCGCTTCCACTGGATTGTGTATGCGTTTGGCGGGCTGCTGGTGTACAGCGGCATCAGGCTTTTCTTTCAGGAAGGGATGGAGATTCATCCGGACAAGAATCCGGTCTTGCGTCTGGTTCGCCGCTTGATCCCGGTTACCGAGGACTACCACGGCGGGAGGTTTTTCATCCGCCGCCCCGGTCTCTTCGCCACGCCACTGCTGGTGGTGCTGGTGGTGGTGGAAACGACCGATGTCTTGTTCGCGGTGGATTCCATTCCTGCCATTCTGGCCATTACGCTGAACGCGTTTATTGTGTACACATCGAACGTGTTCGCCATCATGGGACTGCGTTCCATGTACTTTGCGCTGGCCGGAATGATGGAAACATTCCGCTTCCTGCATTACGGACTGTCGCTGGTACTGGTTTTTGTCGGCGGGAAGATGCTGCTCTCGCACTACTACCAGTTGCCCACGGAATACGCACTGGGAACAGTCGCAGTCATTCTGCTCGGCTCGGTCCTGGCGTCGGTCGTCCATCCCCGAACGAAGCTCCATTAGTCGCGCGGTTTGACCTGTTTCTCACCGAGCTAACGTCCTGCGAATTCCTCAGGATGACCCTCATAGCGTCATCGTTGATTTGTGGGTTGGCCGCTAAGTTATGATGAGTCCCGTGACTCGAGTCACCATATCCGTTCCTCCACGTCCGTATGACGCCGTGATTGAAAGCGGTTTGTTGGAGCGCGCGGGGGCTTGCCTGCGCGATCTGCCAAATTTTCCCGCAAAGTTGTTCATAGTGGCGCCCGCGCCAGTGCGTCGCCGCTGGGGTAAGAAGTTGATGGCATCGCTAGCGAATTCGGGCTTCCGGGCCCGACTGCTCGAGATGCCCGACGGGGAGCGCCACAAGCGGCTGGCGACCGTCGAGGGTTTGGCGGAGAAGCTGGTGGCTCTCGGCGCCGAGCGCAGCTCTGGCATCGTGGCTCTGGGCGGCGGGGTGACGGGCGACGTGGCCGGGTTTCTGGCTTCCATTTATCTGCGTGGCGTAGACGTGGTACAGATTCCCACGACGGTGCAGGCGCAGGTGGATGCGGCTATCGGCGGAAAGACCGGAGTGAATTTGCGAGCTGGAAAGAACCTGCTGGGAACCTTCCATCAGGCGCGCGCCGTGCTGATTGATCCGGAGGTACTTTCGACCTTGCCGGAGCGGGAGTTCCGCGCGGGACTGTTCGAATCGCTGAAGGCTGGGATCATCGGCAATCCGGGCTTGTTCGAGCAACTGGAGAATGGAAAGTGGAAGAGGTTGCGCCGTGACCCTGCTGCGCTGGAGTGGGTGATCGCGGAATCGGTACGGTTGAAGGCCGAGGTCGTCTCGGCCGACGAGCGCGAGGGCGGGCTGCGCAGAGTATTGAACCTCGGCCACACCATCGGGCACGCCCTGGAAGCGGAGACTGGCTATCGCCATTTTCTGCATGGGGAGGCGGTCGCCTGGGGGATGATTGCCGCCGCTAATATTGCGGCGGAGGCCGGGCTGTTAGAAGAGGGCGTGGCACGGCGGGTATGCAGCGCTATTCTGGCGCCAGGGCCGCTGCCCAAGGTGGAAGTGCGCCCCCGGAACATTCTCCGCAGGCTGCAGGCCGACAAGAAGACACGGAACGGAGTGGTGCACTTTGTGCTGCCGCGGGAAATCGGCAAGGTGGAAATCGTAAACGACGTACCGGAGAAGCTCGTGCTGGACGCGGTGGATGAAGTGCAGGCAGTTTCGCGTAAGTTGTTGTCTCGAGAATTATGACTTTTTCGGCTACTGCCATCAGCTCCTGAGCGCAGCGAAGGACCGCATGTCGGCGTCCGGCTGCACCGGCGGCGCGAGGCGGTCTCACCTCGCATTATCCGCGCCACGGGAGGAATGCCTGGTAGCGCTCATGCCCCTTCTCGCTGCACTGGTGTCCCTTGCTTCGCTTGACAGCGCCTATCGTCATTAGAGGCAGGCTGACAAGTGGAAGCAAATGACCGATCGAGAATTCCTATACACTGCATAGACCATGTCCGATTCCGGCGATGGTTTTACTCCGGCTGAACTGCGCAAGCTGCGCAGCCTGAAAAATCCTTACGGTATTCAACGGTTGCTCGACGACATGCCCTACCACCTGGAGGACACGGCGTGGTCGCCGCGCTTCGTTCTGCGCGAAAACACCGCCCACTGTTTCGAAGGGGCGATCTTCGCCGCCGCGGCGCTGCGCGCCAACGGCTTTCCGCCGCTGATCCTGGATTTCGAAGCCGAGCACGATACCGATCATGTCATCGCGATTTACCGCGTGGACGGCCACTGGGGGGCGGTGGCCAAGTCCAACTTCACCGGCTGCCGCTTTCGCGAGCCGGTTTATCGCTCTCTGCGCGAGCTGGCGATGAGCTATTTCAACCTGTATTTCAACCTGCGGCGGGAGCGAACGCTGCGCACGTTTTCGCGTCCGGTCAGCCTTGTGCGATTTGACCGGCGGCAATGGATGACCACGAAGAAGCCGATATGGTTCATTGCCGAATACCTGTTGGACATCTTCCACTACAAGCTCCTGCGGCCGGGAATGGCACCGAGGCTGCATCGGGTGGATGACCGCCTGTTTCGCGCAGAATGCGTCGACCGGACGGAGAAGAAGTAGTCGGACCAGGTGTCAGATGATGCTTCGGTCAACGTTGCTGGGCGTACCTTCGGCACATGCTCAACGGTTGCTTGAGGGCTTAAACTTGTCTCGTGCGTCGCTTCACCTTTCTTATCGTGTTTCTGGCTGGCTTGGCATGCGCCCAGACTCCGGCAGACATTGGCTCCGATCCCCACCATCGCCTACTGCTTCAAAACAACCTGGTAAGGGCCTATTCCCTGGAGTTGCCACCTCGTGCACAGAGCTATGTCCGGCACGAACATAACTTCCTTCTCGTAACATTGCAGGATGGGGACATGGTGGTGTGGCCGGAGGGTGCGTCCGACATCACCAGCTTCCACTTCCGTGAGGGCGGAGGGAGCTTTTTCTTTGGCGGCCGCGCACAAGGCCTGCGTAATCAGACGACCGCCCCGTTCCGTGGAATCGTGGTCGAGTTCCTTGATCCCGGCGTCTCCACCTACGGCTACCAGTTGAGCGGACAATGGGATTTTGGCCTCAGTGGGGTCCCCGGGCCCGTCGACCCACATGCCAAGTTCTCGACCTCGATCCGGCTGGGCACGGCGACCGCCATCGGTGTCCAGTTGCTGCCAGGCGATTCACTTGCCGCCCCGGAAAAGGCGGGACCGGAGTTGCTCATAGCGGTCAGCGATGTGGATTTGAAAGTAGGATCAGGAGATCACATGCGTCAGGCACGGGGCGACGTGGCGTGGGTTCCGGCCCGGAAGGCAGCATACGTCAACGCAGGGAGCCGAGCCGCCCAATTCGTGCTGATCGAGTTCCATGAAGCAGCACCGCCGGCTACTCACTAAAAACCCAAGCCGTCCTGGAGTACTGACAGGACAATCTCCCCGGCCACCAAGACCGGGAAGATTGCGGAGACGTGCGTGAGAGAGGCAACAAAACCGCCGAGAGCAGAGACCGCCAGTGTCGAGGTTGGGGGCGATCTCCGCGCGAATCTCGGCGAGCAATCCAAGCTCCGCCAGGCACGCTCGGAAGTCTCACGCTGCGGAATGGACTCCCGACTAGCGGTGCTGCGCTTGGACACCTAGACAGTAAAGAAAGTCGGGCGAGCCATTTGTCAAAAAATTGTAAAAGATCGTTGACCGGTCCCCGGAGGCGTGGCATTCGCTCCCTGGAATCGCCCCAGGCGGAACAATTTCCCGGCCGAACGAGTCTCCCCGACGGTTCCAGGGTTTTACACTGTTACCATGACTGTCCGCCGATGCCTTGTGGTGGCCCTGATCCTTGCGAGTTGTTCTCTGCTAAGTCAGAGCACTCCGCAGGATCCCCCTTCCGTACAGGCTGAGCTGACCGAAGACCAGATTCGCCAACTCATTCGCGAGGCCGCGGAGAAAGATATCGCCAACGACAAAGCCAGCCGGGATTACAGCTACATCCAGCGCGAAGAAGAGCACAAACTGAACGGCAATGGCGATGTGCAGAGCACGGAGACCCGCACCTACGAGGTGCTTATGCTCTATGGCGAGCCGGTTCGCCGGCAGATTGCCAAGAACGATACGCCGCTTCCTGCGAAAGATGCAGCCAAAGAAGAAGAGAAGCTGCAGAAGATCATTGAAAAGCGCAAGAACGAGGACGAAGGCGAGCGCCGGAAGCGCCTGGAAAAAGAGGAAAAGAACCGGGAAGAAGACCGCCAGTTCGTAAAGGAAATAGCCGAGGCTTATAACTTTCGCTTTGTCGGGCTGGAATCCCACGAGGGCCGCCCCACGTACGTGATTGACGCCGACCCCAAACCCGGATATGAACCGCACGGCAAGAACACGAAATTCCTGCCTAAATTCCGCTTCCGCGTGTGGGTGGATCAGGCTGAAAAACAGTGGGTGAAACTCGACATTGACTGTATCGACACAGTTTCGGTCGGGCTGTTCCTCGTCCGGCTTCACAAGGGATCGAACCTGCAGATCGAGCAGACACGCGTGAATGATGAAGTCTGGCTGCCGAAACATGTTGGGTTGCGGCTTGACGCGCGCGTGGCTCTGTTCAAGGGGTTGAATATTTCAGAGGACGCGTCCTACAGCGACTACAAGAAATTTCGCACGGATACGAGGATTGTCCCCACCGGGATTGCGGAGGAACAGCCGAAAGCAGAGCCTGCAGGAAAAGCCAACGATGAGAACCAAGAACGATGAGAACTGAGAACGATACGAGTTGAGAACAATGAAGTGAAAATTGATCTTTATCAGAACTGCCATTCCCTTTCACAGGAAACAGTTTCACCAACTAAACTCCAGCAGCGACACCGCCTGCCTCGGCAGGCTGAAGTTTAGCTCCAGGGCTCGGTTGCTGGCCTTCATCTTCTGCCCCTTACCCAGCGTTTGCAGCTGGCCTACGGCTTTCAGCTTCGCGTACTGATCCGGCGATGGGTTCTGGGGTGAGCCCATGTCTTTCCACGCCGTATAAGCGTTGCTGTGATCGTGGTCAATCCGGTAGTGCTGCAGGGAGATTCGCTGGGCAGCTTTGGGCAGTCCGGCAAGAGACAGCTTCACTTCAGCCGCTGGCGCGGGCGCGTCGTCGTCATGGTAATTCCAGACGAGGACGGTCATGCCGTGCTCGGTTCGTGCCGCCAGCGCATCTACATCGGAACGCTCGCGGACACCCGACTTCAGAATATCCTCCACGCTCACCGCTCCCTTGCTTTCCGTCTTGACTCGTTCGCCCCGCATCTTCCCCAGCATGCGAAACAGGTTGAGCACCGGCTTGTCTACGCCGTTCGTGGCAAGGGTACGGAACCCGTCGAAATAAGGCTGGCCTTCGAATTCGAAGGCCCAGGTAAGAAATCCTTCGAGATGGCTGCCGTGTAGCTCGGCGAGATCCACCACACCGCGTATGGCAGCAGCGGCGTACGAAGGATAGAGAGTCCCGTTGCGGTAGGCATTCTGGGGATAGACGCGCGCCGAGCACGCCGCACATCCTTCGGGGTCCGATTCGCTCAGCACCACGGGAAGTTTGGCGAACTGCGGGAAAGAGGATACGATCTCGAACCCACGGTCCACGTCGCGCAGGTTGTTGGCAAGTCCCATCTGCACGCGGCCGTCCACGACTTTGGGTGAGCCCTTGGCGTGGAAGCTGATGAAGTCCAGCGGAACGCCGGCTTTGCCCGTTACAGAATTTGTGCCGTGTGCACAATGCTCGAGGAACTGCCTGAGAAAAGCCGCTGCCCGCTCCGACCCGGGCCCAGTGGTGGCGGGCCCTCCCACCCGGGCGCCGGGGAGCGCGTTCCGCACAGCCTCGATGGTGTAATCGTAAAGCTTGTCGTATTCCTCGGGAGTTCCGTTCCAGTAGCCGATATTCGGCTCATTCCAGACTTCCCAGTACCAGGTCTCGGCTTCCTGCTTGCCATAGCGCTGAACACAGTGCAGCACCAGTTGCCGCACCAGTTCCGCCCATTTCTTGTAGTCGTTCGGCGGATAGGCCCAGCCGGTGAAGATATCACCTTTGGGGAACTCGTGGCGGTAGGGTTGCGGATGGACCGAGAGCGCCTCCGGCATGAATCCGATTTCGACGAAAGGCTTGGCGTGCGAGTGGACGTAGGTATCGAGAATCTGATCGACGATCTTCCAGTCGTACACTGGATTCCCCGCGGCATCTTCGGTGTAGGCGTTGGTCGAGCCCCACTTCAGGGAAGGCGTGCCGTCACCGCTAGTGAGCAGGTTGTGGGTTCGAAAGTAGACCGGCGCCGGGCTCAAGGCCACAAGTTCGCCAATAAGTTCGCGCCCATGCGGCATGTAGGTGTAATTGGGCTCGTCGTAACCGAAGTAAGTCCAGATGGGGTGCAGTGGGCCGAGATTTTGATCGGCGTCGACCCGGATGGTGACTTCCTGTGCCTGGATGATCGCACCGCCAAGACCCAAGAAAAACAGCGCCAACATCACGCCCGCAAGAACAATTCGCGATGGGTCGCCGATAGGACGGGCGGCCATGGGGTGCGTCGCTTTGCTCAGGATGACGGTGGAGGCCATCGTTCTCGACGAAGATTGACGAGGAACTGAATCGAACTGGCTCATGCCGCAGAAACGCGAGACGTCGCAAGCAACGTTTCAACGGTCTGCTAGCGTTTCTCACACACCTGCAGCCGGCACTCGGCCCGCTGCAGGGCGTTTTCCGCGCGGGTGTAATCCACGTCCGTGCTGCCCGACTTCAGGCGTTCCTGGGCGCGGTCTTTGGCGGCTTGCGCCCGTTTGGCATCGATTTCGTCGGCACGCTCGGCGGTTTCGGCCAGAATGGTGACTTTATCCGGCAGCACCTCGGCAAACCCCCAGGCAACCGCCAGGTGATGGGTCACACCGTTATTGCGATAAGTGATCTCGCCCACCGCAAGTTCGGTAATCAGGGGCGCGTGGCCAGGCAGGATTCCCAGGTATCCGTTCTTGCCGGGAATCTGCGCTTCCTGCGCCACATCCTTTACCACCATCTTCTCGGGCGTGACGATTTCGAGTTGGAAGGTGTCAGCCATCAGTCGTTGGTCGCTGGTCGTCGGTCCTCGGTTGTTGGTCTTTGGTCGTTAGCCAAAGATCGCTACCGCAAACATCCCCGGGACGGAGAAGCAACTTGTTTCCGTACGTTAGTAAGCTCTTGGCCGAAGGCCGACCACCAACGGCCAAGGAACCATCGACGTTTACGCCGCCTTCAGCTTCTCCGCCGCCTGCAGCACTTCCTCGATCGGCCCTTTCATGTAGAAGGCCTGCTCGGGGATGTCGTCGTACTTCCCTTCCACGATGCCTTTGAAGCCCTTCACCGTGTCGTCGATTTTCACGTACCGCCCGGCGGCGCCGGTGAACTGTTCGGCGACATGGAACGGCTGCGAAAGGAACTTCTGAATCTTGCGAGCGCGCGCCACCGTGAGTTTCTGGTCTTCACTAAGCTCATCGATGCCCAGGATGGCGATGATGTCCTGCAGGTCTTTGTAGGTCTGCAGCGTCTTCTTCACTGTCTGGGCCACATCGTAATGTTCCTGCCCCACGATGCGGGGGTCGAGAATGCGCGATGTCGAAGCCAATGGGTCCACCGCCGGATAAATTCCGATTTCCGTAAGGGCGCGCGAAAGCACGGTGGTGGCATCCAGGTGAGCAAATGTCGTAGCCGGCGCGGGATCGGTAAGGTCATCGGCGGGGACGTAGATCGCCTGCACCGAAGTGACCGAGCCCTTCTTGGTCGATGTGATGCGCTCCTGCAGTTCGCCCATTTCCGTCGCCAGGTTGGGCTGATAGCCCACGGCGCTGGGCATACGGCCGAGTAGAGCCGAGACCTCCGAGCCTGCCTGGGTGAAGCGGAAAATGTTATCGATGAAGAGCAGCGTGTCGGCGCCTTCTTCGTCGCGGAAGTACTCAGCAACGGTGAGTCCGGTCAAAGCCACGCGCAGCCGCGCGCCCGGCGGCTCGGTCATCTGGCCATAGATCAGGGCCGCTTTCGAGCCTGCGGGATCGCCCGGCTTGATGACACCGGACTCGGTCATTTCCAGCCACAGGTCGTTGCCTTCGCGGGTGCGCTCGCCCACGCCGGCAAACACCGAAAATCCGCCGTGCTGCTTGGCGACGTTGTTGATCAGCTCCATGATCACAACTGTCTTGCCTACCCCAGCGCCGCCGAACAGCCCGATCTTGCCGCCCTTCAGGAAGGGCTGGATGAGGTCCACCACCTTGACGCCGGTTTCAAACATTTCCGCGGTGGTGGCTTGTTCATCGAAAAGCGGCGCCGCGCGATGAATGGGCAAACGCTCCTTGTACTCCACGGGGCCAAGCTGATCGACAGGCTCGCCGATCACATTCATCACGCGCCCGAGGGTGCCGCGGCCCACCGGCACGGAGATGGGCCCGCCCTGATCAATCGCCTTCATGCCGCGGACCATGCCGTCGGTTGGCTCCATGGCGACACAGCGCACCCGGCCCTCGCCCAAGTGTTGCTGCACCTCGAGAATCACTTTGATCGGCATCGGCACATTGAAGCCGTCGCTGACCACTTTCAGGGCCTGGTAAATGGGCGGCATGGAGGCCTCGACAAACTGCACATCCACGGCCGGCCCCGCAATCTGCACCACTCGTCCGAGATTTTCTGGCATAGGACCTCAGCTTTCAGCTTCTAGCTGCTGGCTTCTAGCTAGCCTCGGCCGGGTTAGCCGGTAGCTAGAAGCTAGGAGCTAGGGGCGTCTACAGCGCCGCCGCTCCGCTCACGATCTCGATAATCTCCTTCGTGATCTTGGCCTGGCGGGCACGATTCATCGCCAGGGTGAGCGAATCAATCAGATCTGTGGCGTTATTGGTGGCCGCGTCCATGGCCGTCATGCGGGCCGCATGTTCGGCCGCCACCGACTCGAGCAGAGCGTGAAAAATCTGGATGCCGACATACTTGGGCAGAAGCGCACGGAAGAGTTCGCCCGGCGGCTGCTCATAGATGTAATCGACCGGCGCCGCAGCAAACTGCGCCGCAACCCGGTCGGCCTCCGTAGTGTCGGCGGCACGAACGCTTACTCCCGCGCCCTTCGCCGCTTCCAGGGCCCGGCGTCTTTCCTCCTCGCTCATCTTCTCAGCCTGTGCCACGGTCACTTCGCCCACCTCCTCGATGGGCAGAACGCGTTCGACCACCAGCCGCTGCGAAATCACCGACTTGAACTCGTTGTACAGCAGGTATACCGCATCAATTTCGCACTTCGAATAACGCTCGACCACCCGCTCGGCGATGCCGCCGCCCACCGCGTACTCAAGTTTGTTTAGCACGCCGATCTGCTCGCCGATGATAGTGGTGCGCGCTGCCTCGGTTGACTCAGCACTCCGAGGCTCAGCGGCAGGAAAGCGCCGCCGCAGGAAATCGCGGCCCTTTCGGCCGATGGTTTCGATCTCGATGTTCTTCCCAGCCTCGGACTCCAGGAAGCGCATGGCAGCTTTGAGGATGTTGGTGTTGAATGCGCCGGCCAGGCCCTTGTCGCCGGTTACTACCAGGAGCAATACATTCTGTTCGGGCCGCTGCGCCAGCAGCGGATGCTTAGGTTCGCCGGTTTCGGGATCGTAAATCTCCGCGCGCGACACCAGGGACTTCAGTACGTTGGTCAGCATCTGCGCGTAGGGACGCGCCGCCAGCGCGCGCTCCTGGGCGCGGCGTAGCTTGGCCGCCGAGACCATCTTCATGGCCTTGGTAATCTGCCGCATATTCGCGAAGCTGCGAATACGGCGCCGGATGTCGAGAACGCCTGCCATTTCGTTCGTCAGTCTTTAGTCGTCAGTCGTGGGGTCGTTCGCCTGAAACGCTTGCACCGTCTCAGCAGACTACTTGGCCGCCACCGCTTGTCTTTCCGTCACGAACGCTTCCTTGCACTCCTTGATCACCTTGTTCATCTCGGCTTTCAATACATCGTCGAGCACCTTCTTTTCCATGATGGTGCGCAGCAGCGTGGGATTAGTCGTCTCCACGTATTTGTAGAGCTCCGCTTCAAACGACCGCACCTGGTCGACGGGCATGTCGTCGAGATATCCGCTGGTGCCGGCAAAAATGATCAGAATCTGCTTGGAAAATGGCAGCGGCGAAAACTGCCCCTGCTTCAGGATCTCCACCAGTCGCTGGCCGCGATTGAGCTGGGCTTGCGTGGCCTTGTCGAGATCGCTGCCGAACTGGGCAAAGGCAGCCAGTTCACGGTACTGCGCCAGCTCAAGCTTCATGCTGCCTGCAACCTGGCGCATGGCCTTGATCTGTGCGCTGCCGCCTACGCGGCTCACCGAGATACCTACGTTCACTGCCGGGCGCACGCCGCTGTTGAACAAGTCGGTTTCGAGAAAGATCTGGCCGTCGGTAATGGAGATGACGTTGGTGGGAATGTAGGCGGAGACGTCGCCCGCCTGTGTCTCAATGACCGGAAGCGCCGTAAGCGAGCCGCCGCCGTTCTTGTCGCTCAGCTTTGCGGCACGTTCCAGCAGGCGCGAGTGGAGATAGAACACATCTCCGGGATACGCCTCGCGCCCCGGCGGCCGACGCAACAGAAGAGAAATCTCTCGATAGGATGCGGCGTGCTTGGAAAGATCGTCGTAGATCACCAGGGCGTGGCGCTTGGTATCGCGGAAATACTCGCCCATGGCGCAGGCGGCATAAGGCGCGATGTACTGCATAGGCGCCGGCTCGGAAGCCGAAGCTGCGACCACGATGGTGTAATCCATCGCCCCGGCATCGGCGAGAATCTTCACCACCTGGGCAATCGACGAGCGTTTTTGCCCTATGGCGCAATAGATACAAATCAGGTCGTTGCCATTGTTGTTGATGATGGTATCGAGCGCGACCGCCGTTTTCCCCGTCTGCCGGTCGCCGATGATCAATTCGCGCTGGCCACGGCCAATGGGGATCATGCTGTCGATGGCCTTAAGGCCGGTAGCCATAGGCTCGCGCACCGGTTGGCGATCGATCACACCGGGAGCCAGACGCTCGAGGGCGATGAACTTGTCGGTCGAGATTGGGCCTTTATCGTCGATGGCCTGGCCGAGCGAATTCACCACACGCCCGACCATGGCATCGCCCACCGGCACGCTCATGATGCGGCCGGTGCGCTTCACCTCATTACCCTCTTTGATTTCGGTGTAATCGCCCAGCAGCACGACACCCACCTGGTCTTCTTCCAGGTTCATGGCGATTCCGGCCACGCCATGCGGAAAGGAGAGCAGCTCGCCGGCCATGACTTTGTCGAGTCCGTGGACGCGCGCGATGCCGTCGCCTAGGGTGATGACGGTGCCGACCTCGTCCACCGCGATCTTCGATTCGTAGTTCTCAATCTGCTGGCGGATCAGTTGCGTGATTTCGTCTGCTTTGATTTGGGCCATAGTTCAGCTCTTCAGCTCTCAGCCTTCAGCTCTTAGCTCTTAAGAAACTCTGAACAAGTGTGGGGCCGGCGCCCGCGAACAACGTCGGGATTTCGGCTGCTGCTCTTGCTCATCCAGCCCTCGGCCAGAATCTCCTTAGCGTCAGCTCTCCTTTGACCTTGTCAGCTCTCTTTGCGATCTCTTCACTTGCCTTGTGTCGCCCCGCGAAGTCAAACTCCGCTGAGCGAGAAGCCAGGCGCTGTGAGCTAGGAGCTGAGAGCCTCTCGCATCCTCTCCAACTGCCCCTTCACCGAGCCGTCGTAGATCGTGCTGCCGATGCGTACCACGGCCCCCCCCAGCAGCGACTCGTCATGGCTGTAGCGGGCGCGGACCCGCTTGCCGGTGAGGTTCTGCACCTGCACTTCCAGCGCCTGCCTCTCGCTATTGCTCAATTCGCGGGCACTGGTAATCTCGGCTTCGGTGAAGCCGAGCCGTGTGTTCAACTCCTGCTCGAACTGCTTGACGATGGCGTCGAGTATGGGAATGCGCCGGTGGTCGATCAGGACGGCGATGAAATTCCGCACTTCGCGCGAGGTTCCCTCGCGCGCTGCGATCGCATCCAGCACACCGCGCTTCTGCTCGGCCGGGATCGAGGGTGCTTCCCACACTTCACGCAATTCCCGGCTGCTGGCCACGAGTTGCGCCAGCGACTGCGCTTCTTGCAGGACCTTGGCTGGGTCCAGCCGGCGCTCCACCACGACGTCGGCGAAGGCGCGG
>Ga0335077_10005057_pt1 | contig 16126 bp, 13 predicted proteins | sample Lox_Sample_31_FD_207151 | JGI IMG/M metagenome (GOLD analysis project Ga0335077, IMG submission 207151) | Soil microbial communities from Loxahatchee National Wildlife Refuge, Florida, United States - Lox_Sample_3.1 | ecosystem: Environmental > Terrestrial > Soil > Wetlands | place: USA...
CTGCGATCGACGCCGTGGTGCTGGCGACGCCGCATAGCCAGCACGCCGGGCAGATCAAGCAGGCTGCGGCGGCGGGCAAGCACATCCTGGTGGAAAAGCCGATCACGCTCGATCACGCCAGCGCTCTTGCCGCGGTTGAGGCCACCCGCAAAGCCGGCGTGACGCTTGCAGTCGGTTACTGCCGTCGCTTTCACCCGTCGTTCGGCGAAATCCGGCAGCGGTTCGCCGACGGCCGGCTGGGCAAGATTGTCGGCATGGTCGCGCAACACACCACCAGCACGCAGACCTTCATTGCGCCGGAAAACTGGCGCGCCGATCCCGCAGAGGCGCCGGCCGGCGCGATGACCGCGGTCGGTCTGCATGCGCTCGACCTGATGATCGAGTTCGCCGGTCGCGTGCGCGACGTGCAATGCGTGACCGGGCTGCATGGCGACGGCCCCGCCGACGACACGACCACCGTGCTGATGCGCTTTGCCAGCGGCGCCACCGGCACCATCTTCTGCTCGGTCGCCACCGCCACCAATTTCAGCTTTGCCGCGTACGGCACGCTGGGCCTCGCCGAGGTGCGTGGCGCCTCGCTGCAGACGTTCCGTTTCGTGCCCATGTCGCAACAGGCGCCCACCGGCCCGGTGCTGGCGCCGCCCGACCAGACCGTCGACCACAGCGGCTTCAACATGCTGCGCGCCGAACTGGTCGAGTTCGCCCGCTGCATCCGCGACAAACGCCCCTACCCGGTTGGCATTGACGACGTCCTGCACGGCATGGCGGTGTTCGATGCCGCCGTGCAATCGGCCAAGACCGGACTTATCGTCGCAGTAGCGACGCGTTAGGCCGCCCGATTGAACACAACCGGGCGGTCACAAGCCGCATTATTTGTTTTTGATTTTCAGGCCGGCCTTGTCGATGACCTCTTTATACATCGGCACCTCGCGGGCGATGCGCGCCTTGAACGCCTCAGGGCCTTCGGCCACCACCGGCAGACCGAGCTTGACGTATTTGGCCTTCATCTCAGGGTCGGAAAGAATCTTGCCGATTTCCTTGGCCAGCCTGTCGACGATCGGCTTCGGCGTTCCCGCCGGCGCAAACACGCCCTGGAAGGTGTCGGATTCGGCATTTTTGATGCCAAGCTCATCGAGCGTTGGCACGTCCTTCAGATCAGGCCAGCGCGTTTTCGACGTCACCGCGATCGGCCGCACCTTGCCGCTGCTCAGCAGGCCGGTGAGCGAGCCGTAATTGGCCACGTAAAAGTCGACCAGCCCGCCGAGCACCGCGGTGTTGGCGGGGCCGGCGCCGGCATAGGGAATATGCTGCATCTCGAGGCCGGCCTTGATCTTCAACAGCTCGCCGGCGAGTTGCGGCGTGGTGCCGACGCCGGGGCTCGTCCAGTTCATCTTGCCCGGATTGGCCTTCGCTTTCTCGATCAACTCCTTCATCGACTGAATCTTGGATTGCGCCGGCACGACAAACACGTTCGGCGAGGCGCCGATGACCATGACCGGCGTGAAATCCTTGAACGGATCGTAGGGCACCTTCTCGTAGAGGCTCGGGTTGACCACGAAGGCGCTCGAGCAGGCGAGCAGCGTGTAGCCGTCGGGCGTGGCGCGGGCGACCACGCCAGTGCCGATCGAACCGCCGGCGCCGCCGCGGTTCTCGATGATCACCGGCTGGCCCAGCGCCTTGCCGAGCTCGACATGGATCATGCGCGCCGCGAGATCGGTGCCGCCGCCGGCCGGGAAGCAGGCCACGATAGTGACCGGATGATCGGGATATTCGGCGCGCGCGCCGCCGACCGCGATCGTTGCAAAAGCCGCGACGGCGGCAAGCGCCGCCGATAGTCGCTTCGTTCGGATGACGCTGAGCGCGCCAGAAATCATGGACATGAACATTCCTCCTGCGAGCTGTTGCCTGATAGTTGTGTCGTCTTATGACGATCTTGAGCGGCTTTGGCCGATGTAATTTGACCCCTATGCTGCCCTCTGTTTGGCGGAGAGACGATTGACTTCCGCCATTTCGGCGTCGCTGAGCTGCCAGCCTATCGCCGCCGCGTTTTCATGCACCTGCTCCGGCGTGCTCGCCCCTGCGGTCACACAGCCGACGAAAGGTTTTGACAACAGCCAGCCGAAGGCGAGCTCGGCTAGCGTACGGTTGCGCGCGGCGCAGAACGCACGCAGCTTTTCCACGACGTGAAAATTCTCGTCGTTGTAGAAGCGGTCCGAGTAGCGCTTGTAAGACATGCGCGAGCCCGGCGGGATCGGCGCGGCGGCGGCGTACTTCCCGGTCAGCATGCCGCTGGCGAGCGGGAAATACGGGATCAGCGCCAGATGTTGGGTCTGCAACGCCGGAATGAGGTCCGTTTCGATCTGCCGTGACAACAAGTTGTATTGATCCTGGGCGACGATGAAACGGTTCAGGCCGCTGTCGCGTGCGATGCGTTGCGATTCCGCAATTTGCGCCGCCGTCATGTTCGAACAACCGATGTAGCGCACCTTGCCCTGCGCGATCAGCGCGTCGAGCGCGCGCATCGTTTCTTCGAGCGGTGTCGCCGGATCGGGCCGGTGATAGTAGTAGAGATCGATCCAATCGGTCTTCAGCCGCTTGAGGCTCGCCTCGATGGCGCTGGCGACGTAGCGCGCGGAGCCGCCTTTGAGCTTGCCTTCGTCGTCCATGGCGACGCCGAACTTGCTCACCAGAAAGATGTCTTTGCGGCGCAGCCCCAGCACCTCGCCGAGGATCGTTTCCGATCCGCCGCGCAAGCCATAGACGTCGGCGGTGTCGAAGAAGGTGATGCCGGCATCGAGCGCCGCGGCGACGATGTTACGCGCCGCCGGCAGGTCGGTGCGCACGCCGAAATTATTGCAGCCGAGCCCGAGCGCGGAGACGCGGACATCCGTCGTGCCAAGCGGGCGGTCAAGCATGCGCGCCCTCACCGAGCAGCCTCTGTGCATAACCGCCGAGGATCAGATCGCGCGCGGCCGGCTCGATCGATGCCGCGCGCACGCGGGCGACGCAATCGAGGTTGCCCATGTCGAAGGGATAATCGCTGCCGAGCAGGACGCGGTCGGCGCCGGCTTCTTTGACAAGGAATTCGAGCACGGACGTCTTGTGCAGAATGGTGTCGTAAAAGAGCCGCCCGATCGACGCGGCGGGGCCGTTCGGCAGGTTCACCTTGGCTTCCGGACGCACGTCATAAGCATGCTGGAAGCGGCCGGCCTGGTACGGGACGAAGCCGCCGCCATGCGCCAGGCAGATTTTCAGCGTCGGATGGCGCTCCAAGACGCCGCCGAACACCAGCGTCGCGGCGGCAATCGTGGTGTCGAACGGCAGCCAGACAAAGTTCTTCATGTAGTACGACGAAAGGCGCTCGCCGACGCCGCCGCCATGCGGATGGATGAAGATGAAGGCGCCGAGCTCTTCCGCCGCGGCCCAGAACGGCTCCAGCTTCGGATCATCGAGATTGCGGCTGTTCACATTGGTGCCGATCATGGCGCCGCGCAGGCCAAGCCTGGTCATGGCGCGGCGCAACTCGGCGGCGGCCTGTTCTGGCGCCTGTAGCGGCACGCCGCCGAGGCCGATGAAGCGGTCGGGCTGGCGCCTGACCACTGCCGCGATCTCCTCGTTCTGGATCGCGGCGCAGGCGAGCGCGAGCTTCGGATCCTGATGGTAGAAGAAGGTAAAGACGGTCGGTGACAGCACCTGCACGTCGACGTCGTTGGCATCCATGTCGCGCAGGCGCATGCCGATGTCCCAGATCTCGCTGGGCATCGGGTCCTGCACCACGCGGCCGTCGATCTCGAGCGTCGCCTTTGCCGTGCCAACGCCTTTGAGCACCGGCGCGACTTTCGGCGATTCCTTGGTAAGCAGCCGCATCGCCTCCTCGGTGAGGATATGCGTGTGCGAATCGACGGTACGATTTTTCGGCATCGGCGCTCCGGGTTATGCGACCGTGGCCGCCGCGCCGCGCGCGTGTTCGGCGCTCATCTCGGCGGCGATCTTCTCGGCCAACATGATGGTGGGAATATTGGTGTTGCCGCGCGGGATCGCCGGCATGATCGATGCATCGACGACGCGCAGGCCGCCAACGCCGCGCACGCGGCCGCTTGTATCGACGACCGCGTCGGGATCATCGGCGCGGCCCATGCGCGCTGTGCCGCAAACGTGGAAGGTACCGGCGACGTTCTGGCGCACGTGCTCGGCGAGCGCGGCCTCGTCGTTGACCAGCGCGGCGAGATCGACGCGGCGGCCGGTCAACTGCCCAAAGACGATGCCGGCCAGTGCCGGAACCAGGTCGAGCGCGGCGGCGATGAGCGTCGCCTTGACGGCATTGCCACGGGTGAGTTGGTTGAGCTGGCGGATACGGTCGGTGAAGCGCACGGGGAACACGCTGGTGCACAGCGGGCGGATGGTCGGGCTGAAAGCCATGGCGACAATGCGGCGGAAGCCGTCCTTTAGCCGCTGCAGGTCGACGTCCTCGCCGACGAAATTGAACTCAATGCGCGGCGGCCGCGCCCGCTCCGCCGAGGCGAGCGTCACGCGGCCGCGCGAAGCCGGCTTGAAGATGGTGGCATTGAAGTTGGCGATCTGCCTACCGAGCGCGCTCCACGAGGATTTGCTGTGCGCGGCGATGTACATGTCGCTCCGCGGCGTGCCGGGCATGCCGGAAGAATAGCGCACGCAGGTGATCGGATGTGGGCGCAGCGAATTCTGCTGACGCGCGCCGCGTTTGAGGTGGGCGGCGATGAACAAAAGCGGATGGTTTTGCAGATTGCGGCCGACGCCGGGCAGATCGGCGACGACCTCGATTCCGAGCGCGCGCAGCTCCGCCGCCGGGCCGATGCCTTCGTGCCAGAGGAACGCCGGCGAATGGATGGCGCCGCCGCAGAGCAGCACTTCGCCGCCGCGGTACTCGCGATTTTCGCCGCCGACCGTCACGCCGACACCGACGACGCGCCGCCCCTCCCAGACAAGGCCGCTGACGGTCGCGTCGGTCATGACGGTGAGGTTTTTGCGCGCGCGCACACCGGCGTCGAGATAGCACATCGCCGTCGAGCCGCGGCGCTGCTGCGTATTGCTCATCGGCAGCGAGCCGAGGCCGTCGCGGAAGTCGGCGTTCATATCGGCGACGAGCGGGGCTTGGCCTTCGCGCGCGTATTGCTCGACGGCGCGCGACAGCGGCGGCCACTGCTCGCGCGGGGTGCGGCGGATCGGGATCGGGCCGCTGTCTCCGTGCAGGTCGCCGTGGAAATCGGAGTCGGTCTCCAGCTTGCGGAAATACGGCAACACGTCGCTCCAGCTCCAGCCGGCGGCGCCGAGCTTCTCCCAGCCGTCGTAGTCGTCGGGCGTGCCGCGCAGCGCGATCATGCCCATGATCGAGGAGCCGCCGCCCATGATGCGGCCCTGGTCGAGCGGCGTCTCCGGCGACGTGTCGCGCATGCGCCAGTGCGCCTTGAGGCCCGGCCACTTGTAGGCCTTGTTGTAATAAGACGAGGCGAAGGTATCGAGCACATCGGCGGGCTCCTGCCCCGGCGCCGTGTCGCGCCCCGCCTCGATCAGCAGCACCGAGCGCCCCGATTGCGCCGACTGCCGGTTGGCCAGCACGCAGCCGGCGGAACCGGCGCCGACGATGATCGTGTCGAACGCGCTCACGGGCTTGCGCTACTGGCGCGCCAGGCCGAGGATCTGCCGCGCCTCTTTCGGCGTGGCGATGTCGCGGCCGAGCCCTTGCGCGATCTTCACCATGCGCTCGACCAGCACCGCGTTATTTTTCGCCAGTTCGCCGGGCGCGATGTACGGATTGTCCTCGTAGCCGACGCGCACATGGCCGCCGAGCGAGACCGCCAGCGCCAACAGGTCCCACTGCTTCTGCGGGTTCATCACGCTGACGTTCCAGATGCAGTTCTTCGGCAGGTGGTCGACCATGTAGATGAGCGCCTTCTCGGTCGCCGGCGTCCAGGTGCCGCCGGGCCAGCCGAGGAACAGCGTGGTATAGGCTTTTTCCTTCAGATAGCCGCCCTGCTTGCGCACGAATTCAAGATTCCAGAACGCGCCGGTAGTGAAGCACTCGACCTCGAGCTTCACCTTGTGCTCGTCGGCGGCCTTGGCGTAGGCGAGCAATTCCTCGACCGGATGGATCGCCATCATGCGCTTGGGCGGGAACTGCGGATCGGGATTGAAATATTCGTCGTGCGCGTTGAAAGCGACAGCCATCATGTCGGGGCCGAGCCCCATCAGTTTGACCTTCTCCTCGATGCGCGCGCTGGCGACGCCGAACTGCATCACCGGGTCGCTGCGCGACATGATCGCATCGTTGAGCCGCTTCCAGCCTTCCTGATTCATGCGCGAGACCTGGCGACCGTCCGCCTGCATCGTCTCTTCCAGCGTGCGGATGCCGTGGATGTGCGCGATCGCGGCGCCGGCCTTGATGCCGTCGAGATATTGCTGCGCCACGCCCTCGATGTCCTCCTGCGGCGGGCAAAGATGATTGATCGGATAAGACGTCTTCGAATCGCAGGCGACAGTAATGATCAGCTTGTCCATGGCGTGTCCGGCCTTCGCGTTTGTTAGAGACTTGGGAGGATTAGAGCAGGTGGTGAGAAATGACTTCGGCGGTGTGGCGCACCAGCTCCTGGTGCTTCACCAGCGGCTCGAGATCGCGGCCGCTCACGCCGATGGCGCCGATCGGGCGGTTGTTGGCGTCGAAGATCGGCGCGGCGACGCAGCACGAGCCGAGCGCGTGCTCGGCGCGGTCGATCGCATAGCCGCGCTCGCGCGTTTGCCCAAGCTCCTTCGCAAAGACGGCGGGATTGGTGATCGTCGTCGGCGTGAAGGCGGTGAGCGGCTTGCGCGCGAGCAACGCGCGTACCTCGGCTTCCGGCTGAAACGCCAGAATGGCTTTGCCGAGCGAGGAGCAATGCGCCGGCGCGCTCTTGCCGAAACGGGAATAGATCGTCGGCAGCGCCGGCTTTTCGACGCCGGCGACGTACATCACACGGTCGCGGTAGAGCACGCCGAGATTGGCGCGTTCGCCGGTCTGCTGCGCGAGCGATTGCAGATGCGGCAAGGCCTCTTTGCGCATGCGGTTGCGGTCGAGCAGGCTGGAGGCGAGCGGAAGCACGGCAAAGCCCATCGACAGCCGTCCGTCGGCCGGGTCTTGCGTCAGATAGCCGGCTGCGACCAGCGTTTGCACAAAGCGATAGGCGGTCGGCCGCGCGATGCCGGCATTGATCGCGACGTTCGCCACAGTGAGCGGGTGGTCGGCGCTGGCGACCGCATTGAGGACCGCAAGCGCCTTGCGCAGGCTTTTGACGGCCGAACGGTCCGGCTCATCGACCGCGGTGGGAATTTCGACTTTGACAGGACTTGAACGGGGCACGAGACCGATGTCCGCATTCTGGACAAACTGTTCAGTTAATATTGAATATTTCAACATGACGGTCAAGTCGACCGCAGCGTCGGCGCATCGAAACCATGGGCCGTAGCGTCGCGGGACCGTCAGCCTCCGCCTTGCACGGCGACGAGATTGGAATGAAACGCGCCTGACTTGCGACGCGCGCTAGCCGTCGATCGACGCGTTGGGCTTGGCGAAACTTTCCAACGCCGATGGATCCTCGATGACGATGTCGCGGCCCGAGCTTTTCACGCCGTATTTCGCGAGTAACGCGAGATTGCGCGACAGATTCTCCGGAGTCATGCCCAGGCGCGACGCCAGCTTGCGCTTGTCGAAGGCCAATTCGACGCTGTGCCGGTGGCCCTGCTGGGCGTCGGCCTGCAGAATCCAGTTCGCCAGCCGCTCGGCGCTGGTGCGCAGCTTCTCGTTTTTCAGCGACCGCACCACCGAGCGATAGCGCTCGGCGAGCTCGTTGACGATGGCGCGCGCAAAGGCGGCGTCGCGGTCGAACGCCTCGCGCACCGCTGGCGCCGGGATCATGAGGATCTGCGCCGGCGATAACGTGCGCGCCGACTTGAGATAGCGCTCGTTGCGCACCGCCGCGGCGAGGACGAAGGTGCTGCCTGGCCGCAGGATGTCGATGGTGGTCTCGTGCCCGTTGTGGGTGCTGAACATCTCCACCGAACCGTTGACCACGATGTGCAGGAAGTCCGGCAAATCGCCTTCGTGGATCAACGTGGTGTGCAAGGGAAAGCCTTCCAGAGACGCGGCGGACACCAGCATCTCGAAATTCGCTTCGCTCATGCCTGCAAACAGCGGCAACGCGCGGACGGGCTTCCAATCCGATTGACGCACAACAATCTCCGGTACGGCACCAAACGGGATAGTTTAGCGGGCAGACGCCGTGCACGACTTGACAAGGATCAAGCCGCAATTGTGCTTGGGTCAATCGATAAGCGAGCTCGATAATGAAAATCGATAAAGCAAAATGACAATGCCCGCCGATTAATCTTCGCGACGATCCGCACCCGCGTCACCCCGAAACACCAACGAAGTCGCGGCCAGCGTCGTCTCGAACGGCAGCCCGACGAAATTGTTCTGCAGATAGGCGTGCATGCGCTCGCGTGCGCTCAGCCGGCGACTGCCTGCTTGATCTCTTTGAGCCGCGCGGCGGGATACTGGATGAGCGCAGCGCCGTCGGACATGCAGTACATCATGGTCATGCCCTGCCTGACCCAGTGTCTGAGGATGTCGAGCACAAAGATGCCGCCGAGGCCGGAGGCGACGCGCGCCTTCTTGCACGAGGCGACGATCTGGTTGAGCGCATCGACGAAGGTCTGGCTTTCCCATTGCCCGGGCACGCCCAGCGTCATCGACAGATCGTTGGCGCCGACGACGACCGCGTCGAGCACGCCGAGCGCGAGGAGGTCGTCGAGCTTCGCCACCGCTTCCGGCGTCTCCACCATGCCGACGGCAAGCGTCGTATTGTTGCCCTGCTCGCCCAATTCCTTGTGCGCGATCGGCTTGAAATCGTTGATCGCCATCGGACCCGGCAGGCTGCGCGCGCCGCGCGGCGGGAAGAACAGCTCGCGCTCGATGAGCTTGATCTGATCGATGGTCTCGACGTGCGGGAAGATGATGCCCTGGGCACCGTTGTCGAGATATTGCGTGCACAGGTGATGATCGAAGCCGCAGACGCGGACGACCGGCGTCACGCCGGCATCGAGCGCGGCGCGGCACAGCGCCGTTCCTTCCTGCAGATTGAAGGCGCCGTGCTCGGAATCGATGAAGAGGAAATCGTAGCCGGCATTGGCCGCGAATTTGGCGTGCTCCGCGCCGGCGAAAAAGCGAATGCCATGGCCGTAGGCCGGTTCCCCGCGCTGCAGTTTCTCCTTGGTGCGATTGGGATGCATGACGTTTCCTTGGACGGTGGGTTGCTTCCGCGCTCGGCTCGGACGGTCAGCCGCGCGACAAGCTAAATCCGGACGGATGACTTGCGCAATGCGTGCGGACGTTTTCGCGTCCCGTGCTGTCCGCGCCTCGGACAGCACGCCTCGACAGTCGCGCTTTATCCGCCAATCTAAGCGCGGTCAGGCCGACGCACGCTCGCCGCGTAATTCGGCGGCGGCATCGAGGACGGCGCGGATGATCTTGTCGTAGCCGGTGCAGCGGCAAAGGTTGCCGGCAAGCCAGTAGCGCGCTTCAGTCTCCGTCGGATTCGGGTTGCGGTCGAGCAGCGCCTTGGCCGCGATCAACACGCCCGGGGTGCAGAAGCCGCACTGCAGCGCCGCTTCCTCCAGGAAAATCCGCTGCAGCGGGTGCAGTTCGTCGCCCTTTGCCATGCCTTCGATGGTCTCGATCTTGTGGCCTTCGGCCTCGACCGCGAGCATCAGGCACGAGCAAACCAGGCGGCCGTCGACCAGTACGCTGCAGGCGCCGCAGTCGCCGGAACTGCAGCCTTCCTTGCTGCCGGTCAGATGCAGCTCGTCGCGCAGCACGTCGAGCAGCGTAAGCTGCGGCTCACAAAGAAACTCCGTGGGCTCGCCGTTGATGACGGTTGTGACGTGATGCTTGCTCATCGACGCTCCCTCGCACGCTCATAGGCAATTGTCGCCGTCCGCCGAGCCATCACGCCGGCGACTTTGGTCCGGTATTCGATTGTGCCGCGCTTGTCGTCGATCGGCTTGCAGGCGGCCCGGGCCGCCCGATCGAGCGCGGCGAGCGCCGTCTCGTCGAGCTTGCGCCCGATCAACGCCGTGGCAGCCTCGGCAACGATGACCGCGGTCGGCGCCACGGCGCCGAGCACGACCCGCGCGTCGGTGCAAACGCCGCCGGTATCGAGCGTCAGGTTGACCGCAGCCCCGACCACCGCGATGTCCATCTCGGTGCGCGGAATGAATCGCAGATAGGCGTCGGCCGAGCGCGGCGGACGTTTCGGCAAGTGAAACGCGACGATAAATTCACCGGGACTGAGCGAAGTGCGGCCCGGACCCGTCGTGATTGTTTCCACCGGAGCCTCGCGCTTCCCCTTCGGACCGGCGATCACGCAAGTCGCGCGCGCGGCGATCATTGCCGGCACGCTGTCGGCCGCCGGCGAGGCGTTGCAGAGATTGCCGGCAAGCGATGCCCGGCCCTGCACCTGGGTCGAGCCGATCAGATTGGCGGCCTCGACCACCCCGGGCCAGGCCTTCTGCAGGGCTGCGCATTCGCCGATCTCGGCCCCGGACGTCGCAGCGCCGATTGTGAAGCCACCGTCTTTCTCGCGGATTCCGGAGATGTCGGGAATCTTCTTGATATCGACGATCAGCCCCGGTTTGACGCGGCCGGAACGAAGTTGAACCAAAAGATCGGTCCCGCCGGACAGGACTTTCGCGGTGCCGGGGGTTGCGGCCAATATGCGGACGGCCTCCTCGACCGTGGACGGGGCGGTATAATCGAGCATGGTCTAGACGTCTCCAAACGGGCCGGACGGACGCTAGTCCAGCAAAGCTTTGCGGTCTAGGCCGAAGCCCGAGGGCCGCCGGCGCCTCGTCTACCCGCTTGCAATTGCGCGCTTGCCGCGCAACTCTCTGGCAAAGCCAAACGCAACCCGAAATCAGGCGAGGTCGCCGTGGACGACATCACTTCACGCGAAGCGGTCAAGCAATTCAAATGGGTTGGGACGCGGCCGGTCCGGCCGGACGGCGTGCCGAAGGTCACGGGCACAGCGCAATACGGCGCGGACTTGGCGATGCCGGGCGAACTGGTCGGGCGGATCTTACGCTCGCCGCACGCCCATGCGCGGATCCGCTCGATCGACGCCTCGAAGGCAGCGGCACTGCCCGGCGTCAAGGCGGTGGTGACCTCCGCCGATTTCCCGGAGCAGAAGTTCGAATATGTCGGCCCGGAACGCGTGGCGCAGAATTTCTGGCACATGACGCGCAACATCATGGCGCGCGAGAAGGTCCTCTACGAAGGTCACGCCGTGGCCGCGGTGGCGGCAGCCAGCAAGTCGATCGCCGACGAGGCGCTGTCGCTCATCAAAGTTGACTACGAAGTTTTGCCGCACGTCATTGACGTCGATGAGGCGATGAAGCCGGACGCGCCGCTGTTGTTTGAAGACATGATCACGCGCGGCGTCGAGCCGCCGCCGAAACCCTCCAACATTACCAAGCGCGTCGAATTCAAGCTCGGCGATCTGGCGGCCGGTTTTGCCGAAGCCGACGAAATCGTCGAGATGTCATTCAAGACCGCGCCGGTGCACCAGGGCTACATCGAGCCGCAAGGCTGCGTCGCGCGCTGCGACGCCGACGGCCAGGGCGAATTGTGGAGCTCGAGCCAGGGCCATTTCGTCGTCCGCGCCTACACCGCGCAACTACTCGGCATGAAGCTCGGCGATTTGCGCGTCTATCCGGCGGAGATCGGCGGTGCTTTCGGCGGCAAGACCGTGATCTACGTCGAGCCGGTCGCCGTGATGCTGGCGCAAAAATCCGGCCATCCGGTGAAGATCGTGATGAGTCGCGAGGACGTGTTCAGGGCCACCGGCCCGACTTCCGGCTCGTCCATGACCGTGAAGATCGGGGTCAAACGCGACGGCACGATCGTCGCCGCCGACGGCCTGTTCAAGTTGCAAGCCGGCGCCTTTCCAGGCTCGCCGTTCATGAGTACGTGCATGTGCGCGTTTGCGCCTTACGACATCCCGAATGCGCGCGCGATCGGTTACGACGTGGTGTGCAACCGGCCGAAGGTCGCCGCCTATCGCGCACCGGGCTCGCCGATCGGCGCCTTCGCGGTGGAGAGCGTGCTCGACGTTCTGGCGCAGAAGATCGGCATGGATCCGCTGAAGCTGCGGCTCAAGAACGCCGCCAAGAAAGGCACGAAGATGCTCTCGGGCGCCACGCTCGGGCATGACGGCTATGCCCAGACCATCGAGGCGCTGCTCAACCATCCGGGCTACAAGGCGCCGCTCGGCAAGAACCAGGGGCGCGGCGTCGCCTCCGGCTATTGGTTCAACGGAGGCGGCGAATCGAGCGCCACCATGCACATCAACGAGGACGGCACGGTCGTCGTCGCGACCGGCAGCCCCGATATCGGCGGCTCGCGCGCCTCGATGGCGATCATGGCGGCAGAGACGCTGGGCATCGACTACGACCTGGTGCGCCCGATCGTCGCCGATACCGCGTCGGTGGGCTATGCGCATTTGACCGGCGGCTCGCGCGTCACCTTCGCGACCGGCATGGCCGTGGTCGACACCACCAAGAAGATCATCGAGGAGCTGTGCGTGCGCGCGGCCAAGATGTGGAAGGTCGATCCGGAAGGCGTGGTCTGGGAGGACGGCTGCGCCAAACCGGCGAGCAGCAATGTCGGCGACTTCAAGCCGCTGACGCTGCGGGAAATTGCCGCCAAGCGTGCGCAGACTGGCGGGCCGATCGTCGCGGCATCGGCGGTGAACCCCAGCGCAGTCGCGCCCGGTTTCGCCACCCAGTTCTGCGACGTCGAGGTCGACCCGGAGACCGGCAAGGTGACGGTGCTGCGTTTCGTCGCCGCCCAGGACGTCGGCCGCGCCATTCACCCGAGCTACGTCGAGGGGCAGATCCAGGGCGGCGTCACGCAAGGCATCGGCTGGGCGCTCAACGAGGAGTACATCTACGACGCCAAGGGGCACATGGAAAATCCGGGCTTTCTTGATTATCGGATTCCGGTCGCCTCCGACCTGCCGATGATCGAGCCGGTCATGGTCGAAGTACCGAATCCCGGCCACCCCTACGGCGCCAAAGGCGCCGCCGAGGTCAACATTTGCCCGCCAATGGCGGCCATCGCCAATGCGATCGAGCGTGCGACCGGCAAGCGACTAACCGAACTGCCGATGTCGCCGACAAAGGTGCTCGCCGCGATCGACGCGGGCAAATAGGCGCGCTAGCGGACGCCGTATTTCTCGAACAGGCCGGGCGCAAATTTGAGGCCGAGCCCGGGGCCCGTCGGCACTGTCATTGTGCCGTTGTCCGGGATGGGCGGGTCGTCGAACAGGCGCCAGGTCCAGGGCATGTATTCGACCACCAGCCCATTCGGCGCCGCGGCGACGAGATGCACGTGGATTTCCGGCAGCAGATGGCTGGCGACGGACTTGTTGAATGCCTCCGCCATGCCGGCAACCTTCATCCATTGAGTAACACCGCCGACGCGAAGCAAATCGATCATGACGATATCGACCGAATGATGCGTCATCGTCTGCCGGTGCGGCTCGATACCGTAGAGATATTCGCCAGCGCAGATCGGCGTCGTCAAAGCGTCGGCGATCTTGGCTAATCCCTGATAATCGTCGCACCGCGTGGGATCTTCCAGCCAGCCAAGACGTAAGTCCTCGATGCGTCCGCCGATCGAAATCGCTTCATGCACGCTCCAGCGCTGGTTGATGTCCACCATCAGATTGGTGTCGGGACCGACGGCGTCACGGATCAGGCGGATGCGCTCGATTTCCTGGGCGGCGTTGAGACCCTCGACCGCCATCTGCGTTTTGATCTGCGTATAGCCCTTCTCAACCAGCGCCGCCGCGGCGCGCTCGACCTTGTCGGTTGGTGTGGTGCGGGTCAGCGCACCGCTGGCATAGGCCGGCACACGGTCGCGCAGGCCGCCGAGCAACCGCGCCAGCGGAACGCCGAACGCCTTGCCACGGATGTCCCACAGCGCGATATCGATCGCCGAGATGGCCAAGGCCGCCACTCCGCCAGGGCCGCAAGGCGCCGACGCGGCGCGAAGCTTGGCCGTCACCTGCTCTGTCCGCAGCGGGTCTTCGCCTTTGATCAGCTCACTAAACTCCTCAAGCGCCGTTTTCAGCGCGCGCACGATCTTGCCGCCGAACGCGGTGACGCCGATGCCCTCGATGCCGTCATCGGTCGCGATCTGCACGGTGAGAAATTCGCGCAGCATGCCGGGCATCGGCGGCGCGCCGACCAAAGGTTCTTCCAGCGGCAGCTGCACGAGACTGATTTTGACTTGCTGAATTTTCATCGTGCCCTCGGTCGTCAATCGACCCGTAATTTGTCCAGAATGGTTTGATCGGGATCGATGCCAAGGCCGGGCCCTTGCGGCAGCGCCAGATAGCCGTCGACCGGCTCATACCAGGCGCCGAACGGGCTCTCCGTGAGATCGCAGTACAAGCGCTCGATCATCGGCGCGCGCGATAACGCAGCGGAGACATGCGCGGTCGCGATCAAGCCCGGACCAAAGTAAGCCGAATGCGGAGCGACCGCCACATTCGCCGCATTGGCGGCGGCAAATATATCGCGCGCGATAGAAATCCCGCCAATCTTGGCGACGCTCGGCTGCACGTAGTCGACGGCTCGGCTTTCGATCAGCCGCGCAAAATCGGTCGGCGTCAGGACGTTTTCGCCAATCGCGACCGGCACACCGGTGGCGCTGATCTGCTTCGCGCCGGCAAAATCCTCTGGCGGCCAGACCGGTTCCTCGATCCATTTGAGATCAAGGTCGCGCAACGGCGCGGTTGCCGACAAGGCTTCCTGCAACGTCCAAGGTGCGTTGACGTCCACCATCAACGGGCTGCCGCTATGCCGCCGCAGCAGTTTCGCGGCGGCAGTGATCTCGTCGCAGCCTGTTTCATGCACTTTGAGGTCGCGATAGCCGCGGCCAAGCGCTTCTTCACACGTGCGCACGACGACATCCGCGTCGGCGTATTTAAGGAGACTGGCATAGGCCGGGAGCCTCTCGCATTGCGCGCCGCCGAGCAGTCTGTAGATCGGCTGGCTTTTCGCCTTTCCGAGGATGTCCCACAGGGCGATATCAACTCCGGACAGCGCGTACATTGCCGGGCCGGCGCGCCCGACGCCGTGGACGCGATAGATCAGCATTGTCATCAACGCGGAAATGTCGAGCGGATCCGCGCCGATGCATGCCGGCGCAATCAGGTTTTCCAGCAGCCATTTGACGGCCGGCCAGATCCGGTGCGGAAACGCTTCGCCCCAGCCGACGAGGCCGGCGTCCGTCTCGACCTTGACCAGAAGGGTCTCGAACGCATTGCGTCCCTCGCCGGCGAACTTCGGCTTGCGGCCGCTGAGTTTGAGTTCCTGGCGGTAAACAACGCCCGATACGCGCGTGATTTTCATTGCAATGCAGAACCCGGCCCCGAGCGGTCTAATTGTTGGCGCGCTCAATTCAGCCTATCATGGGGCGCCGCAGGCTCCATAGCCTCCGCTCACAACGAAAAATACTAAGCAATTGGGGAGACGCGCAATGTCAGAGAAAATGAGACTCGTCCCGGTGACCCGGCGTCAGGCCGTCGCAGCGGTCGCAGGCGGCGTGGGCATGCTTGCGGCGCCCATGATCGTCCGCGCGCAGGCCCCGCTCACGGTAAGTTTCGTCCAGCAACGCGGTCTGCTCTACCTGCCGGTCGACGAAATGGTGACCGGCGGCATTCTGCAACAAGAGGCGACAAAACTCGGACTGGGCAAGGTCGATGCGACCGTGAAGACATTGAGCGGCCCCGCCCCGGTGATCGACGCGTTGCTGTCCGGATCGGCCGATTACGGCACCGCGGCGCTACCGTCCTTGCTGACGCTGTGGGACAAGACGCACGGCACGCCGAACGAGGTCAGAGCCGTCGGCACCGTCTCGAACGGGGCGATGGTGCTTTACACGATCAATCCAAACGTGAAGACGATCGCCGATTTCACCGAGAAGGACCGCATCGCCGTGCCGTCGGTGCGCATATCGTTCAACGCAATGATGCTGGAAATGGCGGCGGAGAAA
>Ga0335077_10005058_pt1 | contig 16124 bp, 12 predicted proteins | sample Lox_Sample_31_FD_207151 | JGI IMG/M metagenome (GOLD analysis project Ga0335077, IMG submission 207151) | Soil microbial communities from Loxahatchee National Wildlife Refuge, Florida, United States - Lox_Sample_3.1 | ecosystem: Environmental > Terrestrial > Soil > Wetlands | place: USA...
GGCGGCGAGCGCTGTACCCGGCGCGCGAGGCGATCTCGAACATGAGCCCGGAGAAGGTCAGCACCGACCCGAGCACGTTGCCGGCCCCCGCGAGCTCTCGGGAGTAGTGGTCCGCATCGGGCCGCTTGGGAACGACCAGGATCGCGCCGCGGGCCGACTCGGCCGCGAACGCGCCGAGCACCTCCCCGGCCTTGGCCGAGTTCGCGGGTCCCAGTACGAGCGTGAGGGGCACGTCCCCCATGGTGGCGCGCGGGGTGGACGGGGTGAATTTCGCGGCCTTCGGCGCTCTTAACTCCGATGCGACTGAGATTTTCAATGACTGTCAGCGAAAATCGCAGTCGGCTCCGATGATCGACCGGTTGATCGCGGAGCTGGCGGACCGGCAGCACGGGGTGGTGGCGGTGTGGCAGCTGTTGGAGCTCGGGCTGGGCCGCGGCGGCATTCAGTACCGGGTGTCCATCGGTCGGCTGCACCGCATCCACCACGGCGTCTACGCCGTCGGCTACCGGAAGCTGACCCGCCAGGGCCACAGGATGGCGGCCGTCCTCGCCTACGGCCCCGACGCGGTCCTCTCCCACCGGTCGGCGGCCGCGCACTGGGGCATCGGCCAAGCCTCGTACAGGTTCGACGTGACGACGCCGCAGAGCAAGCGGAGCCGCAAGACGATCCGGGCCCACACGTCAAGGCTCGACCCGGAGGACCGCAGCATCCACGACGGCATCCCGATCACATCCGTCGCCCGCACGATCCTCGACCTGGCCGCGCAGCTCTCCAAAGAATCTCTGACCCACCTGGTCGAGGAGGCAGACCGGAAACAGCGGTTCGACCTCCAGGCCATCGACCGCGCCATCGCCCGGAGGCCGAACGCCACCGGCGTCGCCCGCCTCAAAGCCGTCCTGGCCGCGTACCGCGGCACCGCCGACACCCGCTCACGCCTCGAGCGCCAATTCCGGGCGCTGATCCACCGCACAGGCCTCCCCGAGCCGCAGTTCAACGTCCTGCTCGCGGGCCTCACGGTCGACGTCTACTGGCCCCAGTGGAAGCTGGTCGTCGAGCTCGACGGCGAGCCGTACCACAACAACCCAGACGCGTTCGAGTCCGACCGGATCCGCGACGCGACCCTCCAGAAGCACGACATCCGCGTCCTGCGCGTCACCGGCGACCGACTCGACCACGCGCCGGGAGCGGTGCTCGCCGACGTCCTGGCGCTCCGCAGAACCGGCGCGGATCCGCGCTGAATGGATCCGCGCTGAACGAGATATGGACCGGATCCGCGCTGAACGAGATATGGACCGGGGGACGGGCGTCACACCCGGTTCGAGGTCACGCAGAAGGGGCTAGGCCGCCTCGGGTTGCTCGGCGACCTCAGTCGTCGCCCCGGCGGCCGCCTCGGTTTCCTCGGCCTCCGGCGGCTTGGCGCCCTCCTTGGCCCACGGCTCATCGAACTCGACCCGCCACTTGCCCTCGTCGGTCTGCTGTAGCGCCAGCCGGGCGCGGAACGACTTGCCCGACCGTCCCTTGAACCCGGTGACGGGCTTCTCCGTCCGCCCGGTCTTGATCAGCTCGCGGGCGACCGCCACCGGCAAGGTCTTACCGGCCTTCGATTTCCAGATGACGAACCCGCAGCCCGGGTCCTCGCGCGACCAGCACGAGTAGCCCTTGCGGTTCTCGACGATGTCGTGTCCGCACACCGGGCACGGACCGAGGTTCGCCCGGGGAATCCGGACGTCTTTCAGATTCCGGTCGAGCTCGCCGACGGTGTCCTCGGTAAACCGGACGATGTCTCCCATAAAGGCCTCGCGCGAGTCCGCCCCGGTCTCGATCAGCGCCAGCCGCCGCTCCCAGTCGCCCGTCAATCCCGGCGACGTCAAGGCGTGCTCGCCGAGCAGCCGGATCACGTTCAACCCCTTCTCGGACACCACAAGCGCCCGGCCGTCGCGCTCGACATAACCGACCTGGATCAGGCGCTCGATGATCGCCGCCCGGGTCGCCGGCGTGCCGATCCCGGACTCCTTCATCGCCTCGCGCAGCTCCTCGTCGTCGACGAGCTTGCCGGCGGTCTCCATCGCGCCGAGCAGCGAGTTGTCGTTGTAACGCGCCGGCGGCTTGGTCAGCTTCTCCTCGGACCCGATGTCGGTGACGTCGACCGTCTCCCCAGGCACGAGCTTGGGGAGCTGCTGTTCGCGACCCTCGTCGTCGTCGGAGGCATCCGAATCGGGCATCTCGCCGTACACGGCGCGCCACCCGGCCACGAGCAGGACCTTTCCACGCGTCCGGAACACGTGCTCGGCGACGGTCGTCTCGACCCGGGTGTTCTCGAACACCGCCTCGGGATGGAAGATCGCGAGGAAGCGCCGCACTACCAGGTCGTAGATGCGACGGTCGTCGTCGCTCATCTTGTCCACTGGATGGCGCTCGGCGCGGGTCGGGATGATCGCGTGGTGGTCGGTCACCTTGGCGTCGTTGACCACGCGCCCAAGCGGAAGCACGTCAAGACCCAGCACGTACTCCGAGGCTCGAGCGTACTCGGGCTGACCCCCCAAGAGACGGGCGATCGGCTTGATCTCCGGGATCATGTCGCCGGTCAAGAACCGCGAGTTCGTCCTGGGGTAGGTCAGTGCCTTGTGCTCCTCGTACAGCCGCTGCGCCGCCGCCAGAGTGCGGCGGGCGGTAAAGCCGTAACGCCGGTTCGCGTGGCGCTGCAACGAGGTCAGGTCGTACAGAAGCTCCGGGCGCTCCTTGCGCTCCGACTTCTCGAGCTTCGTGATCTCGCCGACACCGCCCCGGCACGCCTCGACGATCGCCAAAGCCTCGTCCGCAGTCGCCACCCGCGGGTTCGCGCCGGCGTGGTAACGGCCCTCATAAACACGTGGCCGGTCCTCAACCGGATCGAACACCGCGTCCACGAGCCAGTACGGCTCGGGAACGAAGTCGCGGATCTCCTGCTCGCGCCGCGCCAGGATCGCCAGGGTCGGCGTCTGCACCCGGCCCAACGACACCGCGCCGTCAAACGACGACCGCAGCCGGATCGTCGCGGCCCGCGTCGCGTTCATCCCGACGATCCAGTCCGCCTCCGAGCGCGACCGTGCGGCCGCTTCGAGCGTGGCGAGGTCGGCCCCCGGCCGCAGATCGCCAAACGCGCCGCGAATAGCGTCCTTGGTCATCGAATTCAGCCACAGCCGCTGCACGGGCTTCTTCGATCCGGCTTTCTCGTACAGGTAGGCGAAGATCAGCTCGCCCTCGCGGCCGGCGTCACACGCGTTGACGACGCGATCGACGTCGTCGCGGTCGAGCAACCGCTTGACCACGTTCATCTGCTTCTTGGAACGCTCGTCGCGGACGACCAGCTTGAAGCGGTCGGGGACGATCGGCAGATCGGCCATGCGCCACTTCTTGAAGCGGTCGTCGTACTCGTCGGGATCGGCCAGCTGGACCAGGTGCCCGACGGCCCAGGTGACGATGTGCTCGGGACCCTCTAGGTAGCCCTCGTGCTTTGTGAACGCGCCCGGAAGGACCGCGACGAGGTCGCGCCCGACCGACGGCTTCTCGGCGATGACCAGAGTCAAGCTCATGAGTTCGCGAGGGTAGCGCCCCCGTCAACCGTCAACCTAGGCTTGGCGCTTTTCTTGGAGCTCGGCGACCTTCCGCGCCACCGCGCCCAGCCCGAGCTCGGACGCAGACCGCCCCGCCGCGGCGATCAACTCCTGAGAGCGCCGTCCCGGCCCGAGCGCCCGCGCGTAGTCGACCTGCGTCCGGGCCAGGCACGCCGGCGCGCCGAGCGCGGCGTTTGCCGCCAGCGCATGCTCGAAATGCTGCGAGGCGAGATCCGCCCGACCCATCGTCGCCGCCAGCTTGCCGAGGAAGCTCGCGGCCGAGCCGAGGCACACCGCGGCAAACCCGATCACGACGTTGGCGTCCGCGTACGGCTCGAGCTTCGCATACAGGAGCGCGGCACGATCACCGTCCCGCACATCGGCGCACACGTCGCTCAAGAGCACCATCGCGATCAGCCAGTCCAGGTCCCGAGGGATGTCGTCGAAACCGCGCACAGCCAGCCGCGAGAACTCCTCGCGCGCTTCGGCCACGCGACCGTCCTCGCACAAGAGCGTCGCCAGCGCCGCCCGCCACGCCGGGCGATCCGGGTTGTCCTCGACGAGCTGTCGCACGGCCTGCTCTAGCTCCCCCATCCTCCCCTGCTCGCGCCGGATCCCGAGCACCTGGATCGCGTAGTACTGCGACACGGTCACGGCCTCCGCCGGCGCGCCCGCGGCGAGCGCCTCGGCGGCCAGCTTGTCCGCGATCGTGAGCGACCCCGCCAGCAGCGCCCGCATCGCGCGCCACAGGATCGAGTTCCACTCGAACAGCGGCTGGCGCAGCCGCTGGGCGCCGGCCTCGAACGCCTCTATCTGGGCGTCGACGGCATCGTGATCGCCGCGCTCGAGCAGGTCGACTACGAGCCACGCGTGCGCCTGCAGCTGCAGCTCGAGGTTCCCGATTTGGCGCGCCAGCGTGAGCATCTCGGTCGACATCTCGACTCGCTCGGCGAGGTGGGGCGCGTCCCACAGCACCCGGCGCCGCGCGGAGCACGCGTATGCGAGCGCCTCCGGGTCGCCCAGCTCCGAAGCGATCGCCATCGCCTCGTCGCTCAAAGCCGGCATCCGGTCGCGCTCGGTCGAGTAGTAGACGGCCCCGCACAGGCACTCGAGCAGGCGCACCCGGACCAGCGACCGCTCGGGCTGGAGCTCGAGCGCTCGCTCGATCATCGCGATCAGCTCGGTGTCGACCACGCCCGGCGGCTGCACGTACCGGCGCGACGCGCCGATCGCCGCGCGGGCCAGCGCTGCACCGTCGCCGAGCCGCTCGGCCAGGGCGGCCGCCTCGCGAAATGCGGAGGACCCGAGCGCCCGCTCGCCGCCCCGGACGCGCGCCTCGCCGAGGCGCAGCAGCAGCTCGCACCGGCGCTCGGATGCCTCGGGCTGGAAGCGGCCCTGCACGTCGAGCGCACGGGCGTAGTGCTCGGCCGCCTCCTCGTGAGCGAGCATCGTGGTCGCCTGCTCGCCCGCGCGGAGCGCGTACGTGATCGCCTTCTCGGCGTCGTCGGGGTCGGCTCCGCGGGTGAAGTGGTAGGCGAGCTCGGGCATGTAGCGCTCCTGCCTGCGCCCCTGCGTGGCCTCGATCGCGTCCCCCACCCGCTTGTGGATCCGCGCCCGCCGCGGCGCCGACATGCTCTCGTACAGCGTCTCCCGGATCAGCGCATGCGAAAACTGGTAGCTCCCGGGCTTCTCATCGGACTCGACGAGCAGCTCCGCGCCGAGCGCCTCGTCGAGCGCGGCCAGGAACTCCTCCTCGCCGAGCACCACCACACTCTCGAGCAGCGCCGCGTCCACATCGCGTCCGATGACCGCCGCGACGCGGAGCAGCTCGGCCGCCGGCGCCTCGAGCCGGCCGAGCCGGAACGCGATCACCTGCTTGACGCCCTCGGGCAGCCCGAACCGCTGGAGCTCCGACGCGCTCGCGCTGCCGACCTGCACGCCGGCCTCGATCAGGTGGCGGATGATCTCCTCGACGAAGAACGGATTGCCTTCGGTCTCCTCGTATAGGGCGTGCGCGAAGGCGCGCGCCGGACTCACCCCGCCTCGCATTCGAGCGAGTTCCGCGGTCTCGGACTCACTGAGCCCGCGAATGTCGAGCTGCGACGCGAGCCGATCACGCAGCAGCTCGTTCAGCGCGTTCGTGAACGTGTCCCCGCGCTCAGCGGACCGGTACGCGCCGATTATCAACAGCCGCGCCGGGCCGGTCGCGCGGGCCAGGTGCCGCAGCAACAGGAGCGTCGGCCGGTCCGCCCACTGGAGATCGTCTAGCACGAGCAACACCGGCGCGGATCGGGACAACTCGGTCAGCAGCCCGACGACCGCCTCGAACAGGCGGTAGCGCTCGGTGTCAGGCTCGTCCTGTGGCGGTGGCGGGAGATCGGGCGCGCGCCGGCGGAGTTCCGGGATCAACCGGGCGAGCTCTGAGCCGTACTCGCGGGTGCTCGCACGCAGGTCGCCCAGTAGCGCGTTCAGAGCCCAGTGCCGGAGCGCCTCGAGGAACGGCTGGTAGGGGACGACGGTCTCGCGTGGAGACCGCCCCGCGATCACGATGGCCCCCGCGTCGTGGACGCGGCGCGCCAGCTCGGCCGTCAGCGTGGTCTTGCCGATCCCGGCGTCGCCGGCGAGCATCACGATCCGCCCGGCGTCGCCGGCGAGCATCGCGATCCGCCCGGTGGCGCCGTCGCCGCACACGGACTCCCACAGCTCCATGAGATCTGCGAGCTCCTGCTCGCGCCCGACGAGCGGTCCCTGGGCGCGTTGGCGCAACTCCGACGGCAGTGGGATCGCGGACGGACCAAGACCCGCAACCGGCGACCCGCCCGGCTCGACCCCGCGCTCGAGCGGCCGCAGCAGCCGCTCGTGCGCCGCGATCGCCTCGGGCGACGGGTTCGTCCCGAGCTCGTCGCGCAGCAGCGTCCGCAGTCCGTCGAACACGCGCAACGCCTCGGCCACGTTGCCGCGCGCGCTGAGCGCCTCCATCAGCAGCACGTAGCCGGACTCGCGGTACGGCTCGGTCTCGATCAGGGTCCTGGCCGCACGCTCGGCCGACTGGAGCTGCGTGCCGCCCATCAACAGGCCGGCGCGCCCGATCACCTCGAGCGCCTGCTGGCGAACGTCCTCGAGCTCGCGGCGCGGCGCCTCGAGCCACGTCGCCTGAGCCCCGGGGAGCAGACCGCGGCTCGCGATGTTCAGCGGCACCTGCGCGAGCGCCCACGCGCGGCGGGCGTCGCTCCGCTCGAGCGCGTCAAGCGCGCGCGCCACCTCGGCGGCCGCCGCCTCGACGTCGATCCACACGGGCTCGGGCAGCGTCAGGATCAGCTCGTCGCGGCCGGCGAGCGCCGAGGCTCCGAGCGAGGAGCGCAGTCGCGACAGGAGCGTCCGCAGCGCAGCGTCCTGGGAGACCGGCGCCTGGTTCGGCCAGACCGCGTCGATCAGCTCGTCGCGGCCGACGTGGCGGGCGCGATTGAGTACCAGGTAGGCGAGCAGCAGCGGGACCTGTCTGCCCCGCAGCCGCTCGGAAAGCTGCACGCCGTCGATCTCCACGGACAACCGTCCACAGAGCTGGATCCGAGTCATCTCGAGGGCGCGCTCTGCTTGCGGCAACGTTCTGGAAACGTATCGACAACGCCAAAGTTGCATCGTGCCGGCGCAGTGAGCACCGAGGTTCCACGCAACGACGCCCTCGGCGGGGCGCAACTAGCGATGACCGGTGAGCCAGTTGACGACGGCCTCACGACCAGAATCGACGGAAGGCACAGGCGGATCGCCTACTGCGAGTGCGGGGCGCTACTCGCAGGCGACGACGAGCAAGAGCTCTTCTCAGCGGCTCAACGTCATCTCGCACATCACCATCCACAGCTCCTGGGGGCGCTGGGGCCTGGGATGGTTAGTCAAATGGCCGAGGACGTCGGGGGGCAGGAGACCTTAGGGGCCCCCGGGGGCATGCACCTAAGGGCGGGCGGTGTGCAGACCACCGCCCGCCCGAAGGCGCGCTAGCCCGCGCAGGGTTGAGTCGAGACCGCGTGCGTGCGCCCCGCGGACTTGGCGAGTTGCTCGGACACGAGCGCGTTCGGGACCGCAAAGCCGCCCTGGCCGCTCGTCGAGCCGGTGATCGCCGCGAACACGGTCGCGACCACCTGTCCCGCCCGGTCGATCATCGGACCGCCCGAGTTGCCCGGCCGGACCCGCCCGCGGAGCGCGGTGATGCTGCGCGTCACCGGTCCGTTGCCGTACGCGTCCTCGGTGTTCACGGTCTCGGTCTGGCCGATCCGGCCTGGCTCGACGTCGAAGTTGCCGTCGAGGGGATAGCCGAGAATCGCCGCCGCGGTGCCCGATTTGGGATTGTTGGCGAGCTTCAGCGGCGGCGCGTTCAGTCCGCTCACATGCAGCACCGCGATGTCGTCGCGGGGGTCGAAGTCGATCACGTCGGCATTAAGCCCCGGCGGGTTCCCTCCGACCTGGACGGTCGTGTCGGTCTCGCCGGCGACGACGTGCGCGTTGGTCACCACCACGCCGGGGGCCGCCACCCAGCCGCTTCCCTCGATGCCGAGCCCGCACGCGGTGCCGAGAACCTTCACCACGCTCGCGCCGGCCCCCCGGACACCGCGCGCGCCGAGGATGCCCCGGTTCGGCGCCGCCACGTCCGCCTCGGGCCCGCGGACCGACGGGATCGGGTCGACCCGCGCCAGCGCGTGCAGGAACGGCCCCGATGGGGGCAGCAGCTGGTTGAGCTCCTGCAGGATCGCCGAGCGCTGGATGTCGCTGCGGAGCACCGGCGAGCCCGCCGACTGGAGCGCGACCGCACCGACGATCCAAGCGATTCCGAGCGCCACCGAGGCGGTCAGGATCGCGCCGAACACCCCATCGACCATGCGCAGTCCAGGCAGCCGCAGGAACACCCGGACACGCGCCCCGAGCCCCTGCAGGCCGCTCGCGAGCACGGCGCCGGCCAGCAGCGCGCCGACGAGCCCGAACAGCGGCGCGTATTCCGAGTGCGAGCCGCCGGGCAACACGAGCGGCCCGAGGTGACTCCCGAGGAATGCACCGACACCGAAGCCGACCAGCGACAGGGCGCCGACGATGAACCCCTGCGCGTACCCATATAGCGCGAGAAGCACAGTGAACGCCACGATTAGCCAGTCGACTTTCGTCATCGCTGGGAGGTTATTCCGAGCGTTGCCCTACCGTTTCACCTGAGGTGGCACAAGGGGTATTGAGAGGTGGCGTGACGGAGAGGGGTCCGAGGACCCGTCGCCGGCGCCGCCGATGGCAGCGACGATTACGTTTGCTCGTTCCGATCGCGGTGATCGCGGCGATCGCGGTCGGAGTCGTGCTCGTGTTGCGCGCGGCCTCCGCCCGCTCGGAGCGGCACCTGGTCACCAACTACGTGCAGGCGTGGGCAGGCGGTGACTTCAGCCGTATGTACTCGCTGCTGGACACGGCCTCCACAAACACGACGCCCGAGGCCAAATTCGCTTCGGCGTACCGCCACGACGAGATGACCGCGACGACGCTCAAGCTCGTAGCCGAGCACATCGGCCACAAGCGCAACAACGTGATCCCCGTGCAGATGCTCGTGGTCACGAAGCTGTTCGGAGCACTCCACGAGACGCTCGAAGTGCCGCTCACCGGCAGCGGCTCGAGCGCCACCGTGCACTTCACGAGCAGCCTCCTGTTTCCGGGCCTGCAAGGGCACGAGCGACTCGGCCGGCATATGGCGCTCCCGCCCAGGGCGACCCTGTTCGCCGCCGACGGTACGCCGCTCGCCCAGGGTCCGGATCGCACCTCGCCGATCCCCAGCGTCGCATCCCAGATCACCGGCGTCCTCGGTCCGATCCCGGCGGCCGACGCGGCCACGTACGCGGCCGAGGGCTACCCGGCCGGCGCCCACGTTGGCCTCGACGGTCTCGAGCGTGCGTTCCAGACCCAGCTCGCCGGCACCCCGGGCGGCGTGCTGCTGGCCGGCAAGCGCGTGCTGGCGCGGACGGTCCCGAAGCAGGGGCAAAACGTCACGACCACGATCGTGCCCTCGCTCGAGACCGCCGCGGTCACGGCGCTCGGCGGCAACTACGGCGGGATCGCGGCGATGGACCCGCGGACCGGTGCGCTGCTCGCGCTCGCCGGGGTCGCGTTCTCCGCCGCCCAGCCCCCGGGGTCGACGATGAAGATCATCACCTCGACCGCCGCGCTCGCCGCCGGGATCGCCAAGCTGAGCACGGTCTTTCCATACAGCACACAGGCGATCCTCGACGGCTACACGCTGCATAACGCCAACGGGGAGGACTGCGGCGGCACGCTTCTGAACTCGTTCGCGGTGTCCTGCAACTCGGTCTTCGCACCGCTCGGCGCGAAGGTCGGCGGGCATCGGCTGCTGGCGATGGCCGAGAAGTTCGGGTTCAACCAGGCTCCGACGATCCCGGGCGCGTCCGAGAGCACGATCCCGCCCGCGAGCCTGGGCAGCGACCTTGAAGTGGGTTCCTCGGCAATCGGCCAGGGCCAGGTCCTGGCCACCCCGCTTGAGATGACCGACGTCGGCGCGACGATCGCGATGGGGGGCCGCCGCCCACAGCCGACGCTCGCGGCCCATCAGCCACCGAAGTTCGTCCGAGTCACGAGCGGCCACGTTGCCGGCCAGGTGCAGCAGATGATGGAGGCCGTGGTCGAATACGGGACGGGCACCGCGGCCGCGATCCCCGGCGTCACGGTCGCCGGCAAGACCGGCACCGCCGAGCTCGCCAACACCACCAACTCCACCGGCCAGAGTGTCACCAACGCCAACCAGCTGACCGACGCGTGGTTCGTCGGCTACGCGCCGGTCGGGCACCCGCGGATCGTCGTCGGCGCGCTGTTCCCGAACCAGGGCGCCGGGGGCCAGACGGCCGCCCCGGCGGTGCGCCAGGTGCTGGTCGCGGGCCTAGAAGGTCACTGATTACAGGTCGAGCGAAATCGACGCCGGGTGGCCGCTCGGCGGAATGATGTGCAGCGTCAGTGGCCGATCCGAGTACACGGAGGTGGGCAGCTTGAACAGCACCAGCCCGCCCTGGGTCGGGCCGAAGCTCGCGGTCGTGTTCGGCTCTGGCTCGATCGCCGTCGGTGCCAGCACCTGCGAGGTCCATGCGTACCCGTTGAGCTCCGCGTCGAGCCTGACCGGGTAGTAGGTGTCGCCGTTGGTGTCGGAGATCTTGAAGTTGTCCGATGTGGGGTGATACTGGTCCGTCTGGTTCTTGGCCCACAGGAACACTCCGTACCAGAGCTCGTCGGGGGTCAGGTGGCCCTGCCCGGTCGGGAGGCCGGCCAGGTACTGACGGTCCTCCACCGCGTACTGGTTCAGCTGCCGCGACACCTGAAGCTGGTAGGTGATCGGGCCGGCGTCGACGTAAACGCCGTCGTTCTCGGCGCTCGTCGGCCGCGACGTCTGGCCGCACGCTCCGACTCCCACGGCGAGTGCCAGCGCGCAGACGAGAATGCAGAACCGGCGGGCGCTCACGGGGCCGGAAGTGTAATGGCGCCGCCGCACGAGCGGTCAGCGGCCGGCGATCGAGGCTCGCTTGCCCCGACCGCGGTCCTCCTCGAGGATCGTTCGCAGCCGGCGGATCGCCTTGGCGGTCTGCCGGCGGGTCCAGCGGTTGCCGCCGAGCGCCTCCATGAGCTTGTCCGACGGCATCACAGGAAGCGTCTCGAGCGTGTACTCGAGCCTCGTGCTGTTGGCCGGACCGGGCTGCAACGTGTATGTGCCGACCATCCGAATCCTGTTGTACTTGCCCCCCCGACCCCGCCCGACGATCCGGAACGGCGCCTCGATCTCGGCGAACGTGATGTCCGCCCATGAGAAGCGGGCGAACGGAGCCTTGATCCGGAACCGTGCGCCGGCACCGGTGCCGTAGGAGTCCTCACGCGTCAAGCGCCAGTCGACCAGGTAGTGGTCGGTGAACTCGGGGTGGTTGGCGATGTCCGCGAGGTACTCGAACACCTCCTCGCGGGGCTTCGAGATCGTCGAGGACACGGTGAACGGCTCCACCGCCCGGATTCTAATTTCGGGGCGGGTGAAGGGCGTCGCCGCCCTACGCGGCCCTGTGGTCCGTGAGCCTCATCGTGTGACCGAACTCAGGCCCGTGCACGATGCGCGAATCCCGCGGCGGGTCGCGCTCGAGCGCGCGGCACAACTCGCAGAACACCGCGCCATGTCCGTCTACGTACACCGTCTCCCCCACCAGCGGGGTCCTGTGGCACCCGCCGCAACGCTCCTGGCCGGCATCCCGGCGCCCCACGCCTTCCCTCAAGATCGCGAGCTCGAGCTTCCCGCTACCGCTGTCAGATGGCTGCACAGCGGGGGTTTTCGTCGCTTTTCGGGGGGTTCCTGCCGGCCTCATATTTACGTTTGGATAAACGCTCGAGAGGCCCTCCGTCATCCGTCCAGAGGCTTCGCAGCCGCTTTGACTCGGGGGCTATCATGGGTCCACGGACTTGTCCAACCCGGCGAGTCCGCACGTATACGACTCAAAAGGCGGCCGCTTAATGAAAGCTTGGATGTCGGGCAATGTCGCGGGGACCGGAACCTTTCGATGCACGGATTGCGACTACCCCGTGTCGCTCGACGCGGTCGACGAGCTGCCGACCTGCCCCAACTGCGGCGGGACCGAGTTCGTCCGGGCTTCTCTATTCACGACCGCGCAGACGAGCGTGCTCGAAGTCACGGCCGAGGACGACGACCAGGGCTGGCTCGATGAGATCCGTGACTCGCTCGGCGAGCCGGGCCAGTACCTCGCGTACCGCACCGACGGCGAGAGCAGGGTCGCGTATGCGCTCCAGCGTGAGTGGACCCGGATCGGCCGCAGCCTCGCCGCAGACATCCGCTTCGACGACCCGACGGTGTCGCGCCGCCATGCGCTGATTGTGCGCCAGCCGGACGGCCTGCGCGTCCTCGACGACCGTAGCCTCAACGGCGTGTTCGTGAACGGCGAGCGCGTCGAGTGGAGCACGCTGGCCGACGGCGACGAGATCGTGATCGGGCGCCATCACCTGCATTTCGTCGATGTCCCGGTGGTATCGGGGATGCGCTACAGCCACGCCTCGGACCACGGCGCGGGCGCCAACCAGACCGGCTGACCGCGACGGCGAGGTTATGACGACCGGCGGCCTGGCCGCTGGCCTATAGTGGCGCGGGCGATGGCGGCGATCGTTTCCGTTCTCTCACAAAAGGGGGGCACCGGCAAGACCACGGCGGCGCGGACCCTCACCGACGTGTTTCGTCGGGTCGGTTTGCGCGTGCTCGCGGTCGACCTCGACCCGCAGGGCAACCTGTCGGACTACCTCGACGTCGACCCCGACGCCGCGCCGACGATCGGCGACGTCCTCGCCGGCCGCGCCAAGGCGCGCCAGGCCGTGCACGACGGGATCATCCCCGCGAACCTCGGGCTCGCGGAGGCCGAGCTGGCGCTTGGCGGCAAGATGGGCCGCGAGCTCGCGCTCAAGAAGGCGCTGCGCGAGCTCCGCGACGACTACGACCTGATCATGATCGATTGCCCGCCGGCGCTCGGCCTGCTCACGGTCAACGCGCTCGTCGCCTCCGACCACGCCCTGATCTCGGCCGAGGCGCAGTACTTCGCGCTCCAGGGCGTCGAGCAGGCGCTCGAGGTGATCGAGCTCGCGCGCGACAACCTCAATCCCGATCTCGAGTGGCTCGGGGTCGTTCTGAACATCGTCGACATGCGAACCCGGCACTCGCGCGAGGCCTTCGACTCGCTGCGCCAGCACTTCGGCGAGAAGCTGCTCGACACCACCATCCGGGCCTCGATCGCGTACGCCGAGTCGGCCGAGCGGGCCGTGTCGATTCTCGACTACAGGCCCGATCTCGCGGCTGACTATCTGGCGGTCGCCGAGGAGCTGCTCAAGCGGCTCGGGCTCGATGGGCCCCGCCGGCGCGTCGCGGCGATGACGAACGCCGCCGGCGTTTCTTAGGGGCCGCCTGCGGCGGCATCCGTGGGACCGTGCGGCCGGGCATCCATGCCCGGCCGGGGGAACGCGATCAGGCCCGCCGGGCACGGATGCCCGGCGGAACGGCCCCATGGATGCCGAGCGCAGCGAGGCCCAAAATCAAACAGACCGCTGGTACGACTGGAAGGCGCGCGTCGCGAACGCCACCGACAGCGCCAGCAGCGCCACCAGGAACCCGGCGCGAGCGGCGATTAGACCCCAGTCGGCGTTGGCCGATACCGCCGAGCGGCCCGCCACGACCGCCCAGTTGACCGGGTTGAAGTCGGCTACGTGCTGCATCCATCCCGGGATCAGGTTCACGGCGAGGAATGTCGCGGACAGGAACGTAAGCGGCAGGACGATGAACTGCACGGCCCCGATCAGTGCCTCCTCCTGGCGCATGATCAACCCGAAGCCGTTCGACAGCGCACCGAACGTCGCGCCGAGCAGCGCCGAGATCGCGAACAACGCGGCGACGCCGCCGACCCCACCCGGGAACGAGGCCCCGACGATCAGCGCGAGCGCGACGATGATCAGCGACTGGATCACCACCACCACGGCCTCCTTGAGGATGCGGCCGGCGATCAGCGCCTCGCGGCGGACCGGCGAAACCAGGAAGCGCGCGGTCACGCCCCGGTTGATGTCTTCGATCAGCGCCATCCCGCTCCACGCGGAGCTGAACATTGCGGTCATCACGACCACGCCAGGGGCGAGGAACGCGATGTACGAGTGGCCGTGAAAGCCCGGGATCTCAATCACCTTCTTGAACAAGGCGCCGAACAGCAGCAGCCAGATCACCGGCTGCACGAGCGTCACCGCCACGAACCACGGCTGCCGCCACAGCTCGCGCAGATGGCGGAGCGTCATGTACAGCGTGTGCCGGATCAATGTCATCGGGTTGCCTCCGTTTCTGCCGCGTCGAACGTGCGGCCCGTGTACTTGAGATAGACGTCGTCGAGCGACGGTCGCGCGACGCGGACCGAAGACACCTCGACTCCAGCGGACTCGAGCGCCTGGAGCACCACCGGCACCGCCCGGCCACCGTCGTCGGCGCGGGCGCGGAGCGTGCGCCCGTCGACCGTGACCTCGCGGACGGCGGGCAACGCTGCCAAGGCGCCGCTGACGGTGCCGTTGTACTCGCGCTCGAGGTCGACGTGGATCGCGTCGCCGCGCAACTCGCGCTTGAGCTCGTCGGGAGTTCCCTGAGCTACCACCTTGCCGCGGTCGACGATCGCGATCCGCTCCGCGAGCTGGTCGGCCTCCTCGAGGTAATGCGTGGTCAGCAGCACGCTCTTGCCCTTCTCGTCGGCCAGCCGACCGATCTCCGCCCACATGTCGGCGCGGACTTCGGGATCGAGTCCGGTGGTCGGCTCGTCGAGAAACAGCACCGCCGGGTCGTGGACGAGCGCCATCGCGATGTCGAGACGCCGCTGCATCCCGCCCGAGTAGCCCCGCGCGATCCGGTCGGCCGCGTCCGCGAGCCCGAATCGCTCGAGCAGTTCCTGAGCGCGGTCCTCGACCGCCCGTCCGCGGATCCCGTGGATCTGGCCCTGCAGGCGCAGGTTCTCGCGCCCGGTGGCCTGGATGTCGACGGACGAGCCCTGGGAGACGACACCGATCAACCGGCGCACGGCGTCGGGATTCGCGACCACGTCGAGCCTCCCGACGAGCGCCCTGCCCGCATCGGGCGTGGCGAGCGTCGTGAGGATCTTGACCGCAGTCGACTTGCCCGCGCCGTTGGGTCCGAGCAGCGCGAATACGCTGCCGGGTGCCACCTCGAACGACAACCCGTCGAGCGCCGTCACGCCCTTCGGGTAAGACTTCACAAGGCCTTCGGCCTCAATTGCAAACTCCATACCTGCTTTACCTCCAGGCTAAGATTCGCTTTACGATGCGAGTATCTTAGTAGCTAAGAGATTTAGATGTCAAGAGAACTTTCGCCAGAGCGCTTACAGCTGTACGCCGAACTCGGCGACGAGGTGCGGGCCAACCAGCGGGCGACGGACGCCGTCGACGAGCTGCTGGCCGAGGCGCTGGGGATCAATCGCACCGACGCGCGGTGCATGGACATCCTGGATCAGCACGGCCGCATGAGCGCTGGGGATCTGGCGCAGGAGAGCCGGCTCACCACGGGTGCGATCACCGCCGTGATCGACCGGCTGGAACGGGCCGGGATAGCCCGTCGGGTCCCTGACCCCTCCGACCGCCGAAGGGTGCTCGTCGAGCCGACCGAGAAGGCCCTCGAATTCGCGAACGAGCTGATGGTCGAGCCGATGAGGAACCTGTACATGCCGATGGCCGAGCGCTACAGCGATGAGGACCTTCGGCTGATTCTCGACTTCACCCGTCGCGGGCGCGAGCTCCAGGAGCGCCACGCGGAGTGGCTGCGCGCACGGCTTAGGGGCCTCGAGGATCAGAGCTCGCGCACGTCCGCGCCCTGAGGCTCGAACCGCACCCGCATCACGGTCGCCCATCCGTCGCTCTCGCGGCGTAGCGCGTCGACGACCGCTCCGGTCTGGTCGTAGCGGCACCACACGAGCACCGTTGGGCCGGCTCCCG
>Ga0335077_10005059_pt1 | contig 16122 bp, 12 predicted proteins | sample Lox_Sample_31_FD_207151 | JGI IMG/M metagenome (GOLD analysis project Ga0335077, IMG submission 207151) | Soil microbial communities from Loxahatchee National Wildlife Refuge, Florida, United States - Lox_Sample_3.1 | ecosystem: Environmental > Terrestrial > Soil > Wetlands | place: USA...
CCCCGCCCCGAGATCTCCGTCACCGAGGCGGAAGTCGAGAGGCCGGGGTGGAAGACGAGCTGCGCCGCCTCGGAGTCGGTCAGGCGAGCGGCCACCTCGGCCCCCAGGACCCCGCCGCGGACCGCGGCCGCCCGCACCGCATTCACGTCCAGGCCGGCCCCGTCGTCCTCGACCGTGACGCCGACCCGCGTCCCCCGGAGCTCCACCTTCACCCTGAGTTGCCCCCGGGGCGGCTTCCCCGCCCGCTCCCGCACCCCGGGGAGCTCGATCCCGTGGTCGACGGCGTTGCGGACGAGGTGGAGCAGCGGATCGCGGATCTCGTCGACCACGCGCCGGTCCAAGCGGACCTCTCCCCCCGACAAAGAGAGGTCGACCTCCTTGCCGGTGCGCCCCGTCACCTCCCGGACCACCCGGCGGAGCGGCTCGAGGGCGACGCTCGCGGAGACCATGCGCAAGGCGCGGAGGTCTTCGCGCAGGAGCGCACCGGTGAGCCGTTGCCCGTCGGCGTCGCGGGCCGCCTCGCGCGACAGCCGCGCCAGGCGCGCCGCCTGGGTCTTCAGGCGCTCGAGGACGAGCGCAAAGTCCGAAGATGCCTCCTCCGCCTGCGCCGCCCTGAGCGCCTGCCCCACCCGCTCGAGAGAGCGGACGCTCTCGCGGATCGCCTCCTCCACCTCCCTCACCTGGCCGGCCCGGTGCCGGTGGCGCGACTCGGAGAGGGAGAGGAGCTCGAGCTCTCGGGTCAAGGAGTCGAGGCTCGAGGACAGGACCCGGACCGACCTCTCCGCATTCGGGGGCGAGACCTTCGCCGGCGGCGGGGCGGCTACAGCGGCCGGCCTCTCGAGGAGGGTGCGCAGGTCGACGAGGTCGCCAGCCACGGCCGCGGCGACGCGGGCCCCATCGGTCCCGCCCTCGGCCAGGCGGGCCAACCCCTCGGCGATCCGTCCGGGCAGGGGCGATCCGGGGCAGAGAGCGAGGAGGGCGCGCCCCTCCTCGGCCGCGGCGCCGGCCCGGGACCGACGCGCGGCCTCGTCGAGCGGCCTCAGGAGCTCCGAGCAGGCCAACTCCAACCGCTCGACGAGCGCGAGGGGACCTTCGGACCCGGGGGGACCGGCCGCCCCGCAAACCTCGCTTGGGGTCGGCCCGGACCCGAGCGCGGCCAGGATCTCCCCGAGCCGCGGGACCTCGGGCTCCCCACCCGCGTCTCCCGCCTCGAGAGCCCGCTCGATGGCCTCCACCGCATCGAGCGCCGCCATGACCGTGGCCCGCGCAAGCCCTTCCTCGGGGTCGAAGCGGGCCAGGGACCCCTCGATGGCGTGGGCTAGCTGCTCGAGCTCCGTGAGCCCCAGGCTCCCGGCCGACCCCTTCATGCTGTGCGCGGTCCTCCGGACGCCGTCCAGGACCTTCTGGCGCGTGGGGTCGTCCTCGAGCTCCAAGACGCCGCTGCTCAGGGAGGAGAGGTGCTCGCGCGTCTCCGCCGAGAAGACCGGCCAGATCCGAGTCAGGGTCTCCCGGTCCATGACTAGCCACTCCGGGACCCGGGCGCCCCGAGCCGGGAGAGGTTCAAAACGGCGAGCCGGTCGGGGGCGAAGAATGCGATGGGGCCCTCGCCCGCGGTGAGCCCCTCGGAGTCGAGGTCCTCTTGCCCGATGAGCTCCTCCACCGCGAGTGCGAACAGTTCCCCCTCGTCCGACAGGACGACGATCTTGGAGAGGTCGCTCATCCCTCCCCCCTCGAGGCCGAGGAGGGCCTGCAGGTCCAGGACCGGCACCACCCGGGTCCGGGCCGCCACCGCGCCCAGTAGCCAGAGGGGCGCGGCCGGGAGCGAGAAGAGGCCGCTCGCGTCCAAGACCTGGAACACCGCCTTCACCTCCACCGCGTACTTCTCCCTGCCCACCGTGAACGCCAAGACCTTCATCCCGGCGGCTCTGGGCTCGGCCCGAACCCGGGCCACCACCGCAGCGCGCTCCTTCAGGATCCGCTCCCGGTCCTCGGAATCGCGGGGAGCGGCGACGTCCCCCTGCCCGAAGAGCTCCACCCCCGCCGCGTCCCTCTCTGGCCCGGTCACGGGGTCACCTCCTCGGGGGCAGCTTCAGGATCTCGCCCACCGTCCCGCGCAGCTCGTCGACCGAGACCGGTTTCGTCAAGAAGGCGGTGGCGCCCACCAGCCGGCCCTTGCGCCGGCTCGCCTCGTCGTTCAACGAGGTGAGCAGGATGACGGGGGTGTCGTGGAGGACCGGGTCGGAGCGGAGCGCGGCGGTCAGCTCGAAGCCGTCCATGCCCGGCATGCGCACGTCGGTGATGACGAGGTCGGGCCTCTCTTCCCGGGCCTTGGTGAGGCCCTCGATCCCGTCCCGGGCCTCGAGGAAGGTGAAGGACCAGCCCATGAGGTACACCTGGATGAGCGACAGGAGCGTCCGGGTGTCGTCTACGAGAAGGACCTTCATCCCTGGCTCCCCAAGAGAGCCCCCTGCCGAGGGGCGGAACGATGTCGAGTCACGAGGGCACTGCGCAGCGCTCCGGCGGTGACGGTCTCGACCCCGCGCAGGGGAGCGGCATCGTCGAGCCCGGACAGCGCCTCGAGCGCGTTCCGGCGGGCTCGGGCGGCCTCCCGGGGCCTCCCCAGACGCTCGTAGAGCGGGATCAAGGCGGCGTGCCCGAGCGCTAAACCGGGATCGAGGTAGAGGGCGCGCCGGACCGCGTCCACCGCTCCCGCGAGATCGCCGCGGGCGTCCTTGGCCATGGAGACGAGGAGCCACGCCTCCGGACAGAGCCCGCTCGCCGCGGTCCGGGCCAGCTCCTCGGCCGCGGAGAGGTCGCCCCGCCGCGCCGCCTCGCGGGCCGCCTCGAGCCCGGGCCGCTCCGCCGCCTCGGGTGGGGCGGGAGGGGGCGCGAACTCGCCTCCGCTCGGCGCGGCCGGCCGCCTCGGGGCCTCTTCCCCGGAGGGGAGGACGAGGCGAAAGGCCTCGCGGGCCCGCCCGCCCCGGACCCGCTCGCCCCTCTCGACCGGCTTCGAGAAGGGGAGGGGGCGCCCACCCGGAACGCGGAAGATCGTGGCTCCGTTCTCTTCCAAGCGCTCGAGGTCTCGCCCGGCCGCGAACGGCGCCTCCACCGGGCCGAGCACCAAGACCCCCCCGGGAGCGAGCGAGAGGAGGAGCTTCTCGACCACGCGCGCGGCGGTGGGCGGGTTGAAGTAGATGAGCACGTTCCGACACAGGATGAGGTCGAGCAAGGTGGCGGGCGCGGGGTCCGACACGAGGTTGTGGCGCCGGAAGTCCACCAGGGCCCGGACATGGGGGCGGACCAAGACCTGCGGCGGGCAGGCCTCGAAGTGCCGGAGGCGCACCGAAGGGTCCAGGCGACGAAGCGACCACTCCCCGTACCGGCCTTCCCGGGCCACCTTCAGCGCCCGGCTCGAGACGTCGGTCGCGAGGATCAAATCGCCCGAGCCGCTCCGACCCGCGTCCAGGAGCTCCATGGCGAGGGAGTAGGGCTCCTCGCCGGTGGCGCACCCGGCCGACCAGATCGACAGCGGGCGGTCCCGGGGCGCGGACTTCAGGACGAGCTCCCGGACCGCGAAGAGCTGCTCGGGGTGGCGGAAGAAGTAGGTCTCGCCCACCACCGCCGCTTCGATGAGGGCGGTGACGGCGCGGGGCTCCCGGGCCCGCAGCCGACCGAGGAACGGCTCTTGCCCGAGCCGCAGCTCGCGGGCGGCCCGCAAGAAGGCGTCTAGGAGGGTGCGCCGGATCCCCGCCGAGAGGGTGAGCCCGCAGGTCTCCTCCAAGACCCGCTCCAACTCGGCGAGCGGGGGGCCGCGGGCGCACCGGGCGGTCATGCGGTCCGCCCCGAAAGGCGGGCCGCGATCGCCCCGGGGTCGAGAACCGGGAGCACCGCCCCGCCACAGGCGCACAGGCCGAAGGAGAGACCCGACTCCCCGAAGCCGTCCGGCATCCCCGCCCCGGCGTGGCCCGCGTAGAGCTCGGGGTCCTCGAGGAGATGAGATACCCGGTCCACGAGGAGCCCCAGGGCAGGCGTCCCGGAGAGGATCACGATCTGCGCGTCCAGGTCGGGGTCCTCGCGGGCGCCGAAGAGGCTCCGCAGGTCGATCGCCACCACCGGAACGCCCCCATAGACGAAGGTGCCGCGGACATGGGGCGGCGCTCCGGCCAGGGGCGAGAAGGCCACGAGCCGCACCACCTCGGTCACCCGGGAGGCCGAGACGAGGGCCCGCCGGCCGGCCGCCTCGACGACGAGGTGGACGCCGGGGAGAGTCCCCGGGCCCAGGGCCCAAAGCCGCTTCCTCACCTCCTCGAGCTCGCCCTCGAGATGCTTGAGCCGGGACGTGAGCTCGGCCCTCGAGCCGCTCGTCCTTTTCTCCGGGGCGCTTCGCGAGGCCTCTCCCATCGACGTAGTCCCGAGGATAGCAGGCTTACTCCCGGCCGTTCGACCCGCGACCCCGCGACGCGTCGAGGTGCGCGGAGGGTGAGAATGCGAGCGATAGCGGCTCTAGGGAGCGGCCGGCGCACCCGGGCCCGAGGCGTCGCTCGCCGCTTCCCGCCAGCCCTCCTCCGTCACCCGCACCGCCTGGGAGACGGCCCCGGGACGGGCACGAAAGGTGAGCACGTGCCCGAGCGCCTCAAGGGCCCGGGCGGTCTCGGCCTCGAGACCGCCCGGATCCACCTGGACCACGTCCGGCCGCCACTGGTGATGCAGGCGCGGAGCGGAGACGGCCTGCGAGAGCGACATACCATCGTCCACAATGTGCGAGATCACCTGCGCCACGGCGGTGGGGATCCGGGTGCCGCCCGAGGCTCCCACGGCGAGGAGGAGCCTTCCCCCAGGGTCGAAGACCAGCGTGGGCGCCATGGAGGAGAGCGGGGCCTTCCCCGGGGCGGGGGTGTTCACCCCGCTGCCCACGGCGCCGAACCCGTTCGGCACGCCCGGGGCGCTGTCGAAGTCGTCCATGGTGTCGTTCAGGACGAAGCCCGCGCCCGGAACCACCACGCAGGCGCCGAAGTGGGCGTTCACGCTGGTGGTGAGGGCGACGGCGTTGCCGGCCCCGTCGATGACCGAGAGGTGGCTCGTCTCGCTCGATTCGGGGGGCGGAGGCGGCCCCTCGATGGCGCGCGCCCGCGGGCCGACCGCGGCCCTCATGGCCGCCGCCCCCTCGGGCGAGGTCATCCACTTTACCTCGCGCTCCGCCCCGGGGACGAAGTCCGGGTCGCCGAGCAGGGCCCGGCGCGCGAACAGCTCTTTCTCGATCTCCACCATGGCGTGGAGGAACGGAACCGGACGGTAGCCACCGGCCCGCGGATCGTCGTGCTCGAGCGCCTGGAGCAGGCCGACCACGATCGCCCCGCCCGCCGAGGGGAGCGGAACGGAGACGATCCCGTAGCCGCGGTAGAGGCCGCGAAGCGGAGTAAGGTCCTTGACCCGGTAGGCCGCGAGATCGGCGGCCGAGAGGAGGCCGCCCTCGTCCTGCGCCGCCCGGGCGATCGATTCCGCCAGCGGGCCGCGATAGAAGGCGTCGGGATCTCGCCCCAGGAGCCGGAGGGTGCGGGCCAGGGCGGGATTCTTCTGCCGGGTCCCGGGCGAGGGGACGAACGGCGCGCCCTCTTTCCCAGGGACGAGGAAGGCGGCCGCGGCCGCCGGGCGCGCCGCGAGGCAGGCGCGCCGCTCTCGTGCGGCACGGACATAGTGCTCCCCCACCGAAAACCCGCGCTCGGCGAGCCGCACGGCGGGCTCGACGAGCCGAGATAAGGGCCAGGTCCCGAACCGCCGGGCCAGCTCGGCATAGCCCCGCACCGCTCCCGGCACGGCCACGGCCGTGCCGCCCTCCAGAGACGGGCGCCTTCTGCCCTCGGACAAGGGCCCGGCGAACATGTCGGGGCGGGCGGCGGCGGGCGCGACCTCCCGGAAGTCGACCGCCACCGTCCGGCCGTCCTGGGCCCGGTAGACGAGGGCGAACCCGCCGCCCCCGAGCCCCGACGATTCCGGCTCGACCACCGCGAGGACGAACGCTGCCGCGATCGCCGCGTCCACCGCGTTTCCGCCCTCGCGGAGCACCGCCGCCCCCGCCTCGCTGGCGAGCGGGTGCGCGCTCGCCACCGCACCGAGCGGTGAAACCGCGGTCGCCGAGAGGAGCAGGGCGATGAGCTGGGCCACGGCGGGAGTGTAGCGGCCCAGCGGATCCTCGTCCCGTGGCCCTCGAGACGGGACCCCGGCGCCTTGGGGCCGCCGCGAGCGTCTCGGGGCCGAGGGGGCCCTCCCCATCCGGTCCGCGGCCCCCGGTCGCTCGACTAGGCGGCTTGATCCCGGGGGGAGCGCGCTCTAGCCTGCCCGAGCCATGCCCCGCGCACGCCCATCGCTCGCCGCCGTCGTCCTCGCCGCCGGGAAGGGCACGCGGATGAGGTCCAAAAAGGCCAAGGTCCTCCACGAGGTGGCGGGGCGCCCGCTCGTCTACTACCCGGTGAAGCGCGCCCTCGAGCTCGGCGCCCGCCCGGTGGTGGTGGTGGTGGGTCACCAGGCCGAGGCGGTCCGGGACGCCCTCACCGCGGCGCTCCCCGGCGCACCGCTGTCCTTCGCGCTCCAGGCGGAACAGCGGGGCACGGCCCACGCCGTGCTCGTGGCCCGCCGCGCGCTCTTCGGCCGGGGGAAGGCGGTCCTCATTCTCTCTGGGGATACGCCGCTCCTCACGGTCGAGGCCCTCGGGGAAGTGGTGGCCGCGAGGTCCCGCCGCCGCGCGGCCCTCGCCTTCGCCACCATGGTTCCCGACTCCCCGAAAGGCTACGGGCGCGTCGTGCGCGACCGCCGCGGCCTTCCGGTTCGGGTGGTGGAAGAGAAGGACGCGACCAAGGCCGAGCGCAAAATCCCCGAGGTGAACGCCGGCCTCTACTGCGCCGAGGCCGGGTTCCTGTGGAGCGCCCTCGCTCGGGTGGGCTCTCAGAACGCCCAGGACGAGTTCTACCTCCCGGACCTCGTGGCCCTCGCGGTGGAGCGCTCGCGGGCGACCGCGGTCGAGCTCCCGGCCGAACTCGCCGCCGGCGTGAACGACCGGGCCGAGCTCTCCCGGGTCGCTCGCGCGTTTGTCCTGCGGCTTGCCGAAGGGCACGCGCGCGCGGGCGTGACCATCGAGGACCCGGCGCGATTCGACTGCGACGAGGAGGTCCTCGTCGCGCCCGACGTGGTGGTGGAGCCGGGGGTGCGGCTCCGGGGCCACACCCGGATCGGGAGGGGCACGGTGGTGGGGGCCGGGTGCATCCTCTCCGACGCCGTGATCGGGGAGGGGGTGAGACTTCTCCCGTACACGATCGTCGAGGCCTCCCGCATCCTGACGGGGGCGATCGTGGGGCCGTTCGCCCGCCTGCGGCCCGGATCGGAGATCGCCGAGAAGGCCCACGTGGGCAACTTCGTCGAGATGAAGAAGGCGAGGCTCGGCGAAGGGTCCAAGGCCAACCACCTCTCGTACCTGGGCGACGCTCAGGTCGGACGGGGCGTGAACGTCGGGGCCGGCACCATCACCTGCAACTACGACGGGGAGACGAAGCATCCGACCCGGATCGGCGACGGCGTGTTCGTGGGCTCGGACTCCATCCTGGTGGCCCCCATCGAGATCGGCGACGGAGCCTACATCGCCGCCGGATCGACCCTCACCGACCCCGTCCCCCCGGGGGCGCTGGCCCTGGGGCGTGCGCGGCAGGTGAACAAGGAGGGTTGGGTGGCGCGCCGGAAGCGAGCTCAACAGATGAAGGAGGCGGGCCCCCGGCGCGTCCGGATGGGGGGAGGCCGGTCTCGGTCAGCCGGGGGGAACTAGAGCGCCTCAGGGGGTAGAAAAATCCCATGTGTGGAATCGTCGGGTACGTCGGGCCGCGTCAGTGCGTCGATCTCATCGTGGACGGTCTCCGCCGGCTCGAGTACCGCGGATACGACTCGGCGGGGGTGGCGGTGGTCGGTCCCGCCGGCCTCTCGGTGAAGCGAGCCAAGGGCAAGCTCCAGAACCTGTGCGCCCTGCTCGCCGAGGCGCCGCTCGCGGGCACGACCGGGATCGGCCACACGCGCTGGGCCACCCACGGTCGCCCCTCGGACGAGAATGCCCACCCCCACTCGTACGGCGGGGTGGCGGTGGTCCACAACGGCATCATCGAGAACCACCTCGAGCTGAAGGCCGCCCTCTCGGGGCGCGGACATCACTTCAAGTCCGAGACCGACACCGAGATCTTCGCCCACCTCATCGCCGACGCCCTCGAGGGCGGCCAGCGCGACCTCCGCGAGGCGGTCCGCGCCTCGCTCTCCCTGGTCCACGGGACCTACGCCATCGCGGTGGTCTCGGCGAGCCGGCCCGGCGAGATCGTGGCGGCGAAGAACGCCTCCCCGCTCGTGGTGGGCTTCGGGAAGGGGGAGAACTTCCTCGCCTCGGACGTGCCCGCCATCCTGGAGCACACCCGGGAGGTGGTCTACCTGGAGGAGGGCGAGCTCGCGGTCCTGACCGCCGAGAGCATCGCCCTCCACGGGCGGAGCGGGGAGCGGGTGACCCGCAAGCCGCGACGGATCGAGTGGAGCGCGGTGGCCGCGGAGAAGGACGGCCACAAGCACTTCATGCACAAGGAGATCTTCGAGCAGCCGCGGGCGGTGGCCGACACCATCCGGGGGCGCGCCTCGCTGGAGCAGGGGGACGTCACCCTGGACGGGATGGAGCTCGGGGCGGAGTACGTCCGGTCGCTCGAGCGCGTGGTGATCGTGGCCTGCGGGACCTCCTCCCACGCCGGCCTGGCGGGCCGCCAGATGATCGAGTCCTTGGCCCGCATTCCCACCCAGGTCGAGCTGGGGAGCGAGTTCCGTAACCGGGATCCGCTCGTGAACGAGAGGACCCTGTGCCTGGCGGTGACGCAGTCGGGCGAGACGGCCGACACCCTGGCCGCGGTCAAGGTGGCCCGGGCAAAGGGGGCGCGCGCCTTCGCCATCTGCAACGTGGTCGGCTCGGCGGTCACCCGGGAGTGCGACGGCGGCACGCTCTTCACCCGGGCCGGCCCGGAGATCGGGGTCGCCTCCACCAAGGCCTTCACCACCCAGCTCGCCGCCCTCTTCCTCCTCTCGGTGGGGCTGGGCCGGAGGCGGGGCTCGCTCACCGTGGCCGAGGGGCGCGAGCAGCTCGAGGCCTTGCGCCACCTCCCCTTGTGGATGGAGCAGATGGTCCGGCAGGAGGCGGCCTTAATGCCCGTGGCCAAGCGCTGCTCCGCCGCCCGCGACGTGCTCTTCCTCGGGCGCGGCAACCAGTTCCCGGTGGCGCTCGAGGGGGCCTTGAAGCTGAAGGAGATCTCCTACATCCACGCCGAGGGCTACGCCGCCGGGGAGATGAAGCACGGCCCCATCGCCCTCATCGACGAGCAGATGCCGGTGGTGGTCCTGGCGACGCGCGAGCCCGCCTACGAAAAAACGCTCGGGAACATCGAGGAGGTGCGAGCCCGCGGCGGCCACGTGTACGCGGTGGTCTCCGAGGGCGACACCCATGCCGCGAGCCTCGCCGAGGTGGCGATCACCGTCCCCCTCGCCCCCCCGCTCCTCTCCCCGCTGCTCTCGATCATCCCCCTCCAGTTCCTCGCCTACCACGTCGCCGACCTGAAGGGGACGGACGTCGATCAGCCCAGGAACCTGGCGAAGAGCGTGACGGTGGAATAGCCGCCGCCTCCACCGTTCCCTCCTCGGCCCCGAGGGACCCTCCTCTCCCCACTCCGGGTCACATCGGCGTGTCCGAGGCGTGCCTGTCACCACGTCGAGTGATGACGGCGGGCGACCCCTCGGCGGTACAACTCCGGGTGCGATCGCCTCCCGGTGATGTCGGAGGCGCGCGGGGTCTCGATGAACGTGAAGAGGTACGGGCTCTGGGGCGCGCTCTTCGGCGTGTTCTTCCCCGTGGCGGGCACCCTGCTCCAGGCCGCCATGGACGCCTCCGCCGACGGCTTCTGGATCCGAGTGGCGAGGGCTCAGGGCCTGCCGCTCATGTGGATCATCGACACCGCTCCCCTCTTTTTGGGCCTGGTCGCCGCCCTGGCGGGCCGGCGCGAGGACGAGCGGGCCCAGAGCGAGCTCTCCAAGCGAACCCTCTTCGTCGACACCTCGAAGGCGCTGTTCCGCTCCGCCCAGCAGCTCCTCTCCACCGTGTCCTCCTTCAGCGCCCTCACCGCCCAGACCGCCGCCTCGGTCCGAGAGACGACCGCCACCATGGGGAACCTGGCGCAGACCACCACCCAGGCGGCCCTCACCGCCGAGACGGTGGTCGGCCTGGCCGCCTCCACCCAGCAGTGCTCCGAGGAGGGCCTGCGGGCGGTGGAGAACGCCACCTCCGAGATGCTCCACCTCGCCGAGGACGTGCGGGAGATGTCGAGCCGCATCGAGGGACTGAACGCCCGGATGCGCGACATCCTCGAGGTGGCCACGGTCGTGAACCAGGTCTCGGAACGCTCCCAGGAGGTGGCCGACCGGGCCGCACACGAGCTCGAGCAGAACCCCGCGACCGGGGCCTTCGCCGAGATCGTCGCCGCCATGCGTCGCCACTCGGAGGACGCCCAGCGCTCCGCCCAGACGGTGAAGCGGATCCTTTCCGAGGCGCACAAGGCCATGCTCGCCGCCATGACCGCGGCGGAGAAGGGCATCCGGCGGGCCGAGCGAGGCGCCGAGGTGGCGAGCGCCACGGGAAGCGCCATCCAGCGGCTCGCCGCCGCCCTCCAGGACTCTTCCCGGGCCGCGCGCGACATCGCCCGGGTCGCCCAGCAGCAGGACCACGGGGTGGAAGAGGTCCTGAAGGCCATGAACGAGATCTTCCTCGCCACCGAGGAGACCGTGGCCGGGACCCGGAAGGTGGCCGGCGGCGCCCACGCCCTCACCGACCTCGCCGAGAAGCTCGAGCGCTCGGTCGAGCGAGCGTAGGGAACCGGCGGCGCATCCCCTGCGCCTAGACCGGGGCCCTTCGCCCCGAAGGGTGGGAGGCGGCGCCGTGGATCTCGCGCCCCGCCCCGCGCTGGAGTAGACCAAGGCCCGTGCCCCGCCGCCTCTTCGTGGCGCTCGAGCCCACCGAGCCGGTCAGGCGCCGGATCGCGGCCGCCGCGGAGCGGATCCGCCGTGCCGCCGGGGGCGCAGCCGACCTGGTTCGATGGGTCGCGGAGGAGAACGTCCACCTCACCGTCCAGTTCCTCGGGGCGGTCCCCGAGGAGCGGGTCGAGGCGGTGGGCGAGGCCCTCACCGGAGCGGCCGCCGGTTCAAGACCCATCCTCCTCGAGGTGAAGGGGGCGGGCGGGTTCCCGAACTCGCGCCGTCCCCGGGTCGTCTGGCTGGGTCTCTCCGGCGAGCTCTCGGTCCTCACGGAGCTCGCCGCCGACCTGGGCCGCCGGCTCGCGCCGCTCGGCTTCCCCCCCGAGTCCCGCCCCTTCGCCGCCCACCTCACCCTGGGGCGGGCCCGGGACGCACGCGGCGCCCCCGGCCTGGGAGGCGCCCTCGCCGCCGCCGCCCAGGACGAGGGAGTATCCTGGCGCGCCGGCGAGCTCGTCCTCTTCGAGTCCCACCTGTCACCCCGCGGCCCGCGTTACGAGCCGGTGCGGAGGGCCTCGCTCGGCCCGGGCCCAAACACCCCGGTCTAGATCCTTCCGCTCACCCCCAAGGCAGGCCCGGGACCGCTCGGGTACCGCCGCGCCCGTCCTCCAGCAGAGCTGGTCGTTTGCCCTGCTCGTTCATCCGATGGGCACCCGAAAACCACCTCGCCTCCGCTCCCTCAGCACGACCACGCTCGCCTTTGGCCCTCTACGGGGGCCGAAGATCGAGCCCCGCCCGACCACCACGGGCAAGGCGCGCTGTGAGGTGAGAACCACCTCTTCCCACGCCTCGTACGGGGGAGACCCGCCGCGGCGAACCGCCCTCCGCACCGCTTGCGCTTCGTCTCACACCGCGCAAAGCTCCTTTCGTGTCACAGGAGAAGCCCATCCCCGTCGCCTCGGCCACCACTCTCGCGCCGGGGTTCCTCGTGGCCGCCCCTTCGCTCGCCGATCCCAACTTCGCCGGCTCGCTCGTGCTCATGGCCGAGCACCACACGGAGGGCGCCCTCGGGTTCGTCGTGAACCGCGCCGGACCGATCACGGTGGCGGACGTTCTCGACGGGCTGGACGACGGCCTCCGTTCCGCCGCGGAGGCCCGGGGCCGGGCGGCCGCCCCGGTGCTCGTGGGCGGACCCGTCCAGCCGGAGCGGCTCTGGATCCTGTTCCGCCCGGGACCGCAGGCGCCCGAGGAAGGCGCGGTGACGGTGGGGGCGGGCGTCGCGCTCGGCGGATCGCGCGAACTGCTCGAGGCCCTCGTGCGCGCGGAATCGCCCGGGCCGTTCACGCTCCTGCTCGGCTACGCCGGCTGGGCCCCCCTGCAGCTGGAACGCGAGGTGGCCTCGGGCGCCTGGGTGCCGATGGGGCTGCACCAGGACCTCATCTTCGAGGTCCCGCTCGAGCAGCGATGGGAGCTGGCCGTCCGGCGGCTGGGGCTCGACCCGTCCGGCTTTTTGGTGGGCGGCGGAGGCGCGAGCGCCTAGAGGCCGGCCGGACCATCCGGGAGCGCGGGGACGGGCGAGATCCTTGACCGCCGCATCCGTACAGGGTACATCCGTTCAGGTCCCACTCGCCCCCGCTGTCAGGGGGCCCTGCTATCGAGACCGTCGCGGTAGGAACGGAGAGAACGATGCCCGTCGGACCAGAGAAGGAGAAGGCGATCGACCTGGCCGTCTCGTCCATCGAGAAGGCCTTCGGCAAGGGATCCATCATGCGCCTCGGCAACGAGGATCCGCTCGTCAAGGACGTCCAGGCCATCTCCTCCGGTTCGGTCTCGCTCGACATCGCGCTCGGGGTGGGTGGCCTTCCCCGCGGCCGGGTCGTCGAGATCTTCGGACCCGAGTCCTCGGGCAAGACCACCCTCGCCCTGCACGCCATCGCGGAGGCGCAGAAGAAGGGGGGGATCGCGGCCTTCGTCGACGCCGAGCACGCCCTCGACGTGGGCTACGCGCGGAAGCTGGGCGTCCGCACCGACGACCTGCTCATCTCCCAGCCCGACACCGGGGAGCAGGCGCTGGAGATCACCGAGACCTTGGTCCGCTCCGGGGCGATCGACGTGCTGGTGATCGACTCGGTCGCGGCCCTGGTGCCCAAGGCCGAGCTCGAGGGCGAGATGGGCGACGCCCACATGGGCGTGCAGGCGCGCCTCATGAGCCAGGCGCTCCGCAAGCTGACCGGCACCATCTCCAAGTCCTCCACCATCGTGATCTTCATCAACCAGATCCGGATGAAGATCGGCGTGATGTTCGGGAACCCCGAGACCACCACCGGCGGCAACGCGCTCAAGTTCTACGCCTCGCAGCGACTCGACATCCGCCGCATCGGGGCCATCAAGGACGGCGAGCAGGTGATCGGGAACCGCACCCGGGTCAAGGTGGTGAAGAACAAGGTCGCTCCACCCTTCAAGGAGGTGGAGTTCGACATCATGTACGGCCAGGGCATCAGCCGCGAGGGCGACGTGCTCGATCTCGCCGCCAACGACAACATCATCGAGAAGAGCGGCACGTGGTTCAGCTTCGGCGGCGAGCGGATCGGCCAGGGTCGGGAGCAAGCCAAGGCCTTCCTCCGCGAGCACCCGGAGATCCTCCAGCAGGTCGAGGGAAAGCTCTACGAGAAGTACGGGATCCGGCGCGGCCCGGTCCCGGTCCCCCTGCCGGAAGAGGCGGAGGACAGAGAGGAGAAGCGGAAACACGCGAAGGGACGGTAGGGGCCGCCTCGCTGCCCCTTGGCCCTCAAAGATCGCCCCGGAGACGGGGCGCGTACCCGGGGGCTGGCCTCGAGAGGGGCCGGCCCCCTTCTTCACGGGATCGCCGGCGGTGCCCCCGCCCCCCCTGCCTTGAGAATCCAATCGGCGCCGGTCCCGCGCTACACTTTGCCCGAGCAGGACCACCGTGCCCAGATCCCCTGCGGACAGGAACTGGCTCGCGTCGCTCGTCGACGAGATCCTCAAAGAGCAGGGGCCGATCGACGGAACCCCAAAGGCGGCCGAGCTACCGCCCGCCGAGAAGCCGGTGGACCTGGCGGCGGCCGCTCGCGTGCTCGTGGCGCGGTCCCTGCGCACCCGCCGCCCTCCGCTCCCCCCGATGGGGCCGGAGGAGGTCTTCCGCGAGACCGTGCGGCAGCACATCGTGCTCCTCCTCGACCTCCGCCTCTTCAGCCCGGCCGCGCCCACCCTGGAGCGGGCTCGCGCCGAGTTGGCTGGGTTCCTCGCCGGAGCGCTGGGGGAGGAGGCCCTCTCGCTCGCCGCCGCGAACGACCCTCCCTCTCCCGCTCACGACCGGGACGTGGAGCGGGCCCTTTCGGCGGCGGGGAAGACCTTGCGCGCGCGCTTCTTTCCGCCCGGGGATCCGCGATCCGGGCTCCCCTTGAGCTCGGGCAGCGTCGCGGTCCTGAGGCGCCACCTCGCCCGGGTGACGGGCGGGTTCGCCCGAAGCGGGCGACTCGAGCCGGAGGCGCTCGCCCGACACGCAGAGTTCGCGGCGGGGGAGCTCTCGGCGCTGGCCGAGGCCTTGTCCGGGCTCCTTTCCACCGGGTCCTCCCCGGACCGGCGCGAGCGCTTCGTAAGGTCGCGGCAGCTCGTTCGCCTCGGGCTCGCCGGCTCGGCTCTCCGCGAGGCCCGGCGGCGCGTGGCTCGGCCGCGCTCCCCGGAGGAGCTCGCCCGCGCCCTCCCCGAGCCGGTCCGCGGCTTCGTGCTCGAGCAGCTCTTCTTGGCCCAGCTGCGTTCCGCCCTCCCCCAGGACGGACCCGCTCGCTTGGTGGAAGCCTTCGCCCGCGCTGCCCGCCTCGACCCCCAGGTGGTGGTCCAGGCCCAGGTCGAGGCAGCGGCCCAGGCGGGCGACCCTCAGGCCTTCTTCAAAGGGGCAGGCGACCTGGCCGCGGCCCTCGACTGGCACGCCCTGGCCGAAGACTTCGGCGCCGCCGCCGACCAGGTCCTCGAGCGGATCTCCACCGTCGTCTCGCAGAACCTGGGCGCGCTCGTCGAAGAGATCCGGCAGACCGGCGAGCTCGGGACCCTGCTCGGCAAGGCCGCCGCCGGTGGACGGCTCAGCGCCGACGAGAAACGAAAGGTCCGGGCGCAGCTCATCGACCTCGCCAAGGCTGTTCCCGCGCTCGCGATCTTCGCGGCGCCGGGCGGCTCGCTGCTTCTGCCCATCCTCGTGAAGCTCCTTCCCTTCAACCTTCTGCCGAGCGCCTGGGACAGGGTGGGAGGCGAGCGCCGACCGCCCCCCGCACCCGGGACCGAGCCCGAAGGAGCTCCGGCTGCCGACCCGGCGGAAAGCCCGCCCAGAAAGGCGCGGACCGGCGGGAATGTCCCCCGCTCGAGGCGCTAGATCCCGCCCGAGGCCACCCGGCCCGCGACGAACGCCCGGACCGCCAGGGCGTCCTCGAGCGCGAGCGCCCCGAGCGCGAGCGAGCGAGCCTCGGCGGAGTGAAGGGCCCGCACCGCCTCCTTCACCGCCGGGATGGCCGGGGCACTCACGCTGAGCTCGCTCACTCCGAGGCCGACGAGGAGAGGCACCGCCACCGGGTCTGCCGCCGCCTCCCCGCAGACGGCCACCTTCTTGCCCGCGGCCTGCGCCGCGTCCGCCGCCCGCCGCAAGAGCTCCAGCACCGCCGGCTCCAGGGGATCGGAGAGCGCGGCCAGGCGGGGGTGGCCGCGCTCGGCCGCCATCGTGTACTGGACGAGGTCGTTCGTGCCCAGGGAGAAGAAGTCCACCTCGCGCGCGAGGGCCGCCGCCTGCAGCGCGGCGGACGGGACCTCGACCATCACCCCCGCGGGAACGTGCGACGGGGCGGAACGGCCCGCGGCCCGAAGCTCGCCCTTCGCCTCCTCGAGCAGCGCGCGGGCCGCCCGCCACTCCTTCAGGGTGGCGATCATCGGGAACAGGATCTCTACCGGGAACTCTCGGGCGGTGCGCAAGATCGCCCGGAGCTGGACCTTGAAGAAGGCGGGCTCCGCCAGGCAGGCGCGGATGGCCCGAAAGCCCAGGTAGGGGTTCGCCTCGTTCCCGGTGTCGAGGTAGGGGAGGGGCTTGTCGCCGCCCGC
>Ga0335077_10005060_pt1 | contig 16121 bp, 15 predicted proteins | sample Lox_Sample_31_FD_207151 | JGI IMG/M metagenome (GOLD analysis project Ga0335077, IMG submission 207151) | Soil microbial communities from Loxahatchee National Wildlife Refuge, Florida, United States - Lox_Sample_3.1 | ecosystem: Environmental > Terrestrial > Soil > Wetlands | place: USA...
CGGCAAGCGATTCCTAGAGCGCCGCCCGCGCGTTAGCGTTCGTGGTCAGCGTGCCGCGCACGGGCGAGCAGATGACGCCGAGCGAATGGGCCGTCCTGGCCCTGCTCGGAGAGGGACCGACCCACGGCTTCGCGATCGCGCGAGCAATGGCGGACGACGGCGCGATCGGACGGGTGTGGTCGCTGCGGCGACCGCGCGCCTATTACGCGATCGAGGCGCTCACCCGGTCAGGCCTCGCGCAGCCGGCCGAGACCGTCGCCAGCCGATCGGGTCCCGCCAGGACCGTGCTGCGGATCACGCCGGCGGGCACGAGGGCGCTCGAGAAGTGGCTGGGCGCGCCGGTACCGCACGTTCGTGACGCTCGATCGATGCTGCTGCTCAAGCTTCTTTTCCTAGAGCGCCGGGACCGCGACCCTGGGCCGTTGCTGCAGGCCCAGCGGGAGCGTTTCCAGAGCATCGTGGAGTCGCTTCAGGACGCGGTCCGGGACGCCGAAGGGTTCGACCAGACGCTCGTGCGCTGGCGGCTCGAGAACGCCACCGCCGCCGTTCGGTTCGTCGACAGCGTCCTCGCCCAGCACCGGCTCGCATCCCCGCCCGGCACAGTCGATTCGCCGTGAGGATCCGGGCGACCGGTGCCGGCGGGGACGGCCGCCGGCACCGGCTCGCGACTTCCGGCTAGAAGATGCGCACCGCCACTTCGGCGGGCGCGTCGAACAGCTCGTTCAGCTCGTCGTCGAGCTTGACCAGCGTCAGCGATGCGCCGGCCATGTCGAGCGAGGTGCAGTACTCGCCCACGTAGCTGCGCGTGACGTTGAGCCCGCGATCGGCGAGCTGCTGATGGGCGCGGCCATAGCAGATGTACAGCTCGGAGATCGGCGTGCCGCCGAGCCCGTTGATCATCAATGCGACTTCGTCGCCTGAGGAGTACGGCAGGTCGGACGCGACCGCCTCGAGCAGCTCGTCGATGATCGCGTTCGCGTCGGCGAGCTTCTCGCGCCGGCGTCCCGGCTCACCGTGGATGCCGACGCCCATCTCCATCTCGTCGTCGCCGAGCTCGAACAGCGGCGAGCCCTTGGCGGGCGGCGTGCACGACGTCAGCGCCATGCCCATCGTCCGCGTGACCGAGTTCACGCGCTCTCCGAGCTTGACGAGATCGTCGAGCTCCGCGCCGCGCTCAGCCGCGGCTCCGACCGCCTTGATCACGAAGAAATTGCCGGCGACGCCGCGGCGGCCCACCGTGTACGTGGAGTCCTTCACGGCGACGTCGTCGTCGACGATGATCGTCGCGATCTTGATGTCCTCGGCCTCGGCCAGCTCGCGCCCCATGTCGAACGACATGCGATCGCCCGTGTAGTTGTTGATGATGTGCAATACGCCCTTCGGGCTGGCCAGGAGCTTGGTGGTCTCGTACACGTAGTCCGACGGCGGGGCGGCGAACACGTCTCCCGGACACGCGGCGTCCAGCATGCCCTTGCCGACGACCATCACGTGGGCCGGCTCGTGGCCGGAACCCGATCCCTGGACGATCGAGACCTTGTCCTCGCGCGGCGCGTCGGCCCGCATGATCAGGTTGTACTCGGGGACGTACCGGAGCTTGCCCGGGTTGGCGAGCTCGATCCCCTTCAGCATCTCCGGCACGAACTGCTGCGGGTCATTGACGAACTTCTTCACCTGATCTCCTCTCGAGTGTCCTGCCTCTATAAGCGCGCTGAACGGATCTCGCCAGCGTCCAACCCCGCGCCTCCCATCCATTTGTCGGCGGCGCCTCATCAGACTGGTCGGCGGCGCCTGACGGCGGCGCCTGACGGCGGCGCCTTAGCCGCCCGCCGCCCTGGCCGTCACGCCAGCTCGAGCTTGGCCTCCTGCCAGGCCTTGCTTACCGCCTCGAACATCACCGCGATGCCGATCGCGCCCGCGTCCACCGAATCCCGGCTGCGCTCACCGGTGTAGGAGGCCCGGCCGCGCATCGCGACCATGCCCTTGGTCGCCTCGGCTCTCTCGCGCGCCGTCGACGCGGCGCGTTCGATCGCGACGCCCGCGCCCTCGGGCAGCGTCGCCTCGAGCGCGTCGACCGCGGGTGCGAGCGCATCGAGCAGCGTCTTGTCGCCGAGATCGGTGTTGCCGCGTTGCTTGATCCCCTCGATCGCGGCACGCATCGCGGCGATGACCTGCTCACCGCTCGGCTCGGGAGCGTCCCCCAGCGCGCCGCCCGCACGCAGAAACGCCGTCCCCCAGATTGGTCCCGACGTGCCGCCGATGCGCTTGGAGAGGACGATCGCGGTCTTCTTCAACAGACCGCTGACGTCGCTGTACTCCATCGCATCCCAGTCTCCGAGCACGACCTCGAAGCCGCGCGCGAGCGAGTAGCCGAAGTCGCCATCGCCGACGACCGCGTCGAGCTCGCAGAAATAGGTCTCGTTGTCGACGGCGGTCTGGGCGATCACCCGCACGACCATCTCCGCACGGGTCAGCGCGCCACCGGATCGGTCGGCGGCGCCTGACGGCGGCGCCTTGTCGCTCATACGGCCTCCTTGTCGAGTAGGGGTTGTGTTCGGCACGCATCGAGATCGGCGAGCGTCACCAGCTCGCCCGGCGCCGCGGCGCCGCGACCGACCAGCACCAGCGCGGGCTCGCCCGGGTCGCCGAGGCTCGAGACGACGAGCACGGCTTCGCTCATGTCCTCGTCCGCGGTGTAACTCGAGACGGTCACGACGCAGCGGATCCCGGCGCGGACCGCGGCGAGCAGGCCGTTGCGCGAATCCTCGATCACGATCGCGTCGCCGGGCTCGAGCGAGAGCCGCTCGAGCGCGAGCGTGTAGATCGCGGGGTCAGGCTTCTTGGCCGGGACGATGTCGCCCGCGAACACCGCGAACTTCGCCGCATTCTGCTCGCCAACCGCGTGCTCGAGCACGGCCCTCACCGATTCCTCCGCCGACGTCGACGCGACCGCGAGCGTCCAGCCGGCATCAAGCGCCTCGCTCACGATCCGGGCAATGCCCGGGCGGCCGGGCAGGCGGCCCGCCTGGACCATGGCCTTGTAGCGCGCAGTCTTGCGCCGGTGCCAGTCCGCGAGCAGCTCCTTCTGGCCCTCGGCGTCCGCGGGTAGACCGTTGGCGCGCACGAAGTCGTCCGTCAGCAGCGAGGCCATCCGCTCCTTGCCGCCTCCGATCTTGAGCTTCTCGCCGTACTCCCCCTCGGACCAGCGGACCGGGAGCCCGACCTCGGCGAACGTCTCATTGAAGGCCGGACGATGACCGTCGCGCTCGGTGTCCGCAAGCACTCCGTCGCAGTCGAAGATCAGCGCAGGCACGTGTTCAGCCGACGGACGCCGACAGCGCGCTCGCCCGTCCGGCGGACCCGAACATGCCGATGTGGTACTCGGCCATCTTCTTGACCGCCTCCCGCACGTGGCTGAGCATCGACGGCGGATCGTGCTTGCCGGGGTTGGCGTCCAGGTACTCCCGGTGCGCATCGACAAACGCAATCTTCAGCGCCGTCGAGATGTTGACCTTGGCGCAGCCGCGGGAGATCAGATCCGTGAACTGCGCCTCGGTGAGGCCGGTGCCGCCGTGCAGCACCATCGGGATCGGGTGCAGTGCGACAAGCTCGGTGACGCGCTCGGGCTCGAGCTCAGGCGAGCGCTTGTACAGGCCGTGCGCGGTGCCGATTGCCGGCGCGAACGAGTACACGCCGGTCTCCTCGATGAACCGCGCGGACACCTCCACCGGGTGAACCGCGCCTGCCTCGTCGGAGCCCACGCCGTCCTCGACGCCGAGCACGCTCTCGATCTCGCCCTCGACCTGGGCGCCATAGCGCTCGGCCTCGGCGACGACTTCAACCGTCTGGCGCGTGTTCTCGGCGACGTCGAGGTGGGAGCCGTCGAACAGGACCGAGTTCCACCCCGCCTGCAGGCAGATGCTGATCCACTGGCGGTCGGGACAGTGGTCGAGATGCAGCGAGACCGGCACCGGCGCCTCGTCCGCCCGGGCCCGCCACATGGTGTAGAGCGGCTTGGCGCCGATCGACTTGACGGTCTTGAGCGATGTCTGAACGATCAGCGGGGAGTCGAGCCCGGTCGCGGCGGCGAGCACCGCCTCGAGCGTGAGATCGTCGACCACGTTGATCGCCGCCACGCCGTAACGGTCGGCGAAAGCTGGGTCGAGGATTCGACGGATGGGCACAACCGCCATCGACAACCTCCCTCATGGCCCCGGCTGCACCCCCGGTGGAGCGAACCTGAGCGCCAGGTCGTTCGTCACACAGTTTACCGCTCAAGCGTTTGCGCTCAAGCGCTGCCTAGCCGTCAAGCCTCAACTCAGCACCGAAATCCCGATTCGCCTGCACGCATTGGCAAGCCGGGATGCTCGCCCGCCGCAGTCGTGGGACGCCGGGGCCCCCACCACGGTCGCCTCGCAGCTAGCTGCCCTGTGTACCGTGACGGGCCGGCCGGCCTTCGAGGATCACCGTCTTGGTCTCGAGGAACGGGTAGAGCCCCTCGATTCCGCCTTCGCGGCCAATCCCGGATTGCTTGAACCCGCCGAACGCAATCCCGAAGTCGGTCCGGAAGGCGTTGTGTCCGACCGTGCCCGAGCGCAACTCTCCCGCGACCGCTCGCGCCCGCTCCACGTCGTCGGTGAACACCGAGGCATTCAGTCCGTAGATCGTGTCGTTGGCAACGCGCACGGCGTCACGCTCGTCGTCGGCCGGGATCACGCTCAGGACCGGTCCGAAGATCTCCTCACGCGCGATCGTGGAGCCGTTGTCGACGTTCCCGAACACGGTCGGCTCGACGAACCAGCCGCGGTCGAGGTGCGTGGGACGACCGCCGCCGGTCGCGAGCGTCGCGCCTTCGGCCACACCCTGGTCGATGTAGCCCAGCACCCGGTCACGCTGGCGCTCGGAAGCCAGCGGTCCCATCTGGGTCTCGGGGTCGAACGGATCGCCGATCCGCACCTCCGAGAACGTCGACGACAACGCATCGAGCAGCTCGTCGTGGCGGTGACGCGGCACGACGATCCGCGTCAGCGACGAACAGACCTGGCCCGACAGGAAGCACTCCGCGCCGGAGATCGTCCGGGCGACGGTCCCGAGGTCGATGTCGTCGAGGATCACCGCCGCCGACTTGCCGCCCAGCTCGAGCGTGCACCGGGCGATCCGCTCACCGCAGATCCCGGCGATCCGCCGACCGGCCGCGGTCGAGCCGGTGAACGTGATCTTGTCGACCCGTGGATCGCGGACCAGCAGCTCCGACACCTCACGATCGGCGGTCACGACGTTCAGCACCCCCGGCGGCAGCCCGACCTCCTCGGCGACCTCGGCCAGCACATACCCCTCCCCGGGCGCCTCCGGCGAGGACTTCAATACCTCGGTGCACCCCGCCAGCAGCGCGGGCGCCACCTTGTTCGAGATCAGGGTCATCGGAACGTTCCACGGGACGATCGCGCCGACGACCCCCACGGGCTCGCGCACGAGCAGCCCGAACTTGCCACCGGCCGTCGGCCGCGCCTCCTCCTCGAACGGGAACGTGTCCGCCAGCGAGGCGTAGTACTCAAACTTCCGGGCGGCGCCCTCGGCCGCGTTCCTGGCGATGCGGTGAAGCACGCCCGACTCGCGCGGCCAGATGTCACCGACCTCGTCGCCGCGCCGACGCAGCGCCGCCGCGATCGCGCGCAGGTACTCGGCCCGCTCGGCGTGGCTCATCCGCGGCCACGGGCCCTCGTCGAACGCCCGGCGCGCGGACTCGACCGCCCGTGCGATGTCGGCCGCCTGGGCCTCGGCGACCGAGAAGAACCGCTCCTCGGTCGCGGAATCGGTCACCGTGATCGTCGTCTCGCTCGACGGCGCGACCCACTCGCCACCGATGAAGAAACGATCGAGGTGGCGCAGCTGCACCACCGGCTGCTCGGTCAAGCTCATCTATCGGCCCTCCTGGGATCGCGGTATCGGGCGACGAGCGCACACGTCATCGCTGCTTGAGGCAAATCGCTCACGCCCGAGGAACGGAATTCGACCCGCCGCACTTGTGCCCGTCGCTCGTTCGCTCCCGCCGGCGCCTTCGGCGGGTCAAGTCGCAGCCACGTCGGCGGCACGGTCATGACCGGCACCGTCCATAAGCTCAAACCTGTCCGCTCCCCCAGCGACACCCGACGACCGGCCCCGCCGGGCCACTTCGATGCGTAGGTATGTTTGTGCCGATGGCGCGTGACCGCCGACGAGTCATGGAGGCAACCCTGGTCGCCTCGACGGTCAGCGGGCTGCCGTCGACGGTCCACGCCCTGGTCAAGCAGCGGAGCCTGCGAGCGGCCGCGGTTTACATCTACGACGCAACCCGTGCCGTCGGGGCGCTCGTTCCGCCTGGCCGACCGGGATTCCGCCGCGGCGTGGTCGTCCACATCGCGATCTCGATGCTGTGCGGTGGAACGCTGGCACGAACGCTCCCCCGGAATCATTCCGCCGAGTGGGGCGCGGCCGCAGGATTGGCGATCGGCGTCATCAACGTCGGCGTGATCGGAAGATCGTTCCCGGCGATCAGGGACCTGCCGCTCGTGCCCCAGCTTGCCGACAACGCGATGTTCGGGACGGTGTTCGCGTTGGTGCTCGACCGAGGCGATCGTCACCGACGAACGGGCAGCGCGCCCGTTCACGGGACGGCTTCGACGCTGTCAGCTGGCTGTGTTTAGCCCGCGTCTAGGTGCCTGCGTTGCAGGGCCCACCAGACTTCGGCGATGGTTTCGGCCTCGCGCAGCGATCTCTGCGTCTGTTGTTCGAACCGGCCGAGTCGCTGTCTGACCGTGTTGCTGTGCACGCCCAGCTCGCGTGCGGTCGCTTCCACGCCGAGGTCGTTGTTGAGGAAGCGCTCAACTGTGTCGAGGATTATCTCGCTCCCGGTGACGCCGTTGAGGCTGTCCACGTACCGGCGCTTGAACACGTCGCCAACGTCCGCATCGCTCACGATGGCGGCCTGGATGCCGAGCATTTCCAGGTCGAATACGCCCACTGCCCCCAGGGCCCGCGCGGTGTTGAACGCGCGCGTTGCGCGCCGGAATGCACTCTTGAATTCGGTGAGCGGCGCGGACGCGGAGACGCCCACGGGCATCGGGAACGGAGTCTTGGAGAGACTGCTCATGAACCCGCAAAGGTCTCCGTCAACGAGCGCGATCACCCCGTGCGCGAGTGACGCCGGCATGTCCACACCGAGGAGGCGTTCGATGTCGTTGATGCCGTGGGACGGGGTCGGACACGTGCGCAGGGCGTGGTACGCGGCGTCCGGATCCAGGCCGAGCGGGAGGAGGGCCATGCGCATCTCGGCCGGGGCGATCGTCCCGGCGATCATGCGGCGGATGAGGTTGGCCTGGGCGTGCTCGCGTTCGCGCGCGAGGCTGAGCTCCGTCCGCCGGTGTCCCTCGGCCGCGGCGAGCATTGCGAAAATCGACCCCCGCCAGCTCGAGCTCGAGGGGCTCGAGCAGGAGCTGATCGCGCCCGGCACCCGCCTCCACGAGCGTCGAGGCAAGCAGGTAGAGGCTTTCCTGTCCGATCCGCCAGGCCGCGAGCATGTCCGAGGTGGCGACGCCCTGCTGCGCGCGCGTGGCGCCGCTGGCGGAGAAGATCTCGGTCGTGTCGACGGGCTCGGGTCTACGACCGAGTTCGAGTCCGGCGAGGAGCGCCTCGTGGTTGCGCGCGACGACCGCACGTAGCGCCGCGGTGTCGAGATCGGCGTAGGAGGGGAAGGTTCGCATCCGCTCGACCGTCCGCTCCACGCTCCACGCGTACTCGCGGCGCAGCCCCTCGAGCAGCGAATCCCACCCGGCGGCGGCCGATCCCACTTCGATCCCGAGGGCGGCGTCCATCGCCTTAAGGCTAGAGCGGTGGAGACCGCCACCGCAAACGGGCGATCTTGGTGGTGGTTCCTCCATTGCGCGCCTGCACGAATCCCTCAAGCTCCGTTGCCACGTATCGCCCATCCGCGGTCAGCCGGCCGCGACCGACCGAGGACGAAGCCATGGACACATCGACGATCAGCGAGCATGAACGGGATCAGATCGAGGGAGCCAACCGCAGCGGCCAGCCGCCGGTGGTCTTCATTCACGGGCTCTGGCTGCTCCCCAGCAGCTGGGACCGGTGGGCGACCCTGTTCCAAGAGGCCGGCTTCGCGACGCTCACGCCGGGCTGGCCCGATGACCCGGACACGGTGCGAGACGCGAACGCAAACCCGGACACGTTCGCCGGCAAGACGATCGGCCAGGTGGCCGACCACGTCGCCGGCGTGATCGAGGAGCTTGATCTCAAGCCGGCGGTCATCGGCCACTCGTTCGGCGGGCTGCTCGCGCAGATCATCGCCGGTCGGGGCTTGAGTGCGGCCACGGTGGCGATCGACGCTGCCCCGTTTCGCGGCGTGCTGCCGCTGCCGATCTCCGCGCTCCGTGCATCGAAGCCGGTGCTCGGCAACCCGCTCAACCGCCACCGTGCCATACCGCTGACCTACGACCAGTTCCGCTACGCCTTCGCCAACGTCGTCGACGAGGACGAGGCCAAGGCGCTGTACGAGGAGTTCGCGGTGCCGGCGCCTGGGGCTCCGCTGTTCCAGGCGGCGACGGCGAACCTCAATCCTTGGACAGAGGCAAAGGTCGATACCGAGAACCCCGAGCGGGGGCCGCTGCTGCTGATCTCAGGCGAGACGGACAACACGGTGCCGTGGACGCTCGTGCATGCCCAGTACGAGCGGCAGAAGCGCAAACCTGGCGTCACCGAGGTCGTCCAGATACCCAACCGAGGTCATTCGCTGACGATCGACAGCGGGTGGCGCGAGGTCGCCCAGACCTCGCTCGAGTTCACCAAAAGGTTCGTATGACGAAGAGGCGCGCAAGGTCCTCGACGACGTTCAAGCGGGAGACATCGCGAAGCCGTCAATCGACGAGCGATGGGTGAAGGTTCCCCGGGGCCCTTGCGCGAGCTCGCTGTCGGCGTGCGTGCCACCGTCGCGTTCATGCGCTCGTAAGGCTATCGGAATCGCGGACAACTCCCGGCTCGATCGAAGGACGCGAGAGCGAGCCATCGGGACTCGATGGCGGGATCATGCCGGGCCCGGCGACCTCCCGCATGGTCAGCCGCAGGGAGCGTCGTTGGAGCTCGCATTCATCGGGCCGCTCGAGCGCGCCTACCCTGTAGGACGACAATCGCATTGCGGAGTTACGGTGATGGATGAGCCAGCAGCGACATGCACGAAGCCGTGAGCGGCCGGAGCACGGAGACCGACCTGGTCACCGGGGCCTTCAGCTATTCGGGCTCGCGTATCGCCGAGCTGCTGATCGAGTCCGGACGAGAGGTGAGAACGCTCACTCACCATCAGGATCGGGAGCATCCCCTCCGAGCACGGGTCCAGGCCGCGCCGTATCGGTTCGATGACCTCGCGACACTGGCCCGCAGTCTGGAGGGGATCAGCACGCTTTACAACACGTACTGGGTCAGGTTCGAGCGAGACCGAACTACCTTCGCCGACGCCGTCGCCAACTCGCGAGTGCTGTTCGAGGCAGCTCGGCTTGCCGGGGTCGCTCGCATCGTTCACGTGAGCATTGCGAATCCTTCGCCGGATTCGCCGCTTCCGTACTACCGCGGCAAGGCGCTCGTCGAGCAGGCTCTGGCTGGCACCCGGCTTCCGTACGCGATCGTCAGGCCAACGTTCTTCTTCGGCGGCGGACGGGACATTCTGGCCAACAACATCGCCTGGATCCTGCGACGGATGCCGCTGTTCGTCGTGCCGGGTGACGGCCGCTACCTGGTGCAGCCGGTTCACATCGATGACTTCGCGCGCATCTGCCTGCGGGCCGCGCACGGTCCCGGCGAGGTGATCATGGACGCGGCCGGGCCCGACACGATGTCGTTTGAGGAACTCGTTCGAGCCATTCGGGACGCCGTCGGCCGCCGAACGCCAATCCTGCACGCGCCGTCCCCGGCGATGGCCGCGCTCGCGCGCACACTCGGTCTCCTCGTTCACGACGTCGTCCTCACGGCGGACGAGATTCGAGGTCTGACCGCCGGGCTCCTGGTCTCGCACGAGCCCGCGCTCGGATGCGTCTCGTTCGTCGAATGGTTGGACGAGCACGGACCGAGACTCGGCCGCATATATCTAAACGAACTGGACCGTCACTTCAGGGTGCGAAAAGCGGCTCCTCACGCCCGAGCCGGGCAAGGCTCCTCTTCGCCTCCAACTGTTTCAGACTAACGTCGTGCCCAGGCGGCCGCGCACCGCCCAGCCGGATCGTCCCAAGCCGGCCGTCCCTCTCCGATGAGCCATTACGCGGGCACGCATGCATGGGCCGAGGCAGAGGTCGCGGCCGTGCGCGACGATCCCGGCGCGCGTCTTGCCCTGATGGCACGGCTGTTTCGCGGGCCGACGGGCCATGCGCCGCGACATCTGCCATTCCGACGGGCGGCGTTGTCGTTCATGCGATGGCAAGCGCAGCGCGGCGTGCTCAATCCGCTCGACGCCTCACCCCCGGGCAGCGTGTGGTGGCGCGCGATAAACGAGCGCCTGCTCCGGGACGGATGCGAAGCGGTCGGACTCCTGCGCGGGTTGACCGGCGAGCCGTCGTCGGAGGCCGTGCGCCTCTGGCTGGACTTCGGCGCGAGCCCGACGGGGCGCAACTGGTATCGAGCGCACAACGCAAGCATCGTCGGTGGCTACCTGGAGCACCAGAATCTCGCCGAAGCTGAAAGCACAGCGGAGCGGTTCTTCATGAACGTCGCGCTGGCGCGCGTTCTATACGCGCACGCACTCGCCGCGGCGCCGCGGCTGGCGCTGGGACCGTTCGCCCCGCTCAGCCGACCGCTCGGCGACCCCCGGCTCGGGATGGCGGGAGCATTCCTCTCACTCGGCCGCGTGCTGCCAGACCGCTATCCGCTCACAGAACACGTCCAGCGCTATATCGACGCCGAGCATCGTCTCGGTCGGATGCTCGACTACGCGGTGATCCTCCCGCGTGCACAACGCCTGTACGAGTGGTCCGCCGAGGAACTCGATGAGCCACGCCTACTCGAGCTGGTTCGCAACGGCAACCCGATCTACGCCTGGTCCTATGCGGAGCGACACGTGTGGAGCTCTCCAGACATGCCAACGGAAGCGCGCCTTCTCAAACGCGCCACAAGAGCGCGATGAAACCACGAGCCGGCCCGTCCTCGAAGGAGTCGTGGATCGGTGCGAGGATCGCGGCCGCGGTCGCCGCGTCTCCTTGCTCCTCCAGCATGCCGGCGAGCGTGGTCGCCGCCCGCAGCTCCCACGACGTCGTGCGTTGCTCGCGCGCGACGTCGATTGCGTCGCGGAGCGGAAGTGTGCGCCGGACCGCCTCCACCGGGCTCGCTGATCACCTCAACGGACCCGATCACGTCGGGTACAGATCGGCCCCGAACAGCACGGTTGGGTGGGAGCGCTCGGTGGTCTTCACCGGGCCGTCGAGCCCTCGCCGCGGGCGCGGCGGCCGGCAAGAATGTAGGCGAGAACCTGGGAGGCTGCGGCGTGCTGGGCCTCCCGATAGTGCTTCTCCGGCGGGTAGGTCCAGTCGGCGATGCTCAACGCAGCCCAGGCGATGAGGAAGAGCAACGCGGCAATCAACGGCAGCGCGACGGCAAGCGCGTACAGCAGCTGACCGGAGGCTGTGGCCGCCAGGTAGACCCCGTCGGCAATGACCACGACGACCCCGGCCGCGGCCGGCACCCACCACAGCCGCTGACCGAGACGGGAGGGCCGGTGCTCGCGTAGATGGTCCTCGAACTGATACGTGTATTCCATCGGGTGACGCTCTGCCCGCGGCTGACCGAGCCCATCCGTTTTCGCGCTCGCCGTTCAGTATCCTGCCGCCCGTGGCAGGCGCACCTGCGCGCCTCATGGAGCGAATCCGGTCCTCATCCGCCGCACGGCAGCGGCGTCCTAGCCCGACCAGATCGCAGGCTCAGATGTCGACCTCGAGGACCTAACCGCCGCCGAGATCGTGGAGCGCGCGCACCCGCTGCTCCTCGCCTGGCGGCACGTGTCCGTCGCGTCCCACGTAGCCGTCCTTGCCGCCGACGATCACATACACCGCGTCGACGTCCGCGCGGTTGCGGATCCTGCGTACGGTCGGCGCGTCGACGCGCGCGAACGCGCCCTCGGCGAGCTCCTCTTTCGAGCCGTCGCCGAACTCCATCTCGATCGTGCCGCGGTGCACGAAGTACAGCTCCTCCTGCCGATCGTGGTAATGGAAGCCCGTCTCGATGCCCGCCGGAAGCACGATCGCGTTGACGCCGAACGCCGTCACGCCGAGGGCGCGGCGCACCTTGCGGAAGCCCGGCCCGTCGCCGATGCCGTCGATGTGCGCCACCGCCCATCCGTCCCCGGTGCGTAGCGCGGGGTTCTCAGCCGAACTCGACACCTGTTTGCTCCGTTCCTCGTAAGGGAGTCGTCACTGTACGCGCGGCGTGCGCCGCGGCTCGTGGCTCCCAGATCGCTTCGCGCTGGTTGCCCATCCAGGTCGTGATGTGCAGGTTCTGAAGCGCCCCGGCATCGGCGGGAGTTGCTTCGATGATCCGCACGCGTTCAGGTTGTCATACGCACCGGGTCGCCGAGTTGGGAGCCGGTCGTGCATCCGCCCGCTTGTCAGGCGGCTTCTCAGACCCTCCCCGAGCATCAGCACCGACGACCAGGAGCCACGGCAGTCGCTCGGGTTCCCAGCCCTGCCGCTATCAGGTGTTGCTTGCCCGGTCGCGTCCCGCGATGATCAGCCCCGACTCGTATGCCGCGACCACCAGCTGCGCGCGATCGCGCACGCCGAGCTTGGAGAACAGCCGCGCAACGTGTGTCTTCGCAGTCAGTGGGGAAAGCACGAGCCGCTCGGCGATCTCGGCGTTTGACTTGCCCCGACCGACGAGCGCGAGCACCTCGCGCTCGCGCGGGGTGAGCTTCTCGAGCTCTCGTCCGGCCGGGTCCGATGGGTCGGCCGGGCCAATCGGCGAGCTGGCGACGAACGCCTCGATGAGACGCCGCGTCAGGCGCGGAGCAAGTAACGCCTCACCGGCTGCGACCACCCGAACGGCGGCGACGAGATCGGCAGGCTCGACGTCCTTGAGCAAAAACCCCGAGGCGCCTGCCCGAAGGGCGCCGAACACGTACTCGTCGAGCTCGAAGGTGGTCAGGACGATGACCCGGGTGTTGTCGAGATTGGGATCGCCGGTGATCTGAGCCGTCGCCTCCAGGCCGTCCATGCGCGGCATTCGGATATCCATCAGAACCACCTGCGGGCGGTAACGGCGAGCTAGGAACACCGCGCTCTCGCCGTCAGCGGCCTCGGCGACGACGGTGACGCCGGGCTCGGCATCGAGCAGCGCGTGAAATCCGGCCCGGACCAGCGACTGGTCGTCGGCGAGCTCGACCGTGATCATCGCTGCACGACGGTGTCGGGCTCGACCGTCCCGACCGGCAGCCGCGCGCAGACCCGCCAGCCTCCATCGTCGACGGGCGCGGCGTCGAGCGTGCCGCCGAGCGCGGCCGCCCGCTCGCGCATCCCGCGCATGCCGTTGCCGCTCGCGTCCAGGTCCCAGGTGAGGTGGCCGTTGAATCCCGGCGCTCCGATGCCGTCGTCGACCACCTCGATCACGACCGCACCCGGTACGCGATGGACCCCAACCCGAGCGCTCGCGGCGTGCGCATGGCGGGCCACGTTTGTCAGCGCCTCTTGCACGATCCTGAAGCCGGCGCTCTGTACCGCGGCCGGCACGTCGTCCACCCGCTCGACGTCGAGCTCGACGGACACGCCAGCGGCGCTCAGGCCTTCGGTCAGCTCGGCGATCGCCGCCAATCCCGCCTGCGGCCCGAGCGGCGCGGCCTGTGACGGATCCCGCAGCACGTCGAGCGTCGCGCGCAGGTCGGTCAGCGCGGCCCCGCTGGCGTGCTTGATGTTGCGCAGCGCCTCGTAGGCCTGGCCCGGGTTGCGCTCGAGCAGGTGCGCCGCGACGCCCGCCTGGACGTTGATCGCCGTCATCGCGTGTGCGACGAGGTCGTGTATCTCGCGCGCAATCTGAAGGCGTTCCTGACCCACGCGCCGGAGCGTCTCCTGCTCGCGCGCGTCGACCAGGCGCTGCGCGGAGAGACGCCGTGACCTGAGGATGTCGCCCGCCGCGATCGCCAGCAGGCACAGCGCGAGGTTGCGAACCACGAGCGAGGCGAGTTGCGGCCACCCGCTCGCGAACGGCAGGATGCTGATCAACACGCACGGCGCGACCGCAATGCTCATCCACAGCGACCGCCGCCGATCGCCGCCCCGCGCGAGCTCGAACAGGGCGACCATCGGGATCAGTACCACGGTTGTCCCCGGGTGCAGCGCCCACAGTGCGAGGATCACGCCGCCGACGATCAACGGGAACATCACGGCGAACGAGACCCGCCGTCGTAGCGCCAGCGCCACGCAGGCGATGAACGCACACGCGACGCTGATGACCGTGATCGGCTTGCCATCCGACGACAGCGAGGCGTCGACGATCAGTACCACCGGCACCACGAGGACGGGCAGCCAGTCGATCACGACCGGGGAGCTGGTGACGCGTTTGACCACGTCCCAGCGGATCATACGGACGACCGGCCGGCGCTCAACTGGACAGCTCTGGCAGCGGTCGTGCGCCCTCCGGCGCCGCGGACATTCCTGTCGAACGAGGCTCGGACGGCACCAGCCGCTCCCGCAATTGGTGCAGGCTCCGCGGCGCCCACCAGTTGCGGCTACCGAGCAGCGCCATCAGAGAGGGCACCAGCAGCGAGCGGACGATGAACGCATCGAGCAGGACACCGGTAGCCACCGCGACGCCGATCTCCTGGATGAACGAGATCGAACTGGTACTGAAGGCGCCGATCGCGACGGTGAGCAGGATCGCGGCCGCGGTCACGACACGTCCGGTCGCGCCGAGTCCCGAGGCGATCGCCTCCCGCTCGTCGGGCGGCCGCGCGGGGTCGGAGTCCCGGGCCTCCTTGATCCGTCCGAGCAGGAACACGCCGTAGTCGGTCGACAGCGCGAACACGACCGTCGCGGCGACCACGAAGTCGGTCGGTTCGACGCCCCCGTCGGGCGTATACCCGAGCAGGCCGGTGAGGTGGCCGTGCTGGTAGATCAGGACCAGTGGCGACAATGCGGCGCCCACGGTCAGCGCGGTCATCACGATCGCCTTCAGCGGGAGCACGACCGAGTCGGTCATCAGCCACAGGACGATGAACGTCAACACTGCCAGCAGCGCGATCGCCTCGGGCAGATGGGACGAGATCGCATTCTGCTGGTCGACGAACGTCGCCGCGTCGCCGGTGACCTTGACGGTGAAGGGCGCTGGGATCGCGCGGACCTGGTCGACGACCCGCTGCGCCTGGCTCCCCGCCGGGTCGCCCCCAACCTCGGCGTTCAGCTCCCAGGTGGAATCGCCGAGCAGCTGCGCGGGGCTCACACGAGCGACGCCCGGCAGACCCGAGACGCGCTCGGCAAAGCTGCTCACGGCGCCGCGATCGGAGGCAGGAGCGTGGATCGCGACCGTGACGGGCGACTGGCCGACGCCGTCGAACTGGGTGCGGAGGGCGTCGGCGACGGTCCGCGCGCTCTGCCCGGTCGGGATCACCGAGCTGTCACTCGCCGGCGTCCAGACGGCGCTCAGGGCCGGCAGCGCGGCCAGCAGCATGATCGCTGCTGTCACCGTCGCGACCGCGCCAGGGCGGCGCATGACGAGTTTTGCGAACCGGTACCAACGGCTGTCCGGAGCGGCGTCCGCGGCGCCGCCGCCGTGCCGGGCGAGCTTGCGGCCCCAGAGGCCGAGCAACGCCGGCGACACGGTCACCGCCGCCAGCGCCGCGACGATCGCCACGGTCGCACCCGCGATCCCCATCGACTTCAGGAACCCCTGTGGGAACAGCGTCAGGGTGGCGAGCGCGCAGGCGACCGTCGCCGCCGAGAACAGCACGGTGCGCCCGGCATGCGACATCGTCACCGCAATCGCCTCGCGCACGTCCTCCCCGCGCGCGAGCTCTTCCCGGAACCGGGTGACGATGAACAGCGTGTAGTCGACGGCGAGCCCAAGTCCCATCCCGATCACCAGGTTCAACGCGAACACGCTGAGCCCGTAGAGAT
>Ga0335077_10005061_pt1 | contig 16120 bp, 16 predicted proteins | sample Lox_Sample_31_FD_207151 | JGI IMG/M metagenome (GOLD analysis project Ga0335077, IMG submission 207151) | Soil microbial communities from Loxahatchee National Wildlife Refuge, Florida, United States - Lox_Sample_3.1 | ecosystem: Environmental > Terrestrial > Soil > Wetlands | place: USA...
ACGGCGGGTGCCTGGGAAATCCGGGCCCGTCTGGCATTGGGGTAGTGATCTGCGGTGTCGCGGATGGTCCCGTCCGCATCGCTAAGTGGATTGGCCATCAGGACAACAACGTTGCCGAATACGCTGCGCTGATGGAAGCTCTGCAGTATGCGGTAGCGCTCAAGGCAAAGAAACTCCACGTCTATTCGGACTCTCAAGTCGTTGTGCGGCAGATGACTGGCGAATATACCTGCCGCAGCCCCAGGCTTTATTCTCTCCACTGGACCTGCCAAAAGCTGGCACGATCGCTGAAGTTTTCTATCTCGCACGTGAAGCGTGAATTCAATGCCGAGGCGAACCGGCTGGCGCAGTCGGCGTTGCGGAAAGACGGTCGTTAGTCGTTGGTCGTACGGCCTTAGTCGTTCGTCGTCAGTCATCCGTGATGTGTTTTCCATCGCCAATTCAAACTCTCTCTAGGAAAACACTCGTGCATTCGGCAGTCGGCTCTCTCGGGCTGAATGCTGACGGCTGACAGCTGCCTCCCTTACTTTCGTCACGACCTTCCGACTGGGTAAATTGTTGACACGGTGAGTGCTGCGCGGGAAACTGCTAGCAGGTAACCCTGACAATCCAGAATTGAGTAGGGCGCAGTTTCGTCCGGGGGAGCAGAGTCTGCAACAAAACAGTTCAACGCGGAATCCGGAAGACAGCATACCTGCCGTGATTGCATCTGCACGGGCGGCGGCTGCTTCGGTACGCTTCCCCGGAGAAGACGGAGGGCGATCATTGGCTGAGATGGCGCAGCGCGATCTTGACGCTGCGCTGCAATTGCTGGCGGACCGCGCGCAATACATTACAGGAGCGAGCGGGGCGGCCATCGCGTTGCGGCGACATGGAATGGCTGACATGTTGTGCCGCGCCAGCACGGGCTCGAATGCTCCGGAGCTTGGGGCACTGCTTTCGACGGAGTTTGGACTTTCGGGCGAAAGCGTCCGGACGAAGCGGGCGCTGCGCTGCGACGATGCCGAGCGGGACGCCCGGGTAAACCGCGAAGTCTGCCGGCAGCTCGGGATTGCGTCCGTGATCGTGATGCCCGTCGTGAATGATGACGAGGTGCTAGGCGTTTTCGAACTCTTTTCGCCGAAGGCACATGCGTTCGGGGAACGCGACCTGACGGCGGTGCAGCGTCTGAGCGGAATGGTCGAGACCGCCGTGCGCATGGCGCAGGCCACGGAACGGCTGCCGGAACAGCTCAAACAGCAAGAGGCTGCAGAAGGTGCCGATTCGAATTCTGAGGAAGAGATCCTCGACGTAGAAGTTTTCGACATTCTCACGATTGATGCTCAGCCGGCCGCGACTGAAGCGCCGGTTGAAAAGATTGAGCCCAAAGCGAGTTCCACGCCTGTGGCGAGCGAACCTTCGCCACCGGTTCTGGCTCCGGCGTCTGCTCCGGTTGTCCCCGAGCCGGAGAATAAGGTGCCCCAGAAGAAGCTGTTCTGGTCGGCGGCACAGGAAGGGACTGATGCGGCCCAGCCTCCGGAAAACGAGTTGAGCCACATTCCTCCTGGGTTGCGCGGATTGAAGAAGTGCGAAGCCTGCGGGTTCCCTGTTTCCGCGTCGCGGGTGCTGTGTGTGGAATGCGAAGAGAAGAAATGGCGGGGCCAGCTTCGGAAACCGCAGCCAGTTGCCTCTACTGACGCCGCGGCCAAAACCGCTCCGCCAAGGCCGCCGGCGCAAGCATTTGCTGCGGCGGCCGTATCGGCTGGATCAGTAACACCTGCTCCGACGCGTGCGCCTTTGATTGCAAAAAATGTAAATTCCGCACCCGTGCCGGTCACCAAGGCCGAAACACTAAAGAAAGAGCCCGTGGCTTCCGAATCAAGTGTGCAAAATCCTGCAACATCGGCGAAAGATGCGGTGCAACCGGCCAAGGCCGAGGCTCCCGAACTGGTGTTCAGCGCCACGCTCCCGCCGCAGCAATCCTGGCTTGCTGCGCATAAATATACGGTCGTCGTCCTGCTTGCCTTGGCTTTCCTGATTGCTGCCGTCTTCCTTACCCGCTGAACGGGCTTTGGCCCTGTCTTTATAAAGGCTTGCGATGGCAGGTACTCGCCCTGCAGACTCAGTTCGCACTCGGAAACCCTTGACAACACAGGCAACTCTGCTAAAGTGCCAGAGAAGGTTTAGGAGAGCGAATTGCTGGCAGGTGGCCTCAATATGAAAAACGTCTACGAAGTGTTGCGGCAGAAAGAGATGGAGCTGACACGTCTGGAAAAGGAAGTGGAGGCGCTACGGCTGGTAGCCCCACTGCTTAACGAGGAAAAAGAGAGTTCGTCCGATATGTCGAAACCCGCTTTGGCGACGGCGGTCAATGGACCGCAACCCACTTCGCGGATCACGATTCCTTCTTCTCCGAGCATTCCTGCACCGCAGCCGGTGCGCGCCGCCGGATGGGAAGATACGGCGAAGCGCTGGCCGTAAACATCCGATCTCAGGAATTTCGATCAGCCCGGGACGTGTTCCCGGGCTGATTTGTTTTTGGGACAATCCGCTTGCCGAGGTTCTGATTCCCGAAGTCAGCAAATAGGGATACAATTGCGCCGCTTTGGGGAGAGGGTCAGCGCTCATCCACTACAAAGTAAAGTGATCGGTCTGCCGCTTTAGAAGGAGGATCCCATGGGATTTTGCGTAGGTTGTGGCGCGCCGATGACGGGCGCATTTTGCAATAAGTGTGGAGCGCGCGCGGTTCCGCCGAGCGCTCCGGCACAGACAGCGCCGCCGCCAGCACCGGTGCAAGCGCAAGCCATTCCCCAGGCGGCAGCACCGGCGGTGGTCAAGAGCTCGGGAATCGGAAAAATACTGCTTTGGGTGGCAGGAATCTTCATCCTCCTCGTCATCGCCGGAGCGGCGGCCGCGATGTACGGTGTCTATTGGGTGAAACACAAAGTTTCGAGCTACGCATCGGCGGTGACCGGCAACGATTCGAGCCAGGTCAAAGTTGTGAGCAGCGGCGACAGCTGCAAGCTGCTCTCGACGGCCGAGCTTCAGCAGATCCTGGGAGTCGCGGTTGAGAAGAGCGCGGAAATCGTCGAGAACGACGTTCCCGGTTGCGCCTATTACACAAACGCTGCAGCTTTTGGGCAGCTGCGACAGATGGCGTTCGTCGAAGCGAAAAAGCAGGCGGACGAAGTGAATTCGCGTCCCGGACCCAAGCCTGACAATCTGCCGGAGCTGTTGAAAAATGCCAACTCGCTGGAGGGAGCGATCAAGGGACTTGGGTTGACGCAGACTCCGGAGGATGGGCAGGTCTTCTCATTCACGGTGAGCCGGGATGGCGGCGAAGATAAATGGGCGGCGGAACGGCTGATTGAGTCGACAGTACCTGGGTTCGTCGAAGTTCCGGGCGTGGGAGATCACGCGATGTTCGGAGCCTTTGGGCACGCGTTCTACATTCTGAAGGGGAACCGGTTCATCTCGATGACTACAATTTGGGTGCCGGACGCGCACAACCGGGGCATTGCGATTTATAAAACGATCGCGCCGAGATTGTAGGATTGGAATCGGAGTAGTGGCTGCGTTGCTGGGGTAAAGCCTGCTGTGTTGATGTAAGAGATCCCGTAACGGCACGGTTGAAACCGTGCCCTGATATAAGTTCGTCTGCCTCGACTCGCGAAACGTGCTATGCGCCGACAATCTCATTGAGCGCTGCCAGCAGGCGATCGACTTCTTCTGTTGTGTTGTAGTGGACGAGGCCGATGCGTAGGAAGCCGCCTGATTTTTCCACGTCGAGGTGTTCGGTCAGGTTCAGCGCGTAGTAGTTACCGTCCCAAGTAAAGAATCCGCGCTCACCTAATTTCGTCGAGAGCTCGAGCGGCATGTGGCCGTCGATTCTCACGGCGAGGGTGCCGCAGCGTTCGTCGAATCGGTTGGGGTCGGTGATGCCGTAGATTTTTGCTCCGCGAATATTCTTGATGCCTGCTATCAGACGTTCCGTTAGAGCGCGTTCGTGCTCATGGATCGCGGCGTACGCGGCCTCGATGGCGGCGCGTCGAGTCTTCACGTCTGGATGAACGCGGCGGCCGAGGTCTGCGATGTATTCCACACAGGCCGTAATTCCCGCGATGCATTCGTGATTGAGCGTGCCCCACTCCCAGCAGTTGGGAATCGCATTCGTGTTCGGACGAACCTTGTACGGACGAAAGCGCTTGAGATGCTCGCGCTTGCCGTAGAGCACGCCCATGTGCGGTCCAAAGAATTTATATGTCGAGCAGGCGAGAAAGTCGCAGTCGAGCGCGGCGACATCCATCAATCCATGCGGACCGTAGTGGACTGCATCGATGTAGGCGAGGGCGCCTACTTTGTGCGCGAGTTGCACGATTTCTTTGACGGGATTGATGGTGCCGACGGCGTTGGAGGCGTACCCGGCCGCTACCAGCTTTGTCTTCGCATTAATCTTCGAGGCAAGGTCGGCCATGTCGACTGTGCAGTCGGCGTCGTGAATCTCGGCCCAGCGGACGGTCACGCCACGATCTTCGGCCATTGCGATCCAGGGTGAGACGTTGGCATCGTGGTCGAGGCGGGTGACGACGATTTCGTCTCCGGGCTTGAGTTCGCGTCCAATCGCGCGCGAAATGGCGAAGGTCAGAGTCGTCATGTTGGGTCCGAAGACGACTTCGTCGGCGCCGGAGTGGAAGAAGTCGGCCATGGCGACACGGGCTTCGGCAATCATCGCGTCGGTGTGGCGGCTGGTGAAGTAGGCTCCGCCGGTGTTGGCGTTATCGCGGCGCAGGTAGTCGCTGATAGCGTCGATGACGCGCTGCGGAACCTGCGTTCCTCCGGGGCCGTCGAGGAAGGCGGGGGGATGTCCGTTGACGGTCTGGTGGAGCGAGGGAAACTGGGAGCGGATGTGGGTTAAATCGAGGGCGGGAGTAACTTTTTCGGCAGTTGGCATGGCGTTATTTTTATCACGTGCGCGGGCCGGACGAATCCGTCCGCGGCAACATTACTTCACACACCTTACGAAATCTGCAAGCAGGCCGTAGGCTGTCGCGTAGAGGCCGGGATTTTCTTCCGTGATCGCCAAGCCTGGGAAGATGTCGGTTTCGAAATAGACATAGGACGACGTGCCGTTAATGCGCGCCATAGGCTCGCTGCTTCGGATTTTCTCCGGGCCTACGCTGGCCTCAATTCCTTTGGCAGTGCGACGAGCGCGGCAGACTAGCTTGAACGGCCAGCCATCCCGCTTGGCGTTGCGGACTGCGCTCGGAGTCAGATCGCGGATGCCTTCGCGGGCAATTTGATCCAGGCGGATTGGAACATCCATCAGCACCGTGATCAGCGCGGCTGTTTTCACGGCGGCGTCCCAGCCATCAATATCGTGGGTGGCATCGGTTTCGGCGATGCCGAGTTCTTGTGCTTTCTTCAGAGCTTCATCAAAGCTCAGACCTTCTTCCATCTGACTCAGGATGACGTTTGTCGTGGAGTTCAGAATTCCGTAGAAGCTTTGCAGGTGAATCGCAGGCAGTTGGTCGAAGAAGGAGAAGATCGGCACGCCATCCATCACAGTCGATTCGAAGAGGAATCGTTTGCCTTTGATCGCGGCGAGATCGCGCAGTTCGCGGTAGGCGTGAACGATCGGGCCTTTATTCGCGGTGATGGCGTGGGCTCCGTGCGCGAGGGCGGCGCGGATGTGGTCAATGGCGGGCTGACCGTTTTCCACATTGAGCGAAGTGGCTTCGAAAAGAACGTCGGCATGCGCGGCGGCTAGCCAGTGGCGGACGTCGATGTGGTCGTCCGACTGGGCTTTCAGATCTTGTATGTCGGCCGAGAGCAAGGACGCCGGGTCGAGCCCCCCTGGATTGGCGATCCATCCCAAGCGGCGCGACCCGATGCCGGTTACTTGGAAAGTGATTCCGTTGAGGTCCCGCAATTCCTGTGCGCGATCTGCCAGGAGCCGAACGAGCGTGCGGTTGACGTTGCCGAATCCGAGGAAGCAGAGGTTGTGGGAGCGGATGGGGCTGTGCCTCCTCTCATACTGCATCCCGCGCGGGCAAGCTACCCGCGCGACAGCCGGCGGGGACGCCGGCGCTACTTTATCCCATGACGGTTGTGTGTTCGGGCTTGATCTTGTACATCACGCGGACTTCGTTTGGTTGCGCATAGGGATATTTATCGACGCCGAGATACTTTTTCGCCATCTTGTTGATATGTTCGCCGGCGCCTTCCTCGGTGATCTCGACGACGCGTCCGCGGATCTCGAGATAGCGGTAGGGATTTTCCGGATCGATGATGGCCATCGACACACGCGGATCGCGGCGGACGTTGCGGTCCTTCTGACGTCCCCGGGCGGAGTTGAAGATGACGTGCTCGCCATCAAAATCGACCCACACGGGGGTAACTTGCGGACGGCCGTCCGGCATCAGTGTGCCCAGGCTGGCAAAAGCCCGCTTCTGAAAAAGATCTTTATATTTATCGGGGACGGCTTGCGACATGAGTGCCTCCAGGAAAATGAACTCGACGAGCATTATAGCTGCTAGCGGATGCGGAATCGCCAACGTGGCTCGCTTCCCTTTCCTTTAGAATTACCGTCCCTGCAATTGTGGATGCAGGAACTCCAGTATTGATCTCATCAGGCAACGAGACGTAATAACCTGAGTTTCTAAGGCGCGGTTGCGACTCGTGGGAGCACTGCTCGCAACAGGGCTTCGAACGTGCTTTTCACGCGCTCGCCGGTTTCCATGACTTCGGAGTGGGAAAGTGGCTGGTCGAGGATTCCTGCGGCCATATTCGTCACACAGGAGATAGCGAGAACGTTCAGGCCCATGTGTCTCGCCGCGACGACCTCCGCCACGGTAGACATGCCAACAAGATCGGCCCCGATGCGCCGCAGATATTCGATCTCCGCCGGCGTTTCGTAACTCGGACCGAGCATGGCCGCATACACGCCTTCGTGCAAAGTGATATTAATCTTCGCAGCTTCTTCCTGGGCAATCTTGCGAAAACTTCGCGAATAACCGTGCGTCATGTCGGGGAAACGAACACCGAAGCGGTCGTCGTTGGAGCCGACTAGCGGGTTCGTTCCCTGCAGGTTGATGTGGTCGCGGATCAGCACCAGCGCGCCTTGCGAGTAACCAAGATTGATGCCTCCGGCTGCGTTAGTGAGGATGACGGAGCGAATTCCCATGCGCGCGAATACTCGGATCGGGAAGGTCACGTCCTGTGCCGTGTATCCTTCGTATTGATGAACGCGGCCCTGCATTGCCGCGACGGGAACTTCCCCGGCATTGCCGATCACCATGCGCCCTGCGTGGCCAATGGCGGTTGATTGCGGGAAGGAAGGAATCTCGGCGTAAGGAACGGGAGCAGCCTGAGTCAGCGAGTCGGCGAACGCTCCGAGGCCGGAGCCAAGAACGAGACCAATTTTTGGACGAAGAGCGGTGCGGGAAAGAATCAACTGCGCGGCGGAATCGGCGAGCGTGAATTGGTCGGTCATTGATTTGACTTGGATCGAAGGTGAGTCTGCGTGGCTGTTAATCATACAGAAAGGCTGGGCTGAGAGTTCAGGCCGTGGGCAGCGTGAACAGAAACGTACTGCCGCGCATGAGTTCACTGTCGGCACGGATGGAGCCGCTGTGCGCGCGCATGATGTGCTTGGCAATAGCCAGGCCCAGGCCGGTGCCGCCCGACTCGCGGGAGCGGGCCTTATCGACGCGGTAGAAGCGCTCGAAAAGGCGCGGCAGATGCTCGGAGGAGATGCCCGCGCCGTAATCGCGAACGTAGAATTCGATGCCGCGTTGGGCGGCGCGCGCGCCAAGTTCGATGCGTCCTCCGCCGCGGCCATATTTCATGGCATTATCGATCAGGTTCGAAAACACCTGGTGGATGGCTTCGCGGTCGGCGAGTACCTGCGGCAGGGTGTCTACCGAATCGTCCACAATCTTCAGTTCAACTCCCTGAGTGCGGGCTATCTCGCGGAAGCTTTCCTCTGCATCACTTAATAGCTCGACCGGCGCGACAGGCTCGGTATCGAAGCGCGTCTCGCCTGATTCGACGCGCGCCAGCGTCAACAGGTCTTCGGTCAGTCGGGCCATGCGCGCGGCGTTCTTGCGGATGATCTCCAGGAACTCGCGGGTAGAACCGGAATTCTCGGGGAGCGTATCAAGCAGAGTTTCGGAATATCCCTGGATCGAGGTAAGGGGCGTGCGCAGTTCGTGGGAGACGTTGGCAATGAAATCACGTCGCGTTTTTTCCACGCGTTCGGTTTCGGTAAGGTCACGCAGAACGGCGACGGCGCCACCGTCGGGCAAAGGCGCAGCAGTTACATCGAAGGCGCGGCCGGGCACGACCGAAGTCGCGCGTGCCGTTTTCACTTCCTTGCCGCTGGTAGCGGCTTTCACTGTCGCCAAGAAATCGGGGTCGCGGATGGTTTCAACGACGGGCGCATTCAGGCGCGTTCGCTGCGGGACAAGGCGATCCATCGGCTGGTTAGCCCAGCGCACGAGCCCGTCGGAACTGACCGCAATCACCGCGTCCTGCATGCTGTTGAGCAACGTCTCGAGCTGGCGCTGGCTCGAGCGGACCGCGGCAAAGCTTCGCTCGATCTGCTCAGCGGATTTGTCGACCGCTGCGGCGACGCGACCGATCTCGTCGAGCGGGGCGTCATCCACTCGCGCGCGAAGATCGCCACGCTCGATCCGCGCGGCGACATCGACAATCCGCTGCAGCCGGCGCGATATCCAGATGGAAGCGGCAGCAGCGATCAGCAGAGCAACGATGGCCGCAAGGATGGACCCGAGAATCAACTTCCCGCGGACCTGACCCTGAATCGTCTGCAGATCTGAGAGTGGATAAGCGAGCCGCACGGCTCCGCCGGAAATTGGAGCGGCAACATAGAGGAAAGGGATGCCGAGCGTTGCGCTGCGGCGTTCGTTCTCGCCGGTTTTTCCGGAGAGTGCGGCAGAGAACTCCTGGCGCGTCGCGTGGTTCTCCATGTTCTCCGCGTCAGCCTGCGAATCGGCAAGCACTTTGCCGGATGCATCAATGATGGTGGCGCGGGCTCCGGCGGCTTGTGCTTCCTGTGAAGCTATATCCCCTAGAGAGTGCTCCTTATCATTATCGACACGATGCGCAAACAGCAACGTCTTCTGGGTGAGATTGCGCTCGATCTCCGCCCGCATAGATGCTTCCCATGCATTGCCAATCAGGACGGCGAGGATGGCGGCAGTGGCGGCAATGACGATAAGGAAGACGGCGAGCAGTTTGAAGAAGATGCGGTTCTTCACCTTATCCTCGTCCCGAATTCTCCGGTCACTTGGGAGCCTCGAAGCGGTATCCCGCGCCGCGAACGGTTTTTAGATAGCGCGGATTCTCGGGGTCCGGCTCGATCTTTTCGCGAATGCGGCGGACATAAACGTCGACCGATCGCGGCGTGACATAGGCGGTGTCGCGCCAGACGGAGTCAAGGAGATGGTCGCGGCTGAAAACGCGTCCCTTGTGGCGGGCAAAGTAATCCAGAAGCCGGAATTCTGTCGCGGTGGTGGGAACCATCGTTCCACGGACGGTCAAGGTCATTGCCGAGGGATCGATTTCAATTTCGCCTACTGACATGGGACTCGGCGGCAAGGGGCGTTCGAAGCGGCGAAGCACCGCTTTCACACGCGCGACGAGCTCGCGGGGGCTAAAGGGCTTGGCGATGTAGTCGTCTGCGCCGAGTTCAAGCCCGAGAACGCGATCGGCCTCACTGCTCTTGGCCGTTAGAAAGATTACGGGGACGGAGGAAAGGCCGGGCGTCTGGCGGATGCTTCGGCAGATCTCAAGGCCGTCCTTACCTGGGACCATGATGTCGAGGACAAAAAGAGCTGGGCGCTGACGTTCTGCGTCTCCGAGGACCGTGGATCCCGTGGGATAGATGCGCACGACGAAGCCTTCGTTCTCCAGATGATGGCGAACGAGGCGGGAAATATCGGGATCGTCTTCGACAACGTATATGCTGGGTTTCACGCAATCATTGTAACGAAGGCAGAACGCGGTACCTAGTACTCAGTACTCGGTTGGCGGAAGCTGCACGCGAATTTTCATCGAACTTTAACAATTCTGCGGAGAGCGGCTTGCGTCGGGCCAGATGTTGATGATCAGGTTGCCGGTCTTGTCGATGTGGAAGCGCTTCCTTGGCGGGATCATAGTCGTGGCGCTGTATTCGCTGATGATGGCCGGTCCTTCGTAGCGCTTGCCTGTTGATAATGCTTCGCGGTCGTAAATCTTCGTCTTTAGCTTTTTACTATCGAACGGGACTGCGGCTTCGATCGGCGACACGACACCTCCCTTCGCGCGGGCGCGCAAGAATGTGTAAGCTCCTACACTTCTTTGGCCAGATTTCAGGACCGCTCGGAGGCGCAGCGTCACGAGCTCGATCTCACGGTTGGCGTGAGCGTAGCCGTAACGGCGGCGGTGTTCGGCTTCGAAGTCGCGCAGTAGATTTTTTGAGAATGGAAGATTTAGTTCATAGCCCTGTCCGCGATAGCGGAGATCGACAGTGCGAACGAATTTTGGAGTTCCCTGCCAGGATTCGCGGCGAAAATCTATGGCCGCGCCTTTTTCGAGTGCGGAAAATGCCTGACTCGATTTCGCGAGGGGAATGTGGCGCGAGACGCGCCACAGAACGGTCCGCGAATAATCTTTAACAACGTCGCTGACAAGAATCCCGAGAGCCGAGAGAGCGCCCGGAAATGCAGGGATGATCACATGCGGAATGTTCAGCGATTCGGCCAAGGCGCAGGCATGAAGGCCTCCAGCGCCACCGAAGGCGACGAGGGCGAAGTGGCGCGGATCGCGTCCGCGCTCAATCGAGACGACGCGAATCGCTTTTTCCATCGTGGCGTTGACGACTCGGATCACACCATCAGCGAATCTTTCGAGTGATAGATTCGAACTCTGGTTGTTCAACCATTCTTGCGTGATGCGGCGAGCTCGTTCGAGATCGAGTGTGAAATCGCCGCCAAGAAAGCGGGCCGGTTGCAGGCGGCGGAGAAGAAGATTTGCGTCGGTGACTGTGGGCTGCGTGCCGCGTCCATAGCAAATCGGACCGGGATCGGCTCCGGCGGACTCGGGGCCGACGCGGAGAACTCCCGCAGCGTCGAAACGGGCGAGCGACCCTCCACCAGCGCCGACCGTGTGAATGTCGAGCATGGGAACGCCGATAGGAAACCCGGCGGTCTGGGCGTCGTTGGCCGTCTTGATTTCGCCCTCGACCAGAGAGACGTCGGTCGACGTGCCTCCCATATCGAAGGCGATGATCTTTTCGAAGCCGCTGCCGCGGGCTGTCGCACTGGCGCCGACCACTCCACCCGCGGGACCGGAGAGAACTGTGCGGACCGGTTCGTGGGCAGCGGTGGAGAGGGCGGTGATACCGCCGGAAGATTGCATCACGAAAATGGGCGGGTTGGACTTGGCTAGAGCATTTTTGGATTTCACATCCGTCTTCGTGGCCGCAGAGACGTTGCTTGCAATGTCTCCACGGGCACGGGATTCTAGATTCTCCAAATACGTCTGCATTACTGGTTGCAGGTAGGCATTGATGACCACTGTCGACGTGCGTTCGTACTCGCGGAATTCCGGCAGGATTTCGTGAGATATGGAGAGAGGGACGTTTAGTGGCTTGAGAGTTTCCGCAAGGGTTTTCTCATTCGTCGGATTCGCGAAAGAGAACAGCAGCGAGACGGCAACTGATCCCGGCTTGGCAGATGCGAGATTCTTGAAGAGTTCCCGCAGATCCTGTTGGGCAGGAATTTGCAGAATCTCGCCGTCCGCAGCGGTCCGTTCGTTGATTCCGAAACGAAGATCCTGCGGAACTAGAGGTTCGATGCGCTCGAAGAAGAAATCGTAGAGCTTGGGACGGGCCTGGCGTCCGATTTCGATCGCGTCCTGAAAACCTGCGGAAGTAACCAGCGCCGTGCGTGCGCCTTTGCGCTCCAGTAGGGTATTGGTGCCGACCGTGGTTCCGTGAAGCAGGACTAAATGCTCTCCAGGAGCAATCTTTGCCAGCGCGTCAATAATCGCTTGGGATGGGTCCGCAGGAGTCGAGAAAACTTTGAGCATCCGCAAGCGGCGTGTCGAGGGATCAACCCAGATGCAGTCGGTGAACGTCCCGCCGGTATCAACGGCGATGCGAAGAGTATTTTCGAACGAAGCCATCAGGTGCGGATTAGGTTAACACCCCCGTCGGTGCTTATGAGAGGGATGGCTGATTGACTCATCTCAGCTGAATACGCGGCGCGCGCAGTACGCAACCCAACCGCTGTCCCTAAACAATTCAAAAAGGCAATCCGACGGCGCTGCTTAGGAATTTCGCGACGGGGGACATCTTTGTGCAGGCGGCGGCGAAGGTGGCCATGAATTTCGGGCTGCAGATTTGGGCGTCGGTGAATTCGACCGCGGTGCCGAGGTCGCGGAGTTTGAGGTCGTCCACGAATTCGTGATCGCAGAGGAAGCCGCGGGGCGGACGGGAGAGTTTGCTGGCATCGTCCCAGTTGAGCAACTTGCGGATCGGACGCCATTCGTCGCAGCGATCGACGATGGCGTTGCGGACCTTGAGGAGGGTGGGCGGCTCGGGATGCCAGAGGCCGGAGGCAGCGAAACATCCTCCAGGCTCGAGGTGGAGATAGAAGCCGGGCGAGTGCACGTCTTTGCCGCGATGTGAGAAGCGCATGGCGATGTGCCACTTGTAGGGGCGCTTGTCGGCAGAGAAACGCGTGTCGCGGTAGATGCGGAAAAGGGATCCGCGAACGCCGCGGGGATCGGCGACGAGGTACGGGGAGATTTCGTAGAGCGGCGCCGCGAAGTCGGTAATGAAGCGGATCGCGGGTTCGCGCGCGTAAGCTTCATATTCGTGCTTGTGCGCCTGGAACCATTCGCGTTTGTTATTGCGCTTCAAGCGAGTGAGGAAACGGAAGAGATCGGGAGTGAAGTAGGCGGGCATGACAAATAAAGGTACTGGGCTCGCTGCGGAAATGTAAAGTGGACTTCAAAAAACAAAGATCAACCACAAATGGCACTAAGTACCACTAAAGAAACTTTTTAAACTTCACTTCTTGCTTCTGTGTTCACAGGTTGGTGTGTTGAGGCAGGAATCGGCCAGGCGGAGACGCTCGACTGGGTGGCCTCCGATGATGTGCGAATCGATGATCTCGTCGACGTCGGCTTCGGTGACGTGTCCGTACCAGAGGGCGTCGGGGTAGACGACGATGTTGGGGCCGTGTTCGCATTGATCGAGGCATCCGGACTGGTTCGCGCGGACTCGGCCTTTTAGTCCGCGCTCGGCGAGTTTCTTTTTGAAGAGTTTCTGCAGCTTGGCTTCGGCGGTAGGATCGCAACATCCGCGGGGATGGCCCGCGGGGCGCTGGTTTCCACAGATGAAGATATGTTTTTCGAATTTCGGCATTCAGGATTATCTTACCTCGGGCTTTAAGAGCCAACCACAAGGGCACGAAGTGTCACAAAGGAAATCTTGTTCTTGGCGCGCCTTGGTGGCCTTCGGCTTTGATTGCGGCTTCGCTCGTTGCTATCCATTCTGTAAAAACGATAAGATAGTTCGTACACGTCTTCTCCGCTCTTATCCCAGTTAATTTGGCAGAAATCGCTGCGGGCAAGGAGTGTGCGACCCCGGGAGCAGCGCTGTGATGCGTGTGCGTGATTTCCGCTGATGGAGATGGAAGTGAAAAACGGGACGACTGCGGTGATTGTTGGCGCCCAATGGGGCGATGAGGGCAAGGGAAAAATTGTCGACGTCTTGTCGGAGAATTTTTCTGTCGTTGCCCGCTATGCCGGCGGACATAATGCCGGCCACACCGTCATCATCAACGGCAAGAAGTTTGTGCTGCAGCTGGTTCCGTGCGGCGTGCTTCGTGCAGGATGCCGCAGCGTTATCGGCAACGGGGTGGTGCTCGATCCGCTGGCGTTTCTGAAAGAAGTCGGAGCACTGCGCGAGGCGGGCGTGAAGGTTGATGGGCATCTGTTCGTTTCGAATCGCGCGCACGTCATTCTTCCCTATCACCGGATGATCGAACTGGCGTCGGAGAATGCTCCGGGGCGGGTGAAGATCGGGACCACCTCCCGCGGGATAGGTCCGGCGTATGAGGACAAGATGGGGCGGCGCGGACTGCGGGTCGCGGATCTGCTCGACCTGAAGCTGCTGAGGAAGCATATCGAGAACGCGGTGCGGGAGAAAAACATGATCGCGCATGCGCTATTTAATTCCGAACCGCTGGACGCCGACAAGATGTACGCGGAGTATGCGGTGGCGGCGGAGAAGGTCGCGCCGTTCGTGTGCGATACGGCGCTGCTGCTGAATCAGGCGCTGGCCGACGGTGAGTCGATTCTGTTCGAAGGCGCGCAGGGCACGATGCTCGATATTGATCATGGGACGTATCCGTTTGTGACGTCATCGAGCGCGACTTCGGGTGGAGCGGTGATTGGTACAGGCGTTCCTCCGACATCGATCAACACGGTTATCGGGATCACGAAGGCGTATTGCACGCGAGTGGGCGAAGGACCGTTCCCGACGGAAGAAAAAGGTGAACTCGGCGAGAATCTGCGGAAACGCGGAAATGAATATGGAGCGGTGACGGGACGTCCGCGGCGCACGGGATGGCTGGACCTGCCTCTGCTGCGCTATTCGGGGATGATCAACGGGACGTCATGGCTGGTGGTGACCAAACTGGACGTGCTGGATGAACTGGCGGAGATTCCCGTTTGCGTCGGGCTAAAAGTTGACGGGAAGAAAATCGTCGAAATCCCGGCACAGGACAGCGGATACGAGAAGATTGAGTGCGTCTATAAGAAGATGCCTGGGTGGCATACGTCGACCGAGGGGATTACCGAGTACGAAAAGCTGCCGAAGGCTGCGCGCGAATACCTGTCATTTGTGGAGAAGGAGACAGGGGCGAAGGTAGGGATGATTTCCACAGGCCCGGACCGCGATCACACGATCCTGCTGGACGATTTTGTTTCTGAGTTGAAGATGGCGGCAAAGAAGTCCTAGAATTGCTCTCCCGGCACACCTGCACGGGTAAGGAGCAAGACGATGGTGGTGTTGGCTGTTACCTGGATGGCAAAAGTTGGGCACGAGACGGAAGTTGCCACGTTGTTTCAAAAGCTAACCGAGCATTCCCGCAAAGAGCCGGGATGCGCCATGTACCAGGTTCACCGACATAAGACGGAGCCACGTCGGTTTTTCATCTACGAACAATATAAGGATGATGCGGCGCTCGAAGCGCATCGCGCTGCGCCCCATTTTCTGCAACACGCGAAGAAGGATCTGCCCAAGATCGCGGATCGCGTGGAAGGACACTTGTTCGAGCCGCTGGGGTGAAGCAGCCGCCAGTAGCCAGTTCCCAGTCCCTATTGCCTCTTAGTATCGGCGGATTTCGTTTCCGCGGTGGCGCTCGCGCGCTTATAGACAATAGATTTGGTTCCGCCGTCGCAGCTGCCGACTACTTTCGCGTCGCCTTCGTTGCCTTTGTCTACGATGTCGAGCGTGTAGTTCATCACGCCCTTGGCTTCCAGTTTCTTGGTGATGTCGGCTTTCAGATCTTCACAGGGCTTTCTTGCCGTGGCTTGCGCCGTGGCATAGGCACATGAGAGCAGAACAGCAGCGGTGAGCATCCGGTATTTCATGATGGGATCTCCTTACTTTAGGCGCAGTGTAACGCGGGGCGGGTCGCGTGGGGAGTTACGGGTGTAATACGGGGCGGTGACCTGCTGGGGGTCTCAGGGGATAAAGCCCGTTTCTTATGCGGCCTCGGGACGGCACGGCTGAACCGTGCCCTGATACGAAGCTCCCCGAACCGTCGCGATCTCTAAGCGGCATCTGGCCAGTCCGCAGTGGCGCCGTGACGCCGCCACGACAGCCGGCGGGGACGCCGGCGCTACTTTGTTTTGTCGATCATCAGCTCGCCGCCGGAGGCGTAGCTTTCCTTGGAGACTTCGTGGAAGGCAACGACGATTCCTTCACGGCGGGCGCCAGCTTCTTCGACCATGACATCGGTGACGCGCTTGGCGATCTTGCGCTTTTGATCGGCGGTGCGGCCGGCGAGCATCGTGATTTGGATTAGCGGCATGGTGAATCCTCAGTCGCTTGTCGTTGGTC
>Ga0335077_10005063_pt1 | contig 16119 bp, 13 predicted proteins | sample Lox_Sample_31_FD_207151 | JGI IMG/M metagenome (GOLD analysis project Ga0335077, IMG submission 207151) | Soil microbial communities from Loxahatchee National Wildlife Refuge, Florida, United States - Lox_Sample_3.1 | ecosystem: Environmental > Terrestrial > Soil > Wetlands | place: USA...
GAGGTATCCCTTTCTCCTTTGTGGTTACGTCAACAGGGTTCTTGGCTACGCACGGCTTGACCTCGCAGGGATTCGCCTTGAAGCAGCGCTCCCCGACCTGCACCAATGCCGGAGTCAAGGGTAGTTTTGGGTTTCAAGCAAGCGGCGTCTATGTCGCAGGCGCGCCCATCACAGGACCAATAGCTTTCATCGGTGAGTTGGACCTCAGCGTCAATGCTTCTGGCGACGGAGTGATAAGCGGACACCTAGCGGGGGCAACGATGGCGCGATCTTCACGTTCGCAGAGGAGCCCGTCAGGGGCACTTACCGGGTCAACTCAGACTGCTCGGGAACGGCAACCATAACGCCGAAGGGGCGCTCCGAAATGCACTTCAGCCTCGGGGTCGTGGACTGCGGGAAGGAAATGCTTGCCGTTGAGACGGACGTGGACACGGTGGTCAGCGGTACTTTGGCAATGCGCAGCGATGGGATCGGGAGAGACGCGCCGCAAATGTGAACGACACATTCAACAACCGGTCGCGGTGCCGATTCGATGATGGCTGGCGACACGATGCATCCGGGCTACATGTTGTCAACCGACGTCCGGAACCTCGACCCTCTGCGACATCTAAAACGGGGCTCTTTTTGGGGGTTTTGCCGGATCCCAAACTGACGGAAACTGGCGCGGCGGCACACTACTGCCCCGGATCGGCACCGAGCTGCACCAGCGCCTCCCTCGCCGCCTCACCCACAGAGACGAGGTCGTCCACATGGCTGGTGTCCTCGTCATTGAGCAGACGATAGATCGCCGGAATGGCCTCCTTCGAATGAAGGTGTGCCAAAGCACGGATTGCGAGCACCCGGATGGACGGATCACGATCAGACAGTCTCTTAATGAGTGCGGTCACTGCCTGCTGGCCTGCCATCTCTCCCAGCGCGAAGACAGCGCCGAAGTTGACCTCGGGCTGTTCGAGCAGCGGAATCAGTGCGGGAAACGGCTCGGGGGTCCTTGAGCTCGCCGAGCAGCACCGCCGCGTAGTACGCACGTCAAAGCCACGCGGGTCGCCAAGCCCTACAAAGACGAGCGCCGCATTCGCCCTCACGTGGCGATCCTCCGCCCGTAAATACGGTACCAGCTCCGGCAGTGCACTTCGCTCGTGCCGAGCGATCAGCGTTCGCGCGATGTCGTGCTGGTGGTAGAAGACATCCGAAGCACGGAAGCGCGCGAGGAGTTCGCCTGCGCTCGTGGGTCGAACTGCTTCGCGCGCAACGATCGGGTCAAATGGACCAACGACGAAGAGCCCCAACACCAAGACTGCGATGGACGACGAGTGATGCATGGCCGGGCCTCCGCTTCGCCTCATCTTCCGCGAGAACGAATCGCAGCTCAACGAGCATCCGGGGGGCGCGATCTCCTACGTTCCGAACGCGCCCATGTCTGCACGCGTGAGGTAGCTCCGCCGCACTCACGAATTAATTCGTTACGCGTCCTGCGAGCGGTCGAGCGGCTCGAGGAGACGCTGGCAAGCGGCGATGTGGGCCGGGTTCATCGTAGGCTCTGGTCACAGACTGCAGGCCGCTTCGGCCGGAAGTCTGATCAATAGAGGATGCCGATTCACACCCCGGGTCCTATCAATTTTGTGACACCCACGGCGCCCACGTTGTCAGAGCCGGCGGCGATGCACCCGTGACAACCGGATCTGGCTGCGATAGCCACATGCGCAGATTGCTATCGTAATCCCATTCGCTGCTGGTGGTGGTCGTAGCCAAGCCCTCATATGTGCCGTTGAAGTGGCTGTATTGCGCATTGCAGCCCGAGATGGTCAGGGTGACATCGAACATATTTTCCACGCCGTCCAGATGCGGTCGGACCTGGCCGTTCCCCGTACAGCCCGAACTCGCGCTCTGGAAGGATAGAGCCCCTTTATCGCTGATTGTGATGAGGGTGTCGCCGCTCAGCGCGAAATCTGCGAGCTCTTCCTGATAGACACCCGCGATGTCTGTCGCAGTAGACATGCCGATGTAATTCGGGCCGTACAAACCCATGTTCAGCGACCACGTCTCAGTTCCGGCGCTGTTGGTCACGAGGATGTTGCCCTGAATGGCGGGTAACGAATCGGTGTCGTTTGAGTAAGCAATGCTGATGTTGGCATGCCCGATATCGGCACACGATTCAATCGGGTCTGAAGCTTCGCACTGCTGGCCGAACACCAGGCCATCACCGGAAATCTGGTTCGTCGGCCCCTGGAGTGTGCCGACCAACTGCGCCGAAGTTGCAGGTACTGTTTGCGGCAGATTGCCACCGGCTCCACGGTAATCGGCATCAATGGGACCAGCCACATACAGTCGAATAAGACCGTCGGCCGTGGTCATCGCGTCGGCAAAATATTGAACACCCGCAATCGTTGCTGAGCCGACGTAGTGCCCCAGCCAGGCATCCCCGCTCTCCGACGCTGACTGCGTCGATGCCGGCTGCGTCGTTAACGCCGGCACGGCGCTCTGGTCGCTGTCGCTGCCGCCGCACGCGGTAAGCGCGATCAGTAGGGCTCCGGGCATGGTTAAGCAAAGGACGTTTCGCAAAGCTGCTTTCACAGCCCCCCCTTCTGGACCGGTTGGCCGCGAAGATCGGTGACGAAAACCTCGCGGCGGCGGCGAATGGTGCCGCGGATTAAGGCGTGACTAAATCATCCACGTCTCCTCAATTCATCCAAAATTTCTCCTCCGGTATGTCTTTGAAATAACTTGGAGTTTCAGATTGCCCGCGTGAATCTTCGGGGAGCTGGCAAAGTCGTCGCACCAGGGGTCTACAGGGGAACCCGACAGAAGGCGGCCGAGCGCGGATGGCAGTGCGGACACTGCTCGGCGAACAGGTAGACGTGAAGCCCGACAAAGGCGGATTGCACCTTGTGGCACATGGGGCTTTTCACCCTGCGGCACTGCCGGGCGGTGCCGTGGGTGCAGATGGTAGCGGGGGCAGGATTTGAACCTGCGACCTTCGGGTTATGAGCCCGACGAGCTGCCAGACTGCTCCACCCCGCACCGGAAGGGCGCGCATTCTATGCACGACGCCCGTTAAGTTGCAATCACCCCGAAACCTGGGGCCGAGCCCGGTCCTGTCAAGGCCGATTCGACACCCCGGGCCGCGTCCCTGGCCGGGCGAGCGGCACAAGTCGCCGAGGGCCGCGAAAGCGCCCCGAAAGGACTACCTGAGCAGCCTCGCGCACAGATCGAGCAGTGGCGCCGGCAGCACCCCCAAAATGATCACCGCAAGGCCGTTGATTCCGAGGGCGATGCGCACTCCCACCCCGGAAGCCGTGGCCGGCAGCTCCGCTGCAGGCGGATCGAAATACATCAGCTTGACGACCCGCAGGTAATAAAAGACACCGATCACCGAGGCGCCCGCGGCGATCACGACGAGCCAGGGATGATGCGTCGCCCAGAGCTCCTGAAATATGCGCAGCTTCGCCCAGAAGCCTATGAAGGGCGGCACACCGGCCGTCGAGAACATCAACGCCAGCATGACCAGCGCGAGCATTGGATCCCGCGCATAAAGACCGCGGTAGTCATCGAGCTTGTCCGCCTCGAAGCCCTTGCGGCTTGCGAGCAGGATGACGCCGAAAGAGCCCAGCACCATGACCACGTACGCGAGCGTGTAATAAAGCGCAGCGCTGTAGCCTGCGGGTGTGCCGGCGACGAAGCCACCCAGGATGAAGCCGACGTTGCCGATCGTGGAATACGCGAGCATCCGCTTGAGGTTGGTCTGCACGATCGCGACCACATTACCAACGATGAGAGTGAGCGCAGCGAGCGGTACCAGCATCTGCGACCATTCGTCCACGGCGCCGTAGAGCCCATACCCGAGCAGGCGCAAAGCGAGCGAGAAGTACGCAATCTGCGGCACCGAGCTCACGAAGAGCGTCACGCTCGTGGGCGCACCCTGATAGACATCGGGCAGCCACATGTGAAAGGGCACCGCGCCCAGCTTGAAGGCGACCGCCACCACGACGAACACGATGCCCAGAATGATTCCAGGGCTGAGCGGCCCGCGCAGCTGAGAAGCGAGCTGGTCAAGCGCTAGCGTGCCGGTCAGGCCGTAGAGCATCGACATGCCATAGAGCAGCGCGCCCGAGGCAATGGCGCTCAGAACGAAGTATTTCATCGCCGACTCGGTCGCGATCGGGTTATCACGATCGAAGGCGATGATGGCGTACACCGAAAGTGCGAGCAGCTCCACGCCGATGTACACGGTGAGCAGACTGTTCGCCGACACCAGTACGAAAATCCCCAGCAGCGCGGTCAACGAGAGCACGTAGTACTCGCCACGCAGAATGCCGCGCTGCTCCATGTACACGCGCGAATACAGCAGCACGATGGCTTCGAAGAGAAATCCCGCCAGCTTCAGCACGAAGGCGAGTGGATCGGCGACATACAGGCCGTTGAACAGCACGACGCGGCCGCTCACCTGACCGAACGCGACCAGCAGGGCAGCGCCGAGCGCGAGGGCGAAGATCGTCAGCGTTGCGACCAGTCCGCGCCGGCGCTCGCCCGCGAATACATCGACGAGCAGCACGACACACGCGGCAAAAGCCAGATAGATCTCGGCTATGGCGGGTGCAGCGGCAGCCCAGGTGGTGGGTTCAGCCATGGAACTCACAGCGGCAACTTCGTGGCGACGGCCTGATTGACCAGGTGATGCACGCTTGCGTCCATCAAGTTGACGAGCGGATATGGCCACACGCCCATCAGAAACACGGCAACCGCCAGCACCCCGAGAATCAAGAACTCGCGACCATCGAGATCCGCAAGCTGTGCGACATTGCGATTGGCGATCGGCCCGAATACCACGCGCTTGACGAGCCAGAGCGTGTAGGCGGCGCCCAGCACCAGCGTGATGGCAGCGAGCAGCGCGAACCAGAAGCTCGCGCGGAAGCTCGCGAGGATTACCATGAACTCACCGACGAATCCCGAGGTGATCGGCAGTCCGGCATTCGCCAGCGCGAAGATCACCATCAAGGTGGCAAAACGGGGCATGGTATTGACCACGCCTCCGTAGGCTGCGATCTCGCGGCTGTGCACCCGGTCATAGAGCACCCCGACGCACAGGAACAGCGCGCCGGAGACCAGACCGTGGGAGATCATCTGCGCCATCGCGCCTTCCATGCCGAGCGCCGCGCCCTGCACTCCCCCGGTGTTGAGTACGATCGCGTAGACGACGAAGGCGCCGAGGGTCACGAAGCCCATGTGCGAGATGGATGAGTAGGCGATCAGCTTCTTCATATCCTGCTGTACCAGCGCCACGAAACCGATGTAGACGACCGCGACCAGCGACAACGCGATGATCAGGAGGTAGAGCTCGCGGCTCGCATCCGGGGTGATGGGCAGGGTGAAGCGCAGAAAGCCATAGCCGCCCATCTTCAGCATGATCGCCGCCAGGATCACGGAGCCGCCGGTCGGGGCCTCGACGTGCGCATCCGGGAGCCAAGTGTGCACCGGCCACATCGGCACCTTCACAGCGAAGGCGAGCAGGAAAGCGAGAAAGATCCAGCGCTGCTCGTTGAGGGTGAGCGGCAGCGCATGGAAGCTTGCGATCTCGTAGTTGCCCGCCTTGACGTACATATAGATGAGCGCCACGAGCATGAACACCGAGCCGAGGAAGGTGTACAGGAAGAACTTTATCGTGGCGTACACGCGGCGCGGGCCGCCCCAGATCCCGATGATGAGAAACATCGGAATCAGCATGGCCTCCCAGAAGAAATAGAAGAGCAGCGAATCGAGCGCGGCGAACACGCCGATCATCAGCCCTTCCATGATGAGGAAGGCCGCGTAGTACTGGGCCGGACGGTTCACGATCACGCGCCACCCGGCGATGACGACCGGCACGGTCATGAAGGCGGTGAGCACGATGAGCGGCAACGAGATGCCATCGACGCCCAGGTAGTAATCCGCGTGAAACGCAGGAATCCAGGTGCGGCGCTGCACGAACTGAAAGGCTGGCGTCGCGGTGTTGAATGCCGCCAGCAAGGGCAACGATGCGAGCAGCGTCAGCAGCGAGGCCGCGAGCGCGAGCCAGCGGCCGAGGACGATGGAGCGGTCCCCCAGCAGCAGCACGACGATGCCCGCGAGGATGGGCAGCCAGATGAGAACCGAGAGCAGATCGAGACCTTGCAGCATGTACCGGATAGCTCAGTGACGCAGGAGGAACCAGCCTATGAGCACGGCGAGGCCGATGATCATCCAGAAAGCATAGGTGTAGAGATATCCGTTCTGGATGAGCCTCAAGATACCGCCGAAGCGGCTCACCGCCGCCGCGCTGCCATTGACGAGCGCCCCATCGATGACTCCCTCGTCGCCACCATGCCAGAGATCCTCGCCCAGGCGCCGCCCCAGAGCGGCAATGACGTGCTCATTGAACCAGTCGAAGTAGTACTTGTGCTCGAGCAGGCTGTAGAGCGGCCGCAGGATGCGCGCCGTGGCATCCGCGAGCGCGGGCTTCCTGAGAAAGAAGAGCCACGCCGTGATGACTCCCGCCAGGGCCACCCAGAACGTCGGCGCGCGCAGACCTTGCAGCGCGAAGTTCAGCCAGATGGGAGCGGACAGCTCACCGCCGATCTCGTGCAGCACATTGTTCTGCGGCAGCACGAAGATCGAGTTGCCGAAATAGCCGCCGAAGAGCAGCGGTGCAATCGTGATCGCACCGCTCACCACCGAGGGTATGGCGAGCGCCACCAGCGGCCCGAGCACCACCCATGACGACTCATGGGGCGGGCCGCCGTGCTGCGCGTGTTCCTCGGAGGCTGCCTCCTCGTGATGCAGCTCTTGTGAGCGGAAGCGCTCCGGACCGTGAAAGGTCATAAAGAGCATGCGGAAGGTGTACAGCGCAGTGACGAACACGCCGCCGAGCACGCACCAGTAGGCATATTCATGGCCGTAGCGGTGCGAGGCGGCGACCGCCTCGATGATCGCGTCCTTGGAGTAGAAGCCTGCGAAGAAGGGCGTGCCGATGAGCGCGAGCGCGCCGATCCAGCAGGTCACCGCGGTCCAAGGCATGTACTTGGCGAGGCCGCCCATCTTGCGCATGTCCTGCTCGTGGTGCATGCCGATGATGACCGACCCGGCGGCGAGGAACAGCAACGCCTTGAAGAAGGCATGCGTCATGAGATGGAAGATGGCGCCCGAGTATGCGGACACCCCGAGCGCGACGGTCATGTAGCCGAGCTGCGAGAGCGTCGAGTACGCGATGACGCGCTTGATGTCGTTGTTGACCACCCCGAGCAGCCCCATGAAGAGCGCCGTGGTCGCGCCGATCACCAGCACGAAGGACAGCGCGGTCTCGGAGTACTCGAACAGGGGCGACATGCGCGCCACCATGAAGATGCCCGCCGTTACCATAGTGGCCGCATGGATCAGAGCCGAAATCGGCGTCGGACCCTCCATCGAGTCCGGCAGCCACACGTGCAGCGGCACCTGCGCTGACTTGCCCATCGCACCGATGAACAGGCAGATGCAGATGAGGGTGGTGGCGGAGACCGAGGAGGTCGCGGTGAGCTGCAGGCTCTGCGTGCTCAGGTGTGGAGCGGCGGTAAATGCATCCCGATAGTCGAGCGAGCCCACGAAGTAGAGCACGGCGGCGATGCCCAGCACGAAGCCGTAATCGCCCACGCGATTGATGAGAAAGGCCTTCAGCGCCGCAAAGGTCGCGCTCGGGCGCGTGTACCAGAAGCCGATCAGGAGGTAAGAGACGCAGCCGACCGCTTCCCAGCCGAAGAACAGCTGCATGAAGTTGTTCGACATCACCAGCATCAGCATCGAGAAGGTGAAGACGGAGATGTAGCAGAAGAAGCGCGTGTAGCCCGGATCATCGCGCATGTAGCCGATGGTGTAGACGTGCACGCACAGCGACACGAAGGTCACCACCGCCATCATGAGTGCGGACAGCCGGTCGATGAGAAAGCCGACCTGCATCCGCACGCCATCGCTCACCAGCCACGAGTAGACCGGTGCATCGAAGTCCGGTACGTGATCGACGACGATCTGCTTGAGCACGTACACTGAGAGCGCACAGGAGATCGCCACGCCGGCTATCGTCACGCTGTGGGCTCCGGCGCGGCCGATCAGCCGGCCGCCCAGCCCGGCGATGAGCGCCGCGAGCAGCGGCAGGAACGCAATGGTGAGCAGCACCCCCGGATTCATGTGCGACTCATCCCTTGAGCGTGTTCAGATCTTCGACGTTGATGCTGTGACGCTCGCGAAACAGCACGACCAGAATCGCAAGCCCGATGGCGGACTCGGCGGCCGCAACGGTGAGCACGAAGAACACGAACACCTGGCCGCGGATATCCCCGAGATAGCGCGAGAACGCAATGAAGTTGAAGTTGGCCGCGAGCAGCAGCAGCTCGACGCACATCAGGAGCAGGATGACGTTCTTGCGATTGAGAAAGACGCCGGCGACCGCGAGCGCGAACAGTACCGCCGAGAGCGACAACAGCTGCGCGAGGGAGATCACAGGCACTGCTCCAGAAAGATCACGGGCGCTTCTCCGGGGCCATCGGCACGATGCGCACGCGATCGCGGGCGCGCACCGCGACCTGACGACTGATGTCCTGGGCCTTGTGACCGGCGCGCTTGCGCATGGTGAGCGCGATCGCGGCGACGATCGCCACCAGCAGCAACATGGCCGCGAGCTCGAAGGGGTAAGCGAACTGCGTATAGAGCACACTGCCGAGCTCGGTGGTGTTGCTGTAGCTTGCAGGCTCGGGGGTCGGTCCGCTCGACACGTTGACCCCGAAGGTACGCGCGAGTACCACGCCGACGATCTCGAGGATCACGACGGCAGCCGTGAGCCAGCCGAGCCAGGCGAAGCGGGTGAAGCCGCGTCGCAGCTCCTCCAGATTCACATCGAGCATCATCACGACGAACAGGAACAGCACCATCACCGCGCCGACGTACACCAGCACGAGCACGATCGCGAGGAACTCGGCGCCGATCAGCAGCCAGATGGCCGCGCTGGTGAGAAAGCACAGGACCAGGGCGAGCGCCGAATGCACGGGGTTGCGCGCCACGATAACGCCCAGCGCGGCTGCGACCAGCACCGCGGCGAAACAGTAGAACAGGATCTGTACGAGCATGGGCTTCGCTCTCGCGCTCAGCGATAAGGTGCGTCCGCCGCCTTGTCGGTGGCGATCATCGCTTCGTAGCGCTCGCCCACCGCCAGCAGCTTGTCCTTGGACATGATGTTCTCACCCCGGTGCTCCATGTGGTACTCATGGATGCGGGTGAGCACGATGGCATCCACCGGGCAGGCCTCCTCGCAGAAGCCGCAGTAGATGCATTTGAACAGGTCGATGTCGTAGCGCGTGGTGCGCCGCGTGCCATCCGTCCCGACATCCGACTCGATCGTGATGCACACGGCAGGACACACCGCCTCGCACAACTTGCACGCGATGCAGCGCTCCTCGCCGTTGGGATAGCGCCGCAGCGCGTGCAGGCCGCGGAAGCGCGGCGATTGCGGCGTCTTCTCCTCAGGATAGTTGAGAGTGTACTTGCCAGAGAAGAAGGTGCGCAGCGTGACCGACATTCCCTTCCAGAGCTCAGAGAGCAGCAACGTCTTGATCGGGTTGATGGCCATGAACACGCCTTCTCTAGTGGGACCAGGGGCCGACCTTGTAGCTCGCCAGCACCATCTCGACGAAAATCCATACCAGCGTGACCGGAATCAGCGCCTTCCACCCGAGGCGCATGATCTGATCGTAGCGATAGCGCGGAAAGGTGGCGCGGAACCACAGAAAGAAGAACAAGAGTAGAAAGATCTTGCCCGCGAGCCAGCCAAAGCTCGGACGCGCCAGAACGGTCTCGCCCACCCCGGGCCAGCCGTCGAAGGGTGACAGCCAGCCCCCGAAGAAGAACACCGCCGTGAGCGCCGAGATCAGAATCATGTTCGCGTACTCGGCGAGAAAGAACAGCGCGAACGCCACCCCGGAGTACTCGACATGAAAGCCGGCGACGATCTCGGACTCGCCCTCGGCGACGTCGAAGGGCGCGCGATTGGTCTCCGCGACCCCGGATATGAAGTACACCATGAGCAGCGGAAACAGCCAGAACCAGTTCCAGGAAAGCGGGCCGCCGTGCTGCTCGTGCACGATATCCCCGAGGTTGAGGCTGCGCGAAGCCATCAGCACGCCGACCAGCGCGAAGCCCATCGCGATCTCATAGGCGACGATCTGCGCTGCCGAGCGCATGGCGCCCAGGAACGCGTACTTCGAGTTCGATGCCCAGCCGGCGAGGATGACGCCATACACGCCCGCGGAGGTGAGCGCGAGCAAGAATAGAAGTCCGGCGTTGATGTTCGCGATGGTGAGATCGGGAGACAGCGGAATCACCGACCAGGCCGCGAACGCCGGCACGAGAGCCATCGCCGGTGCGAGCCGGAAGAGCAGCTTGTTGGCGTTCGCCGGAACGACCACTTCCTTCATCAGCAGCTTGAACACGTCGGCGAACGGCTGGCCGGCGCCGGGCAAGATGCCAAACAAACGCACGCGATTCGGCCCGCGCCGCAGCTGCATCCAGCCGATCACCTTGCGCTCCCAGAGCGTGAGATACGCGACCGAGATGATGAGCACGACCGTCACGACCAGAATCCACACCGTCGAGCGCACGTAGTCGGGAAGCGAAAACCAGGTCGTTGCGAAGCTATTGAGCACTGCGGCCTCGGGTCTCAGTACGTGACCGGCTGGGCACGGCCTTCGGCCGTGCGTTGCAATGCCGGCGCCCGGCGCACGAGCGCATCCACCTGGTACATCGGCACATCGGTGACTGCGGCTGGCTGCCCAGCGGGCAGCGCCGCCCGATGCGAGCCACGATACGGCGTCGCCCCATTCGATCCGCAGCGGGCGCGCAGCTCGTCGCAGACCTGCGCCGAGGACTGATACTCAAAGCCCGGCAGCGCCAGCTCGGTGCCAAGCACGCGCAGCACCTTCCAGCCCGGGCGCGCCTCGGCATACGGGCTCGCGGCCGCCGTGTAGCTCTGCCAGGTGCCCTCGAGATTGACGAACGTACCCGAGGTCTCCGCGAACGTGCCGATGGGCAGCAGAATGTGCGCGATCTGCTTGAGCTGCTCGCTCGCGTAGGGAGTGACCGCAATCACCTGCCCGGCGGCCGCCAGTGCGCGGAGCGCATCGCTGCCGAGGCCATCGAGCCACGGCTCCACGCCGCCGAAGAGCAGGTAGGTCCGCAACGGCTGTCGCAGCATCTGCGCCGCCGTGAGCCCTGCGGAGCCGGAGGAGCGATCACCGCCGCACTCACGGTGCGGCACGGCGCCTGCCAGATACGCGCCGGCCGCATTGCCGCCTTCGGCGAGCACGCCGAGCGTTGCGCCCGTGACTGCGGCAAGTCCTGCCGCGAGTGCGCGCAAATCGGCAAAGGCCGGGTGGCGCAGCGCCAGAGCTCCGAGCCACACCGCGCGACGCTCACCGGCAGCGAGCGCGGCGGCCAGCGCGCGGTGCTCATCCGCCACGGCCGCACCCGCCACGATGCTCGCAAGATGCTCCGGGACGGGTTGCTTGGCCTCCGCGGCTGCCGCGGCCAACACGGCTGCGAGATCGCCCACCTGGTCTGCGGGTGGACACTCGCGGTAGGCATGCAGCGGAAAGTAATAGGTGAAGCGCGCCGGATTGAGAAACGCCACGCGGGCCCCGCGTCGCGCCGCTTTGCGAACACGGTGGGCGAGAAGCGGCACCTCCCGGCGCAGATTCGAGCCCACGACGAGCAGCCCATCCAGCCGATCGACGTCGGCAATGGACATGCCGAGGCTCGGAAACGGCGGGTCGGCGTCCTGATCGCGGAAATCACGCTGGCGCAGCCGGTGGTCGATGTTGCTCGATCCGAGTCCGCGCGTCAGCCGATTGAGCAGATAGAGCTCCTCGAGCGTGCTCATACTGCTCGCGAGCACACCGAGGTTGGCGCCGCCCGCGCGCAACGCTTCCACCGTGCTCTGCAGCGCCGCCGGCCACTCCACGCGCGTCAATCCCGCCGCTGTGCGCACCATGGGCGCCGTGACACGATCCGGGCTGTAGATCCCTTCGTAGCTGAAGCGGTCGCGGTCGGCGATCCAGGCCTCGTTGATGGACTCGTTCACACGCGGAACGATGCGCATGAGCCGGCCGCGCAGCACATGCGCGAACAGGTTGCTGCCGACGCCATCATGGGGCGAGACGAGCGGATGCGCCGCCATCTCCCAGGCGCGGGCGCGATAGCGAAACGGCTTGGAGTTGAGCGCGCCCACCGGGCACAGATCGATGATGTTCCCGGAGAGCTCGTGATCGACGGTGCGCTCGAGAAAGGAGCGCACGGCCTCCTGCTCGCCGCGGCCCATCAGTCCGAGCTCCTGGATGCCCGCGATCTCCTCCGTGAAGCGCACGCAACGTGAGCACTGAATGCAGCGCGTCATGTCGGTCGAGACGAGCGGCCCCAGATTCTCATCCTTCACCACGCGCTTGCGCTCGCTGAAGCGCGAGATGTCGCGGCCGAAGCCGACGGCGAGATCCTGCAGCTCGCACTCACCTCCCTGATCGCAGATCGGGCAGTCGAGCGGATGATTGATCAGCAGGAATTCCATCACCGCGCGCTGCGCGCCGGTGGCCTTTGCCGAGGCGGTAAACACCTTCATGCCCTCGGCGACCGGAGTGGCGCAAGCCGGCAGTGGCTTCGGCGCCTTCTCCACCTCGACCAGGCACATGCGGCAGTTCGCGGCGATGCTGAGCTTCTCGTGATAGCAGAAACGCGGCACGTAGACGCCGTTCGCATCGGTGACGCGAATGATCATCTCGCCCTTGCGCGCCTTCATGGGCACGCCGTTCACCTCGATGTTGACCAGGTCGTCACTCATATCAGGCCGCCGCCAGACCCTGCTGCTCGGTGATGCTGCGTCCGCCGTGGTCGATCATGTACTCGAACTCGTGACGGAAGTGCTTGAGGAAGCTCTGCACCGGCCACGCCGCCGCATCGCCGAGCGCGCAGATGGTGTGACCCTCGATGCGGTTTGCGACATCCAGCAGCAGCGCCAGCTCCTCGCGCCGTGCCTGCCCCGCGACCATTCGTTTCAACATGCGATTGAGCCAGCCCGTGCCCTCGCGGCAGGGCGTGCACTGCCCGCAGGACTCCGACATGTAGAAGCGCGCGATGCGCTCGAGCACGCGCACCATGCAGGTCGTCTCGTCCATGACGATGACGGCGCCGGTGCCGAACGCCGAGCCGGCACCGCGCAGCGAGTCGTAGTCCATGTTCAGACCCATCATCACCTCGCCCGGGACCACGGGCACCGATGAGCCTCCGGGAATCACCGCCTTCAGCTTGCGGCCCTTCCATACGCCCCCGGCGAGCTGCAGCAAATCGCGAAACGGAATGCCCATCGGCAGCTCGAAGTTTCCGCCTCGACCCACATGACCCGAGACCGAATAGATCACCGTGCCGGCGGAGTTCTTCGGGCCGAGCGCCATGAACCACTCCGGCCCCTTGCGCAGAATCGTCGGCACGGAGGCGTAGCTCAGCGTGTTGTTGATCGTCGTGGGTGCGCCGTAGAGGCCGAAATTGGCCGGAAACGGCGGCTTGAAGCGTGGCTTGCCCGGCTTGCCCTCGAGCGACTCGAGCAGGCCGGTCTCCTCGCCGCAGATGTACGCCCCGGCACCGACGAAGGTATGCAAGTCGAAATCGACGCCCGAGCCGCGGATGTTCTTGCCCAGGAGGCCGGCCTCGTACGCCTCCTGGAGCGCTGCCTCGAAGCGCGGCACCGGCTCACCGAGGAACTCGCCGCGAATGTAGTTGTAGCCCACCGTGGCGCCCATGGCATACCCGCCGATCGCCATGCCCTCGATCAGCGAGTGCGGATTGAAACGCAGGATGTCGCGATCGTGACAGGTGCCAGGCTCACTCTCGTCCGAGTTGCACACCGCGTATTTCTGCATGGGCGCAGTGCGCGGCATGAAGCTCCACTTGGTGCCGGTCGGAAAGCCCGCGCCGCCGCGGCCGCGCAGCCCGGATGCCTTCACCGCCTCGATGATCTGCTCGCGCGGGGTCTTCTCGCGCAGGATGCGCTCCCACACCTCGTAGCCGCCGATCTGACGGTAGGTCGCGAGCGTCCATGGGCGCTCGAGCCGCAACGGCTCGAACACCGTCAGGTTCATCTTCTCCTCGTAGCGCGCGAGGAGCTCGCCGTCGGCGCCCGCGCTCACTTCAGCGCGTCCAGGATGGCATCGAGCTTCTCGGGCGTGAGGTGCTCGTGGAAAATGTGATCGACCATCAACATCGGCGCGCCCGTGCACGCCGCGAGGCACTCCTCCTCGCGCTTGAGGAAGATGCGCCGGTCCGCGGTGCTCTCGCCCAGGCGGATGCCCAGCTTGCGCTCCGCGTGCGCGACCAGCTCCTCGGCACCGCGCAGCCAGCAGGAGATGTTGGTGCAGATGCTCACGTGATGCCGCCCGCAGGGGTGCAGTACGTACATGGAATAGAAGGTTGCAACCTCGTAGACCTGCACCGGCGTGACGCGCAGGTAGTCGGCAACCGCCTCGATCAGCTCGCCCGTGAGGAAGCCCTCGTTCTGCTCCTGAGCCACACGTAACGCCGAGAGCACCGCCGAGCGCTGGCGGCCGGGGGGAAACTTCGCGACCCAGTGGTCGATCTCGCGACGGGTGTGCTCGCTGAGCAGTGCCGCTCTTGCGTTGACGGCGTTCATCAACGATCGATCTCCCCGAACACGATGTCCTGCGTGCCGATCACCGCCACCACATCCGCCAGCATGTGGCCGCGCACCATCTCGTCGAGGGCCGCGAGATGGGGAAACCCTGGAGCGCGCACCTTGAGCCGATACGGCTTGTTGGCGCCGTCGGATACGAGGTAGACGCCAAGCTCGCCCTTGGGCCCTTCGATCGCCGCGTAGGTCTCACCCTCGGGCACGCAGTAGCCCTCGGTGAAGAACTTGAAGTGATGAATCAGTGATTCCATGTCGTCCTTCATGCGCTCGCGGCGGGGCGGGCGCACCTTGCGATCGTCGATCATCGTCGGGCCCGGATGCTCCTTGAGCCACTGCACGCACTGACGAACGATGCGCACTGACTGGCGCATCTCCTCGACGCGTACCAAGTAGCGATCGTAGCAGTCACCGTGCACGCCGACCGGGATGTCGAAGTCCATGCGGTCGTACACCTCGTAGGGCTGCTTCTTGCGCAGATCCCAGGCGATGCCCGAGCCGCGCAGCATCGGACCGGAGAAGCCGAGCTGCATCGCCCGCTCGGGCGAGACGACGCCGATGTTGACGGTGCGCTGCTTCCAGATGCGGTTGTCGGTCAGCAGCGTCTCGTAGTCGTCGACCGCCTTCGGAAAGCGCTCGGTGAAGGCCTGGATGTAATCGAGCATCGTGCCGGCGCGTGACTCGTTGAACCGATCCGCCTGCTTCTGCGAGCGCCACTTCGAGGCCTGGTACTTGGGCATGCTGTCGGGCAGGTCGCGATGCACGCCGCCCGGACGGTAGTAGGTCGCGTGCATGCGCGTCCCGGAGACCGCCTCGTACGTGTCCATGAGCTCCTCGCGCGCCTTGAACGCGAGCAGCAGCAGCGTCATGGCGCCGATGTCGAGCGCGTGCGCGCCGAGCCACAGCAGGTGGTTGAGGATGCGGGTGATCTCATCGAACATCACGCGGATGTACTGCGCGCGCTCGGGCGGCTTGATGCCGAGCAGCTGCTCGATGGCGAGCACGTAGGCGTGCTCGTTGCACATCATGGAGACGTAATCGAGCCGATCCATGTAGCCGATCGACTGGTTGTAGGGCTTGGACTCGGCGAGCTTCTCGGTGCCGCGATGCAGAAGGCCGATGTGCGGATCCGCCTTCTGAATGACCTCGCCGTCGAGCTCGAGCACCAGGCGCAGCACGCCGTGCGCGGAGGGGTGCTGCGGGCCGAAGTTCATCGTGTAGGCGCGAATCTCGGTCGCCCCGCCCGGCACGGCGCTCATGAGCGCGGTCCCTGCGGCGGGGTATCCTTGAGCGCCGGGTTGTAGCGGTTGTCCTCGCGGATCACCTTCGGGACCAGCACCCGCGGCTCGATGCTCACCGGCTGGTAGACGACGCGCCGCTTCTCCGGATCGTAGCGGACCTCG
>Ga0335077_10005064_pt1 | contig 16119 bp, 15 predicted proteins | sample Lox_Sample_31_FD_207151 | JGI IMG/M metagenome (GOLD analysis project Ga0335077, IMG submission 207151) | Soil microbial communities from Loxahatchee National Wildlife Refuge, Florida, United States - Lox_Sample_3.1 | ecosystem: Environmental > Terrestrial > Soil > Wetlands | place: USA...
GCTGGACCGGATGGCAACCTCTGGTTCACGGAACAAAACGCGGGCCAGATCGGGCGCATCACGCCCAGAGGCACTATCACGGAGTTTCCTATCCCGACGGCCAATAGCACTCCCGGGTTCATCACGACCGGGCCGGATGGCAACCTCTGGTTTACACGGATCACTGCTAACGCAATCGGGCGTATTACCCCCGCAGGGGTCTTCGCCTCTTTCCCCTTGCCGAAGTGCGGGGATGATTTCTTCTGCGTACCTGAGGGCATCACGACCGGGCCGAATGGCAACCTCTGGTTCACGCTGCATGACCGCGACTCCGTTGACCAAATAACGACCAGCGGCAGCCTCCTCAACGGCTTTACTTACCCGGCGAGCGGACTTGAGGGCATCACGGTCGGGCCGGATGGCAAACATCTGGTTCACCGAACTTGCTGGGAGCCAGATCGGGCGCTTCGTCGCGAGCTAGTGAGCTTGTCGCGGGCGAGCGTTGCGGCAGGGGACCGACCATCTCTTCTGACACCACCCCTCCCCTGCCGCCGACGGCTTGCCTGCCACGAACTCTTCCACCCATTGCTGCCCACACCCTCAACCGTTCTCGGGCGGAAGGCGAAGACTGGGGGGAGCTCACCTGCGCGTTAGCCCCTCCCGCGCCACGCGCCAGAGCGGAGGGGCGGGCACCCAAGGAGAACGCATCAGGCTCAACAGACAAAAACAGCTCCGCTTACAGTCAGCTTCACCAGCTGACGGTAGCTTGCTGGAGATGGAAGGCTCCTTCTCGATCTCGTGGCACGGTGAGAGCTTTGATCGGCCCCTCATCCGATAGCTGCCGGAAACCGCCTGGAAGGGTGGGACTGTCAAGGGTGGCGCTTGCGCCATCGCCTTGATCTAATGAAAGGCTCAATTCGGCAACGCAGTGGGCCGACCGGACACGGCCTGTCTCAGTGGACTCTGGAGGCGCCAGCCAGAAGGCCTTGCTAAGGGCCAGCCAAGAGCCAAGTGGGTCAAATCGGTATGCTGACCTGCGATTTCTTGGTCACGGCTAGCAGGAAACCCTGGCCACCGCGACCTGCACCGATGCTGTGGGCGACAGACTCGGGCGCCACGAGTCTCGCTGCCGAGCCCAGAAGGATGCCTCAAAAGAGCCAAACAAAGAGCCAACGGAGCCAGACTCCGGGCGACGCCCACCGACAGTCGGCGACGGTCTTCGCAGGTAAATGGCCCGTTAGGCGACTTCCAGCCACGTAGAAACACGCAAAAAATCTGGTTTGCATCCAGAAGGCCAGGGGTTCGAGTCCCCTTAGCTCCACGCAGGGTTACCGACAGAACTGCCGGTGTCATGCCGACAGAACTGCATCGGTAACCGTTGGTTTCTTATTGTGCCTGCAGGGTCTGACGCCGTCTGTGGTTGCCGTGCGGGGCTTGTTTACCGGACGAGAGCAGCTGGTTTGGGGTGTCCTTGCGGTGTTGGGCGTGGCTGCTGCAGCTGGCAGATGTGAATGGAACGCCCTGGTCACCGCCGGACGCCCCGGGGGATGGTCATCGGGTTGGCGGGGATGGTTGCTCCGGCGTTTCCGGGCGGGCTGACGCTGACTGCGCCGTCCTCTCGGGTGGGGCTGTGCCGCGGCCGGGCGAGGCCGCGGCGAGCGCGGCCTGCTCCATCTCGATGACGGACTCGGTGCGCAACCTAGCCTCATAGGCCGCCCGGCCGCCGCGGACGCCGAACAGGCGTTTGGTCCAGACCAGGTAGATGACGAGCAGCAAGTTGATCGCGAACGCCGCGAGCCGCAGCCAGGTGATCTTCAAGGTCAGGCCGTAGACCTCGTACGGCAGGAAGACCGAGGTCGCCACCATGGCGAAGTACTCGCCCCACCGTTTGGCCAGCCACAGCCCGACGCTCTCCACCAGCTCGATGAGAGCGTAAACGGCTGCCAAAATGGCCAGAACGGTGAGCACGCGTGAGTTGAGGGTGAACGCGTGCTGGATCAGCCCGAGCAGCTTGGAATGGTTGACGTCGAAGCCGAGATCCCGGTACAGGGCGCGGATGGCCGGCAGGGCGTTGTTGTATGCGCGCTGGATACCGGCCTGGTCGTACTTGAACCGCCACACCCCGTAGGCCGCGCCGCCGAAGATCAGGAAGCGGAGGAACCGCTCCACCGCGAACACGCGCAGGACGAGCTCGCTGCGCAGCTCCTTGCCCCGGCGGACCAGCGGCGCCGCCGCGGCCGGGCCGCTGCCGTGCGACCCGCCGGTCACGAAATCCCCGCAGCGCAGGCACCGCCAGGCCGTTCCGCCCGCCGTCGGAGCCATCAGCCGGTCCCGCAGCGCCGGTTCATCCGGCGCATACGTCACGTGTCCCTTGCGGGCACAGCCGAGCAAGCTCCAGTCCACAACTCGAGGATAGCCAGCCCGGCGGCGGCCCCGGCCGCGCTGAGACGCCGCGGGACGGGAGATGGCCAGGGGATCTGGACGCACGTCAGCGCGCACCTGTGGATAGGGCTGTGGACAAGCTGGGCAGGCAAGCCGCAAGACCCGAGTAAGGCCAGCGCGAAATGCTGTGGATAAACCAGGCCGGTCCTGCGCCATGGCTTACGTCCACGGAAGCGATGTATGGGGTAATCGGTACTGATGTGACTGAGGTTCACGTCCACGGAAGTGGTGTATGGGGTAACCGGTACTGATGTGAGCGTCTTGCCGGAAGTACGGCGTGTCGCCGTGATGCGAGGCGCCACCTCGCCCCCTTTCGGGGTGGCCATTTCATACACCATCTCGAAAGACGTGGCCCTGCCGTGATTGGCTGCGGGATTGCCGCGCACCCACCCCGCGGCACAAGAACTCGCGGAGTTCCCGCCAGGAACGGCGCCCGCCCGGGTTGGTGCTGTCGCCACGTGTCGTGATCTTCGCAACAGGCGCAATTCGGTTTGTTTCGGTCGGTCGTGGTTGAGAATCGCGCAAAAGTGTGCTTAAGCTCACTGAATGGCTAGGTGGTCTACGGGAAGAGAGGAATGCTCGATGAGGTCCAAACGTATCCTCACCCAGCGTAGGCAGGTGATGACCTTTACGGGTCTCACCAACTAGCCAAGCGGTCCCGGCCAGGTGTTCGCAGCACGCGGCCGGGACCTTTTGTCGGACCAACCTTAGGAGGAACCCCGACATGTCCAGTATCCCTGTCGTGGGGCTGGCGAAGGCCCTGACCGTGGTCACGATTCTGCTGCACCCTACGGCGCACCACGCTCCCGCCAGCTACACCGTCCGGCCGGGCGACAGCTTGTCAGCGATCGCCGCCCACGTGTACGGCAGCGGGGCCGACTGGCCGGCGATATGGTGGGCCAACCGCCATCGGGTGGCCAACCCGGATGTGATCACCGCTGGCCAGCGGCTGCGGCTGCCCGCCAGCGGCCAGGTGCCGTCGTGGATGGCCCGGGCCGCCCTGGCCGCCACCGCGGCCCCGGCGGCGCCGGCCAGCAGGCTCCAGGCCGATTCCCCCGCTCCCGCGCCGGCCGCCGCGCCGGCCGCCGCCTCCTCGGGCGGCGTCAACTGGGCCGCCATCGCGGCCTGCGAATCCGGCGGTAACTGGAGCACCAACACCGGCAACGGTTTCTACGGCGGCCTCCAGTTCACCCAGCAGACCTGGGACGCCTACGGCGGCGGCCAGTACGCGAGCTCGGCCAACCTGGCCACCCGGGCCCAGCAGATCGCCGTAGCCCAGCGGGTCCTCGCGGGCCAGGGCATCGGGGCCTGGCCGGTCTGCGGCGCGGGAGGCTAACGGCAACCGCTCCGCAGGAGCAGGTCCAAGTCCGCGACCAACGGCCCGGGCCGCGTCTAGAGTAGGTCCCCGTGGTGCAGACGCCTTCGCTCGAGCACACGGCCCGGGCGCTTCTGGTGGTCTGGGCGGCCCTCGCGATGGGCGGCGCCGCGGCCCTTCCGGTCTCGGCCCCACCAAGGTGCTGAACTGGGGCTTCGGGCACTATTGACGCCCACCTGGAGGCGGCGGCTACCAGCTGCCCCAGCGCAGGCTGGGCTCGGGCAGAACCGGAGGCTCGAGAAAGGAGGGAGCCCCGGCCAGGTCCAGCGCGTCCAGCGGCGCCCTGGCCGCGGCGTCCCGGGCGGTCAGCGCGGGCAGGTTCCACTTCTCTTCGACGAGCTTGAGCATGGAGGTGTGGTCGAAGATCTCCGAGCTGACATAGCCGGGCCGCGCGTACGGCGACACGAACACGGCGGGGACCCGGAACCCGTACCGGTCATACCGGCGCGGTCCCTGGTCCAGGTTCTCGTTGCTTTCGACCACACGCGGGCGGAGCCGCCGCAGGACCGCGGTCAGCCCGTTCCGGCTCGCCAGCAGGCTGCCGCCCTCGACGTCGTCCGGCGGGACCGCGGGCGGCGGCGGCACATGGTCGTAGTATCCGCCATGCTCGTCGTACATCCAGATCAGCAGCGTGTGCGGCCATCCGGCGCCGCGCAGGACCGCGTTGACCACCCCGGCGGCGAAGCTCTCGCCCTTCCTGATGTCCTGCGGGTTCTCCTCGGAGTAGGCCCCGAAATCCGGGTCCACGAGACTGAAGGCCGGCAGCCCGCCCTGCGCGGCGTCGGCGAAGAACTGGCCGAGGCCGCGGACGTGCTGCATGTACCGGCCGATCCCGAGCGGGAAGACATCGGCCGTGAACTGGATGTCCTTCTGCACGCCGTGGGGCAGGGCGCGGCCAGCGGACATCAGGCGGCGCCTGGCCATCTTGCGGGTGTGCCGGGCGTAATGCCGCCACCGGGGCTGCTCGCCGGCCACCGGGTGATAGTTGGCCCAGGAGATCCCATGCTCGGTCAGCAGGTCGAAGATGGTCCCGGCGGGAGGGTAGTCGAGCAGATTGCACGGCGAGTCGTCGATAAGGCCGTGCGCCGTGCCCGCGATGAGGAAACGGCGGTTGGGGAAGGTGGGACCCAGGCACGAACTGAACCAGTGGTCGGCCAGCGGGAACGTCCGGGCCAGCCCGTAGTAGAACGGCAGGTCTCGTTCGGACCAGTAGCCCAGGCCGACGGCAGCCGCCTCCGGCGCGGTGTCGATGCCGTCCGGCGCGGTCCCGGCTCTGGCCTCCGCCTGCACGGATTCCGCACTGGTCACGAACCCGTCGCACTTCCCTTCTCCCCACTGCTGGTGGCACGCGTGCCAGCTCTGGGACGGAACCCCGTGACGCTGGACCGGGGAGGACTGCGGAAACGCACGGATGGTCTCCCCGCCGGCCGTCTTGTTGAACACGTCGGGCTGGCCGTCGGGTGCGAGCGGGAAGCCCCCGCCCCGGCCGGACAGCATCCCGAGATAGCTGTCGTAGGAGTGGTTCTCCATCATCAGCACCACAATGTGCCTGATCTGCGGCAGGAGGTCGGTACCGGCTGGCTGGCCGGGCCGGGGACGCGGTCCGTGCCGGGCGGTGTCGCGGCCGCGGGCCAGGCGTTTCATCTCACGGTGCTCGAGCACATGCCACACGTTCGGTGCCGCCTCAGGTGTCGTCTGCGTTGGCCGCTGACTACCCCGGTTTCGGCGGTTGACGCCTGGAACCCGGTACCGGGCTGCCGGTCCGGCCGGCGGCCCCTAACCGATGGCCAGGCGCGGCGCGGCTGCCGGAGAGTTCGAGCTGATCTGCGGCAGCCGGACGCGGATGGCGAAGCCGTCCGAGTTGTGGTCGACGCGCGCCGCCGGCCAGTGACCGGTGACCATGGCGAGAACCTGGCGGTTGCCGCCCAGCACGTCCATCTCCAGCGTGGCCACGCCCCGGGCCTGGGCACCGGTGATGAGCGCGCGCATCAGCGCCGAGCCGACGCCGCGGCCCTGCCAGGCGTCATTCACCACCACTCCGATGTCGGCCACCCGGGTGCCCCGGGGCTCCACCCGGTCCACCGCCATGGCATGCCCGACGATGACGTCGCGGACAGCGACCAGGGCGTCGACGTTGTCGGGGCAGCCGGACAGCGTGCGGAGCAGGGCCGCGCCCGGCGTGACGGGACCGAAGAAGCGCAGGTAACGGGTGTGCGCGGACAGCCCGGCGAAGAAGTCGCTCAGCGCGGGCGTGTCATCTTGCTGCGCCTGCCTGATGGCGACGGCCGCGCGGCCGCCGGCCCATCCCAACCTCTGGATCTGGGTTCGATTCACGAACTCAGCATGGCCTCGGATTGCTGAGTCTGTCAACTGGATTTAGCATGCAACCATGGGACACGCCTGGATCCTGGACTATGACTCGGCCAACTGCGCGATCGGCGCGACCGTGGGGCTCATCGGGGAGCGCCCGACGTTCCTGGTGCTACGCGAGGCCTTCAACGGCGTCCGCCGCTTCGCCGACATGCAGCGCCGCACCGGGATGCCCCGCCAGGTGCTCAGCGACCGGCTGGCCCGCCTGGTCGGTGAGGGCCTCCTGCGCAAGGTCCCGTACCAGGAGAGCGGTCAGCGCAAGCGGTACGAGTACCGGCTCACCGAGAAGGGCCTCGACCTCTACCCCGTGCTGGTGGCCCTGATGGAGTGGGGCGACCGGCACGCGGTCGCCCCGGTCGGCCCGCAGGTCCTGCTCCGGCACCGCGACTGCGGCGAGCCGGTGCGGTTGCAGCTGTCGTGCCAGGCCGGGCACGTGCTGCAATCGGCCCGCGAGGTCACCCCGGTGCCCGGACCCGGCGCACGCAAGATCGCCTGACGGAAGGCGCGGGCGCCAGCTGGCCGCCCGTCACGTCCCGCGGACCGCACGGACCAGGGTGTCGACCGCGGTCACCGGGCTGCCCTCCCGCTCGACGGTACGGTGGACGCGTTCGGCCCGCAGGATGTGCAGCCCCGGTAGCTCCGCGCGGATGGCCTCGGGGGTGTACAGCACGTCCGGGTCCTGCGGCCCGCCCACGCCCTCGGTCAGGTTGGTCAGGTCGTGGGCCACGACGAGCACCGTGCCTCCCGGGGCGAGCGCGGCGGCGGCCCGGGCCAGGACGCTGGCCCGCAGCTCCGGGCTGACCTGGAGGTATGCGATAAGCACCAGGTCGTAGGCGTCGCGCTCGGGTTCGTAGTCGCGCAGGTCAGCCACGATCCAGTCCACCTGGGCCTCGTCCACTCCCCGGGCCGCGCTCAGCTTGCGGCCCTTCTCCAGCCCGACCCGGGAGAAGTCCACCGCGGTCACCCGCCAGCCGCGCTCGGCCAGCCAGACGGTGTTGCGGCCTTCGCCCGCAGCCAGGTCGAGAGCGCGGCCGGGCGGCAGGTCGCCCAGTTCGGACGCGACGAACTGGTTCGGCCGCGTGGTCCACTCGAACTCCGTGCCCGAATACCGCTCATCCCACTGCTGACTGTCCACGTGGTCACTCTCGCTGATCGGCCATGTCGCTGGCAAGCTCGGGCCGAAGGCCGTGCAGTAGAACGCGCAGCCGAGCACCGGCCCGAACCTGCGGCGGAGCCCGACCAGCTCGAGTGACGCCACGCCGTCCGGAGTCTCCTGCGACGTTACGGCCACAGCGTCCCGGTACGGAGCCCGGACCGCCGGGAGTGTACGAGTCGCTCCGCGGCGAGGCCGGCGAAGACCGGATCGGTTTCCGCGGCGAAGGCGCGGCGGCCCAGCGCGACCGCGGCGACCGAGGCCGAGCACAGGCCACCGAACGGCTCCCAGATCACGTCGCCGGGCTCGGTCACCGCCTCGATCAGGCGCTCCATGAACTCCAGCGGCTTCTGGTTCAGATGAGCCGAGCTGGCCGTCGTGGGGCTGTAGACCCTGGGTGCGGCACGACGCAGCGTGCCCTTCAGCCGTTCGGTGTCGTGCAGTGGACGGCGCGACCAGACATTGGTCAGGCCGTGCGCGTGCCGCCACCGGTAGCGCAACGCGTCCCATTCCTTCGCGGTGACCGGCCGCTCCCCGTCGAGTGAGTAGTACGGCCAGCCCGCCGGCCGGCCGTGCGCGTTAGCGAAGGCGGCCAGCCGTTCGGTCATCTCGCCCGGCGGCCAGTACCAGAGCCAGTCCCTGGTCAGGTACTTGCGGGTGGCCGCGTTCTTCACCCCGCAGGCCTCGTTGGCCCTGGACAGCGGCAGCCCGGATCTGGTCCATTCGTTCCTGACCCACTGCTTGACCGGCATCGGGCCGCCTGGCCCCGGGATGGTCAGCTTCCGCTGGTAGAACGCGCACACCTCGGTCACGACCGGGAACTGCCTGATGGTCCGGCCGTTCACGTTGCCGGCGATATGGGCCAGGCCCTTGTCCCACACGATCAGCTGGACGTAGTCCCAGCCGTATCCGGCGAGCACCGGATGCACGCTGGCCCAGCCGATCTCGGTGTTCCAGAACCACAATGTGGTCGCGGGTGTGGCGGCCGCGGACCACGCGGCGACGTGCGGGCGGTACCAATCAGGGAGTGCGTCCGACCCGACCGTGTCGCCGTGGAAGCCGCGGACGCCGTAGGCGCCGTCGCTGATGATCGTGGCCGGGGCGGCCCAGGTCTGGTAGGCATCGAGCGCGTCGCCGCGGAACAGCTCGAACGCTCCCATGGGTCAGCACTCTATGACGTTGACGGCCAGGCCGCCGCGCGAAGTCTCCTTGTACTTGTCCAGCATGTCGCGGCGGTGACGCGCATGGTGTTGATCGCCTTGCCGACCGACACGAAGTGCCGCCCATCGCCGCGCAGGGCGATGCGGGCCCGCGTTGATGGCGGTGATGGACGCCACCGCGTTCCGTTCGATGCAGGTACCGCGTCGACGTCGACGGTGGCCGGCTGCTCGCCCTCGAGCCCGAGCAGGACGGCCTTGTCGCTGCCGTGCCCCCTTGCCGGTCAGGCCCAGCGAGCCCGTACAGGCAGACCCCGCACCGTCTGGACCCGGGGCATGAGGCCGTCCTCGCGCAGGCCATCGGCAAACATCCGGGCCGCCTTCATCGGACCGACCGTATGCGAGCTGGACGGGCCGATGCCGACCTTGAACGGATCGCAGACGCTGATCGCCATGTGCGGCTAGTCGCCTAGCTCGCGGCGGCGGCGGGTCACGAAGTCGTCCAGCTCGGCCCGGATGGCGTCATCGAGCGACGGCGGCTCGAACGCGTCGAGGGTGGCCCGCCAGATCTCGCTGGCCCGGGCCGCGGTGTCCTTGCCGCCCTGCTTGATCCAGCGTTCGAAGTTGGCGGTCGAGGACAGCATCGGGCGGTAGAAGCAGGTACGGAACCGCTCCATGGTGTGCGCGGCGCCGAGGAAGTGCCCGCCGTGACCGACCTCCTCGTGCGCGCCGAAGGCCAGCGAGGACTCGCTGATCTCCAGCGGGGTGAACTCGACGCGCAGTTCGCGCAGCAGCTCGATGTCGATGATGAACTTCTCGTAGCAGCTTACCAGGCCACCCTCCAGCCAGCCCGCGGCGTGCATGACGAAGTTGGTGCCGGCCAGGAACGTGGGCAGCAGCGTCATCAGCGCCTCGTACGCGGCCTGGGCGTCGGCCGTCTGCGAGGAGTTCAGCCCGCCGCCCGTCCGGAACGGCAGCCCGTAGTGCCGCGCCAGCTGCCCGGTGCACAGCAGGCCCAGGGCGGACTCCGGCGTGCCGAACGACGGCGAGCCGGACTGCATGTCGATGTTGGACAGGAACGAGCCGAAGATGACCGGGCAGCCCGGCCGGATCAGCTGGGCCAGGGCGATGCCCGACAGCGCCTCGGCCAGCTGCTGGACCAGCGCGGCCGGGATCGTCACCGGGGACATCGCCCCCATGAGCAGGAACGGCGTCAGCACCACCGGCTGGCCTGCCGCGCAGTACTCGAACTGCGCGTCGAGCATCCGGTCGTCCCAACGCAGCGGGGAGTTGCAGTTGATCAGCGAGATCGTCGCGGGAACAGCCTCGATAACCGGACGCCCGCCGAACAGGATCGACGTCATCGCGATCGTGTCGGCCGCGTTCGGGCCGGAGACCACGTTGCCCATGTAGATCTTGTCGGTGAGCGTCGCCAGCGCGTAGATCATGTCCAGGTGCCGGGAGTCGAGCGGGGCGTCGTTCGGCTCGCAGATCACCCCGCCCGCCGAGTCCAGCTCGTCGTACGACTGCGACAGCATGCACAGCTGGCGGAAGTCGTTCAGCGTGGCGTCCCGGCGCACGTCGCCCTCGCGCACGAACGGGCAGCCGTAGACCGAGCCGAACACCATGTGGTCGCCGCCGATGTGCACGTTGTGCGCCGGGTTCCGGGCCTGCACGTCGAACTCGCGGGGCGCCTTGGCCACCTGTTCGAGGACGAACTCCGGGTCGAGGTACACCACCTCCCCGTCCACCCGCTGGCCCGCCTTGGCGAACAGCTCGACCGCCTCGGGCTTGGCGAACTGGATGCCGATCTCGGAGACGATCCGGCGCCACCCGCGGTCGAGTATCGCGATCGCGTCCGGGGAGAGGATCTCGTACCTCGGCATCGTGTTGACGAACATCGACGACCACCGCACTTCACGCCGGAGAGCTGGAACTTGACCGATACTAGACCGCGCCTTACGATCACATAGTAGAACTATGTCCCATAAAGTGGAACATCCTAACCCGGAACCAGGACATCGTGAACCCCAGGAGTGAGAAACCGCGGATGAGCAACCAGAGCGGCACCCAGGCCGTCGACCGGGCGGCCCGCCTGCTCACCGAGGTGGTGCAGGCGGCGGACCCGATGACGTTCACCGGGCTCAGCGCGGCCACCGGGCTGGCCAAATCCACCACGTCCCGGCTGCTGCTCGCGCTCGAGCGCAACGGGCTGGTCCGCCGCGACGACCACGGCCGGTTCCTGCCGGGCGAGATGTTCGTCAGCTTCGCCTGGCGCGGCGGGGCCGAGGCCGGCCTGGTCGCGGTGGCCCAGCCCTTCCTCGAGCGGCTGGGCAAGGCGACCGGCGAGACGGTCAACCTCGGCGTGGCCAGCGGCGGGATGGTGGAGCAGATCGCCCAGGTCGACAGCACCTACCTCATCGGCGGCACCAACTGGGTGGGACTTTCCGTGCCGCTGCACTGCTCTGCGCTGGGCAAGGTGCTGCTGGCCTACGGCGCGGCGCAGCTATCCGGCCAGCTGCCCGCCGGGAAGCTGGAACGGCGGACGGACAAGACCATCACCAGCGAAACGGCGCTGCGGGCCGAGCTGGCCAGCGTGCGGGCGCGCGGCTATGCGATCACCGACGAGGAACTCGAGCCGGGCCTGATCGCGGTGGCCGCGCCGGTCCGCGGGTTCGACGGCGCCGTGATCGCGGCGCTGTCGGTCTCGGCCCCCACGACCAGGATGACCCGGGACCGGCTGACCACGGCCGCCGGGCACTGCGCCGCCGAGGCCGCGGGCCTGTCCGCGGTCCTGGGCTACCGCCAGCGCGCGGCCCGGCAGACCAGGAAAGCGGGATGACCGAGATAGCGGGAGGATAGAGCGTGACACGTGAGGAGCTGCTCAGCCAGCTGTATGACGACACGCTGGTCGGCAACGGGCCGGCCGTCCGGGAGCTGACGCGGCAGGGCCTGGCCCTGGGCATCGGGCCGGAGGAGCTGCTCTATGAGGCGCTGATCCCCTCGCTGGAGGAAGTGGGCGCCCGGTTCGAGCGCGGCGACTTCTTCGTGCCGGAGATGCTCATCGCCGGCAAGGCGATGGCGGGCGCGCTGGAGATCCTGCGCCCGCTGCTGGCCGAGACCGGCGTGGCGACCATCGGCACGATCGTGATGGGCACGGTCAAGGGCGACGTGCACGACATCGGCAAGAACCTGGTCAACATCATGTTCGAGGGAGCCGGCTTCCATGTCATCGACCTCGGCGTGCAGGTAGCGCCGGAGAAGTTCGTCGAGGCCATCAAGGAGCACGAGCCGGACATCGTGGGCTTCTCCGCGTTCCTGACCACGACCATGCCGATGTTCAAGGCGAACATCAACACGGTGCAGAAATCCGGACTGCGCGACCAGGTCATCGTGATGGTCGGGGGCGCCCCGGTCACCCAGGAGTACGCCGACGTCGTCGGCGCGGACGGGTACGCAGCGGACGCGTCGGCGGCCGTGGTCCGGGCCAAGGAGCTTCTCGCGCAGCGCCGCGCAGTGCTGGCCAGGGGGGACGGCTGTGCTAGCCATCTCCGGGGGGGCTCCGTCCCCCCGTACCCCCCTGGCAAGCCACCTGCGGGCGTCAACGCCTGAGCAAAACCGGGAGCAGCCCAAGTGCACACCATCCTGTCCTCGGCCAGCAAGACGGTACGCATCGGCGACGACCAGCCGTTCGCGATCATCGGCGAGCGGATCAACCCGACCGGCCGGAAGATCTTCCAGCTCCAGCTGCGCAACGGTGACCTGTCCCGGGTCGAGATCGACGTCAGGGAGCAGGTGGACGGCGGCGCCATGCTGCTCGACGTGAACATGGGCGCTCCGCTGGCCGACGAGACCGAGCTGATGCGGAAGGTCATCCCGCTGATCCAGCGGCTCACCGACCTGCCGCTGGTCATCGACTCCTCCATCATCGAGGTGCTCGAGGCCGGCCTGGCCGCCTACCAGGGCAAGGCGCTGGTCAACTCGGTGACCGCCGAGGACGAACGGCTGGAGGCCATCCTGCCGCTGGTGAAGCGCTACGGCGCCGCGGTCATCGGGCTGCCCAACGACGAGGAGGAGATCCCCGAGGAGCCGGCCCGGCGCCTCGAGCTGACCCGCAAGCTCGTCCACGTCGCCACCGGGAGGTACCAGATCCCGGTCGAGGACATCGTCATCGACCCGCTGGCCATGCCGGTCGGCGCGGACACCCTGCACCCGGCCCGGACGCTCGAGACCATCGCGATGATCAAGTCCGAGTTCGGCGTCAACATGACGCTCGGGGCCTCGAACGTCAGCTTCGGCATGCCGGACCGGCATTCTATCGCGGCGGCGTTCCTGCCCATCGCGATCAGTCACGGCCTGACCAGCGCGATCATGGACGCCCGCTCGCCGCAGATCGTCCGCGCGGTCAAGGCCGCCGACCTGGTGCTGAACCGGGACGAGTGGGGCGCGAACTGGATCGCCGCCCACCGGGCCCGGGAAAAGGCAGCAGCGCAAGCGCAAAGCCAGGCGAGCGCGTGACGGTGACCGACGAGCACGCACCCGGGTCCGTTCGGATAAATCTTCTCTTCAATGAGCGGCCGGTTCGGGTTCCGTACGGCGTGACGCTGTTCGACGCGGCCAGCTGGAACGGGATCGCGATCGACTCGACCTGCGGCGGCCACGGCACCTGCAAGAAGTGCCGGGTCAGGATCGCGGAAAATGCCCCGCCGCCGACGAGCCTCGACATCAGGGCGTACACCGCCGCCGAGATCGGGGACGGCTGGCGGCTGGCCTGCCGCACCGCGGCCACCGGTGACACGAGGGTCGAGGTGCCCCCGCTGACCACCCGGCCGAAGGCCGCCACGGTCGGCGTGGGCCGGCAGGTCATCCTGCGCCCGGCGGTGCAGAAGCGGTACCTGGAACTGGCCGAGCCGGACCTGGCCGACCAGGCCAGCGACCTGGAGCGGGTGCTGGCCCGGCTCGACGACCTGGAGCCCCGGGCCGAACTGCCGGTGCTCAAGGCGCTCGGCCGGACCCTGCGCGCGGCGGAGCTCGGACTCAAGGTGATCGGCGACGCCGAGCCGCAGGGGCTGTGCGGGTCCGGCCTGGTCGACGCGGTGACCGGCCTGGTCCGGCTGGGCCTGCTCGACTCCTCCGGCCGGTTCGTCAGCGAGGAGCAGGCCGCCGCCCTGGCCCCCGGGCTCGCCGGACGGCTGACCCGGATCGGCCGGGAGCGGGTATTCGTGCTGCACTGGCGAGGTGCCGCGGAGGACAGCATCTACCTGTCCCAGCGGGACGTCCGCGAGCTGCAGTTCGCCAAGGCCGCGATCGCGACCGGCTGGCACATCCTGCTCGAGGAGGCCGGCCTGACCGCGGCCGACGTCAAGCAGGTCCTGCTGGCCGGGTCGTTCGGCAGCTACCTGTCCCCGGCCGCCGCGATCAGGATCGGCCTGGTGCCCAGGGTCCCCGTCCAGCGCGTGGTGCCGGCCGGCAACGTGGCGGGTGAGGGGGCGAAGATGGCGCTGCTCAGCCTGCGCGAGCGGGCGGGCGGCCTGGCCCTGCTGGAAGAGGTGAGGTATGTCGAGCTCTCCGACCGCGCCGACTTCAACGACCGCTTCGTCGAGCAGCTGCCGTTCCCCCCGGCTTGACGTCCTCGCCTGCGGGGCCCTGGCCGGGCACGTCCGGGAGATCGTCTCCCGCCGCGGCTGGCCGGTCGCCGTGCGGTCCCTGCCCGCGCTGCTGCACAACCGGCCGCAGAAGATCATTATTGAGGCCGAACGGTACGTGGTGCGTGCCCTGGATTCCGGCCGCACGGTCGCCCTGGCCTACGCGGACTGCGGCACCTACGGCGCGCTGGATGATCTCTGCCAGCGGTACTGGGTGCGGCGGCTGCCGGGACTGCACTGCTACGACGTGTTCGCCGGCGGGTCGCGGATGGCCGCGATGTTCGGCGCCGAGCCGGGCACGTACGTGCTCACCGACTTCCTGCTGCGCGGCTTCGACCGGCTGGTGCTGGCCGAGCTGGGACTGGACCGGTTCCCGCGGCTGTGGCCGGACTACTTCGGTCACTACCGGCGGCTGGTCTGGCTGGCCCAGGAACCGGCCCCGGCGCTGGCCGCGGAGGCCGAACGGGTGGCGGGTATGTTCGGCCTCCCGCTGACCCGGATCGAGACCGGGACCGGCGGGCTGGAGGCGGCACTCGAGGCGCTGGTCTCGGAGGTGATCTCGTGGGCGGCCTGACCGATCTGCTGACCAGTCCCCGGTTCGAGGTGATCCCCGCGCGCGGGACGGAGGAGGCCGTCGCCCAGTGGGTGCCGGCCGGGATGACGGTGACGGTGACCGCGTCGCCGGCCAAGGGGCTGGAGCCGACGATCGAGCTCACCGAGCGGCTGGCCGCGCGAGGCTACCGGGTGGTCCCGCACCTCGCGGCCCGGTCCGTGACCAGTGACGCGCACCTTTCCGAGATCGTCGGGCGGCTGCAGGCCGCGGGCTGCGACGACGTGTTCGTGCCGGGCGGGGACGCGTCTCACCCCGCCGGGCCGTTCGACGGCGCGCTGCCGCTGCTCGAGCGGCTGGCCGAGATGGGCGGGCCGTTCGGCCGGATCGGGATCACCGGCTATCCGGAGAGCCATCCCAAGATCCACGACGACGTCACCATCCAGGCCATGTGGGACAAGCGCAGGTACGCCAGCTACATCGTGAGCAACGTGTGTTTCGACGCGGCGGCGCTGAGCCGGTGGATCGGCCGGATCCGGGCCCGCGGCGTCACCCTGCCGCTGTACATGGGGCTGGCCGGGCCCGCCGAGCGGACCCGGCTGCTGCGGATGGCCGCGGCGGCCGGCGCGTCGGACTCGGCCCGGTTCATCACCCGGCACCCCGGCTGGATCCTGCGCTTCTGGATGCCCGGCGGCTACAGCCCGGACCGGCTGCTCGACCGCGCGGCCGCGGTGATCACCGCGCCGGACGCGCGGGTGGCCGGGCTGCACCTGTTCACCTTCAACCAGCTCCAGGCGGCCGAACAGTGGCGGCGGGCCGCCCTGGAGCGCACCGGAACCGACAACCCACAGCGACTGGCGGGAGGAGATTCATGACTGAAATTCCGGCGCGGGCCAGCGCCGTCATCATCGGGGCCGGCATCGTCGGCAACGGCCTCGCCCACCACCTGGCCCTGCTGGGCTGGCGGGACCTGGTTCTGGTGGATAAGGGCCCGATGCCGAACCCGGGTGGCTCGACCGGCCACGCCTCCAACTTCATCTTCCCGATCGAGTACTCCAAGATGATGTTCGAGCTGACCGCGGACAGCACGGCCCAGTACCAGGACCTCGGGGTGTTCACCGCCCGGTTCTACCCGCACCAGCGTACCGTCGCGCACGTCCGGGCCCGGGCCCGCGAGGGCTTCAACAAGATGTACGGCATCGTGCACCCGGCCGAGCAGTGGGAATCGGGGCGGCCCGTCCGGGTCGGCCCGATGTACGAGCGGGAGCGCTCGCTGGGCGCCTTCTGCTACGAGACCGCCGGCTGGGAGCGGCCGGTCTGGTACGCCGCAAACGCCGGCCTGCTGGAGAAGTACGCGGGCCGGCTGATGAAGCGCCCGGCCGAGTGGGAGTCGCGCTGGTGGTCGCCGGTCATCAACGCCGAGCACCTGGCCATGCGGGACGCCTGCG